>Ga0079995_1059954_pt1 | contig 346708 bp, 358 predicted proteins | sample FaiFalFF_MnMetaG_2_FD_69198 | JGI IMG/M metagenome (GOLD analysis project Ga0079995, IMG submission 69198) | Freshwater microbial communities from Yellowstone National Park, Wyoming, USA - Fairy Falls C (FF_Mn_C) (SPADES assembly) (version 4) | ecosystem: Environmental > Aquatic > Freshwater >... | reverse complement strand
AACCACGTGATTGAGGCGCGTGGGTTGAGGAAGGTCTATCCTGGCGTGGTTGCGGTGGACAATCTGAGCTTAACTGTCGATGAAGGCGAGATATTCGGGTTGTTGGGACCTAACGGGGCTGGAAAAACTACCACTTTGAGGATGCTGACCGGTGTCATACGTCCTGACAGCGGCGTCGCTCTGATCATGGGTGAGGACATCCAAAAAGCCGGTTTGAAAATAAAGCGGAGGATAAGTGTCGTGCCTCAAAATGAAATGGCCCTTGAACTGTTTCTAACGGTGCGAGATAACCTTGAAATATATGGTAGGATTCGCGGGCTTCCCAAGCCGGAGAGACTAAGACGGATAGACAAAGTGTTGGATCAGTTCGAGATCAGGGATTTAGAGAAACGGATCGTAGACACCCTGTCCCCTGGGCAGATGAGGAGGGTGCAGATTGCCAGGGCCTTCCTTGTCGAGTCACAACTGCTTTTCCTGGATGAACCATCTCTGGGACTGGATCCCTACGCCCGCAGGAAACTTTGGGAGGTCATTAGATCAGCATCTTTAAGCGAAGGATGCACCATCTTTCTGACATCCCACTCAATGGAGGAGGTCGAGGCGCTCTGCTCAAGGATAGCGATCATCGACAGGGGCAAAATAATAGCATCAGGCAACCTACAACAGCTAAAAAGTACACTTCCTTCGAATAAAGTGATCGAGTTAAGTGTGGTGGGAACCAACGGCGAAACCGTCAACAAATTGAAAACTGTTTTGACTAACCTTTCCGGCGTGAAAGAGATTTGTACGGCGGGGGGCTTCTTCCTATATGTGGAGGACGACTTGATGGTTGACGAGGTTGCGAAGGCCGTCAGGAGCTGTGGCTTTCGAATCGCGAAAATGACCCAGAGAGAGGCGTCTCTGGAAGACCTGTATATTCGCCTGGCGGAAAGGAGGTTTGAACCGTGAAGGCTACTTTGGCCCTATTTTATCGTGATATGAAAATATGGACAAGGAGACCAGCTGTCCCATTTCTGACGCTCATATCCCCCCTCGTGTACTTTCTGATCTTTGGACCGACCTTGACCACGCTGGTTTCGCCGATCAGGTTGGGTGAGCTCTCCGTCAAGTATATCGTGTTCATAACGCCCGGCATCCTCGCAATTCTAATATTCAGCACATCTGTTATGAGCAGCATAACGACTTTGTTTCTTGACAGGAGGTCCGGCATGTTTGAGTTCTTAATGGGATGCCCCGTGTCCAAGCAGGCTTATGTTTTAGCCAGGTTCATGGCCTCCATAACTCAAACTATGTTGCTGACATCGCTGTTCCTTTTACTGGGTTATGGGGTCCTGGGGTTTCCCTTAAGCCTGGCTGGTTTGCTGACCTTTTTCGCAGGAGTGACCCTCGGAACCTTATTCTTCTCATCTCTTATGCTGATCATCGTAACCAAGATAACCGACCAAGACACGTTCAATGCCTTGATGAGTTTTTCCATGCCGCTCCTGATTTTCGCCAGCTGGGCCTTCTACCCCATACAATTGCTCCCTGGGCCGCTCGCCACCGTTGCCATGATAAATCCCCTCACCTACGTGATAGAAATCCTGAGGGCTGGCATACTGAACGCATTTACGGACTCAACCATAATCGTAATATCGTTTTTCGCAGCCGTCACCTTAGCGTTATGTTTTGCTAGCATTAGGGCCTTCTTAAGGGCGGAGATGGTCCGCTAGCCCCCTATATGCCACCTGTGCAAGACATGTGAACGCTGAGTATTGTGATAAATTCAGTTTTGGTGGTAAGGGGCGAGTTGCATATCGAAGTTATTCAGAAGCCCTCTCTGAACGTTTCTCCTTAAACCCCTTCATAGATCCCTGAATTGGGTACCCTATTAACGCAGGTAACTTACTAAACCTCTTAGTGTCCGCTGTGGACTGTCCGGCGCTCCGTGGCGTATGGGTGAGGGCATACATTAAATGCCTCCAGCCCCTCTCCGCTGGGTCGGGGCGTGCGTATTAACACCATAAGTAGGAGGCTGTTTTTGAAAGTGGGAATCCTAGCTGCTTCTAGTGTAACGGCTTATCTTCTACTGAGACGTTGGGGTATCAACCCTCCTCCGAGGGTCGATGAGGCCGTGAGGATTTCCGTTGAAACCCTGGCTTCAGGGCTGGTGGTTCCGTGGTCGATGGCGTTTATCAGCGGGGGCGAGGCGGTGCTGACTGAGAGGGGGGGTAGGGTCAGCCTTCTGGATGTGGATACGGGCCGTCTCACCCTCCTCGGGGAGCTGGAGACCGCCGCGGTGGGGGAGGGTGGGCTCCTGGGTGTGGCCGTCCATACTCCTGGGCCGAGGCTCTACCTCTACCAGACCTATAGGTCTGGGGGGCGGCTCCTCAACCGGGTTGTGATGTACGATTCTCTGGAGCTCAGAGACCCGCTCATCTTGGTTGATGGTATTCCTGGTGCCGCGGTGCATGATGGGGGTAGGATCAAGATAGGGCCTGATGCGAGACTCTATGTGTCTACGGGGGATGCAGCCCAGCCCTGGTTGGCCCAGAGCATCGCTTCATTGGCGGGCAAGATACTGAGGCTGCGCCTCGATGGGAGGGTCCCCGGGGACAACCCTTTCCCCGGCTCCCCCGTGTTCAGCTATGGCCACAGGAATGTTCAGGGGCTGGCGTGGAGGCCCGGGGATAACACCCTCTACGCGACGGAGCACGGCCCATCGGGGGAGATGGGCCTGCGGGCCCACGACGAGATCAACAGGATCACGCCCGGCGGGAACTATGGCTGGCCGGAGGTCGTGGGCGTCGGGGGGAGGGCCGGCTTCATAGACCCCATCCTGGAGAGTGGCGATGAAACATGGGCTCCCTCCGGCTGCTCCTTCTACTCGGGGAGGAACCATGATGCCTGGGCCGGCAACCTCTTCTTCGCAGCCCTGAGGGGGGAGCATCTGCACAGGGTGGTGCTGGCCGAGGATGGTGGGAGCGTGGTATACCATGAGATGCTATTCAAGGGCGTGTACGGGAGGCTTAGGGATGTGGTGGAGGGGCCGGACGGCAACCTCTACATTCTAACCAGCAACAGGGATGGCAGGGGGCTTCCCAGGGAGGGAGATGATAGGGTGCTAAGGCTGAGTTGGAGCCGCTGACCGGTGGGCCCTATCTAGGGCTTGGGGCCTCTCTCCCCTCTCGATGGGAGTCTGAACGGTATTCGTGCCGTCAGCAGTTTCTCGCCCGCGAACATCCTGGTGGCGATGGCCATGACGGCTATGCTGGCGGAGGCCAGGTAGGCGAGGCTGAGAACCGCCCCAAGCGGGTCTTGTGAGAGCGCCCGGGTGATAGCTCTCAAGGCGTGAGTATATGGGTCTCCTAGCAGCAGGTGCTGCCATGGAGCTGGCAGTAGATCGATATCTGTGAACGTCCACAGGAAATATGGTGGCAGGATCAATGCGAAGACGGTGAGCTGCGTCAGCATCTGGGCCCCCCTGACATCGCCGGCGAAGACCCCCACCAGCAGGCCCAGTGTGAGGGTGAAGAAGAGGGTGACAAAGATTGTGAGCAGCACTATGGATGAGAGCTGGGGCGTGAGGACTATTGCGTCGCCGAGGCCCCTCGCGTCGAGGAGGCTGTGGGCCAGGCGGCCGCCGAGCCCGCTGGCGAGGGAGGTCAGGTAGAGTCCGAAGCCCAAGGCGAAGGAGATGGAGCCTATCAGGGCTATCATGCTCGCACCCACCAGTTTGCCTATGAGAATGGAGGCTCTAGGCACCGGCAGTGACAACAGCAGCTCGAGGGTCTTCGCCTCTTTCTCCAGACCAATGCTTGTGGCGGCCACCATGGCGGCCGAGGAAGAGACCACGAGGACCACCGTAGGTATCCCTAAGACCAGGGTCTGCAGTACGCCAGCCAATGCCCCGGGAGCGAAAGCCCTCCCCTGGAAGATCATCGTCACCTCTCCTCTCAGTGGGTTCGATGTGAAGAGGGGGTCGAGACCTCCCCGGCTGACCAGGTAGGCTGAAAGTGTGCTGCGGAATCCATCGATGACTCCCTGCACGGCCTGGACTCTGATCACGTTACTCAGGGTTAGGGACTTCACCTCAGCGTAGACCTTCAGGCTGCCCCTCACCCCCCGGCTGATGTTCTGCGTGAAGCCCTTGGGCACGACTATCACGGTGCTGGCGCCCCTGGCACCAGCCTCCTGCACCAACTTCCCGGGCTCGTCAGGGGATAGCTCCGCCAGTGTCGCGTTGGCCCGCAGGAGGAAGCTTCTAAGCAGCCGACTATACTCACCGAGATCCTCGTCCACCCACCCCACCAACCCGATGGACTGGGCGGCCTCCCTGGTGGCCCGGATTCCGACCTGCGTTAAGCCCCCCATCATGGGGAAGATGATCAAAGGCATGAGCACGACCCCGAACAGGACGGTCCTTTCGAGCAGCAGCTCCTTGGCCTCCTTCCTGACGAGGGCCCTAAGCTTCCAGCTCAAGGGGCGCGCCTCCCGTCATGCCCATGAAGACTTCCTCCAGGTTTTGGGCACCCAACCCCGCCTTCAACTCCGCGGGTGTCCCCACCGCCAATATTCTCCCCCGATGGATGATCGCCACCCTCTCACAGAGGTACTCCACCTCCAGCATGTTATGCGAGGAGAGGAGGATGGTGGTCTGGTACTCCTTCGCATACTTCTTGATAACCCTTCTCACGTGCACCGCGTGGGCGACGTCAAGGCCGGCGGTGGGCTCATCCATGATGGCGAGCCTCGGCCTCACCATGAGGCTCGCGGCCACGAGGATCCTGCGCCTCATCCCCTTGCTATAGCTCCCCATCCTTTCGTGTAGCCGGGGGCCGAGCCCGCTCAGGGCGATGCCTTCATCGACGAGCGTGCGGCGCTCATCATAGCCTTCCGCGTATAGGGAGGCGACGAAGCGAAGGAAGTCCATGCCGGTCAGGTTCCTGTATACGCCTGCTTCTTCGGGTAGGTAGCTGAGAAGCCTCCTGACGCGGAGGGGCTCCCTGACCACATCGATACCGAACACCCTCGCCTCTCCACTGGTGGGGGTGATTAGGGTGGCCAGAATCCTGAGTGTGGTCGTCTTTCCCGCACCGTTGGGACCTATTAGTCCGAAGACCTCCCCCACACCTATGCGAAGGTCGATCGAGTCCAGAGCTATCCTCCTGCCGAAGACTTTTCTAAGCGAGTGGGCCTCGACGGCCACAGCCCCTCCACTAGCCTCGACAGACAACCGCTGACCGCAGGGATGGAGGGCCACCTTAAGGATTGTGGGCTCTTTTGAGCTCCCAAACCTTTAATGGGCCGCCCCCGGGTCATATAACGGATGTTGGAGCCGTCAGGGTATAGGGGGCCGTCCCTAGAGCTTATTCAGAAGGCGGGGGTTCGTATCGGTGACAGGGTTCGCCTGATCCTGAGGAGTGGTGTTGTTGAGGGTGTCCTGATGCCCAGGTATGAGCTGGCCGATGCGGAGCATATCGTCCTGAAGCTGCCCAGTGGGTACAACATCGGTATATCCGTTGATAGGGTTGTGGAGGTGCGGAGGCTGGAGGGGGAGGCACCTCCCAGGTTCCAGCCTCCCCCCATGCCCGAGGTGCGGGCGGATCTACCCCGCGTATTGCTGCTGGGTACCGGCGGCACGATAGCCAGCAGGGTGGACTACAGGACGGGCGGTGTCTATCCCGCGCTCACGGCCTCCGAGATCTACTCCCTCGTGCCGGAGCTGGCATCCATCGCCAGGATCGATGCGCAGGTCCTCTTCCAGCTGTACAGCGAAGATATGACGCCTAAGCACTGGACCGACATAGCTCGCAGGGTGCATGAGAGTTTATCCGGTGATACTAGGGGTGTTGTGATCGCCCACGGGACCGATACCATGGGCTATACCGCGGCTGCCCTCAGCTTCGCGCTGGGTAGGACGCTGAAACCGGTGGTGTTGGTGGGGGCCCAGCGCTCCAGCGACCGGCCCTCCTCGGACGCAGCCACAAACCTGATCGCAGCGGTCCGGTTTGCCTGTAACGCCCCGGTCGGGGGCGTCTTCGTCGCCATGCATGAGGGTCCCAGTGATGATAGGATAGCGGTCCACCAGGGGACGAGGGTGAGGAAGAACCACACGAGCCGGAGGGATGCCTTCCAATCCGTGGGTGTCCCGCCGGTCGCCACTGTGCACGCGGATGGGCGTATTGTGGTGCGCGAGGATTGGCCCTGGAGGAGGGGTGAGGGGGCTCCCGACCAGCCGATGATGAGGTTCGAGGAGAGGGTGGCGCTGGTAAAGTTCTATCCGGGGGCGCCGCCGGACATCCTGGAGCACTTCGTTGAGGGGGGTTATCGGGGTATCGTGATTGAGGGGACCGGGCTTGGACATGTGGCCGGAAGCTGGCTGCCCGCCATCAGGCGGGCGGTCGCTGAAGGGGTGTTGGTCTGCATGACCTCTCAGTGCATCTGGGGTAATGTGAGGATGACTGTCTACAATAAGGGGCGGGAGCTGATGAGCGCCGGTGTCATCCCAGTCAAGATGATACCGGAGACCGCGCTGGTCAAGCTGATGTGGGCCCTTGGCAACGCCTCCACCGACTCCGAGGCTAGGGAGCTGCTGCTGAAGCCCAGGGCCTTCGAGTTCCTGGAGAGGGATCTCTTGGAGGTCCCCAAGGGATATGATTGATCCCTCGGCCATAGGGCTCAAGGTCGGGCTGGAGATCCATCAGCAGCTGGCCACGAAGCATAAACTGTTCTGCGGCTGCGCCCTGAAGGCGGGGGGAGAGGCCCCCAGCTCCAGGTTTCAGAGAAGGCTCAGGCCCACCCAGAGCGAGCTGGGTGAGGTCGACCCCGCATCCGTCTACGAGTTCACGCGGGGCTTCGTCTACAGTTATCACGCCCCCGCGGCCAGCAGCTGTCTGGTGGAGGCGGATGAGGAGCCTCCAAACGACCTCGACCCCCAGGCCCTCGAGTACGGGCTCAAGATCGCACTCATGCTGGGCGCCGAGCCGGTGGACGAGATTCATGTTATGCGAAAGGTGGTGATCGACGGCTCCAACACGACGGGTTTCCAGAGGACGGCGGTCATCGCCCTGGGCGGGAGCCTGAGGGTGGGCGGGAGGCAGGTGCCCATCCAATCCATAACGCTGGAGGAGGATGCCTGCAGGCTTATCGAGCAGGGCGAGGCGCGGAAGGAGTTTTCCCTGGACAGGCTCTGCATCCCCCTCATCGAGGTCTCCCTAGCCCCCATGACAGCCACGCCCAGGGAGATCGCGGAGACGGCGCTGGCCCTGGGCCGGTTGATGAGGGCGACCCGGTTCGTGGCCAGGGGGCTCGGGACCATCCGGCAGGACGCCAACATCTCGGTGAGGGGGGGAGCCGTGGTGGAGGTTAAGGGTATCCAGGAGCTGGACAAACTGGAAAGCATCATCGAATTCGAGGCCCAGCGCCAGGAGTGGCTGAACCAGCTGGCGGCGGAGCTCAGGGCTAGGGGTCTGAGGGAGGAGATGCTGCCCAGGTCGGCGGTGGACGTGACCCCCGCACTTTCCACCTGCGGGAGCAAGATGATTACCAGGGCCATCTCGCAGGGGGGGATTGTGGTGGCCATCCCCCTCCCCAAGATGAAGGGGCTCGTGGGGAGGGGGCCTGTCGAGGGTGTCAGGCTGGGTGCCGAGCTGGCCGATAGGGCTAGGGCCCACGGTCTGGGCGGGGTAATCCACTCAGACGAGCTGCCCGGCTGGGGTCTTAATGAGCAGGATGTGGAGAATGTGAGGCGGACCCTGCACCTCTCCGATGAAGACGCCTTCGTGCTCCTCTGCGGACCCCGTGAGAAGGTGAGCGATGCCGTAGCCTCCCTCATCGAGCGCCTAGGCTACCTGCTGGTGGGGGTGCCTCCAGAGACGCGGGGGCCGACCCCCGATGGCAAAACCAGGTACATGAGGCCGAGGCCGGGGGCGGCAAGGATGTATCCGGAGACCGACATACCCCCCGTGCCCATAACCCGCGAGTATCTAGAGAGGCTGAGGAGGGAGCTCCCCCTCGGATGGGAGGAGCAGGTGGGGGCGTTGATGGGCAGGTTTGGGCTTGGCAGGCAGCTGGCGGAGCAGATCCTGGACAGCGACATGCTGGAGCTGTTCGAGGCAGTGGCGGGTCGTGGGAAGCTACCACCCACCTTCGTGGCCAGCCTCCTCACGGAGGGGCTGACCGCCCTCAGACGAGAGGGGCTTCAGACCGGCGGGATCGACGAAAGCGTCCTTCACGACCTCTTCCTCTCCATCGAGGAGGGCAGGGTGGCGAAGGAGGCGGCCCTCGACATCCTCAGGACGATACTCAAGGGCCAGGCCAGGTCCGTGAGGGAGGCCGTGGATGCCCTCGGCCTTCGACCCATGGGCGAGGAGGAGCTGGAGAGGGTCGTGGACGAGGTGTTGAGAGCAAATCGGGCTTTGATCAGCCAGCGTGGGGAGAGGGCGTTGGGTGCCATCATGGGTGAGGTGATGGCTAGGGTCCGGGGGAGAATCGATGGCGCGACGGTGAGCAGTGTGGTGAAGAGGAAGATGAGGGAGTTCCTGGGATGAGGAATCGCAAATCCGAACAATCTTTACCCAGTCTGGCGAGGCGTTCCTTCATATTCATCGGGACATCAATACTCTAATCTTAATAGCCTCCGTTTTATGCTAAGTGCCGTTGGAGGCCGAAGGCGTTCGGGTCCGTGTGAGGGTGGGGAACAGTGAGATCGAGGTGGAATCCCCCAAGCCCATGCTCGATGAGGTTATCGAGAAGGCTGAATCGCTCCTGCTACGCATGTCTGAGGTGACCCCGGTTCCAGCCAGGGGCCATGAGGCCCCCAAGGTGCCCGTCGGCCACGAGCCGACCGCGCTGGATGAGATGCCGCAGATCGTTATCGAGAAGGGCGATTCGCTGGGAGACATACTGCTCAAGCTCTTCACAACACCCTGGGGGTCCACCCCCCGAAGACTGGGAGAGATACTTGAGACCCTCAGGTCCTACGGGGCCATCTATCCCAAGTCATCCGTGGCCGTCTCCCTCCTAAGGATGGTCCACGCGGGCAAGCTCAGGCGGTTCAAGGAGGATGGCGGTTACGTATATGTGTCCGCCACCCCCCTAGTATCGACAGCCGGGCAGCCCATGCCGAGTGAGTAGCCATGGAGGGTAAGCCCCAGGTGGAGCTGCAGCTCACAGTGGAGGGCTCCACGGTCCAGTTTAGGGGGTCCCTAGAGGATGCGGAGCGGTTCATCCTCAACTTTCTGCAGAAACATGTCCCGGCTCTAGCCCTGGCCAGGAAGATTCAGCTGAGCTATTCCTTGAGCGAACTCGTGGAAAAGTTCGGGGATTTCGTGAAGGTCACCCCGGAGGGGCCTCGTGTGGTGGTGGGCGAGGGGTTCAGCGACAGGGCCCGGATCGGCCTGCAACTCGTTGCCCAGAGGATCGCTCAGCAGCTGGGTCGAGAGGCTACAGACACGTTGTCGCCGAGGGAGCTCAGCGCGCTCACCGGCCTCAAGGAGAAATCTGTGAGCTCCCGTCTGAGCGAGATGGTCAAGGAGGGCGCCGTCGAAGCCGTGAGGGCCGAGAAGATGAATAGATACCGAATCACCACAATAGGGATTAAGTGGCTTGAAGAGTATCTAGCGAAGTCGAGGAGGACCCCCACCTAGCTGGGTGGGCGCTTCTGCACATACCTATACGTCCTGGGCTGCCCCTCACGGGATAGAACCCCCTCCCTCACCAGGTCTGTCAGCGTGTGGGCCACGGCGGTCCTGTCGTAGTGATAGCCCCGCCGGCCGATTTCATCGGCCACCTCCGCCAGGGAGCGGGGCTGCCCGAACCACCCCTCTCTCCAAAGGTCCTCGAGGAGGGCTCTGATGGTTACGGGGCGTCTCTCCGCCGCTACACGGATCGGCCCCACAGGTGTCTGGCTGGGAAGGGCCGTCTGTGTTGAGAGGCCGGCTAGAACGCTCTCGATGACATGCTGCACCCTATCTTCGGGGCAGGTGACTTCGACCTCCCAATCACCCCTCCTCAACACGACCTTGACCTGCTTCACTTCTGGGGCTTGTTGCTGGTTCATGCTAGGTCAGTAGAGGTAGGCCGAGTGTTGGTGGCCATACTGCACATCTTGCGCAACACTTAAATCGTCCACTCGGCATATCCTGTTGATGGACAAGATGGACAACCAGATAAATATTGCCCTGGAGAGCTTCAGCCAAGATAACCGGAACGAATGGCTTTTGGGCATCGAGGAGGGCCTTAGGAGCCTATTAGGGACCCCCGTCATATTCACCAGGCACCGGAAGGACACCAAGCCCCTCCTTGGATGGCCCGGGGCATGGGGTCCTGAGCCTGTGGATTTTGGCCCCAGCGGGGAGGTGGTCCGGCTGGCGGCCGTAGATTCATCCTGCCGTAGGGTCGCGGAGACCCGGGAGGGGACGGTTTATGCGGTGAGGGGGGCCTTGGTGGAAGCCGAGGGGGGTAGGTTCGTGGGCTTCAGGCGGTTCGGCCCCCTCCTGTATCATCTAACCCCCAGCACCTGTGAGAGGCTGGTGGGGAGAACCCCCTACTCCCGCTCCCTCTCCAAGCTCATCCAGGTCGAGCCCGCCATCGCGGAGAGCTTTCTTAGGAGGAGGATGGAGAGGCTGATCCAGCATGAGGCGGTGGAGGGTGGGGTGGGCCTGCTTCTCGTGGACGGGTCCCTGCGGACCAGCAGGTTCGATGATGCCGGCCTCGACCTCCGCAGCCTGGTGGAGAAGGCCGAGCGGATGGGGGCATCGGTCGTCGGGATTTCTAAGACGACCCGGTTGAAGGTGTTGACGCGCTGCATCGGCAGGATATCCCTTCATGGACGGGCCCCATCCCTGGTGGATGTGAAGGATGAGATGGGCATCTTTGGGGAGAACCTGGTGGGCCATCCCTATATCGTCCGGTTCAGCCTGTATGGGGACCCCCTTAGGGTGGATGTGGCCTCGAGGCTTGATGCCACCAGGGTTCTGGGCTCCCTCCTGGCCAACGACCAGATCTCCGCCGGGTATCCCGAGTCCCTCCGGCTGGCCCATCACCTCAGCGTGTTAAGGGATGCGGATATCGCCTGCATCGAGGGGTTTATGGTTGGGAGGCTGGGCGTGGAGCCTTATCCCGCGCTCGACGCCAGGCTGCCCTTCCTACAGGACCTCCCAGGGGCCCTCCGGCATTGAGGCTCCTCCAGAAGTCGGGGGATGAGGTGGCCCTCCTAGCCACCCCCAGCGATGAGGTTTCGGTGGGAGATTACCTCCTGATAGAGGGTGATGGGGATAGGGCGCTGGTCGTCCAGGTCTATGAGCTGACCTTCCTAGAGTATCCCGGTATGCTGGAGGACCTGGTCAGGGAGGAGTTGTTGGGGACTCTGACGGCGGTGCAGCAGCAGGACCCCCTCCAGATCGTCGGCGTCTCCCGTTTGATCCGCGACATGAGGCTTGTCAGGTGCAAGGCGCGGGGGACCATCGCGGAGGGCAGGTTTACCCCCGATATTGCCTGGCTCCCCTCGAGAGTGAATGGGAGGGTCCGGAAGGCCTCCATCAGGCATCTGTGGAGGGCCCAGGGTAGAAGGGTTCCCCCCGACCTGGTCATCGGCCGGGTGGGGGAGGAAGGCTACGGGATAGACTGGGATGATATCGATGGTAGGCTCACCATAGTCTTGGGGCGTAAAGAGTCGGGTAAGTCTCACCTCGCGAAGCTCCTGGTCTCCAAGTTGGTGGAGGCCGGGGCTAATGTGCTGATCTTCGACCTCAACGGGGAGTATGGGGGTCTGGCCTTCTACAGCTCCGGCGACCCGAGCCCCCTCGCCGATAAGCTGGAAACCCTGAGCCCGGGCCGCAACTTCCGGTTCAGCCTGAGGGAGCTGGGGCTGGCGACTGTTGCCAGCGTCCTCGAGCATAGCCTGGATACGCCGCCGGTGACCATGAGGGACTTCGTAAGGCTCTGGCATGAGCTTTCTTCGAAGGAGGCACCTACCCTGAGGGGGCTCATGGACCTGATAATGGCCTCAAGGCTCAATGAGCATGTCCGGGAGGCGCTTATCTCCAGGCTGCAGGTGCTCGCCTCAACGGGGATGGTGAGCGACGAGGGTGAGGGCTCACTCCGATGGGAGAGCAGATTCTCGCCTCCCGGTAGGGCCCTCATAATACCGCTGAGATACATGACCTCGGTTCAGAGGCGGATCGCGGTCGAAATCACCCTCAGCAAGACCGTCGAGTTATTGGCGAGGCGTAGAATCCCACCCCTCTTCCTTTTTGCCGAGGAGGCACAGATGTACCTTCGCGAAACCCACTGGGATGACCTCGTGACCAGGATGCGCCACTACGGGGTGTTCCCCATCTTCATCACCAATCAGCCCGACGCCCTCTCCCAGACCGTCTACAGGCAGGCGGACAACCTATTCCTCTTCCACATGTCCAACGAAAGGGACCTGGAGGACATAACGAAGTCCATGGGGCTGGACAGGGAGACCGTGGTCTCCGTGGCAAAGACCCTCTCTCTGGGGAGATGCCTGGTCCTGGGAAGGGCCGCGAGGGGCCTGCCCATGGTGGTATCTATTGACCCCCTCCAGTACCGATGTGAGGGGCAGACCAACTACTTCATGCCCAAGAGGGCCACGACAACTACTTAAGGCAAGGTTTCAGACCGGTACCCTACTTGGCCAGTGAGGATGTGCTCCTGCGGCTGGCCGGCTCCATCGTGATGAGTGAGAAGCCGGGGCAGGAGCTGCGCCTCTGGCGTGAGAGGTTGGGGGTGAGGCTCGCCCGGCTGGCCGCCGAGATGGGCCTGTCACCCTCCGTCCTCTCGGATTATGAGAGGGGGAGGAGAAGGTCCCCCGGCGCCCACTTCATAAAGCGCTACCTGGAGGCTCTCATCAGGCTGGATGAGGGGGGCCGCAACCTCCTAGGCTCCCAGCTCTTCAAAGGCTCCGATCAGGCGATCCTCGGCATTGAGGAGTTTGAAGAGCCCGTAAGGGTCAGGGAGGTGCTGGAGGCGGTCAAGGCCGAGCCTCTGGTGGGGGGTGATAGGCTTAACCAACCCCTCTACGGATACACGGTTCTGGACAGCCTGAAGGCCATCTACGAGCTGAGCTGGTTCGAATTCTTCAAGATATTCGGTGCCAGCACTGAGAGGGCTGTGGTATTCACGAAGGTCGGGTTGGGGCGGTCACCCATGGTGGCGGTCCGCGTCGCCCCCCTCAAGCCCCGGCTCGTGGTCATCCATGGGCCCAGCAGGGTGGACCCCCTGGCCCTCGAGCTTGCGAAGAGGGACAGGGTCATCCTGGCGATATCCCGGGCTGAGTCCGTGGACATGATATTGGACGCGTTGAGCCGCCTGGGCAAGAGAGATCCCAGGATTCGGTATGCAGAGATGGTTGCGAGTTGACCGACCCAGTCTTCATCCTCCTAGGCTTCATGGTGCTGGGCATCCTCTCAACCCTCGCCTGGAGGCTCGGAATGCTGGACGGGGGCGGCTCGCTCGCTGGATTCCTGGTGGGCTACCCGGTGTGGTTGGGCGGGGGCCCCACATGGCTAGCCATGCTGGCCCTCGTCCTCATCCTCGTGGTCCAGACCACCAGGCTCGGCTATGCCACCAAGAGGGCCAGGGGCTCGGCGGAGCCCGCCCACGGGACCAGGGGTTGGAGGAATGTGGTGGCCAACGTGGGTGTTGCAGGCCTGGCAGGTCTCGGCGAGTTTGCCTATAGAGACGAGCGCTTCGCCCTCTTCTTCGCGGGGGCCCTGGCCGCCGCCCTCTCCGACACGATGGCCACGGAGGTGGGGGGGCTGAGCCGCTCCACCCCCCGCAGGCTCACCCGGCCCCGGCAATCGGTGCCGCCCGGGAGCTCGGGGGGTGTAACCGGCCTAGGGATCACAGCTGGAGTGGCCGGTAGCGGAATAATATCCCTGGCTGGCCTGCTCCTGGGGGTGGTTGGACCGGCGCCCAGAGCCCTCCTCGTGGTCTTCCTGGCGGGTTTTCTTGGATGCCTGGTGGATAGCCTTCTGGGAGACACTATACAGGGAAAGTATGAGTGTCAGATTTGCGGGTCACGGGTGGAGTCGAGCAGGCACTGTGCCGCGCCCTGTAGGTGGGCCGGGGGTGTCCGGTGGCTCGGCAACAACGCCGTCAATGCCCTAACCACAACATGCGGTGGCCTTATGGCGGTGCTCCTCGACCTGCTGGCCTAGGCCGGGTAGGCCAGTATTTGTTGCAGCCTAGCCTTAAGCTCTGAGGGCATCACCCGGACCTGCTCCTTCGTATCCCTGTCCCGGATGGTCACCGAACCATCCCTCAACGTATCATAGTCCACCGTTATGCAGACCGGGACCCCGATGCTATCCGCCTTCCTGTACCTCTTGCCGATGCTCCCCGACTCGTCGTAGTACAGGTCGAAGTCCCTGACCAGCTGTTGGCGTATGGCCTCCGCCCTCTCCGGGAGCCCGTCCCTGGCCACCAGTGGGAAGATGGCCACCTGTATGGGGGCTAGGTAGGGCTTGATCCTCAGCGTAGGCCCCTTCTCATCGACCGTCAAGTTGTGGTCGAGGATCGCGTAGAGGCTTCTGTCGACCCCCATGGAGAGCTCAAAGACGTGGGGTATGTGCCTCTCACCCCCATGGAAGATGGTGAAGCTCTGGCCGCTCACCTGGGAATGCCTGGACAGGTCATACTGCCCCCGGTAGTTGCAGGCCACCAGCTCGATCCATCCCACATCCGTCTGGACCTCGAAGTCAAAGGCCAGCTGCGAGTAGAAGGCCCTCTCAACCTCGTCGAGGATTCGGAACCGGCACCTTCCCATGTCGATGCCGGCCTTCTCGTAGAAGTTGACGATGAGCGCGAGGTGGTAGGCGAAGAGGGGGTGGGGGATCATCCCACGCGACACCGCCTCCCTGACGGTCACCCTCTGAATCCGGTCCTCCCCCTCACCCCGGCTGTATAGTGGTAGGATGGTATCGGCGTACCTCTCGAAGCCAGGGACATCCTGCGAAGAGGGGAGGAAGAAGGTCTCGATCTCGGCCTGGTAGAACTCCCTCAATCTGAGGAGGCCCTGTCTCGGGGATATCTCATTCCTGAAGCTCTTCCCCACCTGGGCTATGCTGAGGGGCAGTCTGACCCCCAGAGTTTTGCTCAGGATGGGGAAGTCTATGAAGATGGTTTGGCAGGTCTCGGGCCTCAGGTACGCCTCTTCCCCCCTCGGGCTTATGCTGAGCCTGAACATGGTGTTGAATGGAAATACTTCCCGGAGGGGTGCCCCGCAGCTGGGGCATCTCAGGTCCACCCTTTCCATCTCCTCCCTCACACCCTCGATCGAGCTCTTCTCCGAGTACCTGGTGATCCCCATCTCGGCCAATAGGTGGTCGACGCGAAAGTAGGCGTCGCACTTTGCGCATCTGGTCACCGGCTCTGTGAAGCCCTCGAGGTGGCCGGAGGCCACGAAGACCTTACGGGGCAGGATCTGGCTCCCGTCGATCTCCCACATGTTGCCGTTTCTCACAAGCTCCCTCCTCCAAAGCTCGATGAAGCGGTTCTTGAGCAGGGTGCCCAGGGGGCCGTAGTCCCAGAAGCCCGCTGGGCTGTCAGGGTATACTTGGGCGGTTGGGAAGAAGAAACCGTTCTGGAGGGCGTAGCGCTGTAGGTCTTCGAGTTTCACGATGCGAGCGGTCTCCCCCCAACTTTAAACGTTTGCTGGAACGCGTCTACGGCGCCTGCGGGTGGGCTTCCTAGCTGACGAAGATGTACTCGCGGTCTCCCTCCTCAGGCGTCCCCGGCCGGCCTATCTCTTGTAGCACGAACCTGGGCCGGTCCAGGACAGGATAGTCCTCTCTACGGGCCCTGCCGCTATGTATCTCCTCGTACTCCTCGACAGAGATCTTTCTTCTCATCCCCAGCCTCCTCATCAGGTCCAGCTTCCTGGCCTCCCGCGTGCACCCCGGTGCGAAGAGGTTGGCCTGTACTATGGCGTGGCTGCCGCTTCCGTACCCGCAGAGGATGAGGGTTTTGCCATCCAGGTCCTCCCTGTCGTTCTCCAATATGCTGTCCAGGCCCACGAAGGTGGCCGCCGAATAGGAGTTTCCAATGTAGTAGGGGGCGACCAGGCTAGACCCTATCCGGCGATCGAGGTCCTGCAGGTATTCCTCGGTCTTCATCAAGGCCCTCCTGAACTCGTTATACTGGGGGCTCATGTAATACTCGATGTCGCTCATCCCCTCCCGGCTGGGCTCCGGCCCTATCTTGGCCACGATCTTGGACCAGCGGTCGGGCAGCTCCCTCCATTCATGTATGAGGAGGGAGGCGTAGGCGTTCATCACCATCTTCTTGTGGGGGTTGTGGTATGCCGCTCTATCCACATAATCGAGCACGGCCTCCCCCTCCCTGGGGTTGATGAACCCCATCTCCCTCACGGCCTTCTTGAAGTTGAGCCAGGCCTGCTTCATCTCGCTCAGGTAAGAAGCTATAGAGGTGGGCCCATGGACCAGGGCCACCGTCCTACCATTTGGCTTCTTGAAGTCCCTTCTCTCATGCCTCATGGCGCTGCCCAGCGCCCCGGGGACGACCTGGATGAGTCGGGGCTCCCGGCTGATGAGCATGGCCACCGCGGCCGCGCCCTGAGTGGGCTCCTCAGGGCTGCCCAGGTTATACTTCGCAATGTCGGTGGCGATTACCAGCGCATATTTCCTTGGGTTCCAGCCGCAGGCGAGCCAGGCGGCGCTATCGAGGTACCTTTCCACACCACTCACGCATGCAAACTTCTGTTCGTGGCCCAGGATGTGTGAGAAGCGGCCCCTCCCATACACCTGCTCGAGCATACCTATGACGTCGGAGACAAGGGCCCGGGAGGCGTCCAGGCCACTCTCAGTTGGGGTGTCTATCCGGAAGATGTCCTCCGGCTCCACTCCATATCTTTCCATCAGCCTGTAGGCGGCGGTGGCCGCCATCGAGGCCTGGTCTTCGTTTGGTGGGGGGACGGCGAAGGCCTTGATCCCGATGCCCTCCACAAAGTGGCTGGGCTCACGGTTTCGGGCCCGGGCGAGCTCCGCGTTGTCCACGTACAGCTCAGGCACATAGACGTATATGGCGTCGATTCCGACAGGAGGGCCCATTAGGGGCCGCTCTGGAGGACCTATTATATCCTTAACGATTTTTTACCGCCATTTTTTCGACATTCGTCGAACCTAATCCGTCTTCACCGTCTTCACGATACCGGGCCTGGCCTTCTTCAGGACGCGGTATCCACACTCACATCGGATTTCGGGCAGGGTGGCCAGCTCCTGGGCTGAGTTTAGCCTGCCGCAGCGGATGCACACATAGTATATGCCGGAGCCGGCCGTGGATGCACTCATGCCGGGCGGGCCGGCCCGCACCCCTCTTAAAGGTGATGCTGGACGGGGAGGAGAGGCGCCCCTAGGTCTTTTAAGGGGTGGTCCGTGAGATCTTGGACCAGCCCTCAGCCACCGTGTCGATCACATACTGCTGTTCCTCTCTCTTCATACCTGGATATAGGGGTAGGGATAGGACTTCCCTGGACGCGGCTTCCGATACGGGGAGCCTGTTCCCACCCAGGCCCATCTCCATGTAAAATCTCTGTAGGTGTAGTGGCCGGGGATAGAAGACCTTGGCCTCGACCCCCCGGCTGGCCAGGAATTCGAGCAGCTGGTCGCGTCCATGCTTAACCCTTATGGTGTAGATGGTCCGGGCGGATTCGCCCGGGCCATTCACCACCTCTATGCCCTCCATCTTTGAAAAGGCCTCGTCGTAGTACGCTGCTAGCCTCCTCCTCTCCATGAGGTGGGCTTCGAACCTCTCCATCTGCTTCACACCGATGGCTGCCAATATCTCCGGCAGTCTCAGGTTGAGACCCAGCCCCCGCACCTCGGCATCCCCTCCCATGCCCTGGTTGCGGACAAGCCTGAGCCGGCTGGCGAGCCTATCGTCATCGGTTGCCACGGCCCCGCCCTCGCCCGATGTGATGAGCTTACTGGGGTAGAAGCTGAAGCAGCCCATGTGGCCCAGTGTCCCCGCCGGCCTACCCCTCCACATACTGCCTAGGGCCTGAGCCGCATCCTCTATCACCAGCAGCCCCCTTTCATCGGCGATCCTCTGGATCTCATCCATGTCGCAGAGGGTGCCGTATAGGTGGACGGGGATGACCGCCCACGTCCTACTCGTAATCCTTCTACGGACCTCCTCTGGGGAGAGGCATAGGGTGTGGGGGTCCACGTCGCAGAAGACAGGCCTCCCCCCACACATCAGGACGGCGTTGGCTGTTGCCGGGAAGGTGAATGATGGCATGATCACCTCGCCCCCCTGAGGTATTTGGGCGGCCAGGAGGGCGGCCATCAGCGCCGCTGTTCCAGAGTTCACTGAGACGACATGCTTTGTGCCCAGCTTTGCGCGGAGGAGCCCCTCGAACTCCCTCACCATACGGCCCCCGTCGAGGGCCGAAGAGGTGAGATGTCCCTGCATTATCAGCTCATGGACCAGCTCCGCCTCCGGCCTCCCGACGGCGGGTTTGGCGAAGGGCACCCTGACGGGCTTACGCAGCAATGCTAGGCCTCACCCGCGGCGGTGAGCACCTCCACCAGCTCGGGCCTCGCCGCGAAATGCTCCCTGAAGGGGCGTAGGATATCCGCCAGGGCGCCGGCGACGGCCTTCTTCAGGTCGGCCGGATGCACCCTCCCCGACCGATATTCACGGCTGAGCTCCGCAAAGTCCGTGAACTCGACATCCCCACCCTTGGATGCGGGCCTCTCCACCACCATCCTGCCCCGCATCCGGAAGATTATGTGCTTCGCGATCTCGAGCACGGGGTTTCCCTCGACCAGGTCTGGCGGGCACCAGGCCCTCCTAAGCTTCCGTTCGATGGCTTCCGGCTCATCCAGGACCGATATCAGGCCCTCGGGCCTGGACTTACTCATCTTGCTGGAGACTATCCTGTCCATCCTCTCATCCTCGTCCAAGCCCTGGACGGTGGGTTCCGATAGCCCGGGGAGAAGGGCGTGGTGCACCGCCACGGGGGGCCTCCAGCCCAGCCGGGGGAAGACCTCTCGGGCGAGGACGTGGGCCTTTCTCTGGTCCAGCCCCGCGTGCGCGACGTCCACACCCAGCGCGTGGATGTCCACGGCCTGCATGAGGGGGTAGAGGTACTGGGCCATCGCGAGGGTCTCCCTCTGAGACCTACCCATGATCGTCAGGGCCCTGACTGCACGGCTTAGGCTGACGTGCATCCCAAACCTGACCACATCCCTCCAGTACTCGGTATAGCTGGCGTAGAGCTCGCTGCCGAGCACCACCTCAACACCGGGCACGAAGAGCTTGAAGGCCTCCTCATAATACCTGGCGGCCCTCCTTATCCTCTCCCAGTCGCCCCCCAGCTTTTCGTTGATGTATGTGTGCCAGTCGGCGAGGAAGACGGTGCAGTCGAAGCCCGCCTGCATGAAATCCCTTATCTTAAGGCCCGAGATCAGGAGGGTTCCCAGATGGAGGGGGCCTGAGATCTCGAAGCCTATGTAGTGCCTGGGCCTGGCAACCGTCTCCAGCAGCATGTCCAGGTCGGATTCGGTGATGACCTCGATGGTGGGGGGCCGTAGGATGAGCGCCTTCCTCTCCTCCTTATCCATGGGGAAGGCCGGCCCACCGGTGCTTAAAAGTGTCTGCCGTCACCCTCTTCTGGGCGTGCCCAGTAGTGTATGGACGAGGAGGGCTAGGCCCATGAGTAAGCCCGCGGCCGAAAGGGCTAGGGGGATCCCGCCTGATAGGTACACGCCCAGGGCTAGGAAGTTCAGGGAGGCATACCCCTGGTAGGAGAATAGGATGGTGTTTCCGAAGAGGGTGGCGGCCGTAACAGCCCTTGTCCAGTAGTGCCGGGGCCACCGGGCATTCATGTAGAGGGCTGTGAATCCGAGGGCCGTGAAGAAGAGGAGCCTCGGCACCCCCTGGCCGAGAAGCACCGCGACCGCCCAGTAGAGGGAAGCCAGTGTCAGGTAGCCGGCATATAGGTAGAAGGTTATGGGCACGGCATGAGCCCTTGGGTGGTGTATAAAGGGGTGATGGCAAGAGCCTTAAGTATGTGCAGGTAGGTGAAGAGGGTTGGCGCTGGACTACGCCTTCCTGGTCGACAAGATCGCACAGGCGACGGCCAACACGGAGAATCTCGGGGCTTCGATGCTCGTCTCTGCCTCCTACGACGGCGAGCTGAGGGTTCCAGTCCTCAAGTTCTACGAGCCCCTGGAGCAGCGCATCTACCACTGGTATGATAATGAGGGCCATAGGCCCTACTGCTACTCCAAGTGGCCGCTGGAGATGGTCAGGTCCGCCCTGGCGATGAGACACGATATTGTGGATTTGAGGGTGGAGGAGAAGATGGACCTGCTCACAGACTCGAAGATCTATGTCACGAAGATAATCGCCACCGACCCCCTGGCCATCGGCGGCAGCACCCGGGCAATCCGCAACGAGATCGAGGCCTGGGAGGCCGACATAAAGTACTATGAGAATTACCTGTATGATCGAGACCTGGTCGTCGGAACCTTTTACCGGATCGAGGGGGGGCGGATCAAGCCCGTAACCTACGAGATATCCCAGCGTGTATCTTCGATGCTGGAGGGGGTGATGAGCGGCGCCGATGACCTCCTCAAGGAGTACATCCGGGAGTGGGCCCGCCTGCTCAACCAACCCCTTGTACAGTTCAAGCGGGTAGCCCTCGACATAGAGGTGGCTAACCCCACCGAGAACAGGCTCCCAGACCCCAGGGAGGCGTCCCAGCCCGTGCTGGCAGCGGCGCTGGTGGGGACAGGTGGATATGCGGAGGTTCTTCTGCTGCGGAGGGGCGAAGTCCCCCTGGGGGAGGGCGAGTTGCAGAACGTCCAGATATCCTATTTTGATAGGGAGGTGGACCTCCTCCTCAACGTCTTCGAGCGCATCCTCCGTTTCCCCTTCCTCATCACCTTCAATGGCGACGACTTTGACCTGGCATACCTCTACCACAGGGCGGTGAAGCTGGGGATCCCCAGGGCCGCCATCCCCATAGCCCTGGGCAGGGAGTATGCGACGATCAAGAACGGCGTCCATCTAGACCTCTACAAGACCTTCGTGAACAGGTCCATACAGAACTACGCCTTCTCCTCACGGTACATAGAGCATACCTTGGAGGGGGTGGCCGAGGGTCTTCTGGGCGAGAGCAAGGTATCCTTTGAGGGGTCGCTTAAAGACCTGCCCCTCCTCAAGCTGGCGGAGTACTGTCTTACCGATGCATCCCTAACCTTCCGCTTGACATCCTTCGACGATGACCTCCTCATGAAGCTGCTGCAGGTGATCTGCCGTGTGGCTAAGATGCCCATAGACGATGTGGCCAGGGTGGGGGTGTCCCAGTGGATTCGAAACACCATCTACTTCGAGCACCGGAGGAGGTCGTGCCTTATACCCAGGAAGGAGGAGCTCGCCGCCAAGGGAGGGGCTTCATCCCAGGCCATAATAAAGGGGAAGAAGTACAAGGGGGCGCTGGTGGTGGAGCCCAAGGAGGGGGTCCACTTCAACGTGGCGGTCCTGGACTTCGCCTCCCTCTATCCCAGCATCATCAAGGTATACAACCTCTCCTATGAGACGGTCCGGTGCCCCCACGAGGAGTGCAGACAGAACCTGGTCCCCGGCACATCCCACTGGATATGCACGAAGAGGCGGGGAATAACATCCCTCCTGATCGGCAGCCTCAGGGACCTGCGGGTCAAGTACTACAAGAACTTGGCGAAGGACCAGACCCTCACGAAGAGCGAGAAGAGCTTCTATGGGGTCACGGCCCAGGGCCTCAAGGTAATCCTCAACGCATCCTACGGGGTCTTCGGCTTCGAGGAGTTCCCCCTCTACTGCCTGCCCGTGGCTGACGCGACGGCGGCGGCTGGAAGATATCTGATATCTAGGACCATCGAGAAGTGCCGGGAGCTGGGCATAGAGGTGATATACGGGGACACGGACAGCCTCTTCCTCAAGAGCCCCACGGAGGAGCAGCTCGCGCAGATCACGAGGTGGGCGCGGGATGAGCTGGGCATCGAGCTGGACCTGGAGAAGAGATACCGGTTCGCAGCCTTCAGCGGTAGGAAGAAGAACTATTTCGGGGTGCTGCCCGATGGGAGCATCGACATCAAGGGTCTGACGGGCAAGAAGTCCCATGTACCCCAGTTCATCAAGGAAACCTTCTACAAGACCCTCGATATACTGAGGATGGTCAACTCCCCGGAGGACTTTGAGAAGGCCAGGGAGGATATACGTAAGCTGGTGAAGGACAGTTATCACCGGCTCATGAACCGCCAGGTCTCCCTCGAGCAGCTCGCCTTCAACATCATGGTGGGGAAGGATATCGATAAGTATACGGAGACCACACCTCAGCATATAAGGGCGGCGAAGCTGCTGGTGGCCAGGGGTTACGAGATCAAGGCGGGCAGCATAATATCCTTTGTGAAGACAACATCGGCCCCAGGCGTCAAGCCCGTCCAGCTGGCGAGGCCTGAAGAGGTGGACGTCCAGAAATACATAGAATTTCTCAAAAGCACCTTCGAGCAGATCCTCGACGCGCTGGGCTTCGAATTCGAGCAGATTCTGGGCTTCAGCAGGCTCGAGGACTTCTTCTTCAGCCCCTGAGGGTTTAGAACCCATTCCACCCCCGGTGCGTCAAATCCAGCCGCTTCCTGTAGAACCGGGAAAGCCGCGCCACACCCTCCCGGAGCCTGTCGGGGGGTTCGGTTACGAAGGTCAATCTTATATGGCCCCTCCCAGAGCCGCCGAAGAACGATCCCGGGATTACCACCACCCTCTCCTCCTCCAGCAGCTCCCTATAGTAGTCCCTCTCGGCCATGCCGGGGGTCAGGTAGTCCGATACGTCCACGAAGTAGTAGAAGGCGCCCTGGGGCTTGACGAACCTCGCCCTGGGCAGGTGCTCCCTGAGCGCCCTCTCCATCTCATCCCTCCTGGCTTTGTAGAGGGGGATGACGTGGTCCCGAATGTAGGAGTGCCTACCACTCCAGCTGTAGTAGGTTTGTGCGGCTATCTGTCCCAGGGTGTTCGGCATCAGGGTCACAAGCTGCTTTATCTTCTCCGCCGCCTCCACCACCTCCCTGGGCCCCACGAGGAAGCCGAGCCTCGCCCCTGGCAGGCTCACCTCCTTCGAGATGGTGAAGGTGGAGATCACCACCCGGCCCTCCGGGTCGAATCTCGAGGGGTATGTATGGGAGCCCTCGTACACGATCTTGCGGTAGGCCTGGTCGATAAGGAGGTAGAAGTTTCGGTCCTTGGCCAGCTCGACCATGGCACGCAGCACCTCCTCTCTCAACATCCTACCTGTGGGGTTGTCGGGTGTGGCAAGGATCAGCATCTTCGTCCTCCTTGTGATGATCTCCCCCAGCCTTTCCACATCGGGCTGGTACCCGTCCTCGGGCCGCTGGGCGAAATAGATGGGCCTCCCACCCGCATACCTCACCAGCGGCTCGAAGCCCACATAGCTGGGCTCCAAAATTATGACATCATCGCCCGGGGATATGAGGGCCTGGGTGGCGAGGAAGAGGGCCTCCTGGCTTCCATCGGTCAAGATGACCTCCTCCTCCGGGTCCACATCCCAGTTCGCATCTTCCTTGAGGGAGCGGGCGAAGCTCTCCCTCACAGACAGGGCGCCCCTCGTCTCCCCATAACCGAAGACCCCGCCGCCGTCACGAAGCCGGTTTTGGATGGCCTCGATGACCACATCGGGCGGGGCGGCGCCGGGCGACCCCCCTCCCAGCGATATTACATCGCCAGCAGCTCGAGCCTGGGCGATCAAGGAAGCGATGATTCTTATGGGAGATACCCTGATGGAGCTCGCCCGGGCGTCTACACCCAAAGGCATTGCCACACCTATCCTAACGGATAATATATGAATTCCCGGTCGGCACAGATATTCCTAGCCTAGATATCTCTGGAATGCTTAAGATGGTGTGTTCATCGGCGGGCCCGTGGGATACAGGGAGCTATATCTCGACGCCACCCCCTGCGGTTGGAGGAATGGGCCCCTTGCGCTGCGATTCATCGGTGTACCCTTTGATGGGACCGTTTCCTACAGGCCCGGCACCCGCCTCGGTCCCGCCGCATTTAGACAGGCACTGATGAATATCGAGGTGTATTCGCCGAGGTATGACACGGACCTCGAGGAATACAGCGTCTCCGACCTGGGTGATGTCCGGGCCGCCTGGACCGTGGAGCAGACCGTGGATGCGGTCCAGAAGCTGGTCTCTCAGCTGATGGCCGAATCCGAGGCGCCGCTACTGATTGTGGGGGGAGAGCATACCCTCACATATGGGTCCTTCAGGGCTATGCGGGAAGATACGGGTCTGCTGGTCTTCGATGCCCACCTGGACCTCCGGGATGAGTATGCTGGGCTGAAGCTGGGGCATGCCACCTTCCTCCGCCGGCTGCTGGTCTCGGTTGGTCCCGAGAGGGTTGTCCATGTGGGGGCGAGGGCGGCGACGAGGCAGGAGTGGAGCTTCGCGCGGGAGCAGGGCATCACGCTGGTGGATGAACGTGCATTGAGGGACATGGATGCTGCTGTGGAGAGGGTTGCGGAAGCCCTCCGCGGGTTTCGGGAGGTTTACGTCAGCATAGACCTGGACGTCCTGGACCCAGCCTTCGCCCCCGGGGTCAGCAATCCGGAGCCGGGGGGTATGAGTGTCAGGGAGCTCCTTACGCTCCTGGAGCCCCTGAAGTCCGTCGCCGTCCCCTGCTTTGACATCGTCGAGCTATCCCCCCTTTACGATTCGGGCACCACCGCAGCAGTGGCGGCTAGGCTGGCGGTGGAGGTCACCTCAACCCAGATACGGAGGCGTGGAGGCTAGCTGTAGACGGGCCGCATGGATAGTTTGTGGGGGAGTGGGAGGGGCCTGAAGGGCTTTCCCTCCGTCTCCCTCTTCACGAGGGATATGAGCTGGTCCAGGGTCATCTCCTCGATACCTCCCCTCGACCTTATCCTCACCGAGAGCCTGCCGGTTTCCACCTCTCTCCTGCCGACCATCACGATGTAGGGGATCCAGTGGGTCTCCGCATGCCAGACCTTCCGCGCCACGCTCTCCTCCCGGTCGTCGAGGTCACAGCGGATGAAGTTTTGGTTTAGCTTTGCCACCACCTCCTCTGCCCTTGTTAGGAACTCGCTCGAGACAGGGATCACCCTTACCTGCGTCGGGGTGATCCAGACGGGGAGCATAGGCGGTCTGCTCTGCAGGGCCGTGTCGAAGAGGGCGAAGAGGTACCGTTCAACGGAGCCCAGCAGGGCGGTGTGCAGGATGACCGGCCTCCGCTCGACACCATCCCTACCCACATACTTGATGTCGAACCGGTCGGCGTTGCCCACATCGATCTGTACAGTCCCTATCTCCCTGGGCCTCCCCATACGGTCTATGATGTGATACTCGATGTTGAGGACCCAGTAGTAGTGGGAGTCTTCGGGGTAGAAGGCGAGGAGGACCGGCTTCCTTTCATACCCCACCAGCGCCTTGAAGAAGTCCCTGTTCTTCTCGAAGAAATCCCTGGAGGTGAGGTTGTAGAGGGAGCAGTATTCCCTGCCCAGGCTCCTCATCTCATCGTGGATCTTCTGGTGAATCTTTATCGTCACCTGCTTGGCCTCCTCCAGGTCCTTGCAGAAGACGTGGAGGTCTGGCATGTGCAGCTTGCGGACCCTAAAGCCCAGGAGGAGCTCCCCAGATTGTTCCAGCCTGTAGCTGTCGGCGACCTCGAAGGCCCCAAAGGGGAGGTGACGGTAGCTCAGCTGCCAATCCCGGATCATCGTGAACTGCTGGAAGCATGCCGAGTAGCGCATAACAAAGGTTTCGTTACCCACCCGCACCTGGTACATCCTCTGGCCGAATAGCTCGGCATGCTCACGGATCGCCCTCTCGTTGAGGTTGAAGAGGTTGGTGCCCCTCACCGGGTAGACGGGGAACCCAAGGGTTTGAACCAGCTGGTGTGAGTACTCTGAGACCAGGTCGAACATCAGCGTGCCCTCCGGCCCATAGCGCATGTGCCCCCGGTCTGACATCGGCTCCCACTCTATGGAGAACATCTTCATCCTCTTGATGTATTCGGGCTCGGCGCCACCCTTGAGGGGGACTCCCAACGCTTCGGTCTCCACCAGGATCCTAAAGTCGGGGTCTACGCGTGTTAAGTCGAAGCCCTCCGGGCTGTAGGTGCTCCCATCCCTCTCCATAATCATGTACTCTTTCTTTATGGTGGTTGTTTGGACCCTCTGCTGCCCCCGGTCGCCTTCAAACACCTTCAGTTGTTCAGCCAGGGGGTGGCCCTTTATGGAGAGGGTGAACCTCTTATTCCATCCAAAGGGCGCCCTCTGCACCTCTCCAACCTCTCCTCGAAGGAGTTCAGCCATCCGGTTCACCAGCCGCCTTGCGGTGTCGGGGGGAGCCAGGTTCGCGCTGAGGTGTGCGTAGGGGTAGAGGAGGACCCGGTCCACCGATAGGCTGGCGCAGGTACCCCTTATCGCCTGTGTGACCTGAGGCAGCAGCTCCTCGTCATCCCCCTCCTCGACGGCCACCATGGCTACCAGGCCATCCCTGATTCCCCCCGGCCTGGCATCTTCGTCGGCGACAGGCCCCTCCCTGGCGACCGGCACATAATCAAAGCTATCCACGTGGAGAAGGAGGATTCTCAATAATCATCACACCCCTCCCACACCTTAATAGTGTAGCGGAGGATGCCCCTAAACTTCCCAACGCGCCCTTTCATACTCCCACTTCTTCCTCATCGCCTTTTTCCACTGCTTATAGTGCTGAGAGCACAGGTAAGACCTCCGACCATCCCGGGAGACCTCGAGCCCCCCCATCGCGGCGTCGGAGGCTGCCACGGAGCGCTCCGCCCTATTGTAGCATCCCACCACCGAGCACGCCTGACCCTTCCCGACCCGGCCCATCGAAGGGGGTTTACGGAGCATGTAAATAGGTTGTGCCTCTGGCCCCCGCGCCAAAGCCCTCTCCCTGTACCCCTCCATCAAAGAGACTGCACCCTAAAAGGCCCCACCGTTGGTGGTTGACGCTTGTTGGAGTCGCTAAGGCGGGCTGCGGCGGAGGCCTTATCCCCCCTCGTGGAGTTTCTCAGGAAGGGCGGGGTCTCCCCCCACTGGCTATCAGCCCTTTCCCTGGGGGCAGCTCTCCTGGCTGGCTACACTTACGCCGTGAGGGATATTATGTTCCCCTGGCTCACCGTCTCCCTGGTGGCCCTCAGCGGCCTCCTCGACGTATTGGACGGCGCCCTGGCCAGGGCCATGGGCAGGGAGTCCAAGGTGGGCGCCTTCGTAGACTCCACATTCGACAGGATGGGTGAAACCGCCATCTACACGGGGATCCTCATGGGGGGATATGTGGATGGACACCTCGTCCTGCTCGCCCTCGCCTTCTCCCTGATAGTGAGCTATGAACGGGCGAGGGCAGAATCGCTGGGCGTCTCCCTCCGGGGTGTGGGGGTGGGTGAGAGGGCTGAGAGGCTCATCCTCCTAATCCTCTTCACAGCCCTGTCCCGGGTGGACCTCGGGGTGGTACTCGTGCTCATCATCTCCCTGATTACGGCCCTGCATAGATTGATCTACGGGGCTGGCAGCCTCCTAAGGGTGGAGAGGGCGGCCCAGCATGCCTAGGGCAGCTTTCTCTCCTCTCGGGCCCGGACCCTCACCACGCCATAGTGGACAGAGCAGCTGATGCAGTAATACTTGGTCACGTATGAGGTGGGCACCCAGGCCCCCTTGTCCCGCAGGTCCTTGGCGAGGCTGGGCTCGACGAGGCTCATCCGGGCCGTCACCTTCTTGGCCTTGTCACGGGGGACCAGACCACCACAGTTGCTGCAGTGCACAAGCTCCGACCTCCCCTTACCACCTTTATCCCGCCCCCGGCTCTTACGTTTCTTGGTCAAGGCAGCCCAGCATCCCAGCCTCTACTTAAAAGGATGTATCGCATAGTTATTCAATCGGGAGCTCCTCCACGGCTGTAGGGGGATTGCGCCAGCAGCTCGCTTTGTTCGGACACCTCACCGTGGACCTCATCTTTGAGCATGGGGCCTTGAGGTGCGTATCCGTAGGGGGGCCACCGGCCTACGGTGGTCTGACAGCGCTCAAGCTGGGCCACTCCCCCCAGCTTGTTACCAGGTTCGGGCCCGACTTCTTTGAGCATGGGTTTTCGCGGGTCAGGCTGGGCAGCCTCAGCTTCGCCCCAGGCTCGGAGGCGAGGAGGCCCACGACCCGCTTCGAACTCCATTACCATGGGGGGCGGAGGAGGCTGCGGCTGCTGGCGAGATGCTCAAGGCTCGGTGTTGAGCAGGTCGAGGATGCATCCTACAGGGTCTCTGTCGTAAGCCCCGTCTGCGGGGAGATCGGCGGCCAACTGCTTAAAAGGATTCGCGCCGAGTCCGAGTATCTATTCGTAGACCCCCAGGGTTTTGTTAGGGGGTTCAACAGGAGGGGTTGGGCCTTCCATAGGTCGCCCAGGGACACCCTCTTTGTCCGGGTGGCCGATGCCATAAAGGTGGATCCGCGGGAGGCGGCGGCCCTCACGGGGGCCAGGGGCCCGCGGGAGGTGGTCAAGCGCCTTTTGAAGATGGGCCCCACCTGTGTCATACTCACCTGGGGAAGGCGCTTTGTGTACCTGGGCACCGGAGGAAATCTGTGGAGGGCTGCCCCGCCTGCGGTGCGGGCCGTCGACCCCACGGGGGCCGGCGACATATTTTCAGCGGCCTTCGCCACCACCATGGCTTCCGATGCCGACCCCCTTTGGGCTCTCAGCACAGGCCTGGCGTGCGTCGGGGAGATCCTCGGGCGGGGCCACTGGGGCCTGGATAAGGTGGTTCAGTGGGTGCCATCTCTGGACAGAGTTGAGGCCATAAGGGACTCCATAAGGCGAATAAGCTAGTAGGCCTTCGCAAACACCACCTTCCTTGCATCCCCCCTGCCACACCTGACGCATTTCCTCGCCGGTGCGGCCTCCAGTGGGATGACTCTGATATCCGCACCTGTCTCATTCTTGATGTTGATCTCGCACTCGGAGGATCCACACCAACCCGCTACGATGAACCCCTGGCGCTCCTCCAGGGTTCTCTTAAACTCCTCATATTCCTCCACCTCTCGGGTGGAGGAATCCTGGAACTCCTTGGCCCTCCTCCAAAGCTCCCGTTGAATCTCTTCCAGCAACCTCTGGACCTCCCTTTTGACATCGGCCCTGCCCACCCGGGCTCTGCTCCTGTCATCTCTCCTAACGAGAGTGACGGTGTTCTCGGCCACATCCCTCGGGCCCACCTCCATCCTGAGGGGTACCCCCTTAAGCTCCCAGTGGTTGAACTTCCAGCCCGGTGTGTAGTGTGTCCTGTCGTCCACCAGCAGGCGGACACCAGCGGTTTTCAGCTCCTGTGTGAGGGGCTGAATGTAGTCAAGGACGTGGCTGCGCTGCGCGCTGTTATAGTAGATGGGGATGACGACGACCTGAATGGGTGCCACGCGGGGTGGCAGGACGAGCCCGTGGTCGTCGCCGTGCACCATTATTGTCGCCCCTATGAGTCGCCAGGATACCCCCCACGATGTCTGCCATGCATAGTGCCATTTGCCGTCCCTCCCGAGGAACCTGATCCCGAAAGCCTTCGAGAAATTCTGGCCCAGGTTGTGTGACGTGCCCATCTGTAGCGCCTTACCGTCCGGCATGATGCTCTCCAGCGTGGTGGTGTATAGGGCGCCCGCGAACTTCTCCCTATCGCTTTTAAAGCCGCATATGACGGGAACGGCTAGTATCTCTTCACAGACCTCCCTGTAGATTTCCAGGATTCTTCGGACCATCCGGTCGGCCTCCTCTTTGGATTCATGGGCGGTGTGGCCCTCCTGCCAGAGGACCTCCGAGGTCCGTATGAAGGGCTTGGTCATCTTGATCTCGGCCCTGAACATGGAGTTCCAAAAGTTCAGTTTGACCGGCAGGTCCCTCCAGCTCTTGACCCACCTGGAGTAGAAGTAGTAGGCGATGGTTTCGGAGGTCGGCCTGAGGGCCAGCCTCTCCCTCAATTCTTCACTGCCGGATTGGGAGACCCAGAAGACCTCGGGAACGAAGCCGGCAAAGTGCTCCTGCTCCTTCTTGAGGAAGGACTCGGGGATGAGGGAGGGTACAAAGGCGTTCTGAACACCCTCCTCCTTAAACCTCTTATCGAGCTCCTCGGCGATGATCTCCCACATCGCGTAGGCGTATGGTCTGACGAATGTGAAGCCCTTGATCGGGGCATAATCTGCGAGCTCGGCCTTGATGACCACCTGTGAATACCACTCCGAAAAGTCCTCGGCCTTCCTAACCGTCAGCCCGATTTCAAGCTCTTTCTCCAAGGTGCTTCAACCTCTCAGGTGGCTGCGTGGCGGCTTCACGGGGCTTAAGGAATATAAACACCCATACCGGTCCAAGCTCCAAACGCCCGCTTAAAAGCTCTTACCGGTTGCCAGAATATGGATGAGCGATAGCTTCACGTGGGATATGCAACCCTTATATCCAGTGGGGCGTATGAAGATACCGCTACAAACACGCTTGTTATGCTCCTCGAAGGCTTATGAACCCCCGGGGGCCGCGGAGCTATCGATGAGAGTACTTGGTCTTTGAACTTCCGGCCCTCGTTCAGGAGCTCACCTATGCTGGTGTGCTACTGATAAGCCTCCTGGGCAGCAGTGTGCCCTTCCTGCCAGCTCCATATCTTGTACCTGTGGTGATCGCGGTCACCGAGTTGGGCTTGAACCCCTACGCGGTCGTCATTCTTTCAGCCCTTGGTGCCACCGTTGGGAAGGTGGTCATATTCGTGGGTAGCAGGGCTGGCCGCAGGCTTCTATCAGAGGAGACGAAGATCAGGATGGAACCATTGAAGCATTTCCTTCTCAGATACGGGTGGCTCGCTGTCCTAATTGCTGCGGCGACACCACTACCAGATGATGTGGTGTACATTCCCGTCGCAATTGGGGGCTTCGGGTTGATCAGGTTCTTCGCATTCGTCTTCATGGGGAAGATCTTCATCACCGCGATGTTGGTCTACTCAGCAGTCTACGCCAGAATGTGGTTCAAATTGCTGGTCTCAGAGTCCTTCCTGGGCTTTGCCATCGCCGCATCCCTCATCTATCTGGTGGTGGCTTTATCGGTCTCCTACATGTTCACAAAAATCGACTGGCGGAGGTTCCTTCAACAGAGGTCCGGGACGAAGAATACCTGATATAATGCGTTTGGAAGGCTCTGCCCGTGGTTTCGCCTTCCGCGGCTGAGGATCTCGCCCTTCTTGGCTACCTGGCCATAGTGGGGCTGAACCTAGCCTACATTGTGGGGGCCCTTCTTAATGGGGCCCTGGGCCCATACCTGGCCCTACTCCTCGCGGCCAAGGATCCCTACCTCTACCTATCCGTGGTAGCCCTCGCATGCGCCGTGGTGTGGCTTGAGGTCGCTCCCCATCCAATCCCAGCGAGGGCCAGGAGAACCCATATTTTGAGCAGAAACATGCTGGTCCTGGCCCTCATCACCCTAGCGATGTGGTTCGCCGTCGCCCTGGTGGTTCCGGGAGGGGGACTGTGGAGGGCCGTGGCAATCCTGAGGGAGGGTCGGTTCATTCCATTGACGGCCCTGACGCTTCTGCTGGCCGGGCTACTGCCCGGAGGTTTCCCACACCTACCGGCCCTTTTCAGGGATCTCGGCGGCTACCTTTTGCTCGCGCTCTCACCCCTGCTGCTCTATGCCATATGGCGGGTGAACCTCCTGGGGCCCTACATAGGGTTGGTGGCGGCCTTGCTCCTGGCCGCGGGGTTTGTGTTCATCTTCTACGAATCCAGAAAACGGGGGGTGTGAGTTCTTGACCGAGACCAGCTACGAGAGGCCGCGGGCCCTGATAAGTGATGGTGACTTCGTGCTTCTGTATCGTGAGGGCAAGAAATGGTTGGTGAGGGTGAAGTCGGGGAGCCTCTTCCATACCCACGCTGGTATCATCAACCACGATGATTTGGTTGGGCGGCCCTTTGGTACCTGGGTGACGACCTCGCTCGGCGAAAAGGTGTGGGCCCTGAGGCCCCTCATGAAGGATATAATTCTGAAGGCTGAGAGGGCCACCCAGATCCTATATCCAAAGGAGTGGGGCTATATTGTCGCGCAGCTGGGGATCGGGCCCGGATCTAAGGTGCTGGAGGTGGGAACCGGGAGCGGGGCCTTCACCACCTTCGCGGCCCACCTCGTCCGGCCCCACGGCCACGTCTATAGCTATGAGATACGCCCTGAGTTTCACGCCCTGGCCACGCGGAACATCTCCAAGGCGGGCCTGGCGGAGTATGTAACGCTTAGGCTGGCCGATGCGAGGAAGGGGGTGGAGGAGACCGGGCTCGACGCGGCCGTGGTAGACATCGGGGACCCAGAGAGTGTCCTTCCCGCCGTGAGCGCGGCGCTGGCGGGGTCGGCACCAATGGCGGTGGCGGTCCCCACGGTGAACCAGCTGGAGAGGGTTGTATCTACTATGAGGCAGCTGGGTGTGGTGGACATCGAGGTCTGCGAGCTCCTCCTCAGGAGATGGGAGACCAAGATAGGGGCCCTCAGGCCCTCCACCAGAATGATAGGTCACACAACCTACCTGGTATTCGGGAGAAACGTGCTAGGGGACGCACAGCTTTCATAGATCCCCCAGAGCCCGTGAAGATGGGGTAGCTAGTGCTGGTTCCTAAGCCCTCCACCAATCAAAGCCCAGGAACGAGACCCTCTCCTTCTTCCTGTCCACAATAGCTAGGACAAACTGTTTTCTCACGGTATTGGCCAGGCGGCCCGATAGGACGACCCTGGGTGCCGTGATCCTGTAGGCGGGCTTCACCACCTCCACCAGATAGGGTGCGTGGTCGATGCCGGGCCCGTGCTCGTATACCGCGAAGTCGCACCCGAACTTGATGCCCGGGGTGACTACATAGCCCATCTGCTTCAGCTTCTCGTAGACGAAAAACTTGTCTGAGAAGTCCACATACATCCTCTCGCAGCGCCTCCTTATCCTTTCGGGTGGGATCTGCTTGTGCGTATGCCCTTCCACGATCTGCATCACACCGGTCTTGGCCAGATAGTAGCTTTCCAAGAGGTCGAGGATGAGGGGTGCGTTAAAGTCGGGGGACTTCGGCTTCGGTATGCCGAGGGGCTTTCCGTAGAAGCCCATGGCGTAGAGCTTCCTCGCATCTTCGATGTTCCACACTACGACCCGGTTTTCGACGAGCTCGCCAACCACGGGTCTATCGAACCGAGGGGGTTGCCTAGAAGCCAAGGGCGAGTATGGTCACGGTGTCCGCCGCTTCTAATGCTTTATCCCCGGTTTCCTCGAGGATGTCGGCGACATCCTTCAGCAGGAGGATCTCCTTTATGCTGAGGTCGGAGGATAACAGCTTTGTTATGGTCTGCCTGTACTTGTCATCGGACACCTTTTCCAGCTTCTGGACGGTGTTTGCCAGCTCGAGGGTTTGATTTGGTGTGAGGCTGAGGGACCTGACGGTTTCGTTAAGCTTCAGGAGGATGTCGATGATGAGGTCCGTGAGTTCCCTAAAGTCTTTCTCGAGCCCCTGCTTCTGGAGGGGCTTCCCCGATATCTGGGTGAGCCTGAATACAATCCCGTTCACGTATCCGGCCAGGTCTTCAATCAGGTAGGCGGTCCTTAGAAGGTCCTCCCTGTTCATAATGAGTGAGCCCAACTCCGCCAGCTCCCTGGCCAGCATACGCCTAAAGGACTCCACATCCTCCTCGGCCTTCTTCACACGCTCCAGGCAGATGAGGAGGTCTTCACGCTCGCCTGAGATGAGGGACTGGAAGGATACACCCAGGTCTCGGGCGGCGTCCGAGACCCTGCGCATCTCGTCGATCAAAACGGCGAGCGTGCGCCTCTTCGCCTGGATTTCGGCTTCCCCGGCAAACATCTACCGCCTCATGGTATGAAGATGAAGATTATTAAAGGAGAGTGTATGCCTACCGGTAGCTTCTAGGCCCCCCGGCCAGGGGGAACCTATTTCCCACTCTCTCCTTCAGCTCCCTCCGTCAGCCACTTCTTTACGGGGGCCAGGAGGCTCGTGAACTCCATGGGGAAGAGGAACTTTGTGGAGGGGCTCGCACCAAGGATCTTCATGGCCTCCAGGTACTGGAGCGCCATCGTCTTGTGGTCCACCAGCTTCGCCGCGCTATAGACCGTTTCGAGGGCCTTGGCGGCCCCCTCCGCCCTGAGTATGGCGGCCTGCCTCTCACCCTCGGCCCTCAGGATCGCAGACTGCTTCTCACCCTCGGCCACCAGTATGGCCGATTCCCTTCTTCCGTCGGCCTCCGTAACCATGGCCCGCCTGTTGCGCTCCGCGGCCATCTGCTTCACCATGGCGTCCTGAACCTCCTTGGGCGGGAGGATCTCCCTGATCTCGACACTGGTCACCTTCACGCCCCAGCGCTCCGTCACCTCATCCAGCTTTGCCCTCAGCACGTTATTGATCTGCTCCCGCCTTGCCAGCAGCTCATCGAGAGGGATGTCGCCCACCACCGCCCTGAGCGTGGTGGTTGCCAGACCCACGGATGCACCCTCAAAGTTCTGCACCTGCAAAACGCTCTGAGAAGCATCGAAGACCTTGTAGTAGATGAGGAAGTCTATGTCCACGGGCGCATTATCCTTGGTGATGCAGGTCTGGCGGCTCACCTCCAGGAACCTCTCCCGCAGGTCGATTCGCATTATCCTGTCGATGATGGGTATGATGAAGACCACCCCCGGCCCCCTCACCCCCACGAACCTCCCCAGCCTGAAGATCACGATGCGCATGTACTCCGGCACGACCTTTATCGAAGCCGAAATCAGCGCTATGACGATTATCACGATGATGGCTAGTAGGATGAGGTCGGCCAGGCTTACCTGAGGAACCAGTTGCAGCACCATTGTCTTACAAGCGCCGCGTCAGCCTAATAAGAGTTTGTGGGCCTCGCTGCCGCCCTGCGTCGAGACCTGGGATGATGAAACTCGGAGCCTGAGGCCCTCCACGGATCTAACCACCACCTCCTGGCCTTCTCGGATCTCCTCCAGGGCCTCGGCCGTCCAGTAATCCCCCGACACCCACACAATACCCACCTCCCCAGGGCGGATATGGGACTTCGCCACCCCCCTCATTCCGATCAGATGCCTGGGTTCCATCGCGGCCAGCTGGACCCTCTGGGCTTCCATGGCCTTTGTAACATAGAATCCTCCCAGACCCACCAGCACAAGAATTAGGGAGGCCAGGACCAACGTCACCGTCGGAAGGCCAAGGAGGGTGGCGTTTTGAAGATAGAGACTCATGGTTATGACTGCCAGCGAGAAGCCCAGTCCCGCCAATGCCAGGAAGGCCCGTGTCCCGCGCTTGGTTCTCGAGCTCAATTTGGCCGCCTCCATCAATTTAATTGTTTATCACCGAATATAAGTGTGTCCGCCCTTCTACCGATAAGGGGCCAGCGTCGCTGTCTCTCCACTTTGCTGGCTCTTGCCAGCCGTAACCTGGCCTGGACCCGATTCCTACCGACCATGGAGGGTTCCTTGGAGCGGTAAGAGGGCCTTGTAACCTCCCGTTACGCCCCTCACCCAGGGGGTGCCATGAGGGAGATCATCATTATTATGGAGAATCCGAGGATCATGGATATGATGACCAGGGGGCTCCTGGCGCGGTGGCGCAGCTCGGGTATCAGGTCCGTGGCTGAGACGTAGACGAAGGTCCCCGCAACAAAGCCTAGGCCCACTGGGATTATGTGGGGTCCCAGCCCGGCTAGGGCTAGGCCCATTGCGATCCCCAGGGGGGTATCTATGGCGGTCAAGAACACATACAGAAATCGTGTCCCCCTCTCGGACGTCGTGTTGAGGGCCAGGGAGAGGGCGGCGAAGGAGTCAGGTATCTGATGTATGACAATGGCTAGGGCTACAACGAGACCAACTTCTGGACTCACCGAGAAGCTGATGGGGATGACGAACCCGTCCATGAAGCCGTGGATGGTGAGGGCGCTCACCCCCATGATGCCATGCCGAGGGTCCAGCACCGGCTCCGTGTGGATGTGAAAGTGCCCACCATGTTCTTCGTCCGCTCCCAATAGATACCTCTCCACGATCAACAGTGAGAAGAATCCGAGGGCTACGCCTATCGAGACATATATGGACGGGGCCTCCACGTCACGTGCGAATTCGAAGGCCTCTGGGAGAATCTCGACGAACGCTAGACTCCCCAGCACCCCGGCGCTGAACCCCAGCATGAGGTGGAGGACGCGCTCGCTCGCTCGGGCTTTGAGGAAGGGTGGCAGGGTGAAGATGAGGGGGGTTGCGAAGGTCACCGCGGCCCAGAAGGCCAGTGGCCAGAGGTTTGTCACCAAAGAGCTCTATGTGGGAATGTATCTGTATATAATGGTTGGGTAGGTTATGCTGGCATCTATCCTCCGCTAGGGGGCCTCCCCCTCCACGGCCTGAATCCTCCTGAGCTGACGCCTGTACATGTCTATGAGTTCCCTTGATGTGGTGGCGTCCTCCGGCCCCTTATCCTCCCTAAGCCTACCGGTATATTTTGGGAACCTCAGGGCTAGTCCGCAGCCCGGCTTCACCGCATCCAGCGCAGCTACATGGGTGGGGGAGACGGTGATCTCGGAGGCTATCACCTCTATCACCAGCCTGGGCTCCACCCAGACATCCGGCTCAAGCCTAGACTCCACCCTTGGGTGCCGAGCAGGCAGGACGAGCGGCTTAAGCTTCTCGGTGAACATTCGGAGGTCTTCATCCGTAAAACCTGTTCCCACCTTGGTGGTTACCTCGAAGACGTCCCTCTCCTTGTTGTAGGTGGCGCAGAGATATGCCCCGAAGGTGCCGGCGCGCCTGCCCCGGCCGTGGAATGCACCCACTATCGTGAGGTCGAAGGTGTCCGCCACCTCGGCCTTATATTCCCTCTTGAGCTTTACCCACTCAAACCCCCGGGCCCCGGCCCGGTACACCGAGTCGATATCCTTGATCATCACACCCTCGGAGCCCTCCGTGACGGCCTTTTCCATGAACGTCTCTATCTCTCTGGGGCTGTCCGTCCGCAACATGGGTACGATCTCCGTCTTGGCTGTCCTGATCACGGTGGCTTCGAGGACGGCCCTCCGATGGAGGAAGGGCCTCGATGTGAGGTCCTCACCGTCGAGGAAGAGGATGTCGAAGAAGAAGAGGGCGACGGGGAACTCCTTCATCGCCTCCTCGACCCCGTATTTTCGGCGGCGGTGCATCAGCTCCTGGAAGGGGCGCAGCTCCCGGGTGTCCTCATCTATAGCTACGGCTTCAGCCTCCAGGATGGCCTTTCCAGCCCTCACGTAGTCTCTGGTCAGCTGGACCACATCCGGATAGTGGTGTGTAATCTCTTCCAGCCTCCTCGAGAAGATCTTAACACTGTTGCCGTCCTTGTGTATCTGCAGCCGTTCGCCGTCCAGCTTGTACTCGACCGCGCACCTCCCCTCCATTCCCTGCACCGCCTCCTCCGCGGAGGACACCCTCTCCGCCAGCATCGGCCTCACGGGGCGGCCCACCGTCACCCTGAACGTGTCGATGGCCTCAAGGCCCCCCTCGGCCACGGTCCTGATGACCAGCCCTATGTCGCTGCAGATGTTGTAGGCCCTCTCCAGCCTCGCCCGGTTTTCTTTGCTCCCAGTGAACACCTCTGCGGCCGCGTCCAGGAGAGTGTAGTCTGCGACGCCCAGCCTCAGCCTTCCGGTTACCGTTCGAACTATGTATCGGGCCTCGAGGGGGGTGGCATGGTTCAGCAGGCTCTCCAACATTTTCAGCTTCGTCTCGACGGACCTGTGACCCGTGGTCCTGGCCATCCTCTCCAGGGTATCGTAGACCCTCTCCAGTGTGAGGCTTTCGCTCCAGAATGTTGTCTGGATCTTCCCGGCTATCGCCCTCTCCGCGGCCAGGCCCAGGTCTCCCAGTGTTTTGTAGAGGGCCTCCACTTCTTGGACGGGCCTCCCCGCGGCGGCGGCGATGGCCCTGACGGCCAGCTTATCGGCGACGCCCACTTCGACGCCTACATAATCCGGGTAGAGTCTGCCCAGGCTTAGGTAAGCCAGCTTATCGAGGAGGTTGGGGGGCGTCTTTCTGAACAGCTCGGCGAGCAGCGACACCAGCTCGAGCCTCTTGGTCGTGGCCTCCATCCTGGAGTAGATGTCCACCACCTCTGAGTACAGCAAGGCCTCCTATGAGGGGTGGGCGGGAGATAAATACTCACCCCATCCTCTTTATGACCACCATGGTTCCGGAAGGTATGGCTTCAAGGGGTGAGACATCCTCCAGCAGGCGCCCGATGGGGTTTATGGGCTTCGGTGTCCTGCTCTCTTTGACGAACGCGCATATGGCGGAGCCCGACGGCATGAAGCCCAGCTCCCCGGCTCGAAACCAGTCCCGGCTCTTCTCATTGCCGATGACTAAAGGGACCGGGAAGTAGATTATGGCCTTCTCATGCCAGGCTATCCTGCCGGATAATGGCAATGCCTGCCATATGAGCCGGACAGTGGCCGGGGCCAGGTGACGCATCAACTCGATCCTGAGTGTCGGCCCTCTCTCAAAGACCAGCAGGGCTGGCAGGCGCGAGACACTCATGCCGGGCTCTGAGCGTCCCCGTGCAGGCTTAAATAGAGTCTGTGGCCGTGGCGGGACTTCGGTGTTTTATATTTTGTCGGCGAGGCGGAAGCTCACACCCCAGAGGGGGGAGGGGCTGGTTAAGATCGGCCCCCCAAAGCTCACCAGGTTCGAGAGGGCTAGGATTGTGGGTGCGCGGGCCCTACAGCTATCCATGGGAGCCCCTCCCATGGTCCCCATAGATGACTTAAAGGACCCCATCAAAATTGCGATGCGGGAGCTGGAGGCGGGGGCCCTCCCCATCTCTATCAGGCGCACCTTACCCGGAGGCGCCTACCAGGATATACCCCTATCATGGCTGCTGTAGGCCAGGCGCTCCTGCGGCATGGGGGGTGGGAAGCGTTTTAATAACCAGGCTTTGATCGTCATGGGGGCTTGAGCACGCCGTCCCAGCCGGTGCCTGAGAAGAAGCCTGAGGAGAAGAAGCCTGAAAAGAGGGGGCCGCCCAACCACATATACATCGGCAAGAAACCGTTGATGACCTATGCGACCTCAGCCATGATCCAGCTGGCGCAGACCGGGGAGGTGGTTCTGAAAGCCCGTGGGATGGCCATTGCCCGGGCCGTCGATGTGGCGGAGATCATCACGAGGAGACTGGGTGTTGATGTGTACGCCGTGAGGGACATCAAAATAGGTACTGAGCGGGTGGGCGAGGGGGAGCAGCAGAGGAACGTGTCGACCATCGAGATCACGGTGGGTAAGAGATAGGAGGCCCGAGGCATAGATTTTTAAGCGGAAAGGGAGGCGGGCTGGTCAAACAAGCAGTTGGAGGAAGCCCTGGAGTCATCGCGTCCGCAAAGGGGTTTTTCACTGCCCTTCGACGAAGAAGAACTATACAGGTTAACCATGCAGCATAACACCCCCTTCTACATCTTCGACGGGGCCAAGCTCAAGGAGGCCGTCCGGAGCCTAAGGGAGGCCTACAGCGGCTTCATAGGCCCGGTAAAGATTGCCTATTCGATGAAAGCCAACTTTAACCCGACTATCGTCAGGATATTCGTGGACTCGGGGCTTCTTTTCGATATCGCCACTCCAGAGGAGCTCTACTTCCTAAGCAGGTGTGGTGGGTCGCCCTCCTCCGCCATCTACACCAGCGTCGGCGAGTCCAGGGCTGAGTTCGATAAAGTCCTGAGGGAAGGTGTGGGCCTGGTGTCGGTCAGCTCCTACTACGGCCTACAAAACCTCCTGGATGTCTCCGAGGCACTCGGCCTGAGGCCCTCAGTCCTCCTGAGGGTGAATCCCGAGGTCAGTGTGAAGGCTGAGGTCAGGGCTAGTATGAGGCATGGGAAGTTCGGGGTCCCCTTCAACACACAGACAAGAGATAGTGCGACGGTCCTCATCAGGGAGATATGGAACAGTGGCCGGCTGAACCTTGCGGGCTTCCACTTCCACCTGGGCTCCCAGGTCGAGGATCCATCGTGCTTCGTCAGGGCACTCGATAAGCTCGAAGCCTTCATCATCAGGATACGTAAGGACTTCCCGGTGAGGCTTTCGATTCTAGATATCGGCGGCGGGACGCCGGTGAACTATAACGGTGACACCCTAAGGCTGGAGGACTTCACCAGGCCGGTGGTGGAGAGGCTGAACCGGCTGGTGGAGACCACAGGTGACAGGTTTACATTGGTTGTGGAGAGCGGCCGTTACCTGACGGCCGAGGCCGGATACCTGGTTTCCCGGGTCCTTAACATCAAGGAGTACGGGAACGACGTTTACGCCATCCTGGATATAGGATACCACCTGCTCCTGGACGCCGCGCTTCTCCACCAAGCCTATCCACAGGTTATCGTGCCCGGCGGAGAGCCCACCAACAGGAGGGTCCACCTAGCCGGCATGCTCTGCGACAGCGATGACGTCTTCCCCATATCCCAGAGGTCTGTCCTGGATGGGCTGGGGAGGGACAAGCTTGTGGTCTTCGGAAATGTGGGCGCCTACTCCATCGTCTTCAACATGCCCTTCCACTGCCAGGTGAAACCCCCCATCCTGCTCCGCAAGGAGAATGGGGAATACGTCCTGATCAGGAAGAGAGGTACCGTCGAGGACCTCTTCAGGGAGGAGTCGGCGGTCGACTGAGAAAAACCACCCCGGGAATCCTTTAATGCGAGGGGTAGGGCCCGCTGGGCATGAAGCCGAGGCGGGCGCTGATCCTAGGCGCCGCCGGTAGAGACTTCCACGACTTTAACACGTTTTTTCGCCACAACCCGGATATAAGGGTGGTGGCCTTCACGGCCGCACAGATACCGTTCATCGCCGACAGGGTGTATCCCCCAGAGTTGGCGGGGCCCAACTATCCCGAGGGCATACCCATCTATGGGGAGGAGCGGCTGGCCGAGTTGATCAGGGAGCTGGGGGTTACCGATGTGTACTTCAGCTACAGCGACGTCTCCCACGAGCACGTGATGCATCTGGCCAGTATAGCAATCGCCCACGGCTGCTCCTTCCACCTCCTGGGCCCCGAGGACATCTCTCTCACCGCCTCCAAGCCGGTCCTCGCCGTGACCGCCAGCAGGACGGGGGCTGGAAAGAGCACAATAGCCCGGAAGCTCGTCTCGATCCTGAAGGGGTGGGGGGTGAGGCCTGTCGTAATCAGGCACCCCATGCCCTATGGGCCTCTCCGAAGAAAGCCTCTCATCTTCAGGAGCCTCGAGGACCTGCGTTCCTACCAGGGCACGGTGGAGGAGCTGGAGGAGTTCGAGGGGCACGTCAAGCAGGGGGTCACGGTGCTGGCGGGGGTCGACTACCAGGAGGTTCTGTGGGAGGCGGAGAAGGAGGGTGACGTCATAGTTTGGGACGGGGGAAACAATGACCTCCCATTCTACAGGAGCCAGGTGTACATTACGGTGGTGGACCCGACGAGGCCTGGCCATGAATACAAGTATCACCCTGGCGAGGCGAATGTGAGGAGGGCCGACATCATCGTCATCAACAAGGTGAACATCAGTGATCCTCGAAATGTCGAGAAAGTTCAAGCCTCGGTGCGGAGGCTCAACCCGTCAGCCATCATTGTTCAGACCCGCTCCGAAGCGGTGGTGGAAGACCCCCATCTCGTAAGGGGCAGGAGGGTTTTGGTTATCGAGGATGGCCCAACCGTCACCCACGGCGAACTTGCTGAGGGGGCTGGAGCCGCCGCCTCCAGGGCGTTGGGTGCCACCCTCGTAGACCCAAGGCCCTTCGCAGTGGGCTCGATCAGGGAGGCCTATGAGAAGTATCCTTTCATCGGACCCGTCCTCCCAGCCCTGGGGTACAGCAGAAAGCAGTTGGCTGAGCTGGAGGAGACTGTCAACGCGGTCGAATGCGAAGCCGTTGTCCTGGGAACTCCTGCGGACCTGACCCGCCTTATCAATATCCGACGACCCGTCACCCGAGTCTACTTCGAGGCGGTTGACCTGGGCCCGCCAACCCTGGAGGAGGCGGTGAAGCAGGTGCTGATGGGGAGGGGTGTGGTTTTAAGTGGTGTGCGGGAAATGCCCCGCTAGTTGCGAGTTGGATGTAAGAGAAGCTGTGGCGACTTGATTCGGCCAGCCGAAGCCGGGTGGAACCATACATGTTACGTAAAGCCTCATCGTTAAACAGGAAGCCCATCCTATCAGGGTTTGATCAGGCCAGCCGCCATCAACACGTGTGGAAGCAGATCCCAGCCCGCGGCGGGCTTCAATGAGCCCTTGGAGCAGAACCTCTCCGTGAACCGGCACAGGCGGTCGGGCACCTGGCGGGGCCCGGCCAGGAGGATGGGTACCGGGTCGTCGCTATGCCTCCTAAGGGTGCAGGGTGTGGAGTGGTCGGCCGTGACCAAGAGGGTGGCCTCAGCAAGATTGAGAGGCAGCTGGCCGAAGAACTCTCTATCGATCCGCTCTATCACCCTCGTCTTCAGATCAGCTCTTCCCTCATGGGCCGGTTCATCGGGCCCCTTTATGTGCACGTAGACCACATCCCAGCCTCTGAGCAGCTCCGCGGCCATCCTCGCCTTGGCTGGATAGTCCATCTCACCCACCTCCACCTGCTCCATGCCGAGCGCCCTCGCCAGCCCCCTCTCGACGGGCATGGTCGCGATGCATGCGAACCTCAACCCGTACTTCTGTGAGAGGGGCTTTATCCTCGGCGGCCCATCCCCCGCGTCACGCAGCAGTATGGCGTTGGCCGGCTTAGCCCCCGCCGCCGCCCTTCGCCTATTGACCGGGTGGTCCCTCAGCACCCGGAGGGCCTGAGCCGTGAATTCGTTGACCAACCTCGCCGCCCGAAGAGCAGCCTCTGAGTTGGATAGGGGCCTGCACTCTAAGAGGGTGAGGGGGCCGGATTCCGCCGAAGCGCCCAGCCTGGTGTAGCCCGGGTCGGTGTTCGTTATTTCTCCCGATAGGGGCTGTGGGCCATGTATCACCAGCACACCCCTATGCCCTATGGTATGCAGAAACCGGAATGTATAGTCCCCAAGGTCAACACCATCATTTATGGCCTTCTCCAGCGCCTTGCCCTCCTCCTCGCTGAGGCCCCTCCCCGCCCTCCTATCGGTTATCAACCTGCCATCCACGGTCGCGAAGTTGGCCCGAAGGGCGAGCCAACCCTCCTTGATCTCCAACCCCACCCCGAGGGCCTCCAGAACGCCTCTGGGGACGGCTTCCTCGGGGACCCTGTAGCCCAGCATCGCCAGTGCACCCATGTCCGACTCCGGCGCGATACCGCGGCCTGCCGGCCTCACGCGGCCTAAGCGTGACCTGCAGGCCAGCCTGTCGAGGTTTGGTGTATAGGCAGCCTCCAGCGGTGTCAGCCCGTTGAGCTCCGGGTTGGGTCTGTCGCCCACCCCATCCAGAATTACGTAGAGGAGGCCGCCCAACACCCGGCTGATGCGCACCACCGGTTAAGAATGATTACTCCACTCGGCATAGGCAAGCTAATTATCTTATGGTTGGATGGGGTTTGAGCCCCCCATGGCCTACCCCACCATCAGGCATGATACTTTCCTAAACGAGAGGGTGATCATACTACCGCCCAGCGCTGGGACAGAGGACTCCTCGGCGGGCTGTCCATACTGCCCGGGGCAGGAGGCGAGGACAGGCCCCGCCGAGCTGGTCATGGTCCAGAGGGGCGGCGGCCTCCTCAAGGCCGATGAGAGGGAGGGGCCAGTCCCCGGTTGGCTTCTCAGGGTCTTCAGGGCGCCTCTGCCGATCCTTTCCACCACAGCCCGTGATAGGGAGGAGTCTCAGTCGAACCTCCTCACGAGCGAGCCCGGCTTTGGGCATCACCTCATCCTGGTTGCGACTCCGAGGCACGGTCGGCGCCTGGAAGACCTGGATCAGGAGGAGTGGATGCTGGCCTTATGGGCCCTCCAGGACAGGCTCAAATGGCTTTACCTGCAGACGGGCGTTTCATATGTCTCGGTCTACTCCGACGAGCCCGACATGAGCCTCTACATGGGTATACGCAGAAGGGCGGAGCACGCCCTCATCCACATGGTGGGTCTACCCTTCATACCCCCCGTGATAGCCTCGGAGGGCGAGGCCTTTGAGAGGGGGGTGGAGGTCTACGCCCAATGTCCCCTGTGCCGGCTAGCCGTTGCGGAGTCCAAGGGGCCCAGGCATCTTGTGGCGACCCAAGCTTTCGTCGCCTTCTGCCCCTGGTCCTCCAGATGCCCCTACGAATTATGGGTTATCCCCAAGACCCACCAGCACAGCCCCATGAGGCTGACGCAGCGGGAGCTCCGTGACCTGGGCCTCATGCTAAACATCGTCCTCAAATCTATCAGGAGGGTGGTGGGGGACTCAGGATACTCCCTTGTGCTTCACTCCGCATCGGAGAGGAGGTCTGCCGCAGAATTTCACTGGCACATCGAGATCTACCCCGAGCTGACAGTGTATCGGGGCCTCACCTATGGGCACGGGGTCCCGGTGAACCCGGTCTCCCCGGAGGAGGCCGCCAAGGTCCTGGGCCCCCTATGTCGGGAACTTTTGGCCAAGCACTTGGGGGTTTCTTAAATCACAAGTGTTTGGCTCAGGAGCTGAATTCCTTTATGACTTCGGCGACCTCTAGTAGGCCTATTAGGTGATTTTAGGGGTCCAGTGATGCAAGCTGACCGAGGTGGGCGCGGTAGGATGTGCTGGCCGGCACCGGATATGGGTCCACCCCCCTGAGCAGGGCGCAGTAGTAGGAGGCGAGCTCCAGTTCGTAGAGGAGCTCCAATAGGTCAATGAGCCGCCCTTCGGAGGGGGTGTTCCTTCCCCGAGTGGCTAGGCTCAGGTATTTCACCCCCCTCTCCCTCAGCATCGCCTCCACGGCCCGCATGACCCGCTGCATATTCTCGCTTTCACCGGGTAGGGATAGGAGGATGGGTGCTATCTCGGGGTGGGAGATGACCACCTCCATCTCATTATGGGCGGCTTCAGGGATTGAATTTACCAGTACCGGGACCTTGGCGTTCTCATTCATGCTGTTCTTGAATCGCTTGGCGACGGGCATGCAGGATGGGGTGGCGTAGCAGGCCGCAAGCCTCCCATGGACATGGGCCGCCACCTGGCCGGGGTTCGAGCTTCGGGCACCGCACCTCCCGATTATTTCCCGCCAGGCCTCCGCCGTTTCACGCAGCAGGGGCAGCACTCCCGAAAGGATCGACATGGCCTCCAGGGCCCTCAAGCAGCCGTTCAACAGGTGGGGGAAGGAGGCCCGCGGTGAGTGTTCGAAGGGTATCTTGATGTGAACCCAACCCTCCTTTATACAGTAATCCTCGAGCTTCCCCCCTGAGGATATCCCTATGACCCTGCTACCCCTCCGGCTGGCTTGGCTCGCCAGGAGCAGGACCTCCTCGGTATTCCCCCTGGCACTTACGCAGATCAGGCTCCATGTTCTGTCGAGGTAGGGTGGGAGGTCCACCCCCCTTATCAGGGGCATAACGAGTGGCCGTTGGCCCTTTATCCACTCCGCGATGATCTCCGGAGCGGAGGCCGAGCCCCCGACCGCGGCGAAGGCCACGTTCATCGAAGGGCCTATGCTGCCCCTGACCGTGATGGATTCGTAGCCCTCCAGCAGCTTCTCCGGCCAGGACGCATATGCCGCATACATTCCCGATGTATCATAAACACGGGCAAGCCGCTCGAATTCTGCCTCCAACGTCTGGTCACCTGTGCGTAAGCGGGAGGGCTGAAATCCTTTTGGCCTGTGGGGGCTATCTCCGCGGAAGGTCTAACCTCATACCCACTTCGTGGCGCCGGAAGCCCAGGGATTCATAGAAGGGGACGTTCTTTTCGGAGCAGTCCAGTACTATCTTGTAGCACCCGATCTCCCTGCCGAACCTGATGAGCTCCTCGACGCAGGCCCTCCCAGCCCCCAGCCCCCTGTACTGGGGCCCGGCCCGCCTCGACACATCCTCCACATGCCCCACAAGGCCCCCGTCGTGGATATGCTTGAGCTCCGTCAGAAGTGTGGCCGTGGCTATCACCTCCGAGTTCCGCCAGACCGCAACGACGGTGTAGTAGACGGGTATCCGCCTACCCCCATATGTGAGCCTCAACCTCCTTCTCTGCTCGAAGATCTTTTCATGCAGCTCTATCAGCTGGGGGCTGACTTCACTCAGGTTTAGGAGTGTCTCCAAGAATCCCCTCCTTATGTCCTCCTTCCTCAGCTCTCTCACGACGTAGGGCCTCGACGTCTCCGCCCTACCACCCTCAGCCATAGGGCTCAGCGGGATGGGTGGGAATAAATGCCGTTCGCTCTCCCCCAACCTTAGCCCCCTCTTCCTCACGCCATCGGGCCCAGCCTCTCAAGGTATCTCTTGTAGGCCTGTGTGTAGCTTCTCTTATCGCCCAGGTCTATGAACTCGCCTTCCACCACCCTCCCCAGGATGGTCTCCTTGTTCTCGATGGCCCTCTGGAATGCGGCGTCCATGGAGGTGGGGGTGTTCTCCGGGATATACTTCAGGAATCTGGGCTCCATGAGGTAGTAGCCGGTATTTATCAGCCCCCGGACCACTGGTTTCTCCCGCCACCCCCTCACCACACCCTCCGAATCCAGCTCTACGAAGCCGTAGGGCACCACATGCTCATAGTTTACCAGCAGGATCGTGGCCGCCGCACCCCGCTTCCTATGAAACTCCTCCACCTCCGACAGGTTGAAGCGGAGGATGCTGTCGGAGTATATGCAGAGGAAGGTGTCTTCAAGCTTGTGCTCAGCGGTCTTCAGCTGACCGGCGGTGCCCATCGGCTTCTCGCTGTATACATACTCGATCCTCATGTTCCAGTGGCTTCCATCGCCGAAGTAGCTCTCGATCATGTGTCTCAGGTAGCTGACACAGAGTATCACATGGGTTACAGAGTTTTCCTTAAGCCAGTCGAGGATGTGCTCTAGGGCTGGCTTGTTGCCCAAGGGGAGCATTGCCTTGGGTACGAAGTAGGTGTAGGGTCTCATCCGGGTGCCCAGGCCTGCGGCCAGGATGACGGCCTTCAACCTATGAGCCTAACCGCACCACCTCTAATTCTATGTTTGCCTTCTTCCTGAGCCGAACTGGGGAATAGATCTGGAAGGCCTTCACCCGCCATCTTCCACCACGCGAGACCCGTTGGGATATAGGGGGTCTAAGATAGTGGCCCTATCGAGCCAGGCCGTATGGTGTTCTCAGGAAGCCGCAACTATGAGACTTTGAGGTCGTAGGGGCTGTGTAAGAGCCTATCGAGCATGATTCCCGTGAGGATCAAGAAGAGGTATGGGGATGACAGTTTGAAGAATCGGAAAGCCGTTTTCGCATCCCCGGTTCTGGCGAGCTGGGGGCATGCCATCGCCAGCATCAGGTTGGCCGGTAGTGTGAAGAGGAGGTAGAGGAGGCCGAAGTTTAGGGCGACTCCCAGAAGGGAGTAGCCGATCATCGCGGCCGTGATGATTGCTATGATGCGGGCCGCCCGCCTTGGTCCTATCAGGACTGGCAGCATGGGGATCCCTGCAGCCCTATAGTCCTCGAGGTAGCGGATGGCCAGGCTCCAGATGTGGGGGGGTGTCCAGATTACGATAAAGCCCGCCATGTAAAGGGCTTGCAGGTCAAGACCCCTGGCCGCGGTATACCCCACGAGCAGGGGCATCGCCCCGGCCCAGCTGCCCAGGACGATATTCATCGATGTCCTCCGCTTAAGCACCAGACTGTAGACTGCGAGATAGATGATGCTGCCGGCCAACATGGATAGGAATGGCTCGATGCCCAGTGCCAGGGCCAGGAGATGGCCCGTTATTGATAAGGAGAATCCGTAGGCCAACGCGGCGGAGGGACTTAGCCGGCCCGAGGGCACAGGCCTCAGCCTGGTCCTCTCCATGAGCCGGTCCACCTCCAGGTCCGTGTAGGCGGAGATGGCCTCCGCCCCCGCCACCCCGAAGAATGATGCGAGGATCGCCAGGCCGAGCCTGGATATCGGGACATGGGGGGCGGCGGCCGCCACATAGCCGGCCGCGGTGGAGTATACCAGCAGCAAGGCGATCCTCGGCTTGATGACCGCGAGCAGGGGTGGCCCGCCGCCCTTCCGGCCGCCACACGTCACGGGGCTCAGGCTGCTCCAGGCCATGGCCTCTCCCCTTCAGAGAACAGCTCATGATGTGGCTGCGCCCTCGCCTCGGATATGATGTGAATCACGGTCCAGCCCTCGGCCGCCAGGTGTGAGGAAATGTGGCGCCGGTGGCACCCCCTCGGGCTGATTTCAAGGCACATGAGGGCGCTTGGCGCCCGCGAAGCCCTCAGGAGTAGCTCGGCATAGCCGCGGGAAAACTCTTCGGTTCTCATGTGGTTGGGATAGCCTCCCTTCCTGAATCCACCCAGGGTTTCACCCAACCAGAGGTAGTGTATGCCGCTGTCCATCAACCGCCTCTCCAGGACCTGCTGCCTGAACCATTCGGTCTTCGATGTGGGCCACCGCCTGATGTCGATGAGGAGCTGGATCTGCCAGCGCCTGAGGAGGTTGCAGAACTCCTCCCATCCCCTGCTGCCGTGCCCTATGGTGTATATGGTTGTCATCCTACCTCCACCCACTCCCCTCTATGATGGAGAGGTCCAGCTCCCCCCTCTCCCCCGCCAGCACCCGCCTGTAGACTTCCGCCGCCCCCACCCTGCTGAGGAACCTGTTGTCGTTCCCGCACCGGTACGAGTAGGTGCACCTTGGGCACCCAGCCTCCCTGCTGCATGCGCAGCCCCTGACGATCTCGGCGGCCCTCCGTATGGCCTCCTCCAGCCTCTGGAAGAGCATGTGGGTCGCTCCATTCCCCCCTGGTGTACCGTCGTATACGAAGACTAGGCCGGTGGCGCCCAGCGAGAGGCCGCCCATGTCATCGGCGGCCCCACCCGTGACCATATCCGTCCCCTCGATAAGGACATGCTCGGCTGCATGATAGCTGGAGGAGGCGGCTTCCCGGGGATCCAGCCCTCTCTTCTCGATGTAATCGGTGGGCTCGGGCAGCCGGGTCACCAACCCCTTCGTCTCAAACACATAATCGATGGGTTTGGGCAGCGCCCTCAGGACCCTCCCACCGGCCTCCAAGGGCTCTTCCACGTACCCCAGCACCCTCCTCTCGATTGTAAGCTCCCCGTAGACGACCTGGAGGGAGAAGGCCTCTCTCCTCTCAATCTCCCTCCTCAGGGATGGCCGCTCCTCTATTATCGCCCGGGTGGTGTAGTCCAGGGGGCCCAGCCACTCCTGAATCACAGCCTTCCCCCCCTCCCGACCGAGGGTGAGGTCGATGGAGCGATACGGCCGGCCGTTCATGAAGTAGACGGCCCCCGGATGTAGCTCTTCAAGGGCCATGGGGAGGGAGCGCTCACCAACCCTCCTCCCCCTCAGATAGATGCGGACGGCCTCCCCTGCCCCACGAATATCCATATTCCGCAGTGCTGCGAGGGCTGATGGGCGATTAGCCACCCACCTACCAGCCCTGTAACGTAAAAGCCCCCTCGCCGCTAGTCTAGACAGTATGGGTGAGGCCCGGTCGGCCTCCTCCCCGTCCAGGGGCCTCTCCAGGGCTGAGGCGAGCATGTGCTTCTCCAGAACCAGGGGGTTCGAGGGATCCAGGTAAGCGGCTTCGATGTCGGAGAAGTACTGCTCGATATGGTCCCTATAGTACTGGCCGATGGGGTCGTTGGCCCTCATTATCAGGACTATGGTGCTCGTCTGCCCCCTCCTACCGGCCCTGCCGGCCCTCTGGATGAGGCGGTTGACCACGACCAGGTCCGACACTATGGTGTCGAGCTCCCCGATGTCGATGCCGAGCTCCAGGGTGGGGGTGGCGATCACACATTTGAGTTGGCGGGCCCTGAGGAGGGCCTCCACCCTCTCCCTATGTGCCCGGGGCAATCCGGCCCTGTGGACCTGGGCATCGACCTGGCCTCTCCTCGCGTAGAAGGCCAGGGTCTCCGCCAGGCGGTGGCTGCTGCAGAACACAATCAGGGGCCCGTCGGACTGCCTATGCCTCCCCATTATGTCCAGAAAGAGCTCCGTGGCGCTGCGCAGCGTGGGGTATAGGGCGATAAAGTGTGTAGGCCCCCTCCTCCCGACCCTCTCCTCCACCAGGTGAAAACTCTGGTCGAAAAGCAGTTTGCAGAACTCCACGGGGTTCTTTATCATGTTGGAGGCCGCTATAGATTGGAAGTGGCCGGAGATTCTCCTGAGCCTCCGCAGGATGTGATGGACGTGGGCCCCCAACACCCCCTTGTACACCTGGACCTCGTCGACAACCACGGTCTGGACCCTCCTCAACAGCCCTGCGAAGGGGGTCTGGTATATCAGGTGGGTGTTGACCGTGTCGAAGTTTGTGAGGATGATGTGCGGGGGGTCCTCCTCCAACCTCCTCCTCTCGGCCGCCGGTGTGTCTCCATCATAGACCGCGACACTAGCCCCCAGGGCCTCGCCTATACGTCTCAGCCTGGGCAGCTGGTCTCTCGCAAGGGCCTTGGTGGGATAGAATATTAGTGCGCTGGGCTTCACCCGGCTCCTCGCGCTCAGATAGGCGGTGGGTATTGCGAAGGCCTCCGTCTTCCCGCTACCCGCGGGCGCCACGATGACGACGTTTCTGCCCGCCAGGATCTCCCTGGCCGCCTCCGCCTGAAAAGGGTAGAGGCCCCCGCACCCCAGGGCCCCGCTGAGGTGCGCCGGCAGCCCCACCTCTTCGAAGGCCACCCGACCCTCCATGTCGTTTGGAGGGTAGTACCGGTAGTCCACCACGAAGTCCATACGGGTCTTGAGGAGGTACCGGGCGAGCTCTGGGAGCTCCTCGAAGTCGACGCCCTGCCCCGAAACCATCTTCAGGATCTCCTCGGCGGGCCTGACCAGGCGGCCCTGCTCCAGGAGGCGCTCCAGCCCTCCCGGCCTGATCCTGCCCTCGTCATACCCCTCCAGAAACTCTAGATAGGCTTCCTGGGCATCGGGGTTCGCCAGGAGCTCCCCGAGGGAGCATCTGTCACATTTGACCAGCCAACGGCCGTCGTAGACCTGCTTCACGTCCAGTGTTTGGCTGCAGGAGGGGCATCTATATCTGGGCATAATACCCTCTATTCCACCGTTGGTTTCGGCCACACTAGAAGCTTAACCATTGCGGGCGGGCGGCTATCTCTCCGTTCACCACGGTTGTGAGGATCTCCAACTCCCTAATGCGGGATGGGTCCACGGCGAGGATGTTGTCGGCGAACACCACAATGTCGCCCAGCATCCCCTCCTTCAGTCGCCCCAGCCTCGCCTCCTCCATGGCCGCCCAGGCCGACCCACCTGTGTAGAGCTCCAGAGCCTCTGCTGGGGATAGGGGTGTGGAGATTGGGTTGGTGACGGCCGCCCAGATGCCCGTGAGGGGTTGAAGCGGCTCCACCGGTGCATCGGAGCTCCCCGCGGGTCTCAGGCCCGCTTCGATCATATCCTTGAATCGGTAGAGGTGCTGAATTCTCGGGCCGAGTCTACTGGGCGCCCAGCGGTCGGAGACCGCGAAGTGAGGCTGGACCACAGGACAGACGTCCAGCTCCCTCATCCTGCGTATCTGGGCCGGTGATGTGAGTGAGGCGTGCTCAAGCCGGGGCCTCCTGAGGGATGGGCTGAGGCGCCCGATCACCCTCAGGGCCTGCTCAACGGCCCTGTCACCGATGGCATGCATCGCGGGGCGTATGCCGCGGGCTATCAGGCCCTCCAGGGTGCGCATCAGCCCCTCGTCGTCGAGGTTCAGGATGCCCGACCAGCCCGGTTGGTCCGTGTATTCTTCGAAGAGGGCTGCGGTGCGGGCCCCCAGAGACCCGTCCAGGAAGATCTTTGCGCCGCCGAACCGGAGCATGCCATTGTGATCGCCGGATAACGCCTCCCTCGCCGCGGGGGCGTCTTCGGCGGGGAACCAGAGTGCGGCCCTCAGCTTCAGCCTCGAGCTCTCGGCCAGCTCCTTGAAGGCGTCGAGCTCCGACCTCCAGTGGGTGGAGAGGATGACCTGCACCATGGTGAGCCCTGATTCCGCGGCCCTGCGGCAGTTCGCCTCCAGCTGGGCCACCAATTCATCCCTGGGTGGCGCTGGGATCCCCTTGGCTAGCCTTCTCAGGGCCTCCTCCCTCAGTAGTCCACTCTCCACATCGACCAGCTGGGGATCCAGGCCTGAGGGGTCGAGGTGCTCCAGCGCCCTTGAGTTGGCCACCCCCACGTGGCCGCAGACCCTGTAGAGGAGGACTGGCCTGTCGGGGCAGACCCGGTCCAGCTCATCCCTCCTGGGAGGCCGCCCCTCTCTTAGCTTCTCCTGGTCCCATCCCCTCCCAACTATCCACTGACGGTCCGTATGGCTGGCGACGTGTTCGAGGCGGGATAGCAGCTCCCCTACGCTCTCAATGTTCGTTAGTTGGAGGTCATCGGGCAGCTGGGCCAGGTGTATGTGGGCATCGTTGAGCCCTGGGAAGGCCCAGCCACCTGGCAGCGATAATACTGTGGCATCACGGGGGGCCGCCTGCCTCGCCTCCAGCTCCGAGCCCACCCTGACAATGACCCCACCTTCGACGGCCAGCCCCCTAGCGCTCCTAGGCTCCTCCACACCAGTATAGATCTTGCAGCCGGTTAGGAGCAGGTTGCCCCCGTATCCCCCGCCCATCCCCCCGCCATTCCAGGAACCCTTTGATTATCTTTGGCCGAGAGGTGCGAGCCGGCTCTCCCGCGGGATGGGGGGATTCTTGTCCCCACCCATGGTCTTCAGGGACCTTAGGAACTGCCATGTGGAGCAATCACTCCTCAGCGTCAAAGCATACACCAAGTCCTCCTCCGTGTCTAGGTCGAGGGCGATGCTGGGTGAGTAAAAAACGCAGACACCGCCGCTGGAGGCCAGCGCGGCCCTTACATGGGCCCACACACTCCCCTCCTCATAATGGAACTCGAAGCCTGACTGGGGGTCGACCACCAACAGGTTCGTCCCATCGTAACGACGCGAAGGACAGACGACGGGAAGCCCGCAGTCGAAGAAGATCGTCAGGCATCTCCTTATATCCGAGGGCCTTGCGAAGGGTATATCGGCCGGTAGAAGCATTGTGGCCCGGTGCTTCATCCTTCTCGAGTAGTCGACGGCCTCCTCCGCAGCCCGATTCACACCCATCGGCGCCCCCTCCTCTATGCAGTCGAGGCCCAGCTGCCCCGCCAAGCACTTAAGCCTGCCATCGCTCGTTATGAGCAGAGGCCTGCTGATCCCAGCCTTCCTCACACTCCTCACCACGTCGAGCAGCATCCTCAATGTGAGCCGTTCCCTCTGCTCTTCACTTAACATGCTTGAGAGGCGAAGCTTGGATAGGTGCAGGGGCTTGACGAATATGGCGGCCGTCACAGACCTATAATTTCGAGGCATCGGCGCGCTACCCTCACGGAGTCCTCCGGGCTGTTCAGGGTTATGTCCTCCAAGATGGGTGTGATGCCCATCTCCTCAACCTGCTTCCCCAGCCCCTCGTCTACAGGGTCCATCAGCAACACGTCCACGAAATCCCGGTAGAGGCCGCCCAAACCCACAACCGTGGAGGGTACTCCCAGCTCCTGCATCAGCTTGGCGGCGGGCCCGCTGAAGGCCCTCTGGCCGATGAGGGGGCTCACGGCCACCACCCTCCTGGCCTCTCTAAGGGCCCTGCGGATATCCTCGAACGCCACTATGGGCCCGATGCTGGTGATGGGGTTACCGGGGCAGACAACGACCCCCTCGGCCGCCTGAAGGGCTTCGATGGCCTCCCCCGTCGCCTTTGCAGACTCGATGGCATAGGTGACCCCTCTCACCCTGGGCTGGCCTCGCCTCTTCACCCAATATTCCTGGAGGTGTAGAGGGCCCTCCTCGGTGTCCAGGATGGTGGGTGCGTATTCGTTGGATGCGGGGAGTATGCGGGCCCTAACACCAAGCCGTCGAGCTATCAGCGATGTGATGGATGTAAGGTCCAGCCCCTCGCTGAGCAGGCGGGTGCGTATTACGGATACCGCCAGGTCGCGGTCCCCCAGCCTGAACCATGATTCGAAGCCCAGCGCCGCCAGCTGCTCCATGAAGTGGAAGGTGTCATGGAGGACCCCCCATCCCCTGGCCCGGTCGAGTATTCCGGCCAGCGCGTAGGTTGTGATGTCCAGGTCGGGGCAGACGTACAGGCCATGATACCAGTAGTTGTCACCCACATTGGCGATGATGGTCAGCGAGTCCCCCAGTAATCGGTAGAGCCCCTCCAGCAGTTTCGAGGAGCCGGAGCCGCCGGCCAGCGCCACTATCATTCGGCCCTACCTGAAGAGGTCCTGGCTCGCCCTACGGATCAGCTTTCTCGCCGACGACTCACCCCTCGTATATCTCATGCCCTTTATTATGGCGACGGGGATGCGGTCCAGCTTTCCCATCACAAGTTCTGCGGCGGAGGCGGCCTCGTCCGCCACGGCCGGCGTGGTTATACGAAGCTCGTAGCCCGAGGGGTCCTTCATGCCCCGGTAATCCAGGAGGGGCTCCATTCCGGCCACCCCTATCGCCACATCCACCTGACCCACCCTCCACGGCCTGCCGAAGGTATCGGATATGATGACGGCGACATCCACGTTGGCGCGCCGCCTTATCTCGTCTCGGATCCTGCGGGCGGACCGGTCCGGGTCTACCGGTAGTAGGACCGCGTATCCGGCCCTACTATTCGACTGGTCCACCCCCGCGTTCGCGCAGATGAAACCATGCCTCGTCTCCGCGATCACTATACCCCTGGCCATCCTCACTATCCTGCGGGACTCGTCCAGCACGAGCTGGAGGATCCGGGGGTCCTTGCGGAGGTGCCTGGCGACCCTCCGGGCGAACTGGGAGGGTTGAACATCATCCAGCCTAACCATTCGGCCCTCGGCCTTCGAAACAATCTTGTGGGTTACCACGACCACATCTCCATCCTCCAGCTTGACATTCTCCCTCACACACGCGTCGACTATGGCCTCGCCCAGCCTGCACCCGGGCTGAATCTCAGGCAGGCTGGTTAGCCCGATGATTCGGATCTCCTTCAAGCGGGCCCCGTGGGGCGGGCGAACCATTTTTAACTTCTGGCCGTCTCGGCGATGTTGTTGGGCGCCCCCACCCCACCCCGGCGACGCTTCGTAAAGGCCCTGGCCGCCCTGGGCTTCTTCCTCAGCCTAGCACCATTTTCGCCCATCGGCGGCTTCCTAATCCCACCGCAGCCCCAGGTCTCCAGGGTTCAGAGAATCCTGGCCCCGAACGGCCTCCCCGTCAATTACAAGGTGAGGTCGGAGAGGTACGCCTACCTTCAGGAGAACAGCGCCATAAACTTCGTCTATCCGCGAACGGGGAACCCCACCCTCGACAGAGACCCCTTCCGCCAGTGCACCCTCATCAGGCTGCCCAGGTACATCACCATGCCACCCGACTTCCAGCTCCACCCGGAGCATAAGGCAGCCCTGCGCCTCGAGGACGTCCCCGACAAGACGATCCTGCTGTCCGACCAGCTCCTGAGGCCTGGGGAGTACAGGGTCTTGGCCGAAAGGAACGGTGTGCCGGAGAGGATAGAGTTGTCGGGAAAGGTCTTCGAGGGACCCCAATTCCAGGTCCTGAGGCCGGGGTGGATGGTGTTCGAGGTGCCCGAGGAGCGGAGGATCGTGGCCTTCAGCCGTGTGTGCGTCCACCTGCTCTGCCTCTGGAGCTACAGTGAGAGGACCCGCTACATCTTCTGCCCCTGCCACGGCAGCACCTACCTGGCCATGGATGGGGCGGCGGTGGCGGGACCCGCCTACCTACAGCCCCCTCCCAACAACGTGCTCCCGGAGGTGAAGCTGGAGCTTCAGGATGACGGGACCATCAACGCCGTGGATATCGAGGGTGTCGTGGGCACCGGCCGCCGGCTCAGGGTCTCGCAGATGAAGGGGTTCAGGGTGGTTTGAGACATGGCCCAGCAGATGGGGCGCCGTAAGAGCACCCTCCAGCTCTGGTGGGAGTGGGCGCTGGAGCGGCTCGACAGGACCACGTTTCTGGCCTTCCGGCTGACCATCCCCAAGAGCTACGTATCCCCCCTCGGCTTTCTGGGGATGCTGACCTTCATCACATTTCTGATCCTCGGGGTTACGGGGGCCCTCCTCCTTCTCTACTACTACCCCGGCATCGACACCGCCTACGACTCTGTGCAGACCATCGAGACCACCGTGGCCACTGGCTACCTGATCAGGAACATCCATTACCACGCGTCGAACATGATGGTCTTCCTGGCCCTCGCCCACATGTACTACCAGTATTTCAGCGGGCGATTCAAGGTGAGGAACGAGATGCTCTGGTTCACGGGGGTCATCCTGGGGCTCATCACGGTGCTTGAGGCCTTCACGGGCTACGACCTCATCTTCAACGAGAGGGCCGTCTTGGCGGTGAGCATCGCCTTCGGCCTAGCCCAGTCCATACCCTTCATCGGCCCCCTCCTGAAGACCCTGGCCTTCGGCTTCGGCTTCGTGGATGTGGCGATCAGGCTCTACGCATACCACGTCTTCATAATCCCCGTCATCATGTTGATCCTGATGGGGCTCCACTTCCCGAGAAACCTGGTCTTCGACATCCCCATGACCGCCGGGGTGATCGGCATCATTCTGATCGTCGCTGGGCTGTTTCCCGTCGAGTTGGGTGTGAAGCTGGTGCCGGGCCAACCGGCTGGGTTCACCGTCCCCGAATGGTACCTCTCGGCGCTCTTCGCATTCCTGCGGACGGGTATGGATAAGTTCGTGGCGGGGGTGCTGCTGCCCAACATATGGATCGCCATGTTCTTCATCATCCCCTTCATCGATACGGGTAAGAGGCTATCCTGGCGGGATAGGCCCTTCTTCACATCCCTGGGAGTCGCGTCCATCCTGATGACCGGGGCCACAACGGTGTGGGGCTTCTACCTCAAGCCGGGCACCGACATCCCCCTCGAAAAACTCTTCATACCGCCGACCCTCTTCTGGGGAATAGTCCTCCTGATCGCCGTTGTAAGCTTCCTCACGGTCTACGGCCTCCTCAGCTACTCTAAGCGCCGCCCACCCTCGAGGCCGGTGAGGCCAACCCCCATCACCATCTCGAAGAGGTGGATGTACATGAACCTCGTGATGATCGTGGCCTTCCAGGCATTCCTCAACGTCCTGCTATACCAGGCCATCACCCAGGACCTGCGAAACCTAGTAATGTTCGAGCTGGGTGTTCTGCTCACCAGCTTCGCCGTGGGCTTCCACTTCTACAGGTTGATGAGGTAGGTCGGTCTGTGATGCACACCCATCCACAAAGGGATTACGTCGTCTTGTGAGTTCCGCTCTCCGCCTCCCAGCTGCGCACGGGCATCCTACACTCATTCGGCCATACGGATATGACTGAGTATCTCTAGGCTCTGGATTCGGAGCCTGAGACTGGGGTGATTTGATTGCGTGTGGAGGCCCTCGATGTATTTGCGGTCCGGGTCAAGACCGATGCCAAGCTGGTGGCCGGGCCATTCGCCTACCCCTCCTACCAGACGGTGCTCGTCCGCGTAGAATGTGATGGTAAGGTGGGGTGGGGGGAGGCCATGACCAGGATCAGCCTCGGGGCCACCACCTCAATACTAAAGGAGTATTTCGTGCCCCTGCTGAGGGATCTTAGATTCGAAGCCCCCGCCGAGGCGTGGCGAAGCCTATGGCGGGCGCTTCGGGTTAGGGGGCAGACAAGGGGGGTTGCTGTGGAGGCCCTGAGCGCCATCGAACTGGCGCTCTGGGACTGTTACGGTAAGCTGCGGGGAAGGCCGCTTCGAGACCTGCTGAGCGGAGAGAGCCGCGACAGGGTTCCGTGCTACGCCGGCTCCATATTTGAGAGCCGGGGCTCACTGGAAGGCCAGGCCGCGGTGGTGGAGTCCCTCGGCATCGACAAGGTGAAGGTGAAGGTGGGGTTCGGAGTCGAGAGGGATAGGGCCCTCCTGAGCCGGTTTAGAAAGATCTGGCCGGGTGGGTTGATCGCTGATGCCAACGGTGCCTACGATAGGGATGAGGCCCTCGCCGCCGCTGAGGCGTTCAGGAGCTTTGATCTATCGTGGTTCGAGGAGCCCGCCCCCGGCGACGACCACGACACCTACCGTGAGCTGGCCAGGCACCACTACGTCCCCGTGGGAGCAGGGGAGACATGGTTTGTGGAAGACTTCACCAGACCGATTCAGGAGCGCCTGGTCGATGTGGTGCAGCCCAGTGTGAGCAGGTGCGGCGGCATAGGGGTGGCATGGGAAGTGTCGCGGCTTTCAGCCCGGCATGGGATCGCCTTCTCACCCATGGTGGGCATGAACTCCTCCATCTCCCTCGCGGCCTCGATCCAGCTGGCCTCCGCGTCGAGCAACCCGGCGGAGGTTGAATATGACCCCTTTGGAAACCCCCTGGTCGAGGGCCTTACACCCGGCTTCCCCGAGTTGAAGTCGGGCAGGATCGTGGTGGGACGTGGGGAGGGCCTGGGGGTTGATGTCGACATGGCGTTTCTCAGGAAGCACCTTGTCGAGCACAGCTCCACCAGATATACTTAGCCAGCTCATCGACATCGGATACTGTCGCCAGAACAATTTTTCCCTGAAACCCGCCCAGCCTCATCCGTTTCAATCAGCTCTCCCATCATGACGGCCTCCCAGGAGCGTGAGGGGAGAGGTTAGGTGTCTACCCACCTGCTCTTATAACCAGCTAGGAGGAGAAAAAGAACGGTCAGGACCATGAGAGCCGACCAATGATAAATCAGGTCTGACCCTGGGGAGAGTCCAGCATACGCACGCAAGATGTAGGCAGCATTCGAGGCAGGTCCGAGGTAAGCAATCCAACTATATTGACCTAGTAGTTCTTTGGGATAGTAAACTGGAGGAAGCCAAAGGATTAGGTACGAAACAAAGTTTGTAAGCTGAACAGCTCGACCCGGCCTGAGCGGTGACAGATAGGTTGCTAAGAAGAATCCTAGGGATGTTGCCGAGAGCCATGGTAGCAAGAGAGCTGGGACGAGCAATAAACTTGCCGAGTTGAACATCCCGAGCAGAGCTGCAAGAGATAAGTAAACACTTAGGGGCGTCAGGTTATAGAGGAGTAAACTAAGTGCGATCCCTAAACCGTATGACAGCGGTTTAACCGGGGAGGCGACCAGCATGTCTTTGAACTTGCTTTGTTTATCCAAAAGGTTCCTGCTAACCATAGCCCCAGTAGAGGTAAAACTCATTAGAGACACGATGGCGCCGATCAGGGCATGCTTTATGTCAAGACCGATTATTGAGAGCAGAACGACGGGTATTATTCCTAAAAAGTTGACCATAATTAGTTCTAAGATTCCACCGAATTCGCCATACCTCAAACTTGGGCGTAAAAACATCAGAGTCAAAGTCCATGCATCCTTTATCGCTTTCACGCGTTCTCCCTCACAATTTCTATAAAAGCATCCTCAAGAGATGCTGGAAGGATCTCTGCCCTCAAGCCTGCCCTCATCACCTCTGTTAGAAACGCGGTGGCTTCGTTCTCATCCCTGAAGTAGACTATCGTTTTATTCGCCAACTGAACGTGTTTCTGTTTAGGTAGTTCTGGCGTATGGCCGTGTACAATCACCTTAAACTTTTCACGAATCATACTTCTTATTACATCAGGCGGGCCAGTCGCCACTATTCGGCCTTTATTTATGACAATAACCACGTCAGATATTACTTGGGCCTCTTCCATATTATGTGTTGTCAGAAGTACGGTCTTTCCTTTCCGCCTAACAAGCTCGTTTAGCGCATTCCAAACGTCTCTCCTAGCAATCGGGTCAAGACCACTTGTGGGCTCATCTAGCATCAGAATATCGGCCTGGGTTACTAGTGCGGCGGCCACGATGACCCTCTGTCTCTGCCCTCCCGAAAGTTCCGCACATAGTCGGTTTCTTAATTCCCATAGACCCACCACATCTAAAGATTCTTTGGCCGAAAGTTTGCTATCAGTAGTCGACATGCCCCTTAGCCTGGCAAAGTAATAACAGTAATCCCAGGGTGTGAATAGACCGTGTGTGACCGCATCCTGCGGTGCCACTGCTATGTGTTTCCGCACCTTGTCGGCCTCTTTAACAACATCGTAGCCTAGGACGAATGCTTGTCCACTGGTAGGAAGCAGTTGGGTCGATAATATGCGAAGAAAAGTTGTCTTCCCTGCCCCGTTGGGTCCCACTAAGGTAAAAATTCCTGTGAGAGGCAGCGATAAATCCACAGCTTTTAATGCCTCAACACCATTGGAATAGGTCTTTTGAAGCCTGATGGCCCTAATGGCTTCGTCTTTCATGCAAACAATCAGTAGTTTCGTTTCTGGGATTTAAAGCTGCTTCTTAGCCTGACGCCTGTTCTTGCGTTCCTAAAAGACTTAGCTGAGATCGACCGATTCCTTTTGCGGCTTATCTTGACTGGACCCTTGCTTCCATCCACCTATCTGGTTACCGAGATTCGCTATGCTTTAATTTTGGATTGCTTATCCTTGGAGAGCTTTTCTAATATCACTTATGAGTTGATATAGGGGCACTCTATCACTTACGCGATCTATGAATTCCCTAACGGCGATATCCTGCTCAATCCTCCACTTGCCGAAAGTGTCGGCAAGTACGAAGTATACGGGTCCGTGTCCTTGAATGTTGGCCTTATATAGGAATAGTAAGACGGTTTCGCCTACCCTGAACTTGGGCGCGGTCGTAAGCTCCACCTTAAGCCCCTCTAGCTCACCGCCGAGTGTAGCCACGTCTATCTCGTTGAGTGGCTGCCCCTTCAGCACACTCACAACCTGCAAGGTGGCTATTGTGTAGATTGTATAGTTGTATCCTACTATCCTATAGGCATCGAAGACGGGCTGCCCCTTAACAATCTTGAGGGTGGCAATCCTGCCTATGACTATTAGGTCGGCATTCCTAGCTGCCTTCGCTATTGAATCTACCCCGGGCTCGTAGAGCACGCCCACAACCACTCCCATCCTCACTGTTGAGTTTGTCATGTGCGAAGACTGAACCAGCTCTTGTCTCAAGCCTGCAACAAAGATCAAGGACGCCGGGACTACAAGTAATATTATCAGCCAGGGTAAGGCTCTTCTCATATCAGATCACCCCATAAAGCGCCCTGAGCTCATCTCTATCACCGCTCATCACGTCATTGTAGTATCTATATCGATACCACATGAGAGTCAGGTTCGCGTAGGCAGGGTTATCCACATCAGAAAACCATACCCAGTGGCCAAACTCGTGTATCATTATTGACTTGACGTTCTAAGAGCTTGTATCTAAGTCAAGCCTTATGACTACGAGCGCTTCTCGGTGGTATCGGTCGAATTGTTGGTGAGGATGAAGAACTTCTTCCCCGCCCTTCCGATCTCCTCTACGACGCTTGCTCCGCCGATCTTGGTTGGCCTCCCCTTGCCTTTGTAGAACACTCTGTCAATGTCGGATAGAAAGAGTTTCTTCCTGCTGAGGTCGATTAATTCCTTCGGCGCCTTATCCTGACGAGGCCCTTGTCTCCATCCACCGAGACGAAGTCGCCCGTGTTAATGGTTTCCGCTGGGTTCTTCTTGAATCCCGATACGACGGGGATGTGTTGACCGTATAGGAGTTTCGCGAGGACCGCGCCGATGACGATTATTGGCTCGGAGTGGTGGTTGATGATGGCTGCTGGATGGTTTTGGTTCCGAACGGTTTCCAGGAACCATGTGGGTCCTGTGGTCGAGCCCCTGCCGTGTGGGAAGACGAGGACCTTCCCCTTCATACTTTGCCCCTTCAGGCCGCTTCGGGGGTCGGTTATGAGCCCGGTTCTTGGGTCCACACCGTGGGCGAAGGTGAAGGCTGATTTGGTGACGAGGGCGTAGCCGGCCGCCCTCCCACCCACCAGCCCTCTCCCCTTGATACGCAACGTACTCATCGCACCGTCACTTCTTGGAGGATCTTTTCCAGGGAGGCGTACCTCACCTTTAATTCGCCTTCGGACGATGCGTAGGCCGCCAGCTTGGATGAGTTGGTCATCAGGACCTCGAACCCCAGCTTCCTGAGTGGGGAGATCTCTGCATCCGTGGATTGAGTCAACCTGGCCCCGGTCCGCTCGATTTCACCCTTTATGCCCGACCTCTCGGCCAGCTCGTAGGTGTGGGGTGAAACGTAGATCCACATCTCTATGCCCCTCTTCAATCGCTTTCCGGTTAGGGATTGGGATAGTGTGATGAGCTCTTGGATGGAGAGGTGGGGCACACCCAGGGCGACGAGGTCCGGCGTTTCATCCGTCTGGTTCAGCTCCCCCTCCACCTGCTCCAGGTCCTTTCTCTCAATGTCCACGATTTCGAGTCTTGATCCTTTGGAGGCCTTTTTCAGGGAGTCGGAGCCGGGGGTTATGCCCACGTAGTGGATCATGGCAACAGGCCCCGCAGCTGCGGCCCCCGCTCCTAGATGCTTGAGCTGGTCCCCCGTCACGTCGTCGGGCAGGCCTTCCAATGCGGGTACCCTCGCACCAGCGACCTTTCCGATCAGGTATCCAACGCTGCAGTAGTCGAGATCGCCCAGGTGGGGGACTCTGATTCTGAAGGCGATCTGGGCCCGCCGGTTCTCGTCTAGCAGCATGCCGAATCTTGGCGTGAGCCCGCTGATGGCGCATGCCACGTCGAGCCCAGCTCCAATCCTATTCGTCCTGCAGCCGAGGACGGAGTTGGCGTAGACCACGGCGTTGGACTCCGCCCAGGCCAGAACCTCGCCCGGTCTTGGGATGTTGCAGAACTGGTACTGGGTGCAGGACCAGCATGGGATCCCGCCCAACTTCAGAAAGGCCCTGCACAACCGAAACTGCTTCTCCGCGTAATCTTCAGGTATTCCGAACTCCCTCCAGTTCTCCAGGTCGATGCTGGCCGGGTTTACCGTTGTAGGGACGGCGAACCTACCCCCTCTTCGGACCAGCTCCTCCAGAAGCTCGATCCCGGCCTCGTGCAGGCTGCTGTAGTGGGCCAGCACGTGGGCCGACCTGATGGGGACCAGCCGATCGGCCCCGAAGGCGTCGCCCACCTCCACGAGTATTTGCATCGCAAACTGGAGGGCCTCACCCATCTCCCCCCGATAGGCGCGCTCCTGCTGTGGTGTTAGATACAACTCCTCACACGAGCCAGGTTCTAATAATCTCCTTTAGCCCTTGCCAAAACTCATCCCGGGTACCCTCCATCATAATTCTTCCTCTCTCCATGACATAGACATAATCCGCTATCTGCACGCTCTTCTTTACGTTCTGGTCTACAAGCAAAATGCCAACCCCCTCATTCCTTATCTGCACGAGTCTATCGTAAATCTCACTTGCTATTATGGGTGCTAGACCGGCCGTGGGCTCGTCCAATAGAAGCAGCCTTGGTTGCAGGAGCAGCGCCCTCGCCAGCTCTATCATGCGCTGCAGCCCACCGCTCAGGTTAGCGGCTTTTTCGTTCTTCCTATGCTCAAGCACCCTGAAGTTTTCGTAAACACTCTGAACCGCGGCCTCGACCTGTCTCCTACTTTTCTTGACAAACCAGGCACCCATCTTGAGGTTCTCTTCAACGGTCATCTCCGGGAAGATGCTCCTCTCTTGAGGCACGTATGCTATACCCTTGCCCAAGAGGATGTGAGGCCTCCAACCGGTTATGTCCTCTTCGCCGTATAAGATGCTCCCACTCCGCGGTTTCAAATATCCGTAGATCGTCTTCAGGAGGGTGGATTTGCCGGAGGCGTTCGGACCTATGACACAGGTTATCTCCCCCTTTTCAGCCCTCAGGGATACATCGTGAAGCACATCTACCTCTCTTGTATAACCAGATACGATCCCTTTTACCTCTAGGAGCGCCATCTTACGTTCCTAAATAAGCCTCTATGACCTTCTCGTCGTCTCTGATCTGTTTTGGCTCGCCCTCGGCTATCTTCTCGCCCATATTCATGACCATTACTCTGTGGCACATGTGCATGACGGAGGGTATATCATGGCTCACGATCATGAACGACTTTCCCGATTCGTTCAGCATCATTATATAATTCATCAGCTTCATTTTAAGCTCAGGGTGAATGCCGGCGAAGGGTTCGTCGAGTAAGAGAATCTGTGGGTCCATCATGAGGCTTCGAGCAATCTCGACTAACCGTTTTTGCCCACCCGAGAGTTTTCCTGCGGGCTTATCCATCACATCCGCGAGCCCTACTCTGGCTAGGATTTCCATGGCCTTCCGTATCTGTTCGTTGAGCGAGAGGTGATGGGGATTGGAAGGTACGAGGAGGTTGTCTAGAACCGTCAGACGCTCAAAGACCTGTGGGATCTGAAAAGTCCTAGCAATTCCCTTTTTAGCGATCTCGTGTGGACTGAGCCCCACTAACTTCTCGCCGTCTAGGATCAGTGTACCTGCGTCTGGGGTATATATGCCGTTAACCAAGTTTAGGAGCGTTGTCTTCCCAGCGGCGTTTGGGCCTATGATGCCCAGGATCTCCTTCCTCTTCAGGGAGAACGATAAATTGTTAACAGCGACTATACCACCAAATCTCTTAAGAAGGTTTTGACCCTCCAGTAAGATCATCAACGACCCATTTAAATACAGCGTATTTATGGCTACCCCCATACCCCCCATAATCCTTATAAGGGATGTGTTGGGTATATTATTGACTTGGCAGAGAAGATCTCCAGAAGGAGATTTCTCACACTCACTTCTGGAATTGCGATCGGAGCGATAGTGGGAGGAGCAGTCGGTTGGTTTGGTCGGGAACTGTTCTTTCCACCTGGGCCTCCTACGCGTAAGGAGATAGTCGTGGCCTCGATGTGGCCTAGAAGCGGCTCCCTGGCCTCCATCGGGTTGTTAACAGACCAGGGCGTCACTGCCGCCGCTACACTCATCAACGACATGGGTGGGATACAGTCACTCGGGGGAGCGAAGATCAAGCTAATTCACGTAGATGCGACGTCCGATCCTAAAACCGCAGCCGAGGAGGCTGAGAGGGTGATAAACATTTACCAGCCGGTTGCGATCATCGGGAACTATGCGAGCGCGATATCTCTGGAGGTGAGCAGGGTCGCCGATCAATACAAAATACCGCAGATCACTTCATCCATCTCGGATAAGTTAACCGCTCGAGGGCTCAAGTACCTTTTCCAGACGTCACCTAAGGCAACACAATTCGGAAAGATGCAGATAGAGGCTCTCGTTGAGCTTGGCAAGCTATACGGATGGATGCCTAAGAGGCTGGCGATAGTATATGAAGACACGGCCTATGGGACCGATACTGCACGGGGTATCAGGGAATTGGCCAACAAGGTCGGCCTAGAGATTGTCCTCGACACCTCGTATCCTCGCGAAATTAAGGATGCTACCGACCTGGTTCTTAAGATTAAGGAGTCGAAAGCAGATGTCGTAACACCCGTCTCGTACATAGTCGATGCTATACTGATTACGAATACCATGCATAAGCTGGGGGTGAAGGCTGTTATAAATGGCGGAGGCGCTGGATACCTGCTGCCAGAATACATCAGGGGAACAGGAGAAGCTGGTCAAGGAGTGATAAGCGTCTCAGCTTGGCAGTACGATATGGCCGTTCCTGGGTGGCCCGAGGGAGCCCTAGAGATCAACAAATACTACCGTAGCCTCTACCCGAATGAACCTTACATAATGGAGCATGCGGGTGAGGCATTCGGCGACCTGTTTGTGCTGGCTGATGCTATAGAGCGGGCGGGCTCCGCCGACCCGAGCGATGTGGTGAAGGCTCTTGCCAAGACAAACCTTGATGCAGCGGACACGCAAGCCCGATACAGATTTGGTGCTGTGAAAGCGAATCAGGGCAAGGTCATATTTGATGAGACCGGCTGGAATAAGACGGCAGGTCCAGTGATGATGCAGATACAGGGTAATGATATGGTGACGATCTACCCGCCTGCAAATAAAAGGCCGGGCGTCGAAGTCTGGTGGCCGCCCTGGAAGAGAGAGTAACACCTTTCACCTCTCCCTATTTTTTCGAAGGTGTGTGGTGAGTGTCCGAACTAATTGTACAGGCGATATTAAGCGGCATCATGATGGGCGGGGTGTATGCCATGGTCGCTGTAGGGCTGAACCTTATTTTTGGGGTTATGAAGATCATAAATTTTGCTCAGGGGGAGTTTATTATGTTAGGAATGTACATCACTTACTTCACCTACACTCTATGGGGTCTTGACCCCTATCTTTCTGTAATTATCTCGGCACCTATCTTGGCCTTCTTCGGCGCCCTTTTTTGCCGCTATGCCGTAACCCGCGTAGTGGGGGCTCTGACAGAACAGCAGATCTTCCTGACGTTCGGATTGGCCCTAACACTCCAGAACTTCGCGTTGCTCTCATGGAAGGCAGACTATAAGACGATCCTGCTCCCGGTCAGCTACGCATCCTTCACGATTGGCGGCTTGGTAATTAGCCTCCCGAGGTTTATTGCCTTTATTACCGCGCTGTCTCTAACTGCTTTCCTCTTCGTTTTCCTAAAGAGTACATATCTAGGTGCCTCTCTCCGCGCGGTGGCACAGAACAGGGAGGCCGCCATGAGCCTCGGCGTAGACCCCGTGAGAGTTAGCGTGATCGCGTTTTCAATCGGTGCAGCCCTATCGGGGGTCGCAGGGACGCTTTTAATGGTCTTCTTCCCAGCCTTTCCGATGGTAGGGTTCGGGTTCGGAGTACTCGCATATATTATCGTGATCATGGGCACGCTTGGAAATCTATTCGGTTCATTGGTCGGAGGCCTCGTCATAGGCATAGTGGAAACGGTAGGCGGCTTCCTCCTCGGCCCGGCCCTCAAGGAAGTCTTGCTATTCACGATATTCATACTCATATTGATCGTCAGGCCTGAAGGTCTATTCGGAAGAAGGATGAGAGTTCTGTGAACACTCCCTCTTCCATCGAAAAGAGATTTCTTCACAGAGGCCAGCTCAAGTACCTCCTTTTGCTACTAGCTGTTCTCGTAGTTTTCCCGTTATTGGTGACCACCCCTTTTCCCATCCACGTGGGCATAATGTTGCTTCATGCCTCATTCTTGGCCATAAGCTGGAATATACTCGGGGGATTCGCGGGACAGTTTTCACTGGGCCATGCCGCATTCTTTGGTATTGGAGCCTACGTGTCTCTCCTTCTCCTCATCTATAACCATATCCCTATTTGGATTGGGATGTTTCTGGGCGCAGGAGCTGCTGTTCTTCTCTCAATCGTAATTGGGTTTGCAACTTTCAGGTTAAGGGGGCCCTATTTTGCTTTAGCCACCTTGGCTGTCGCGGAAATCCTGAAGCAAATCTTCATACAGTTTAGGGATGTGACAGGTGGATCCGTTGGAGTAGAGTTTCCAAGGGTGGGGGAGACCCCCTTCATCGGTTGGAAAGCCATAGGGAAGCCGCTAACGGGTGATCCCTCGTATTGGTGGTACTTCGAGTCAAAGGTACCATACTACTATATAGCCTTGGCGATGTTTCTTGCCGCGTTCGCATTAGCGAGGAAGATAGAGGTTTCAAAGATCGGGCTGCACTTATTCGCCATCCGCGAAAATGAGCTCCTGACGAGTACTTTAGGTATTCCTCCGCTCAGGTGGAAGTTATTCGCCTTTATTCTCAGCGCTTTCCTCACAGGTCTGGGAGGAGCATACTATGGCTTGTATTTCAGGTACATCGACCCCTTCGCGGTATTTGGTCTTGAAAGGTCGATAGAGCCCGCGTTGTCATCGATCATCGGGGGGCTCTCAGCCTCATGGGGTCCCATTTTGGGGTCCCTAATTTTGGTACCCCTAGCCTTAGCCATGAGGGCTTGGCTTGGAGGGGCCGCCGCCGGTGCTCACCTTTTCTTTCTCGGCCTACTTATGATGGTTGTAATACTCATCGCCCCTGAGGGGATCTCCAAATACCTTAAGCGGGCATATTCTAGGACAAGTCTCAAGCCTTAAATTAGGGGAACTTGCCATCGCATCTGATAGGCTTCACATAAGCACCCGGTAAGTAGCTCAGAGTTAACGATCACGAAAGACCCTCCCATCCTATCATACGGTCTGATGTATAGGATGTGAAGGGGCTACGTCGTAAGAAGCATCCAGAAGGGGATATTTTAGTCCACGGTGAGGGGGACAGGTACCGACTCCATTTACGTACCAACCTATGTGTTGAGGTAAATATTTTCAAACCGTTCGTCCGCTAAGCTTAAAGGCTCGCTGTGCATAACAAGTCTTGTGGAATTCACGTTTCATATCCCGACAAAGATAACTTTCGGCTTCGGCTCCCTCCATAAGTTACCTGCAGAAGTTGAGAGGCTAGGCGGCGGCAGGATACTGGTGGTCACCGACAAGACGATGGTTAAGACCGGTATTCTGCGGAGGGTGGTTGAGAAGCTCGAGGGCCGTGATTATGAGGTGTTTGATGAGGTGGAGCCGGAGCCGAGGGTTGAGGTCGCTGAGAGGGTGGCTGAAACGGTCCGGGGCGGGCCCTTCCGCTTGGTTGTGGGTGTGGGGGGAGGTAGTGTGATGGATATGGCCAAGCTGGCCGCGGGCCTGGCCACGAATGATGGTGATGTGCGGAGGTATGTTGGGTTCGAGCGGTTCGCGAGGCCTGGCCTTCCCAGCATAATGATCCCCACCACCGCGGGCACCGGGAGTGAGGTGACCTGGACGGCGATGGTCACATTGGAGGGGCGTAAACAGTGGATCAACAGTTCCTTTCTCTATCCGGCCAGCGCGCTCATCGATCCCGAACTCACGTTGACGATGCCCAGGGGTGTGACGGCCTCCACCGGGCTGGACGCGCTCTCCCACTGCACCGAGGCTGTGCTGTCAAACAACGCCAATGTGTTGACGGATGCGGCGGCCTTCGAGGGCATCGGCCTCATAGTGAATAACTTGCCGAGGGCGTATGAGGATGGGGGTGATAGGAAGGCGAGGGAGGCGATGAGCCTTGCCGCTCTTCTAGGGGGCATATCGCTCTCAGCCAGGATGGTATACGGTCACTCCGTGGCCTACACCATCGCCACAAAGTACAATCTTCCACACGGCGTGTCCTGCGCTATCCCCCTCCCATACCTGATTGTGCGTTACAGCGAGGCCTGCAGGGAGAAGATGGGGAGGCTGGCCCAGGCCTACGGCGTGGAGGCTGGCCCCGACCCTAAGGCGACGGGTGTGGCCATTGCGGAGAAGGTTCGCAGCATGATCTCCGGCTTCGGCCTCCCCACCACGCTGAAGGAGCTGGGGGTGGGCGAGGATGAACTCAGGGTGTTGGCGCGGGAGTGCCTCCGCTGGTATCCGAGGCCCAACAGCCCCGTCGTGTTCGATGAGGAGAGCATGCTGGACTTCTATAGAATGATATGGTCGGGAAGCCTTCGGGCCCAGTGATGAGAAGAGCTTATACGAACCCCTTGTATCTGTTGCAAGGGTGATCTCCGGTGAAGATGTTTATCGATGGAGAGTATGTCGACTCCGTTTCGGATGAGATACAGCCGGTGATCAACCCCGCGACGGGCGAGGTGATCGACACGGTTCCCAAGGGGGACCGGGAGGATGTTAGGAGGGCTGTGGACGCCGCGGAGGCGGCCTTTGCCAGCTGGTCCCGTACAGCACCCGCGGAGCGCTCACGCGTCCTCTACAGGATCGCTGAGCTGGCAAGGGCGAGAATCGATGAGCTGGCGACCACCCTCACCAGGGAGCAGGGGAAGCCCATCAGGGAGGCCATGGCAGAGATCAATGCCTTCGCAAACACCTGCGAGTACTACGCGGGGCTCACCGGGAGGGTGAGGGGCTCCCATACACCCTTTTCTACGGGCGATGGTTACTTCATCGTCACTAAGAGGCCGGTGGGTGTGGTTGGTGCCATCCTTCCCTGGAACTTTCCCGTTTCGCTGTTGGGATGGAAGGTGGCCCCGGGGATTGCGGCGGGAAATACCTTCGTGGTCAAGCCTGCGAGCACCACCCCCCTCACAACCCTGATGGTGGCCGAGCTCCTGGTCAAGGCAGGGCTTCCCAAGGGGGTGGTTAACGTGGTCACGGGGCCGGGCTCCCGCGTCGGGGAGGAGATCGTCGCGAATCCGAAGATCAGGAAGGTCGCCTTCACGGGCGAAACAGAGACGGGAAGAAGGATCATGGAGGGGTGCTCCAAGACCATCAAGCGGGTAACCCTGGAGCTCGGCGGCTCGGACCCCATGATCGTCTGCGACGACGCCGACCTGGAATTGGCGGTGGAGGGGGCCGTTTGGGGGAGGTTCAGGAACTGCGGCCAGTCATGCACCTCCGTGAAGAGGCTCTTCCTCTTCAGAAGCATCGCGGAGGAGTTCATCGCGAGGCTGGTGGAGAAGGTCAGGCAGATCCGGGTCGGAAACGGCCTCGACCCGAGCACACACATGGGCCCCCTACACACCGGGGTGCAGCGGGAGAAGGTGGAGGCGATGGTGGAGGATGCGAAAGAGAGGGGCGCCCGCGTATTGGTGGGGGGCCGGCGGCCCGAGGGTGAACAGTACGCCAAAGGGTACTTCTACGAGCCCACCCTGCTCATCGATGTAGACCCAGATGCGAGGATTTCCCGTGAGGAGTGCTTCGGCCCCGCGCTACCCATCTATGTGGTGGATAGTCTGGATGAGGCCATCGAGAGGGCCAACGATACAATATATGGGCTGGGTTCATCGGTGTGGACGAGGGATCTCCAGAAGGCATACTATGCTGCCGAGCGCCTCGAGGCCGGGACCACGTGGATCAACTCTCCACCCATCGCTAGGCCAGAGGTGCCCTTCGGCGGCTTCAAGCAGAGCGGCTTCGGCCGCGAGCTGGGCATCGAGGGCCTCGAACACTACTACGAAACCAAGAGCATCCAGGTCTACGACTATAGTAGGGGGAAGGGCTGGAGGTTCCCCATATAGCCCGATCACACAAACGCCCAGCAGGCGGTGCCTGACAGCGTAGTCATGACTGTGGTGCCGGCCTAGACAGCCTTATAATTGGGTGAGGTTCATCCACGGGAAAGATGGTAGTTACTGTTCAGGATGTCATCGAGCGTCTCCGGGGGGTGAAGGACCCCGAGCTGGGGATGGATGTTGTTACCCTGGGGATGATTCGGGATGTGGAGGTCGTGGGGGGGCGGGTCTCATTCACATTTGAACTCACGACACCAGCCTGTCCCTTCAACGAGCAGTTCCAGGAGTCCGTCAGGAGCGCCGTATCCTCCCTGCCCGGCGTAAGCGAGGTGGTGATGAAGGTTACTTCAAGGGTTCCCAGCCTGCGAGGGCCCTCCCCAGGACCGGCGCCCTCGGTGAAGAACATTATAGCGGTGGCGAGCGGGAAGGGTGGGGTCGGCAAGTCCACCATCAGCGTGAATCTGGCCGCGACACTGGCCTTCTACGGCGCCCGGGTGGGTATTCTCGACGCCGACATCTACGGCCCAAACATTCCCCACATGATGGGTGTCAGGGAGCCGCCGGCGGTGAACGGTGAAATGATCATCCCGCCCATCTCCTACGGCGTCAAGGTCATGTCGATCGCTTTCTTCACCCCCCCAGATACCGCCGTCATCTGGAGGGGGCCCCTGGTTGCGGGCGCGATACGTGATTTCCTCACAAAGGTTCAGTGGGGAGATCTGGACTACCTGATAGTGGACCTGCCTCCAGGAACCGGGGATGCACCGCTAACCCTGGCCCAGATGGCCGCCCTCAGCGGTGTTCTCATCGTGACGACGCCTCAGGACGTGGCGCTCAGAGTGGCCCTGAAGTCCCTGCACATGTTCAGGAAACTCGACGCGCCCATCATAGGCTTGGTGGAGAATATGAGCTACTTTCTGTGCCCCCACTGTGGCTCCCGCCACCATGTGTTTGGCGATGGTGGGGCTGCGAGGGCGGCGGAGCAGCACGGCATCCCGCTGGTGGGGCAGATACCCCTGGACCCATCCGCCCGGGAGGCATCAGACAGGGGAGTTCCCCTCGTGCTTGCGAAGCCCAGGTCCGATGCGGCCAGGGCCCTCATCGAGATGTCGAAGAAGGTCGCTGCGCGGGTGAGTGTCCTCGCCAGCGCCGAGCAGTCGAGGCCCCCATCGAAGTAGCGCCCTATATCTCCGCTATGACCTCGATTTCAATCTTGGAGCCCCTCGGTAGCCGGGCAACCTGAACTGTTGTGCGGGCTGGGTAGGGGGGCTGGAAGAACTCACTGTATACCCGGTTGAACCCCTGGAAATCGTCGAGGTCCGTGAGGAAGACGGTTGCCTTGACCACCTTGTTGAGGTCAGTGCCGCCAGCCCTAAGAATGTTCTGGATATTCAAGAGCACCCGTCGGGTCTGTTCTTCTATGCCGCCCTCCACTATCTGGCCCGTCTTCGGGTCTAAGGGTATCTGGCCGGCGCAGAATATGAAGCCCCTGGATTTGACGGCTTGGCTGTAGGGGCCGATGGGTTGGGGGGAATCCGGGGTTCTGACCTCTTCCATGCATCGGTTATGGGCCGCCGTGTAGAAAAGGATGTTTGGATGGCCACCTCTAGACCCAGCACAGGCTTGAGCCGTGGGTATGGGGATATCAGTGCTCCGGCGGTTACAGGCGGAGGCCGAAGGATTCGGCGAGCTTCTCGAACTTCTTGTATTCGGTGAGGAATCTCTCACCCGCCGGTGTTATCCTATACCTGGTTACGCCATTATGGGTGACGGTTTCGACGAGCCCTCCCTTCACCAACTCCTTGAGCAGCTGGAGAAGCCTCCCGTATGAGAGGTTGGCGGCCCTTATGAGTCTACTGACCCCCACGCCGGAGGGCTCCATCCCCGTAGCCTCCAACACGTTCGCCATTATCTTGATGTAGGTCCTGTTCTTCATGCTCTCATCTCCGAGGCCTCGTGCCTACCCAAGGGGAGGAGGGGCAGTGAAAGCAATACGATACCCGCCAGCCTGAGGGGGATGCCTATGAAGGCCAGGTTTAATGGTTCTATGGGCAGCCATTCGATAAAGCTGCCAGCGACTAGGCACGTGAAGCCCATGGAGGTGAAGACAACCTCCCTCCTCCTTATCGAGAGAAGGGATCCGAGGACGCTGAATGATGCGAGATAGATGGTGATGGCCCTGAATGCCGCCACCAGCGCCTCGGGGCTGACGCCTCCCACCAGGGGGAGGATGAATGAGGCTGCGACCGCCGTGGTCCTCATGTTGATGTAGTGGGCCAGGGCCAGGAAGAAGAAGGCCAGGGTCTCGGTCGCAGCGTACGCGAACTGCAGGAGTGTGTTGAGGCTTGCGGGCGTGCTGGCGTACGCGGCCCTAACCATCATGCTCAGTAGGAGGAAGAGGAATGAGGCGGAGAGGCGCAGTAGCGTGGGGCTGCCCGTAGCGCGGTATCCGACTATCGACTTTGCCATGAGGATTAATGTGAGCAGGGCGCCGGCTACGGATACAAGCCCCCCAGCGAAAACCACAGGTTCCGAGTTCACTTCCCAGAAGTTTAACCGCCCCACTCTAAAAACTTTGTGAACCGGGTTAAGAGGTTTAGATATGGGTGTGGCGAGTAATTGGGGGCCGTGGACGAACTCCGCTTATAAGGCCCGGGGTCTGCTGCCTGCCGACCTCAACCCTTCTCACTCAAAAGCATCCATCCTGCCTGCTCCTACAAGATGGCTTCCGAGAGAACCCCTTTAGTACGGTTAGCCCTCTCACCTAGCGGTGAGTCTCCACAAGAGGAAGAGGAGAGTCAAGATGATGAGGATGGGAGATGTGGCAAATATGAAGCCATCGCTTCTGTACACGTAGAGTAGGATGGCCGGGATCCTTTCGATGTCGGGGATGGACCGGGCCAGTATGGGTGCTAGCAGGAAGATAAGACCTAGAACGACGAGGGTGAGGCCGAGGAGGGACGAGGCCTGCTCCCATGTCTCTAGAACCATCGGGCGGAACTGGCACACCCCGATTGTTTAGGTTTTGCTGTGCCGAGCCTTGATTCAAAGGAGGCCACGCTTCATGCTCAGGGGCGGGTAGTAACCAACCTTATATAGTCGCCATGAAGGACCCGTATAGGTCGTGGCTAACATCTGTCCGGTATGCGGCCTGCCCTTCGATATCCACGTATGTGAGGAGCTGGAGAGGGAGGGGGCGAGGATCACGGTGCGTATGGAGATGAGGCGGTGGGGGAGGCCCACAACTGTCATAGAGGGTCTTGATCCCAAGAGGAATGATATCCAGAAGCTGGCGGGGGAATTGAAGAGGAGGCTTGCGTGCGGGGGCACCGCCAAGGAGGGCCAGATCATCCTGCAAGGGGATCATAGAGATGCGGTAAGGCAGCACCTGCTCACACTGGGATTCCGAGACTCCCAGATCGAGGTTCAGTAGGTTGTCCGGGCGGGTGTGGCGCCTACGCTGGGATTTGGGCGGTGAGAGCCCTCTCTGCCCCAGGTGCGGTTCGCCATTAGATGAGGTTGGACCCCTATCCGGATGGCTGACGCCCAGCCTCTATATGTGCGAGGTGTGCGGCTATTCAGGTTATGTTTATGTTAAGATGGATGTAGACGGCTCCATGCCTTGACCAGTCTTCTCTGCAGCCCTACCCACGTCCGGGGGTGAACCCCCTGAGGACCCACCCGTGGAGTCGTGCGTGGGCGTTCGTCTTAGGCCCCCTAGCAGCGCTGGCGGCTGTATCCATGGCGCTCTCCCTCGCCCTGGGGACATACATGATGCTCTTCCCCCCGCGGGAGGCCCGTGCCGCCACAGACTTCGGTTACCTGGGGCCCATCGGCCTTCTGATGTATCCCCTTCCAGGCTACCCGCAGGGCGCCGCGGCCTTTACAGCAGCCAACATCCTCTATGCCCTCTTCCTCCACCATCTCCTTCGCCGGCCTGCTCCGATAGCCGCATGTATTAGGGGATTCTCACGGGGAGATTTGGAGGGCTGGATGCGGAATGGTGCGTGTGCCGTCGCGTTTACCTACGGCTTTCTTCTATTCACCGGTTTCGCGCTGCGGCATCTCTTGGACTCTCTAGGGGTTAGGACCGGTAGCCTCCCACCACAAGAGCCCCTACCCCAGTTCATATCCATCGCACTGGCACCCATCAATGAAGAGCTCACCTTCAGGCTGCTCATCATCGGTCTGGCGGCTGCGATAATCTCATCGGGGCCGGACGCGGGCCTCCGCTCCACCCTTAGGGCGATATGGAGGCCGGCTTCGGCGCTGGGGAGGCCGGCGGCGCTGGCCATCTGGGTGGCCTGGGCCATCAGCGGGATATACTTCGGGGCGGCCCACTTCCTCTATTCAGGAGGTGCCTGGGGGCCGGGTAAGGCCATCACGGCCAGTCTGCAGGGGCTGGCCATCGGACTCCTGCACATATACTATGGTTTTCATGCCGCGGTGATGCTGCACTGGGCCTTCAACTATCATGGCACTGTCCCGTACTTCCTCGAAGAGATTTACGGCTCGGGCTGGTCAAAACTCGTGGGTAGATTTCTGGGCATCTTAGAGATCCTTGTGGTCGTGGCCGGCACCCTATTAGTATCCTACAGTCTTCTTAAACGCCTAGTATTGCGCGGGCACGTTTCATTTCTGGTCGGAGGCGTCTTCGGGGGGCTTGTAGCTGTCGTATGTATTCTTGGACTTGTGCCTGTTTTCTCTTGGTTCTGAAGGGGCCGAATTCCTTTATGAGTTTGCCGACTTCTTCAAGGCCTACGATTTCAGGGCGATGGGTAAGAAGGCAAATTTATCCGCAGTCCTAAGGCTGGGCGGCTTGTGCGTGCTGGGGAGGAGCGAGCTGATCGCTCTGATCAACAAGTACAGGATCATCCACCCCTTCGATGAGAAGCTCCTGGACGGCGACAGCTACGTCCTCACCGTAAGGGAGGACACAACCCTGAATTACCTGGAGCATAAGAATCTCATCTCCCACGAGGTGGTGTTCACGCCGCCCGACACGGTGGCCCACCTCACGGCGAAGAGCAGGTATGGCAGGATGGGGCTCTCATTCCTGAACGCCGCAAAGGTTCATAGTGGGTTCGTGGGCCGACTCGCCCTGGAAATCGTGAATCTTAGTAACGATAGGAGCCCGATAACCATCAGCCGAGGCGACCCATTCATGCACATCGAGTTCTTGGAGAGGAGGGGTGGGCCATCGCCCTATCGCGGCGAGTACATGTTTCAGTATATGAGCGAGGAAGAGGTGGCCATGTACGTGGAGATACTCACGAAAAACTTCCCCCATCTCTACACCAGAGAACTTCTATTAAGGCAGGCGAGCGTACGGATAGGGGTGTAGGATGAGGAGGGGGAGAGCCGAGCAGACCCCTTCACCCCACCGCAGAATCTTGTCCGCAGCCAGGCGGCTGCACAGGGCCCTGGTCCTCGGCCACGGGGCGCCGGAGGACTTCTACGGGGCAGAGGCCCTCTTCACCAGCTCGGTGAGAAGCCAGATGGAGGGCATCCTCCGATTGCTCCGCCCCTACCGCAAGATCTCCCCCACATTGGATATTGCCGGGCGAGCCATGGCCGAGGCCCGTAAGGTGCTCAGGGCCCTCCGAGCCGATGGGGAGAAGGGTGGGTTCTACGCCGCCGTGGACGCCGAGGGGAATGTGAACCAGAACCTCCTGCGCAGCCTGCTCGAGATCGACCAGGAGGTGGGAAGCAAACTCCTGCACCTCACCCAGGTCACTAGAAAGCTCAAGAGGAGGAGGTCTCCTGAGTCCATCAGCCACTCCTTAACAGAGGTCCTGGGCATCCTCTCGGAGCTTAAGGAGGTCCTGACTCGGAGAAGGTGCTTCACCCCCACCTCAGTTCACCAGCTTAAATAATGGGGGGTTTCCGGGGGCGGGTATTGTCGCAGATGGGGGAGTACGCAACCCAGGACCAGCCCCCTATTGTCAGGGAGGAGATCGATCGCGTCGGTGTTGAAGGCGTCCAGATTCCCCTCAGGATAATAGTCAACGGGCTGGAGCAGACACCCATCTTCAGGGCCTCCGTATACATCGACCTAGACGGCAGTAAGAAGGGTGTGCATATGTCCAGGTTGACCGAGAGCCTCGTGGCCATAGCCCTGAAGCAGGAGCGGCATCACCTCACAGATATCGCCATGGACATCCTCGAGGAGATTGAGAAGAAGCATCCCTATACTAAGGGTGAGGTGATCTTGAGGGGCAGATTAGCCGCGCTGAAGGAAACCCCCGTCTCGGGCAGGAAGACCCTCGAAAGCTACCCCGTCTACCTGCGGGTGAAGCGTTGGAATGGGGGCTGCCAGAGGACCATCGGGGTCACGGTCACGGGAAGCACCCTCTGCCCCCACAGCCTCTCGGTGACAGGGGGCAAGGCCCACTCACAACGGGCAACCCTGACGGTCTTGGTGAGGAGTGGGATTGAATCACCCCTCACCCCGGAGCAGCTGATCGAGGCGGCCGAAAGCTGCCTGAGCAGTGTGTCATTCACGGTCCTGAAAACCCCGGATGAGGTGAGCATCGTCGACAGGATGTACAGCAATCCCAAGTTCGTGGAGGACCTGGCAAGGGACTGTGTGAGCAGGCTGAAGCAGCTGAATGTGAAGGGTCTGGTGAAGGTCAGGGCTAAAGCCTATGAGTCGATCCACAGACATGATGCTGTGTCGGAGATCGTGAGGGTTCTCAGGTAGTTGATGACGATAGGAATGGAATTCCACATCGATTATGCGCACAAGCTGGTGGGCCATCCCACCTGCGGGGTTGACCACGGCCACACGGCCAGGGTGCTCGTGGAGATCAGGGGCGAAGTTAAAGGTGGTCCAAGCTGGAGGGACAACGTGATCATGGATTTCAACGAGCTTAAACAGATCGTGTGGAAGCACCTCTCCAAGCTGGATCATCACAACCTCAACGAGTTGATGCCAGTCCCGAGCGCGGAGAACATCTGCAAGTGGATATTTGACAGCCTATCCAGCGAGCTCGACGTTGTACGGGTCACCTTCTACGAGGGTGAGGGGAAGTGGTGTACCGTATCCAAGTAAGGGGGCTGGTTATCTTAACAGGCTGGATGTGGCCCGCTGCCTCGCTCCCCTAGCCGCTGGGCGTCTGATATATCTGTGCACCGTGATTTCGAGTATCACTCCACAGTAGCGGTCCACCAGCTGTAGGTGCCAGAGTAGGGATTTTAGGGGCGCCTCCAGCCCCGCATCCTTCAGGCCGGCAAGCCTATCGGCGACGCGCCTCGCAAGCTCGTGGACCTGGCTTTCAAGTTCAGAGGCCTCCATAAGTTGGTGAATATCGGGGTTGAAGAGCGCCTTCATCGTGGCCCGGAGGACGTCCCAGACCAGTCTGCCGTAGGAGAGAAGCTCATCCTTCACCTCCTTGTCCAGCTGAGATGCTCGCTGTCGGATTTCGGCCAGAACGCCCGCAGCCGCCTCGATGAAGGATGATATCTCCTCGAGGGTTTTCGACACCACCCTTGTACCCACCGCATGTAGCGGCGACTCTATCCCCAACCTCCTGCTCACGCCTGAGGATCGTAGTGAGAGGAGTAGCTGCCGGACGATGAGCCAGTATAGTTCTTCCACATCCAGCCTGATCCGCTGTGCTTCGCTCGCTAGTTCCGGCCTGTCCTCCTCCAAGGCCCTAAGCACGTTTTCGAGCATGGTGGAGACCATCGACTGAAGCCTGTGGAGAAGCCTGTCCACCGGGAACCGGGTGGGGTCCAGGAAGCTTTGAACAACCACCTGCCTTATCGAAACATCCACGATCTCGAAGCCCCGAAGCCTTCTCACGGTGCTCCTGATGGACTCCAGCTGTTCCGCGCTGAATTCCGAGGGGCTCTCCAGGACCACGGTGTCGTAGCCCAGCATATAGGTCCCTATCACCAACCGGCGGATCAGGGTGGGCGCCATGGTTGTGTCGACCACCATCCGGTACACCGAGGTGGTTTCCCTTTCCCTCCAGGGCTCAACCCTCAGCCCCCCATCCGATTCCTCGATCACCGCCAGGATATCCCCCGCCTTGAGCCCCCGGTTGGTGACCCACTCCCTAGGCAGGGTTAGGGAGAAGCTGGAGTAGCCGACCCGCTGCAGCTTCCGGGTGTGCACAGCCCTACATACCAGTATTTACTATAAAGCCTATACCCTTATAATTCGGCTCCATTACTTACAGAGGCTGCGTGAACAATAGTGATTTCGCTTGGGTGATTGGGGGCGCCCAGGGCAGCGGGGTGGATTCGTCAGCCACCATCTTCAGCCGGGCCTGCGCCTACGGCGGGCTATGGGTATATGGGACGAGAGAGTATTACTCCAACATCAAGGGGGAGCACAGTTACTTTAAGGTGAGGGTGTCCGGGTCCGTAGTCAGGTCTCATGTGGACCGTATCGACCTGCTGGCGGCCTTCGACGAGGAGACCGTCATCCGGCATTCCCTCGACGTCGCTGCGGATGGTGGCATCATCTTCGACCCGGCGCAGCTGAAGGCCAAGATTACGGCCATCCCCACCCTGGAACGCAGATTCGTCGATGACATCTCCACGTACCTATCATCCCAGGGCCTGCCGGGAACCCTCGAGGGGGTCCTTGAAGCCGCCCGCAGGAGGGGTGTCCACCTATACCCCCTACCCTACTCGGAGCTCCTCGCCAAGCTGAGTGAGAAGCTTGGTGGTGTGGCGCTCAGCACCATCTCCAGGACCGTCAACGTGATGGCGGTGGCGGCCTCCTTCGCACTCACGGAGTATGATGGTGGCCTACTGGAGAAGGCCATCCGCTATCAGTTTGGAGACAAGCCCAGGGTGGTCGAGATGAACCTGATGGCCTGCAGGCTGGCCCATGATTACGTGGTCGAGAAGGGCTATGACCGGAGCTTCGGGCATAAGCTTTCACCCATGAAGACCGATGGGGAGGCCAGGTTCATGCTTCAGGGCACCCAGGCCGTGGGGTTGGGGAAGATACTCGCTGGTTGCCGTGTTCAGACCTACTATCCCATCACGCCGGCCACCGATGAGAGCGAGTTTCTCGAGGCCCGCGAAAACTTCGGGGTCACGCTACCCACGGCAGATGGGGGAGCCCCGGCGAACGGCTCCATCCTCGTCATGCAGACGGAGGATGAGATCGCGGCGATAACCTTCGCGGTGGGCGCCTCCCTCGCCGGAGCGCGTGCGGCCACCTCCACCTCGGGGCCCGGGTTCTCCCTCATGATGGAGGGCCTGGGGTGGAGCGGTATGAACGAGGTGCCCGTGGTGGTCACACTCTATCAGAGGGCGGGGCCCAGTACGGGCCTCCCCACCAGACACGAGCAGGGCGACCTGCGATTCGCTCTACACGCGGGGCACGGGGAGTTTCCCAGGATCATCCTGGCCTCGGGGGATATCTCCGAGGCGATGGTGGATGTCGTCAGAGCCTTCAACTACGCGGAGCGCTACCAATGCCCCGTGATACACATGCTCGATAAAGCCCTGGCCAACAGCGTCGCCGTCATACCCCGCCCCGACCTCTCAAAGGTCCGGATCGATAGGGGTGCGCTCCTGGAGGGTGAGGCCCTGCTGAAGTACTTGTCGGAGAACCCCCAGTACAAGAGGTTCCGGTTCGTTGAGGATGGGGTCTCCCCCCGGGTCCGCCTCGGAACACCCAACGCCATCTTCTGGAACACCGGCGACGAGCATGACGAGGCCGGCCACATCAGCGAGGACCCGGTGTTGAGGAGGAGGATGATGGAGAAGAGGATGGGTAAGCTGGAGAAGGCCGATCGGGAGATCCCCCTGGAGGAGAGGGTTAACGTATTCGGCGATGAGGATGCCGACACCCTCATACTCTCATGGGGCTCGACCAAGGGGGCCATACTCGACGCCATGGAGATGCTGGGGAGGGAGGGGGTCAAGCTCAGGTTCATCCAGCTCCGGGTGATCCACCCGTTTCCGACCGGCTTCGTGCGGGAGGCCCTGGAGTCCGCCAGGAGGAGGGTTGCGGTGGAGATGAACTATTCGGCCCAGCTGGCCGGGATCGCCAGGGAGAGGACGGGGATATCGATGGACCACTATATCGTCAAGTACACGGGGAGGCCCATGTCATGCGAGGAGCTCTATGCAGCCCTAAAGGCCGTAGTTACTCAGAATGCGCCTAGGAGGGTGGTGTTGACCCATGGCGCTTAAGCTCCTGGACTACAGGACACCGGTCCATAACGACTGGTGCCCCGGCTGCGGCGACTTCGGCATCCTGAGCGCCATACAGAGCGCCATCTTCGAGTTGCAGATTCAGCCCCACAGGGTTGCCATCTTCTCCGGCATAGGATGCTCGGGCAAGACCCCCCACTACATTAACACCTATGGCATACACACCCTGCACGGCAGGGCTCTGCCGTTCGCCCTCGGCGCCAAGCTGGCCAACCCCCACCTCGAGGTCATCGTGGTGGGCGGCGACGGCGACGGTCTGGGAATCGGGGCCGGCCACTTCGTGAATACTGGGAGGAGGAATGTGGACATCACCTACATCATATTCGATAATGAGGTCTATGGCCTCACCAAGGGGCAGGCCGCACCCACCCTGCCCCTGGGGTTCAAGACCAAGTCGCTGCCAAAGCCGAACATCAATCAGGCGGTGAACCCCATCGCCCTCGCCCTGGCCGCGGGCTATACCTTCGTCGCCAGAGGCTACGCCTACGACGTGAAACATCTGAAGGAGCTCATCAAACGGGCTATCCAACATAGGGGCTCGGCCTTCATCGACGTCTTCCAGCCCTGTCCCACATACAACGATATCCATACGAAGGAATGGTACGGGGGCGAGGACAGGATCGACCCCCAGACGAATAAGCCCATCCCGAGGATATACAAGCTGGAGGAGAGGGGGTATCAGCCGGTGGTGGAGAGCAACGACCCCTCCGAGGCACGTGAGAAGTTGCTGAGGGCCATGATGCTATCCATGGAGGGCGGGGACCGGCTGCCCATCGGGGTCTTCTACCAAAACGAACACATACCCACCTACGAGGAGAGGATCAGGGGCAGGATCCCCACCTACTACGAGGCCCCGCCCGCGCTGCAGACCATCGCCGACCCGTCGGGCCGCCCGGTGGCAGAGATAGAGAGGATCATGGAGGAGTTTAGGGTTACCTGAGGCTGGCGACGTCCGAGGCCTGCCTCACCTTCTTCTCCCATTCCCTCAGGACCCAGGCGGCGATACCCTTCCCGTAAAGGTCGGGTGGGCAGTTGATGGGGTTGATCTCGCTGCCCGGCCTGCATCGGGGCTCGTACTTGCAGGTTAGACAGGGGGCCTCCTCCACCGACACGAACCTGAGGGGCTGGACGAGGGGGACCAGGAGGTAGGTCCACCTACCATCCCGGACCACCCTCTCCCGCTTTATCAGCCCCCTACGCTCAAGCCTTATGGCCAGCCGCGACCCCTCCCTGCTGGTCAGGTTGAGCGCCTTCCAAGCCTCACTCTGGGTCAGACCCTGAGGGCCCGCATCGAGAATGACCTTGTACATCTGTGCGATCCTGTCCTCCGGAATCACCTGTTCACGCTCTTCGCCCCCCTCAAGGCCCTGCGACCCCCCCTGGGCCTCGGAGCCGGATTCCCGTTCCACCCTGTCTTCGACCTGAGACTCACCGCCTTCGACTAACAAGAAGGGTTACACCCCTCGAACACGGACTCAGCCTATTCCTCCACGACGGTCTGGGCCTGCTCTCTCAGGTAAGAGAGCAGGTAATGGGGGCCGCCCACACCCTTCCCCGTCGCACCGCTGGCCTTCCAGCCACCAAAGGCCTGGGCTCCGGGCCAGGCGCCGGTGGTGGCGCCACCCCGCCTGTTGGCATAGCAGACGCCGAACTGGATGTGCCTGAAGAAATATTCTATCTCGGCCGGGTCTTCGCTGAAGATTCCGGCCGTCAGCCCATACTCCGTGTTGTTGGCCTCCTGGACGGCTTCCTTCAGGTCCGTAAACGTGGCCACCGGCAGAAGGGGTACGAAGAGCTCCTCCTTGAATAGGGGGTGGTCCTTCGGCAAACCGGTAATCAACGCCGGCCTCACATAGGGACCCCTGGATACCAGCCGCTCATCCACAATCCTCCCGCCCGGTATGACCTCCCCCCCGCTCCTGCTGGCTGTTTCACAGGCCTCGCGGAATCTGGCGGCCGCAGCCTCGTTTATGAGCGGCCCTAGAAACACTTCCCTCTTACGCGGGTCTCCTATGGTTATCTCCTCCATCCTCTGTCTAAGCCTCCTCACAAACTCATCCGCCACCGCCGTGTGGACATAGACCCTGGATGTCGCGCTGCACTTCTGCCCCCCGTAGCCGAACGCCGCCCTCGTGACGCCCTCCACGGCCTTCTCCAGGTCGGCCTTGGCGGTCACGATGGTGGGGTTCTTGCTGCCCATCTCAGCGATGAAGGGCTTGGGATAGGGCTGCTTTGCGGCGAAGTTTCTGTAAAGCCACATCCCCACATCCCTCGAGCCCGTGAAGGCGATCCCGTCCACGTCGGGATGGGCTACGATGGCTTCGCCGAAGGCTCCCCCAGGCCCTGTCACGAAGTTGATGGCCCCGGGCGGCACACCAGCCTCTATGTAGAGTTGGTAGAGCCTCAGGCCCGAGAGGGGGGCTTCGCTCGTCGGCTTGAACACGACGGTGTTGCCGGTCAGCAGCGCCGCGGCGGTCATCCCGGCCGCCAGCGCGAAGGGGAAGTTGAACGGGGAGATGACCGCCCAGACCCCATAGGGGCGCATAACACTCCAGCACCTCTCGCCGGGCGCCCCAGGTCCCATCGGCGTCACATAGCCACCGTTCCTCTCGTAGATATCACAGTAATACCTGAGCATGTCTATGGCTTCACCCACCTCCGCCAGAGCTTCATACCGGTTCTTGCCCACCTCGTAGGTGATCAGGGCCGCCAGTTCGAACCTGGCCCTCTCCGCCCGGTCGGCCACGGCCCTCACTATTCTGACACGCTCCCTCCACTCCCTCGCGCTCCACTCGGGAAAGGCCTTCTTAGACTCGGCGACTGCGGCCCTGGCGTGCTGCTGATTGCCCCTCTGGAAGTACCCCAGAATTATGGTCTTGTCGATGGGGCTTCTATCCTCGAACTCCCCCTCGTGTGAATAGACTTGAGACTCCCCGATGAACATGGGATGGTGCCGCCCAAACTCACCCTCCACCTTCCTTAGGGCCTCCTCGTACATTACATGGATGCTCTCATCCGCCGTAAGCGAAACATAGGTCATCTTACCTTCGTGAGACAAAATCGCACCTCAGCCCCGAGGGATTACACCAATATTTATAGTCCTGCGTCCGCCGGAAAGCCCGGAGTGAATAGGTAGATTTAACACTCCTATATGTTCATGAGGGCTCTGAGGTTCTTGTAGCGGTTCCGTATCGTCACCTCTGTCACCCCGGCGGCCTCCGCCACATCCCTTTGGGTCTTCGGCTCACCCTCCAATACACAGGCCATGTAGAGGGCCGCGGCCGCCATACCCATGGGGTCCTTCCCAGCCGTAGCCCTCAGCTCCACGGCCTTCCTGAGGAGTTCGATGGCCCTCCGCTTGGTCCTCTCGGAGAGGCCAGCCTTGGCCGCCACCCTCGAGACGCAGATGATGGGGTCGCTGACAGGCATCTTGATATCCATCTCCTTGAGGATCAGCCGGTAGCAGCGGGCGGCCTCCTTCTTCTTCAGCCCGCTCACCGCCGAGATATCCTTGAGGGTTCGGGGGGTGAGGGTCGCCCTGCAGGCCGCGTAGAGGCAGGCGGCAACCATGGCCGGGATGGACCTGCCCCTCACCAGTCCCCGCTCGGCCGCCTTTCGATAGATGTAGGCGGCCTTGTCGATCACAGCCTCAGATATGCCCAGCTTATCGGCCAGCCTATCCAGCTCGTGAAAGGCCTGCCGAAGGTTTCTGTCGATGGACTCCCTCACCTGGCTCCTGCTGTCCCACAGCCTCAATCTTTCCATGGCTGCCTTCATGGGCGAGGAGAGGCCGCGGCCGGATGCATCCCTGTCATATGGCGCTATGATGGTTGAGAGGCCCATATCGTGTATCGCGAGGGAGAGGGGGGAGCCCGCCCTACTCCTGTCCTCCCTCTCCTCCTTCGAGAAGGCCCTCCACTCAGGCCCCTCCTCCTCAATCCTCTCCCGCAGCACAAGCCCACAGCTGCCGCAGAACATCTCCCCCATGGTTGTGTCCAGCAACATGGGATGCCTCCCGCAGCGTGGGCAGCGATACGGAGCCTCGGGGATATTAGACGGGCCCAGCCCTTCCCTAGAGGGGTTCAGCCATCTTCACCTGGAAGCGGCGACAAGCTTATAAGGTGCCTATTTAAGCTTTTAGTAGGACCAGTCCAGCAGGGTGGCGATCACGGCACACCAAGCAGAGGCCACATTTTCGATGTTATACCCACCCCCACCCAGCGCAATCATCCGGGCCTCGCAGACCCGGTGGGAGAACCCGTGAAGCCATCCGGAGATTTCGCGGTGTAGCCTTGTGGAGTACCTTAGATGGGTTAGGGGGTCTCCCGAGAGGCCGTCGGCGCCGCACTGGAGGATGATGAGCTCTGGGGTCAAGGTTTCCAGCCATGCTGTTGCCTCCCCCCACTTTTCGAGGGCCTCTTCGTCGCCCGAGTATGGGGGGAGAGGTATGTTGAGCTTGGTGCCTTCTGCCTGTCCTCTCCCCTTCTCACTGGCGAAGCCGGTCCCGGGATACAGATATCTACCATCCTCATGAATATCCACTATGTAGAGCTCCGGGTCCTCCTCGTAGTCATAGTATACGCCATCCCCGTGGTGGGCATCGATGTCCACGTAGAGAATCTTCCTAAACCCCCTCCGGCGTGCGGCCTCTATCAGAACACCGATGTCATTGAACACGCAGAAGCCCCCCGCCGACCCCCTTCTGGCGTGGTGTAGACCCCCCAGAGGGTTGAACGCATGTTCCACCCTTCCGCTGAGTATCATGTCGAAGGCCTCGAGGGTGCTGCCCACCGTATACGCTGCCGCCTCAAACACGCCTGGGAAGGCGGGTGTGTCGCCGTAGTCAAGGTATCCCCTACCCCAGCGGGAGGCCCTCCCCACGAAGTCGATGTATACGGGGTCGTGGTAGAGCGACAGCTCCTCCCTCGTCGCCGGACGAGGCTTGATAATGAGAACCCCCTCAACCGCGCCGAACCTCTCACCGAAGAGCTTCTGGAAGGCGAGGTATCGCTCCCTGTTGAATGGATGCCCCCCGGGGAAAGAATACTTCTCCAGCTCAGGGCCCAGGACCACACCGACCCTGCACAAGGCCCGCCCACACCTACATGGTACGGTGAAGCCTCATGTGGGCTTCCACATATTCCCGGGCGAATCTCTCGGCATACCTCTCATTCCCCCTATGCTTCCCGTCCTTATACCTCAGATGATGGTAGAATTCGTGCAGCACGGTGAGCGGGTCCCTCAGATAGTCACCCCTGGAGATGTATATTGTGCTGTGGGCGGGGTCGTAGAGCCCATAGATGCCCTGGCAGCGCCCCTTCACTACCCCCACCCTCACCCTAGGCTTGCTGGTACGGTAGAAGGCCGAGAGGATATCCAGAGCCTCCTCCACCCGACCATCCAGAATAAGTTGAACCACCCTGGCCTTGAAGTCGTCCGAGGCTCCCAACGGGCGTCAGACCACACTTCCCAGTTAAAAAAGCTGGGGGTGTATCAGGCGGTTGCTGTGCAAGGCGGCCCTGGGCGCCAGGGGGACCTCAAGCCCCCGTCTTCATTGGGGCATCGGGAGGGTGGGCCTGCCGCGAAGGCTTCGCGACCCCTATGAATAGCCCTTTCCAGGTCGTTGTATGAATAAAGGTGTAAGGGTTGGCCTGGTAAGCACGGGAATGTGAAAAAATTTAGTGGAGGAATATCTACACCTTGGCCCCTATCCTGAAGAGCTTTGTGCCGCAGACTGGGCATGACCCGGTGACGGCAGGCTTCTTGTTCTTCATCGTGATGTTCTTTGGATCCTTAATGTCGCGCTTTTGACGGCACTTCACACAGTATGCCTGCACCACGCGTGCGGGCTCCCAAACCTCCCCTTATAACCCCTTCGAATTTTCGAGCCTGGAACGGGCTCAAAAGGGCCCGATACAGAGTATTCTATGATGTTATCCGTGGGCGACCCCAGGGCTGGGATGGCTTGGTCAGATCGCCCGTCGAACGGAGCATCATCATTCCAAGCCTGGGGGCTTCTAGGTGGACAAAAATATACAGTTTTTGTGGTGTGGGCCTGAACGCCGAGCGGTATGCTGGGGGATGCGGGATCACAACATTCCACGGAGGCAGCTAAGCCTGAGGTCGTGCCGATGGAGATCGATGAAGCATTTGTGGCTTCCCGAATACCCCCCCGCAGGCTGTGGGCGCGGAAGGGCGACCATGGTCGGGTGCTCGTGGTGGGGGGTAGCAGGCTCTTCCATGGAGCGCCGGTCCTCTCCTCCCTCGCGGCCTACCGAGCCGGCTCCGACCTCGTCTACACGGCGGTGCCCCGGAGGTTGGAGACGGCGGTTAGGGCCGCCAGCCCCAGCCTGATCGTGATCCCCCTGCCCGACCTGAAGCTGACGGAGGGCTCTGCAAAGAGGTTGATCAAGTGGATGCCCGAGATAAACGCCGCCTTGGTGGGGCCGGGGCTTGGTGCGGACGCTTCCAAGGGCTGCGTCTACCTGGTTAGGGAGCTCTGTGCGAAGGGTATCCCCCTAGTGTTAGACGGGGATGCCCTGAGGCGGGAGGTGGTGTCGGTGGCGAGGGGTAAGGCGATCGTGCTAACCCCCCATGCTGGAGAATTCAAGAGGATCACGGGTGTGCTCGTAGGGGATGATGTGGAGGAGAGGATAAAGCTGGTGAGGGAATGGGCCGAGAGGCTGGGGGTTACAGTCCTTCTTAAGGGCCACGTGGATGTGATTTCGGATGGGGCGAGGGTGGCTGTGGACAGACACGGTAGCCCGGCGCTGACGGTGGGGGGGACTGGCGACGTGCTCGCCGGCGTCGTTTTGAGCATGCTGGGCCGCGGCCTCGAGGGCTTCGATGCGGCTTGCGTGGGCGCCTATGTTATAGGTAGGTGCGGGGAGATCTTGAGCGCTAAGCTGGGCTTTCACATAGTCCCCACGGACCTCGTCGCGGCGATCCCTGAGGTTCTTAGGGCCTTCGACAGGACCGTTGAATAAAGAGCTACCTTTTGTATCCTATCTTCCTCAGGAATTCGTGGCGTTCCCTCCTGTGCTCCTCGCTCTCCACACCCCTCGCCTTGACCCCGTCGATGACCCCCAATATACCCCGGCCCTGCTCTGTCTCCGCGATGACCACCTGGACCGGGTTGGCCGTTGCGCAGTAGAGCGTGACAACCTCCATCACATCCTTGATCCTGTTCAGGACGTTTATGGGGTATGCCTGCCTCAACAGGATGACGAAGCAGTGTCCGGCGGCTATGTCCAGGGCAATCCGGGTTGCGGCCTCCTCCAGCTCCGGATCATTGCCCTCATGCCTCACCAGGGCGGGCCCGCTGGACTCGCAGAACGCTATCCCGAACCTCACATGCTGCCCCGCGGTCACCAGGGCTTCGTAGAGGTCCTCCACCGTCTTTATGAAGTGGGATTGGCCGAGTATGAGCTGGGTGTCCGGCGGCGCCCTCACGTCTATAACCTTCAGCTCCATGCGGAAGCCATCTGCAAGCCTGTTATTTTAGACATATCATCGCTGTGGGGGCCTTGAAACCTCCCTCCAGGCCTCCAGGATGGACTCCTCCATTCGCCCAGCCACTTCATCGAATGAGTCTTCCAGGCCCGGGAAAGCCATCCGTTTGACCCTTTCAGGGAGGCGTATGTGGTAAGCTTCGGGCGGCTTAGCCGCCGGTCGAGGGCCTCCCAGGAGCCCAGCCGATTCCAGAATTCGGTATCCCAGCATGCTGTAGGCCTCCAGGAACATCTCCCTCTCCCCCATGAACCGCACCTTTCGCTGGATACTCTTGAATAGGTCTAGGTGCTCTTGGTATCTCCGAAGCATTCTTAATACTTCAAGCCTTCTCCCCACGGATAGCTTATCTGCGAAGCCAAGCCTAAGGGCCTCGGCGGATGCCGTGTAGACCTTTCGATAAAGCGCTGAGCTTTGGGCCCTTAGCAGGGTTATGAAGTGTGAGGGGGAGTAGCTGGTGCCCGAATTCACCAATAGAGAGCCGATGAGCTTGTATGCGGAGGCCATGAGCCAGAGGAAAGCGGATTCCCCATCCCCCGCCCGATGGCATGTCCTGGCTCTCCCGAGCATGGCCATGGCCTCGACCACCTGCTCTCTAACCCATCTCCGCCTGGACTCGGCGGCGAAACGACCGAGGATGCCCCCCATCGTGAAATGGGGGTCGTATAGCGGACGTGCGTGGCTGAGGTAGTGGGGGCTGCTGCGGGTGATCTCTGCGGCAGACTCCCCCACCCGGTGTATCTCCACCACACCTGTCCTTGTCGTTATCAGCTCAACCCCCTTCTTCCTGGAACCGAGGATTAGGATGTCTATCTCGCAGACCTCATAGAATATGTCGGATGATCGACAGCCGACGAGCAGTATGGGCTTCTCGCCATATTCGGGCAGGCTGGGGATGACGAGCTCGATTAACTCCTGACGCCAGTTACCCACCCCCTTTCGACATAAGGGCTTATCCTTAAAATTTCTGTGCGCAACATTAACCTTAAAAAGCCAACATAGGCAGCCGGGGAGGGTCTCAATTCCGGCCGTGAAGTCGCGTTCGGGGGCCATCGTCCTGGAGGATGGCTCTGTCTTTTATGGGAAGGGCTTCGGTGCCACGGGCACGGCCGTCGGCGAGGTGGTCTTCACCACCTCGATGGTGGGCTATACGGAATCCCTCACAGACCCCTCCTACAGGGGCCAGATCCTCCTCTACACCTACCCCCTCATAGGGAACTATGGTGTGCCGCCTAAGGGTAGGTTGGATGAGTTCGGGTTGCCCCTGGGCATGGAGTCCCACAGAATTCAGGTGCAGGGGCTCATTGTCCATGAGCTCTGCGAAGCCCCCAGCCACTGGTCTTCGGGGCGTACACTCGACCAGTGGCTGAGGGATGAGGGGGTGCCCGGGGTTCAGGGGGTCGATACTCGGTTGCTGACCCTGAAGCTTAGGGAGCATGGGGTGATGATGGGCGCGATGGGTGTGTTTGAAGGCCCACCCGACATCGAGCTTCTGCGGAGAAGCCTGGAGAGGTCCCAGGATTATGGGACCATGAGGCTGGTGGAGCTCGTCAGCGTGAAGGAGCCGGTGGTGTTTGGGGAGGGGAGGAGGACTGTCGTGCTCTACGACACCGGGGTAAAGCTCAGCATAATCAGGGAGTTGATGAAGAGGCAGGTCAGGGTGGTCGTGGTACCACACGACACCCCGCTAGATGATGCCATGTCGTGGGGGCCGGACGGATTCCTATTCTCCAACGGGCCTGGCAACCCGGAGGTGTGTGTGGAAACAACCCGGGCGCTGAAGGCCGCCCTGGAGACCGGCATACCCGTCTTCGGAATATGCTTGGGGGCGCAGATCTTGGCACTGGCCCTTGGGGGGTCAACCTATAAGCTGCCTTACGGGCATCGGGGAATCAACAAGGGTGTTGTAGATAGGGAGACGGGGGCCCTCCTCCTCACCAGCCAGAACCATGGTTACGCGATTCGGCGGGAGAGCCTGGATGGGACGGGGCTGGTCGAGTGGTACACCGGGATCGATGATAATACGGTGGAGGGGATAAGGCACCGGAGCCACCCAGCCTTCGCAGTACAGTTTCACCCCGAGGCTTCGCCCGGACCCAGGGATGTGAATCGGGTCTTCGACATGTTTGTGAGATTGATGGAGGACCCCCGTTGGAGACCCTAGGGAAGGTTCTCGTCCTGGGGAGCGGGCCGATCAAGATAGCCGAGGCCGGTGAGTTCGACTATTCAGGCAGCCAATGCCTCAAGGCCCTTCGCGAGGAGGGCATCAGGAGCATACTTGTCAACCCCAACGTGGCCACCATACAGACAGACCCCGCCATGGCGGACCGGGTGTACCTCTTGCCGGTTACACCCGAATATGTGGAGCGGGTGATCGAGGAGGAGAGGCCCGACGGCATCATGCTGGGCTTCGGGGGGCAGACAGCGCTGAACTGTGGGGTGGCGCTCGCAGACCGGGGTGTTCTAGAACGCTATGGGGTGAGGGTCTTGGGCACACCCATCGAGGGGATCAGAGCTACGGAGGACAGGGCGCTGTTCAAGCAGCTCATGCTTTCCCATGGTCTTCCGGTCCCGAGGAGTGAGGCCGTAACATCCCTGGAAGAGGGCTTCAAGGTGGTTGAACACCTGGGTTTCCCCGTCATGCTCAGGGTGGCCTTCGCCCTGGGCGGGAGGGGGAGCGGTGTCGCCCACTCGATGGAGGAGTTCAGACGGCTGTTGGTGAGGGGGCTCAGCCTCAGCCCCGCCCACCAGGTGCTGGTCGAGGAGTATCTTGGGGATTGGAAGCAGATCGAGTATGAGGTTGTACGGGACAGGTGGGGCAATTCGGTGACACCCTGCAACATGGAGAACATCCTCGGGATGAGGGTTCACACGGGAGATAACATCGTGATTGCACCGACCCAGACACTGACCAACCGTGAGTACCAGATGTTGCGTGACGCATCCATCAGGATAGCCGAGGCGTGTGGGGTGGTGGGGGAGTGCAACGTCCAGTACGCCCTGAACACCAGGGATGAACGGTTCTATGTGATTGAGGTCAACGCGAGGCTTTCCAGGTCCTCGGCCCTCGCCTCCAAGGCCACGGGATACCCCCTGGCCTACGTGGCCGCCAAGCTGGCCCTAGGCTACAGCCTCCTGGAGGTGATCAACATGGTGACCAAGGTGACGAGGGCCTTCTTCGAGCCTGCCCTCGACTATGTGGTTGTCAAGATGCCCCGTTGGGACGTGGGGAAGTTTGAAAGGGCCTCGAGGAGGATCGGCACCCAGATGAAGTCGGTCGGTGAGGCCATGGCGATCGGTAGGAGTTTCGAGGAGGCGCTGCAGAAGGCCTGCAGGATGGTGGAGACGGGCTGGAATGGGCTGGTCGACGACCACATGTGTGAGGAGCCTCCGGCGAAGATCCTAACCAGGTTGGAACATCCCACGGTGGAGATAATCCATGATGTGGCCAGGGCGCTGGAGGTGGGAATCCCGGAGGATGAGATATCCAGACTCACGGGGATAGACCCATGGTTCGTCAGGAAGATACGTAACATCACCGAGTTCAAGAAGGCGGTGTTGGAGGGGAGGCTGGGACTGAACGAGGAGACGCTGGGGGAGGCCAAGAGGCTGGGGTTCAGCGATGAGCAGCTAGCCAGGTGGTTCAGGGTCAGCCCCGAGGATATCCGCAGGATGAGGGGCCGCATCAAGCCTGTTACGAAGGCCATCGACACCCTGGCTGGGGAGTGGCCTGCCGCAACCAACTATCTGTACATGACGTATGGGGGCATGGGTGAAGACGCCCCGCCCACGGGAAGACGTAAGGTCATCGTCCTAGGGGCTGGGGCCTATAGGATAGGAAGCTCGGTGGAGTTCGATTGGTGCACCGTCAACATGGCTAGGGCGTTGAAGGCCCTCGGCATAGAGGAGGTCATCGTGGTTAACTGTAACCCGGAGACCGTTTCCACCGATTATGACCTTGTCGACCGCCTCTACTTCGAGGAGCTGACGCTGGAGAGGGTCCTCGACATATGGGAGCGGGAGGGCGGGCTTGGCGTCGTGGCCTGTGTGGGGGGTCAGACGGCCAACAACCTAATCCCCAAGCTGGCGAGATACGGGGTGCCCATCCTCGGAACAGACCCGGCTTCTGTCGACAGGGCCGAGGACAGGTCGAAGTTCAGCAGGCTGCTGGACGAGCTGGGGATCCAGCAGCCCCCCTGGACCTATGCCGAGACGCCCCGGGAGGCGCTGGAGTTCGGCAGGCGGGTGGGCTACCCCCTCCTCGTAAGGCCATCTTATGTTCTCGGGGGCCAGGCCATGAGGGTGGTCTGGTCGCCCGGCCAGCTGACCCGTTTTCTCAGGCATGCGGCGCTGGTCAGCCCCGAGTACCCCGTGGTCCTCTCCAAGTACCTGGCGGGGGCATACGAGGCCGAGGTGGACGCCGTCGGCGGTGGTGGGAGGGTTTTCGTGGGGGCTGTGCTGGAGCATCTGGAGAGGGCGGGTGTCCATTCGGGGGATGCGACGATGGTCATCCCCCCTATCCGGCTGCCGGAGCATGTCGTGAAGACCATGGAAGAGTATTCGGTGATGATCGCCAGGGAGCTGTGTATCAAGGGGCCGTTCAACGTCCAGTTCCTGGTGAAGGGCGGGCAGGTGTTGGTCATCGAATGCAACCTCAGGGCTTCCCGCAGCATGCCCTTCACCAGCAAGGCCATGGGGATCGACCTGATGAGGGTCGCTGCGAAGGCCATCCTGGGTATGGAGATCGAGGAGAGGAGGTGGAAACCCCCGCCCAGATATGCCGTTAAGGCGCCGCAGTTCTCCTTCACCCAGGTCGAGGGCGCCGACCCCGTATTGGGGGTGGAGATGAGGTCCACGGGGGAAGCCGCCTGCATGGGCACCGAATTCTACGACGCCTATGTGAAGGCGCTGCAGGCCACGGGGATGAGGCTCCCCCGTCCTGGGGATGGGGTCCTCTTCTCCGCCGGGGGTGGGGAGAAGGCCCGGCTCCTCCCCGTGGCCAGGGCCCTATCCGAGATGGGATACAAGATCTATGCCACGGAGCACACCGCATCTTACTTCGCCGAGAATGGGCTGAGGGATGTGAACATCCTGTTCAAGATATCCGAGCCCAGGAGGCCCAACATAGGCGAATACCTGGAGCGGGGCCTGGTCAAGCTCGTGATCAACATTCCCTCCACATTCACGGCGGAGAAGATGGCCTTGATGCTGGAGGACGAGTACCAGATTAGGCGGTGGGCCGTGGACCTGGGGATACCCGTGGTCACCGAGCCTGAGGTCGCGGCTGCGATAGTGGAGGGCCTCAGGTGGCTACGGGTATCTAGGCCCACGGTCCAGCCACTGGAGAGGATGGCGGGGTAGGCCGTCTCCGTCGAGTTTTACTCTAGGTACTGGGCGGGCACCTGCTGAAGGTTCTTTCGTATGGCCTCGACGCTCCGAAGGAAGAGGTCCCTTTGCCGGGGGTTCAGGTTTAACTCCAGAATCCTCTCCGCGCCGCGGCGCCCGAGCACGATGGGCACCTCTGCAAATATGTCGTGGACACCATACTCCCCATTCAGGTAGACGCTCGCCTCCACCACCATCTTCCTATCCTTCATGACCGCCTCCGCCATGATGGCCAGCCCCATCCCCGGCCCCCAGTTGCTGCTGAACTTTCGAAGATTCGTAATCTCGGCCCCAGCGTTGATGGTCTTCTGCACCACCTCCTGGTACTGTTGGGGGGTCAAAAGGTCTGATAAGGGCTTCCCATAGACCATGGAGAGCTCCGGGACGGGGTACATGTTCTCTCCATGCTGGCCGAGGACCACGGGGGTTATGGCATGGGGTGCCACCCCCATCACCTGTGATGTGTAGAAGGCCATGCGGCCCGAATCCAGGATGCCGCTGAACCCCAGCACCCTTTCCCGGGGGAACTTGAGCCGCTTATAGAACACGTAGACCATGGCGTCCAAAGGGTTGGTGGTGAGGATGGTGACCGCGTCCGGAGCGTACCTCCTCACCTGCTCCGCGATGCCCGCCACGATCTCGGCGTTCTTGGCCGCCAGCTCCTCCCTCGTCATCCCTGGCCTTCGGGGGAAGCCGGCCGTGACGAGGACCAGGTCGCTCCCCCTCATATCCTCGTAGTTGTTGCTACCCCTGAAGAAAACGGATTTTCCAGCTATGGAGGCGGCGTGGTTCAGGTCTAGGGCCTCCCCCTGCGGGAGCCCCTCGACGATATCTATCAGGAGCACCTCCCTATCGACCTCCCGCGTCATGATGAAGGCGGCCGCACTCGCCCCCACCCTCCCAGCCCCCACGATCGTGATCATCCTCAACCCACCGGCAATCCCCCTCGCTATTTAAGGGGTCAGCTCAGAATATGAGCTAAGGAGGCGTGGGGTGTGAGTTGGAGGGCCGGCCTTGCCGGCCCCTCGAATATTTTTAAGTGGATGCCGCATCGGCCTGCCAAAGCGGCATGCTTATCATCGCATTGACAAAGGCCGTCCCCTCCAGGACCACCCAGATCGTGACGGCCGGGGGGATTCTGAGGAGGGAGGCCATGGAGCTGGTGATGAACCCCCATGACGTCAAGGCCTTCGAGGCCGCTGACTATCTGAAGCGCCGCGTGGGCGGCAAGGTAGTGGCGCTTTCCATGGGGCCCGATGCCAAGCTGGTCCCCATAATGCAGAACCTCTACGAGATTCATGTGGAGGGGGTGGACGAGTGCTACGTATTGAGCGACCGGCGGATGGCCGGGGCCGACACCTGGGCCACCGCCTACACGGTCAGTCTGGGTGTGAAGAAGGTTGTCGAGCTCCATGTGGAGGCGGTGCAGCAGCTCATGGACATGCTCTCCGGTGGTGCAGACCCCGCAAGAATCGAGGAAGCCGCCAGCAACCTATACCACAGAAATCTACTGCCCAACAAGGTTTATTCGACGCTCCCGCCCGTGAAAGACACCATAGTCGCAAGGTTCGTCTCAGGTGTGTTCAGCCGTAGCGAGGCGCTGGAGGCCCTTGAGGCGGTCAAGGCGGAGCTGATGAAATTCATAGTGGTCGCTGGGATCAAGACCACAGACGGTGAGACCGGGAGCACGGGGCCCCAGGTGGCGGAGGCCCTGAGTCAAGCCATGGGCACCGTCGTCCCGCACATAACCTATGTACATGAGCTGGCCATAGACCCAAGCACCTTCCGGGTGGAGGTTGAGAGAAGGGTCGGCCGTGTGATCCAGAGGCTGGAGAGCCCGCTGCCCTGCGTTCTGACCATATCCCACGATTACCGGCCCTCATCCCCGCCCGCCTCCGTGAAGCCCATGGTCCGGGCCAACAACTACAGGGGTAAGGTCAGGAGGGTCGTGGTGTGGAATGCGGACCAGATAGGGGCAGACCCCAGCAAGATAGGCCTGGCCGGCTCCCCCACCCTTGTGGGGCCTGGGGTGGATATCGGCAAGCCCCCATCTCAGAAGTTCGTCGGCAAAACGTGGGTGTTCAGGAGACCGGTCCCGGAGCTGCTCGTGGACGGCACCAGGTTAGGGCCGTTCCAGGTGGGCGATATAGTACCCCAGATTCCGGAGGAGTTGAGAAGAGAACTACACTCCCAGGGGGTTATCGGGCCATTCACCCTGGAGGACCTGGTTAGGGAGCTCTTCAAGGTGGAGATGTATGCAGCAAAACCAAGGTTTTAGGGATGTATGGGTCTACATGCATCATGAGGGCGGTGAGCTGACCCGGCCGAGCCTGGAGCTGCTCGCGGCCGGGAGGAAGGTGGCGGATAAGACGGGGGAGAAGGTGGTGGCCGTCCTCGTCGGCCACGGGTTAAAGCCGCTGCTTCGGGAGCCCCTCTTCTACGGGGCTGATGAGGTGGTTTACTGCGATGACCCCAGGCTCAAGGATTATCTCGCCCTCCCCTACACCCGCGTTTTGACACAGATGGTTGAGGCTTACAGGCCCAATGTCCTCCTCTTCGTGGCCGACGAGATCGGCCGGGACCTCGCCCCCAGGGTGGCCTACAGGCTGGTGACGGGCCTGGCCACCGACAACATAGATCTGGAGGTGGAGGACTTCTACTACGCCCCCACCAAGACCACCTACAAGAACATATTGGCACAGATAAGGCCCGACTTCGCCACCAGGGTGGCTAAGATCTACACCCCCAGGCATAGGCCCCAGATCGCCACCGTAAGGCCTGGAAACTTTAGACCCCTGGCCCGCGATGAGACCAGGCGGGGCGAAGCGAGGGAGTTCAAGGCCACCTTCGACGAGACCGATTTCATCGTCCGGGTCAAGGAGGTAAGAGAGCTCCCCAAGGGCCCCGTGGACCTCGAGAATGCCCAGGTGGTGGTCTCCGTGGGCCTGGGCATCCTCAGGGATGGCGAGGGTAGGGCGCGCAACCCCCTCGAGGGATGGAGGCTGGCGGAGCGGCTGGCCCAGGCCATCACCGAGAGGTACGGGCTGAAGACGGAGATCGGTATCTCAAGGGCCCTCCTCTATGCGGAGCTGAAGGAGCTGGAGGGGCTCGCGACGGCGGATAGGCAGGTGGGGCAGACGGGGAAGACCGTCGCCCCCGAAATATACATCGCCCTCGGGATCAGCGGCGCCGTACAGCATCGGGTCGGGATGATAAGGAGTAAGAGGATCCTGGCGATAAACATCGACCCCTCCTCACCCATATTCGAGATAGCCCACTACGGGGTGGTCGGCGACCTCTACAAGGTCGTCCCCGAGATGCTCGATATAATTCAGCGTGAGCAGGTTGCCGGAAAAGTTTGATGCCATAGTGGTGGGGGCGGGGCCTGCGGGATGCGCGGCGGCCATCTGGCTGGCCAGGCGAGGCTACGACGTGGTCGTCCTGGAAAAGGCCAAGATTCCCGGTCACAGGAATATGACCGGCGGCATCCTCTACACCCGCTACCTAAGGGGATACGGCGCCCTAGACCTGCTCCCCGACCTGGAGGAGACGGCGCCCCTGGAAAGGAGGATAGTCTCCCAAGAGGCCTACATCCTCTCCCAGCCCACCAGGAGCGACGGCAGGGCGGAGTTCAGGTCATATCGCATCACAGGCTCTTCCCTTTTGACCAGGCTCGGGCTCACCGGGCTCGACTACTCCACGGGGAAGGACTTCTCGGTGCTGAGGGCTAAGCTGGACAGGTACCTGGCCTCCAGGGTCATCGAGGCGGGGGGCATGGTGGCCACGGAGCAGACCGCGGAGAGGCTCATCTGGGAGGACTCGCGGGTGGTGGGCGTCACCACCACCAATGATGAGTTGAGGGCGGATGTGGTGATCGATGCCTCCGGTGTCACCTCCACATTGGTGGAGCAGGCTGGGTTGAGGGGTAGGTTGAGGCCCGAAGACCTCTACCTCGGGGTGAAACACGTCTACAAGATGGACCCGGCCACCATCGAGAGTAGGTTCGGCACCGGGCCTGGGGAGGGGAGGGCCCTCTTCTTCCTTGGGGAGTTTATGAGGGGGGTGAAGGGAGGGGGCTTCATCTACCCCAACCGGGACAGCATCTCCGTCGGTGTCGTGGCTTCGCTGGACTCCCTCCTAGCCAAGTGCACGCGGGAGTTTGAACAGGTGGGGAAGCCCCTGGACCTGCTGGAGGAGATGGAGGCACACCCCTTCGTGGCCCAGTTTATCGGCGGGGGCAGGCTGGTGGAGTATTCCGCCCATAACGTCCCCAAGGGCTATCGGACGATGCTCCAGAAGCCCTACACAGCCGGGTTCATGGTGGTGGGCGATGCCCTGGGCTGCTTCTACAAGCTGGGGGCGTTGCTGGATGGCATGAGGAAGGCGATAGCGACCGGTATCATGGCGGCGCAGACATACGCCCTGGCGAAGAAGAGAAACAGGTTCGACGAATCCACCCTGTCGGTCTACAGGGAGCTGCTGCAGCCCATATATGACGAGATAAGCCGGTCAAAATGGAACAGCAAGCTCACCGAAAGCAACTTCGCGTACAACACCCTCCCCAGGCTGGCCTTCAGGCTGCGCCTGGCGAAGAGACATGTGGTGGAGGTCGGGGGTCGGGGGGTCGACACCAGGGATGCCATCCAGAGGATACAGGAGCGGACCGGCCTCCTCGCATACGAGGAGGACAAAGAATACTCGCATATCAAGGTGGATTATGCCCGGGCGGCCAAGTCACCGGATAAGCCCTGGGTACCCCTCTGCCCCTACAACTGCTATCTCCTGGTCCTCGGCAAGGGGGTCTTCACATCCTTCAAAGACCTCTATGAGTACAATCTGAGATTTATGCGGGGCTCCGGCTCCAAGGACCCCGAGAGGGATGCAAAGCAGCAGACCCTGCGGGATATCGCGGAGGCCCAGGTTAGATTCGACCATGTGGCATGTGTCGGCTGCGGGACCTGCGGCGCCATCGGACCCCCCGAGATAATCAGGTTCGGGCATGAAAGGTTCGGCCATGGGGTAAAGTACGCATATGGATAGCCAGAGCCTGGCTCCGGAGCAGCGGGTGGAGAGCTTTCTGGCGGACCTCAATGAGAGGATTATCTCATGCACCCGATGCCCCCGGCTGCGAGCCTACTGCACTCAGGTCTCCATCAGGAAGAAACCCCAGTACAGGGACTGGGAATACTGGGGCAGACCCCTACCCGGCTTCGGGGACCCCCACGCCCGACTATTCATCGTGGGCCTCGCTCCCGCCGCCCACGGGGGTAACAGGACTGGCAGGATGTTTACGGGCGACTCATCCGGCGACTGGCTGGTGAAGGCCCTCCACCAGACTGGCTTCGCAAACCAGCCCATCTCCGTCAGCAGGATGGACGGGTTGAGATTGGTAGATGCATACATCACAGCCACCGTCCGCTGCGCCCCGCCCCACAACAGGCCCCTCCCCCAAGAGATCGCCAACTGCTATGAATACATAAGATGTGAATTCAACAGCCTCCCCAACATAAGGGTGATGCTGGCCCTGGGAAGAATCGCTTTCCAGACATGCCTGAAACTGTTGAGGGAGCGGGGTGTCCTGCAGAAGCCAGCCTTCAGCCATGGAGCGATTTACAGGTTCGGCCCTGGCATACCGATCCTCGTATGCTCATTCCATCCCAGCAGGCAGAATACGCAGACCGGCCGTTTGAAATGGAGCGAATGGATCGCCGTCTTCCAGAATATCAGGAGAATCCTGGGCTCGGAGAAGCCCGCATAAAAAAGGGGTTATAACGGCGTTATACTTAAATAGTAAAGATTTCACGTCCAGGCTTGATATTGTCCCTCCCCCCCACGGGCAATGGCCAGACCCACACCCTTGAGGTGGTGGACCTATGGGTCTCGGTTGATGGCAAGCCCATACTGAAGGGTGTGGACCTGAAGATCCAAACTGGTGAGATTCACGCCGTGATGGGGCCGAACGGCAGCGGCAAGAGCACGCTGGCCAACGTGATAATGGGCCATCCTCGCTATAGGGTTGAGAGGGGAGACATCAGGCTGGATGGTGAAAGCATCATCGGTTTGACACCCGATAAGAGGGCCCGTAGGGGCCTATTCCTGGCATTTCAGTATCCTGTGGCCATATCCGGGGTTACCCTGTTCAACTTTCTCCGGGCGGCTTACAATGCCACGCGGCCGGAGGGTATGCCTAAACCCACCATCGTGGAGTTCAGGAAAATCTTTCGCGAGGGGCTTCAAATCCTCAACATGGATGAGCAGTTTGGGAACCGGTATGTGAACGATGGCTGGTCGGGGGGTGAGAAGAAGAGGGGCGAGGTCTTCCAGATGACTGTGCTCGCGCCCAGGTTCGCCATACTCGATGAGACCGACTCCGGCCTCGACATCGACGCCCTAAAATGGGTGGCCAGTGGTATCGCTAAGCTGGCGGGACCCGATAGGGGAATACTGTTGATAACACACTATAACAGGATATTGCAGTACATCAGGCCCCACAGGGTCCATGTCCTGGTGGACGGCACCATAGCCCTCTCAGGGGGCCCCGAGCTGGCGGACCAGCTGGAGGAGAGGGGGTATGGGTGGGTGGTGAAGGAGTAATGGTGAAGGAAGCCCTGAGCTTTGACTATAGCAGGTACGACTTCAAGGATCCCGTGAACTATGAGGTGCTCCTGGAGCCGGGGCTCAGCGAAAGGACTGTGAGGGCCATCTCAGAGTACAAGAGGGAGCCTGAATGGATGACCAGAATCCGGCTGAGGGCCCTCGACATCTTCAGGAGGAAGCCCCTCCCAACCTGGGGCGGGGACCTCTCGCATCTCGACTTCGACAGCATCCGCTACTACGCCAGGCCCTCCGACGTGAAGGCCAACAGCTGGGACCAGGTGCCCGAGTACATCAAGAGGACCTTTGACAGGCTGGGGATCCCGGAGGCTGAGAGAAGGTTCCTGGCGGGGGTGGGCGCCCAGTATGAGAGCGAGGTGGTCTACCACAGGATAAGGGAGGACCTGGAGAAGCGGGGTGTGGTCTTCGTCGATACGGACACGGCGGTCCAAAAGTATCCGGATATTGTCAAGAGGTACTTCGGGACGGTTATCCCCCCTGAAGACAATAAGTTCGCGGCCCTCAACACCGCGGTCTGGTCAGGTGGCAGCTTCATCTATGTCCCCAGGGGTGTTCACGTGGACCTGCCGCTCCAGGCCTACTTCAGGATCAACGCGGCCAACATCGGGCAGTTCGAGCGCACCCTCATCATCGCCGAGCCCTACAGCAAGGTGCACTACATAGAGGGTTGTACAGCCCCCATCTACTCCAGCCAGTCCCTCCACAGCGCGGTGGTGGAGATCATAGCCATGGAGGGGGCCCATGTGAGGTACACCACCCTACAGAACTGGAGCAAGGATGTCTACAACCTTGTGACTAAGAGGGCGGTAGCCCATAGGGGCGCCTTCGTGGAATGGGTGGATGCCAACGTGGGCTCCAGACTTACCATGAAGTATCCGAGCGTCTACATGATCGGCCCAGGGGCGAGGGCGGAGATTCTGAGCGTGGCCTTCGCCGGAAGGGGCCAGCACCAGGATACCGGTGCCAAGGCTGTGCACCTGGCTCCCAACACCACCTCACGGATCACGGCCAAGTCGGTTAGCAAGGACTCTGGCAGGACGACCTACAGGGGGCTGGTCCATGTGGCCAAGGGGGCGAGGAATGTAAAGTCCAGTGTCAGGTGTGACGCACTCCTCCTCGATGACGAATCCAGGACCGACACCTACCCATACATGGAGATCAATGAAAGCGACGCCACCATTACGCACGAGGCGACGGTGGGGAAGATCGGTGACGAGCAGCTCTTCTACCTCATGAGCAGGGGCCTCACGGAGACCGAGGCCCTCAACATGGTGGTCATGGGCTTCTTCGAGCCCTTTGCCAAGAGCATCCCTCTCGAGTACGCCGTGGAGTTCAACAGGCTCATAGAGCTGGAGATGAGCGGAGCCGTAGGGTAGTGAAGGCCCCCACGAACGGACGTGGTTTGGATGGGGAGCTTTACTACCCTAAACGGTGAGCTGGTCCGGAGGCTGGCCCTGGAAAGGGGGGAGCCCGCCTGGCTGGCCGAGTACCGGGGCAGGGCCTGGAACCTGTTCAAGGAGCTACCACTGGAAACCTCCCCCCTCTTCACCAAATACGTGGAGGTCTCGGAGCAAGACCTCGACGCATCCCAGGTGGCTGAGGCCGAGCCGCAGGTGGACACACATCTCATCTCGAGTATAACCAGGGCCAGCGGGGGAACTGTGGCGCTCTACGTGGATGGGCGGCTCATCGAATCCTCCAGGGGACTCGGGAAGGCCGAGGGCGTTGAACTCCAGGATGTGGTCCAGCTGGCGAGGGTGGATGAGGCCAAGGCCAGGGAGGTCTACGAGGCTCCCTCTCTGAGGGCTGGGGAGGACAAGGCCCTGGCTCTGGGCGCGGCGCTACACACCGGGGGTGCGTACATCTCGGTAGCGCCGGGGGTGAGGCTGGATGAGCCGATACGAATCGTACACATCCATGCACAGGCCAGGGCAGCCTTCACGTGGGACCTGGTCAGACTAGGGGAGGGTTCATCGGCGACGGTGAGCTGGGAGGCCTACTCGGCCCCCGAGGCCCCCCCGGGAAGCATCTTGGGGCACACAATGCAGGTCCAGCTGGGGGCTGACAGCGAGGCCAATATAATAGCCCTACAGGACTTCTCCCCCAAATCCGTGGTGCTGCTCAACAGGGAGAGTGTAGCCAGCCGAGACTCGAGGGTGAGGTGGATGGTGGGTCACTTTGGGGGCGGCAAGACCCGTGCCAGGCTCTGGTGTCACATGAGGGGGGCTGGGGCCAGCTCTGAGGCCTTCGAGGTCTCCTTCGTCGGCGGTGAGCGTAGGCTCGACACCCTAACCCTGATGCACCACGACTCCCAGCACAGCCGCAGCATCTCCCTCTCCCGCTCCGCGGTGCGGGAGAGGGCGAGGGCGGTCCTGAAAGGCCTGATCCGGATCGAGAAGCATGCCAAGTATAGCGACGCGTACCTGGCCGAGAACGCCATGGTGCTGGACAGGGGGGCCCGTGTCGACCCCATCCCCAGCCTGGAGATCGAGACCAATGAGGTGAGGGCCACCCACGCGGGCTCGGTCGCCCAGCTGGATGAAGAGCAGCTCTTCTACCTGATGACGCGGGGCTTTACGGTGGAGGAGGCCCGGATGATCCTGGTGGAGGCCTTCTATGAACCCCTCATAGGGCAGATCCCCCTCCAGGAGGCGCGGTTCAAGATCAGGCAGCTGTTGAAGGAGAGGTGGGCGGAGATGGGCGTCCGGTCCCCCATAGAGGAAGAGGAGGAAGGGGGGGAGGCCCGCCCCATCACCGTATACGACATGTTCCAGAGCCACTATAAGTATAGGCCCATGAGGTGAGAATATGGAAGTGAAGGTGTGCAGGCTCCAGGATATTCCGGACGATGGCATTCTCGGGGCGGAGGTGGAGGGGCAGCGCATCATCCTGGTGAGGAGGGGGGATAGGGTCTACGCCCTGGAGGGCACATGCACCCATGAGGAATTCGACCTGGCGCAGGGCGTCCTTGTGGAGGATAGAATCATCTGCACCCTCCACCTCTCCAGCTTCCAGCTCGAGACGGGTGAGGTGCTGAGCCCCCCAGCCGAGAGGCCCCTCCGCACCTATAGGGTTATTTTGCGGGGGGAGGAGGTATACGTGGAGGTATAGGTGATGCCCGGTGGCCACCGGGGTTAGGGGTGAGGGTCTGCAAGAGATTCGGAGGGACTTCCCCCTCCTCTCCAGGTATGTGAACGGAAAGCCCCTGGCCTACCTCGACAACGCCGCGACCACCCAGAAGCCCAGGCAGGTGTTGGAGGTCTACCTCCACTACTACGAGTCCTACAACGCCAACGTGCACAGGGCCATACACACCCTGGGGGAGGAGGCCACCGAGGCCTACGAGTCGGCGAGGGCGAAGCTGGCCAGCTTCATAGGCTGCAGGGGGCCGGAGGAGATCGTGTTTGTGAGGGGGGCCACCGAGGCCATAAACCTGGTGGCCAGGGCCTGGGGCGACTCCAACCTGGCCAGGGGCGACAACATAGTCCTCACCATCATGGAGCATCACAGCAACATAGTCCCCTGGCAGCTGCTGGCCAGACGCGTGGGTTGCGAGCTCAGGTACGCCGATATAACCGAGGATGGCCTCCTCAACATGGACCACCTGTCCAGCCTCATCGATAGGAGGACGAAACTGGTCGCGGTATCACACGCCTCCAACGTGCTGGGCACGATCAACCCCATCCCTGAGATATCGAAGATGGCCCATGAGGTCGGCGCCCTCCTGCTGGTGGATGCCGCCCAGTCCGTACCCCACATGCCGTTGAACGTGCGGGAGCTGGGATGCGACTTCCTGGCCCTCTCAGGCCACAAGATGCTGGCACCCACGGGGAGCGGCGCCCTCTACGCCAAGAGACATCTGCTGGAGTCCATGGAGCCCTTTATGGGCGGGGGGGAGATGATCAGGGAGGTCTTCCTGGACCGTTCGACCTGGAACGATGTGCCGTGGAAGTTCGAGGCCGGAACCCCCAACATAGGGGGTTCCATAGCCCTGGGTGCCGCCGTCGACTACCTGAATGCCGTGGGTATGCAGAGGGTGCGGGAGCACGACAAGCGGCTCACAAAGCTCGGCTTAGAACTTCTAGGGGAGATCCCACAGCTAAGGATGTATGGGCCCAGCGACCCGGAGAGGAAATGCGGCATCATAGCCTTCACCCTGGACAAGGTGCACCCCCATGACATCGCCGCCGTTCTCGACAGGGAGGGTGTGGCCATAAGGTCTGGGCACCACTGCACCATGCCCCTGCACCGGCGCCTAAACATCCCCGCCTCGGCCAGGGCCAGCTTCTACATCTACAATACAGAGGAGGAGGTCCAGAGACTGGCGGAGGGCGTCAAGAAGGCCAAGCAGCTTCTGGGGTAGGGTGGCACCTAAACCTAAATAGAGCCTTCGATGAGATGGGATAAGTGAAACTATGAGCGGGGACATCTACCTCGAGCTCATCCTGGACCACTACAGGAATCCTAGGAACCACGGCAGGATGCCCGACGCCCATGCACGGGCCAGGGACGCCAACCCCCTCTGCGGGGACGAGGTCGAGATATACATGAAGTTCGACGGGGATAGGATAAGCGAGATCAGCTTCGACGGGCAGGGCTGCGCCATAAGCCAGGCCTCGGCATCCATCCTGACGGAGCTGGTGAAGGGGAAGAGCCTGGATGAGGCCAAGCGCTTCGACAAGCAGCAGCTGCTGGAGAGTATGGGCCTACCCAACCTCGGCCCGGTCAGGATAAAGTGTGCGCTCCTACCCCTCAAGGTCTTCAAGCTGGCCCTCTACTCTCACATGGGCGAGACGTTGGGGGCGGGGGAGGCCTAATCTAGAAGCTTCCCTGGGGGCGTGGTGTGAGGGGGCAGGCGGATGCACTGGTATCCGAACTCCTCTCCCTGGTGGATAAGCATGAGGAGTGGCGGGGGAAGCAGACCATAAACCTGAACCCCGCCGAGAATGTAGCAAGCCCCGTGGTCCGCCGGCTGCTGGCCACGGACCTCGGGAACCGGTACACCGCCCCCGACAGGTTCTACCAGGGTACGCGTTACATGGACGAGGTGGAGGCCTTGGGTGTCGAGGTGGCGAAGCGGGTGTTCGGCGCCCGGTATGCGGACCTGCGCCCCCTCTCCGGGCACATGGCGGCCATGATCGTCATCATGAGCCTGCTCAGACCTGGCGAAAAGTTCTGTGCAGTCGCCCCGGAGGATGGGGGATACCCCGGCTATTCACACCTCGGACTCCCGCGCCTGACGGGTCACCGGCCCATCTATCTCCCATACGATCGGGAGAGGATGACCATCGACGCACCTAGGGCGGTCAGCCTCCTGCAGAGCGAGAGGCCTGCCCTCTGCATCTTCGGGGCCAGCTTCATACCTTTTCGGCAGCCTGTCGGGGAGATCGCGGGCCGCACCCAGGTCCCCTGTGTGTATGATGGCTCCCATGTCCTGGGGCTGATAGCGGGGGGCCAATTCCAGCGACCCCTGGCGGAGGGCTGCGGGGTCCTCTACGGCTCCACCCACAAGAGCCTCTGGGGCCCCCAGGGCGGACTGATCCTGGCCGACAGCGAGCCCATGTTCACCCGGATCCATTCAAGCATCCACCCCGCCCTGGTTGACAACGCCCACTGGAATAGGATCGCGGCCCTCACCTACGCGTTGATCGAATCACTGCAATTCGGCCCTGCCTACGCCAGGCAGGTTGTGAGGAACTCCAGGGCGCTGGCCAAAGCCCTCCACGAGCTGGGGGTGCCGGTGAGGGGGGCGGAGCACGGCTTCACCGAGTCGCACCAGGTGATAATAGATCGGCGGGGGCCCGATGTGGCCCGATGGCCCAGGATGCTGGAGGAGGCCGATATCATCGTGGACAACGGGATCAGGCTGGGCACATCCGAGGTGACGAGGCTGGGCATGGGGGAGGCTGAGATGGAGGAGATTGCCAGCATCTTCACCGATGTGGTGTTGGGGAGGGTCGAGGCGCATAAAGCCAGGGAGCGGGTCAGGAAGCTGAGGTCACAATTCCAAGAGATTCGCTACACCTTCGAGGGGCCCTGAGGCTGCTGCGCATCGACCCCCCGGGGCGGCCCCCTGAACCTGGCAACCCGGTTCGCGATGAGGGCCGCTGCGACGCCCGCCGCCACCCCACCGTCGATGTTCACAACGCTCAGCCCGAGGGGGCAGGACTGGAGCATGGATAGCAGTGCGGCCTCCCCCCTCCCCCCATATCCATATCCGGATGAGGTGGGGAGCCCGATGACGGGTATATCGAGGAGCCCCGTCACGACGCTGGGCAGGGCCCCTTCAGCGCCCGCGGCCACCACGACCACATCCACATCCTTCTCCACCAGCTCCCTGAGGGCCTTCGAGAGCCTGTGGAGGCCCGCGACACCCACATCGTAGTATGTGTAGGCTTCACAGCCCAGCCATCGGGCTATGACCGCTGCCTCCTCAGCCACGGGAATGTCAGCCGTGCCCGCCGCGACCACCCCCACCCTCCCACCCGTGGAATATCCATCCCGACCACCCACCGTGAGGAGCCTGGCCCTCTCATGGTACTGGCGGGGCATGTCCTGTGGGAGGATGCGGTCGAGCCTTTTCCAGGCCCGCTGGTCCAGGCGGCTAACCACAACCCGACCCAACTCCCTATAGGCTGTCCTTACGAGGGCTCCGATCTCCTCAGGGGACTTGCCCTCGCCCAGGATTATCTCAGGCACCCCCCTCCTCATCTCTCTGCCCACATCCAGCTCTGCGATGCCAGCAACCGAGGCGATGGAGAACAGCTTGATCATCTTCTCCGCCTCCTCAGGCTTGAGGCGGCCCGATGCCACATCTCTAAGTAGGCGGAGGAGCCGCACGGTGAGCCAGAGACCAGGGAACTCTTAATCCTTGGCTCCAGTGTGAGGGCGCCGTCGAGCTCGGCTTAATATCCCGGTCGGTGAGATGGTGAAGGGTTGAGGGTCGCCCTCCTAGACCCCCGGCCATCCCCCCCAAGGCTTGAAGAGGTGGCGCAGACCCTCCTGAGCGTCGCGCAGGACGCCGAGTCCATATGGAGGGAGGTTTCTAGGATCCTTGGACCGGGAGTTGAGCTGCCCAGCGGACAGCCCCTTCATCCCAAAAACCTGCGGGGGATCAGGGGTAAGGTCGACCTCCACACCCTAGGAGACCGGATCGAGGGGGAGAGGCTGAGAGCCCTCTTCGAAGACCTAGTGAGTGCCTATAGGGTGTTGAACCCCCCATCCAGCGAGATCTCCCTAGGGGAAGCCATCTGCATCATCGCAGCCCTCTGCGCGGCGGAGCAGATAGGGATAAGGGGTGATACCAAGTGTATATCTTACCCGGTCAACCTCGGCAAGACCATAAGCAATGGTTTGATGGAGTTCGTTAGGGAGAGGAGGATCCCCATATTATACGGTGAGTCGGAGGCGGCGGACCCTCTGGCTGTGGCATTAATCGCAGCCCTCGCGGATGCATACACGGTCGAACCCATCACCTTGAGGGTGGAGGGGTTTTCACCCTCCCCAGAAGGGGGGCGGCAGCCCCCGCGCTTGATTATCGGCAGGGTTCCTGAGGATTACGGCCAAGACGTTCTCGGGGTGGTTGAGACGGTGGTGGACGATGTCACCGGAGAGCATGCAAGTCACATCGCCAAACTACTTTTGGGGGCCGGGGCGTTGGACATCAACATCATACCCTCCATTGGGAAGGAAGGAAGACCCCAGTACGTCATCCGGGTGGCCGCCGACCCCACGAGAATCCAAGACATCATAGAGACCATGTTCGACGCGGGCCTAACATTGGGGGTGAGGGTCGGCCAGGTGAGGAGGGTTAAGCTCGACCGGGAGGTGGTCCGGGTCGAAGTCCCCACGCCCAGGGGATTGCGGAGCGTCAGGGTGAAGATCGCACGCACACCCTCGGGTCGAGTGGTCTGGAAGAAGCCGGATTTCGAGGACGTGGTCCAGCTAGCCCGGGAGGCGGGCTGGTCGCTCACCGAGGCCTCGGCCGCGATAAACAGGGTAATCTATGAAAAACTGTTGAGCTGAGCCGGGCCAGCCCCATATTCACAAGCCCACGCTGTTCGTAATGGGCCGAGGAAGGCTAGGCTGTGGGCGCCTTTCAGCATGCTCGATGCAGCAGCGCGCCAAACACAGCGTCGGGGATGAGGCGGATAACTGGGGGAAGACTTATCTAATCAAGCCTTCACTTCGCTTGGATGGCGGTGGGCCCGCCCCCATCTACCCCCACTGAAAATATCAGGAGACTTGTACAATGGTTCCAGGGGTTGCGAGGAGTTGTTGTTGCCTATTCGGGTGGTGTAGACAGCACCGTGGTCTCCCTGGCCGCCCTCAAGGCCCTGGGCGATAGGGCTGTGGCGGTTACACAGGTGAGCGCCACGCTGGGTGAGGAGGAGTTGAGGGAGGCGATTGAAGTGGCCCGCGTAATCGGGATCAGACATGTGCTCGTGGGTGCCCGGGATGATCTTGACCCCCTAGTCGCTGCAAACACCCCTGCCAGGTGCTATTTCTGCCGCTCCAAGCTGGCAGAGGCCCTTTGGGAGGTCGCCAAGAGAGAGGGTATCGATACTGTAGTGGATGGTACCAACATGGATGATCTGAGTGATACGAGACCCGGCATCTTCGCCATGAGGTCGGCGGGGGTGAGGAGCCCCCTCGTGGAGCTGGGGCTCGGAAAGAGGGAGGTCCGTGAAATGGCGAGGGCCCTCCAGCTGCCGAACGCTGAAAAACCCGCCAACGCCTGCCTGGCATCGAGAATCCCCCACTGGACGCCCCTAGATCACGACCTCCTCCGGATGGTGGATGCGGCCGAAAGGATCGTGAGGAGGATGGTGGGTGCCAAACAGGTCAGGGTGAGGGTGCACGGGGCGCTGGCCCGCATAGAGGTGGCACCTGAGGAGAGAAGACTCTTCTTCAGCGAGGATACCATGAGCCGAGTTTCCGAGGCCCTCAGCCAGCTGGGCTTCACATTCGTCACCCTCGACCTTGCCGGGTACAGGCCGGGCAGCGTTGCTGCCCCCCTGCACAGAGGTGTGAAGGAAGGGGTGGGCGCGAGGGTCATAGGCGGGGGGTAACGGTGAAGCTGCTTCCAGCCAGGTATGAAGCATCGAGATTTGCAAATACCATGGTTGGGGCGGTGTATCCTGCCCGCCGTAAGAACCCAGGCATCGCTTACAAGTCCTTCAAGATTTTGCTTAATGAGCGGAGATCGTTCACCTCGAACCTGGCCTTCTCATCGGGACTCATCGGCTCCAGTCGGCTGAAGAGCGAGTCCCTCCTCGCCCTGACGGTGACCATACCCAAACGGTTGGCGGGCGCGATATCGTAGTCCACCCGGTCACCGACGTATACCGTCTCCTCCGGGACCGCCGAGGCCCTGTCGAGGGCGTGCAGAAATATTCTCTCGTCGGGCTTGGCATACCCCACATCGCCCGAGAGAAAGACATGTCTGAACTGCCCTGCGAGGCCCAGCTTCTCCCGGATGACGGCGTGGACGGCTGAGGCCTGGTTTGCGATGATCCCGCAGCAGTACTCCTGGCAGAGATTTGCCAGCGCGGGCCGGACGTCCCTAAAGAGCCTCCATAGGGATGTATATCGCTCCACCGTCCACCGCTGGTCCAGTGCCGCCAAGAACTCTGGTAGGCCGCTGCGGGGCGCGTAGGAGTCGAAGAGCTTGGATGCCAGCTCCCTATGCCCTGAGGCTGCCCTCCTCGCGATGAGGGTCCGGGCCCTCATCAAGAAAGGCCGCCACCCCACCCCTGGGCTGAATCTTCCGATCAGGCGGTACACCTCTCTTAGGAAGAGGGCCTCAGCGCGCCGCTCATCCACGAGCGTGGAGCCCAGGTCGAAGAAGACCCATCGGATCCTGCCCATCGCCCGAACATTAACTGTGCCTTACCAATTATATGCTGAGGGCAAACCTGGCTCTCGGCATCTAGCCACATCCGCCAGCTCGGGATTTACGAGGCCGGGAGCTAGCCGTATATTATTTTTGTAGTTACCAAAAGTTTAAGAGTTCTACCTCGACGGCCCTGCTATGGGAAGCGGTCCGGTTTCCTACCCCCGGACGGTTGAGGTCGCGGGGGCGGCGGTCTTTGGGGCGCTGGCGGCGGTGGCCAGTGTATACCTCAACTTTGTCTACCCCCTCCTGGGCTGGCTGAGGTTTGACCTGGGCGAGATACCCGTCATGTTCGCCTTCCTGATATTCGGGCCCAGGGCCGGCTTGACCGCAGCCTTCGTGCAATGGTTGACGCTGAACTTTATCGGCACATTCGTGCCCATCGGTCCTGCGATGAAGTTCGCCGCTGTGACATCCACTCTGCTGGGCCTCTGGCTGGGCATCCGCCTCCTGCACCCCCTTTTGGGGAGGCCCAGCCTTACAAGGCTGATCAGCCTCGCCCTGGCAGTCGGGCTCGTGGCGAGGGTGCTCATCATGAGCCTGGCCAACTATCTGCTGATTGTGTATGTAGCGCCGACATTCTTCAAAATCGACTACATTCAGTTCGCGAGGCGCTGGCTTACTTTCACCACCCCGGAGGAGGGGCTCCTCCTAATACTTCTGCTCACCGGGCTGTTTAACGCCATCCACGCAATCATCTCGGTTGCTCCCACATACTCGATAGGGCGTTTGGTCAAGGCCCGCGCTTTAGCAAGGGGCCCCTGGATATTACAGAGGGTCGGTGGGCCTGGCCGATAACCGGTGCGTGACGCTTGGGCAGGATAATAAGCATCGAAGGCCTCACCTTCACCTACCAGGGCTCTGAGCGTCCCGTACTCAGGGATGTTTCGCTGGAGGTGGAGGAAGGCGAATTCCTGGTCATATGTGGGGCTACCGGCTGCGGCAAATCAACACTGCTGAGGTGCATCAACGGGTTGATCCCGCACATGTATCCTGGAGCCTACGCCGGCCGGGTCTTTGTCGATGGCCAGCTGGTATCCGAGACCCCCATCCGGGAGCTGGCGAGAAAGGTAGGATTTGTCTTTCAAAATCCCGAGAACCAGCTCTTCATGTTCTCGGTGGAGAGAGAGGTCGCCTTCGCCCTCGAAAACCTGGGCTATCCGAGGGAGGAGATCGTGGAGCGGACCAGGTTCGCCCTCGAGAGGCTATCCATATCCCACCTGGCCAGGATCCCACCCTTCGAACTCTCCGACGGGCAGAAGCAGAGGGTGGCCCTAGCCTCCGCCCTAGCCCTACGTCCCCGCATCCTGATCCTCGATGAGCCCACATCCCTGCTGGACCCTTATACGGCATCTGAGATGCTCCTCACGGTGGATGGTTTGAGGAGAGAGCTGCAGATGACCGTGGTTTTGGTGGAGCATAGGCTGGAGCTGGTGGCGCCGCTGGCCACCAGACTGGTGGTTATGGCGGATGGTAGGGTGGAGGCGGCGGGCCGGCCCGAAGAGATACTGGGTGTAGGGGATCTCGGGGCGAGGGGTGTGGGTATACCCCCAGTGGTTCAACTTCAAAGGATGCTTCAGGAATCGGGTGTGAAGATGGGGAGGCTTCATCTGTCGCCCCACAGGCTCGCCGCTGAGATAAACCGGCTCCTCAAATGATAGTCTTTGAATCGGTCACCTATATCTACCCCGGTGGCAGGGCGGCGCTTCACGATATCAGCGTCGAGATCGGCCCCGGGCAGCTCGTAGCCATCGTTGGGCCCAACGGCGCCGGTAAGACCACGTTTATCAAGCACATCAACGGGCTTTTGAAGCCCACCTCAGGCGTGGTGAGGGTCTTCGGGGTTGACACAAGATACAGCACCGCCGCCCGATTATCCAGGCGGGTGGGCATCGTCTTTCAGAACCCGGACCACCAACTCTTCTCCCAGTCGGTGGAGGAGGAGGTCGCGTTCGCCCTCAGGAACTTCGGGTTCTCCCAGCAGGCCATCAGGGAACGGGTCGAGTGGGCCCTCGATGAGTTCGACCTGTCACGGTACCGGGGGGAGCCCCCTTTCTCCCTCAGTGGTGGTGAAAAGAAGAGGCTCTGCCTGGCATGTGTGCTCGCCTGGGACCCCGATGTCATCATCCTCGACGAGCCCACCACCGGGCAGGACTCCCGCCACAAGGAGTCGCTGGCCCAGAGGGTGAATATGCTGGTGAGCCAGGGCAAGACGGTGATCCTGGTTTCCCACGACATGGAGTTCCTCTGGCCCCTCCAGCCCCGGCTCCTCGTGCTACACCAGGGCAGGCTTGTCTTCGATGGCCCCACCACCGATTTCTTCTCCCAGGACCTCCGGGCACGTGACTATAGCCTGGTTGAACCCCAGCTGGTCCAGCTCTGGAAGGGGTTGGTCTTCAGGCCGGACAGGCCCTTCCCCAACACATTGGCTGCCAGGGACTGGCTCCTCAGCAGGGTCGAGGTGGCCAGGGGTGCACCCCCTCGCTGAACTCCTGCTCTACCGTAGGTCCGACTCGGCCATATTCAAGGTGGATTGCAGGGTTAGGTTCACGGTCGCCCTCACCATCCTCTTACTGACACTCTTCGCCCGAAGCGTAGTGGCGGCCGCCTTCCTCCTGGTGGTGACACTCATCCTGGCCCTCCTGGTGAAGGGCCTGTCCAGGCTGGTTAGGATGGCCCTCTACTCTGCCCCCCTCATAGTAGTCCTATCGCTGGCCTTCTCCATGGTCTACACCTTGCAAGAGTTATCGTTCGTCGCTGTCAAGCTCTACACGTTCATCGCCGCGGCGACGCTGGTCTTTCTGGTGATAACTCCGGATGAGGTTGAGTATGTAATGAGGTGGCTGCGATTGCCGCGCAACCTGACATTCGTCTCCGTCACCGCGCTCAGGTTTGTCCCCCTTCTCCTCATCGAGCTGAACCAGATCCTCGACGCACAGCGGTCCCGTGGCCTAGAGGTGGAGGGGCGGGGTGTGGTTACACGGTTGAAGAACCTTAAGCCCATCTTCATCCCCATGCTCATAGGGGTCGTTTCCCGAGCCAACGAGTTGGCGGAGGCCCTGGAGTCAAGGGGTTACGGCGCGGTGCGAAAACCCACGATGCTGTATACTCCCACCTTCAGATTGGCAGATGTGCTGGCCCTGGCGGGTGACCTCCTGCTGTTGGTGATCTTCCTCCACCTCCCCTCCATCGAGATGGGGCCAGCTGGTTAGGGAGTTTGACCGATCCGAACGGTTATGGTGACGGGGTCGCCGAACTTCAACCCCAGAGTTTTCATTATACCCTTTTCCGAGATAAGCTCCACGATGCTCTCGTCATGGGTGGTGCGGTCTATGAGGCAGAGAAAAGCCTCCAGGCTGGAGTTCACAACGGCTGGGAAGCAGGTGAGCCCACCATATGTTCTCATCTCGTCTTTCCATCCGCTGATCCTCAAGCCGGGCATGTACTCCAGCTGCTTCCTCTTTACAATGTCTGCCTGGCTCGCCAGCTTCACGTTCAGGGTGCCCGGATAGGGGTCTATACCCAAGACCTTGATGAACTGCTGCCGGTAGCCCTCGAGTCGGGTGTAGTAGGCCCCCTCACCAACACCCGGAACAACGGTTCCCTCCAGGCTGATCTGGGCAGGATACATGTTGACGGATCGCTGCAACCTGGCTAGGAGTTCCATGAGATGTGCTAGCCCGTCGGGAGTGAGCACCACACCCGTCTTACGACCCACATGCCTCCTTTCGATGAGCCTGAGCTTCTCGAGCTCGTTCAGGTGTTGAGAGACTGCCTGCTGCGAGATCCCGAGCGCCCTCCCCAGCTCCGTGGTGGAGGTCACCACCGTACCCTTCGACGCCCCCCTCGAGGCCAGCTCCAGAAGGGTTGGCAGCAGGCTCGGCCTCAGCCTCGGCAGCGACAAGCCAAATCAATTGATGGGGGCACGAATAAAGCCTTTCTGTGAGGTTCGCGGTCGGGCTGACGACCCCCGCCTCGGGAAGCATCTAAGCTGGGCAGCCCTATACCCGACACCACTCCGCCCTTCTTTTCCCGCCCTTCTTTTCATGCCTCAGACGCTGTCTAAGTGCGGGATGTGAAAGCCCGGGTAGCCAAAGAAGGGTTTTAGTCAATTGGCGGCATGGGTCGGCGGGCGGTGCTAGCCACAAGCCTTATGGTGGTAGCCGTCGGCCTCCACACCCTCTCATTCATCATCCTCTCCGCAACCCTGTCGGGCTTCGCGGGGCTCTACTCGGCGCTGGGATGGCTCTTGGCCGGGCTCCTGAACGTGGCCATCTACCTGCTCTCCTTCATCTTCCTCTTCCTGCCCGGGTACATACTGCTGCTTCCGGCCTACTACCTGGCTAAGCCGTGGGGGTCCAGACAGGTGTCCCTACTGATGGGGTATGACTGGCTACTCCATATCCTGGCCGCCTACCAAATCCTCGCCCACAGGCCTCTGGAGCCGACCAGCCTGGGTGCCGCAATCTTTCTACTGACACTCTCCATTTTACCATTGGTCCTGGCTGTGAAGACCTTCAGGATGGGGCGTATCACCCCAAAAGGCTCCGTGAGGAGCGTGAAGAGATAGGAGCCGCGCTTAAACTAGCGGCCTTCCGGGTGATACTGCGGTTGAAGGTCGCTGTGGTAGGCACGGGCCTAATGGGCTCTGCAGCCGTGTGGGACCTGATGAGGTCCGAGGGGGTGGATGAGGTGGTGGCCATCGATTCCGACAGGGAGAAGCTGCAGGCCCTACGGGCCCGGCACGGCTCCGAAAGGCTCACCATCCATCCCATGGATGTCCGGGATCGGCGGGCGCTCTGCAGAAGGCTCTCCGGCTGCCACGTGGCCATAGGGGCGCTGCCTCATCAGCTGGCTGAAGAGGGCATCTGGGCCGCGGTGGAGGCGGGGGTCCATTACGTTGACCTGATATTCATGTGGGCCCCAGACTTGAATGTTTGGAGGCGGGTTGATGAACTGGCCCAGCGGGCCGGGATCACCATAATCTCCCCCTGCGGGCTGGCCCCCGGGCTCACGAATATCCTGGCGCACCACGCCCATTCGCTTCAAGACAAGACCCGGGAGATCAGGATATATGTGGGGGGAATACCTCGTCACCCCAGGCCTCCACTCAACTACCGGATAGTCTTCTCCCCCGACAGCCTATGGGATGAATACACAAGGCCCGCCAGGGTCGTAGAGTCGGGCAGGCTTATCACCGTGGAGCCCCTCACAGGCCTGGAAACCCTCAGGGTAGCTGGGGTGGGCACCCTGGAGGCATTCTACACCGACGGCCTCTCCACCCTACCCGAGACGGTGAAGGGCGTGGAGAGGATGTTCGAGAAGACCCTTCGCTGGCCCGGCCATGCCGCCCAGGTAAGGACGCTCATCGAATGCGGTCTGCTCAGCACCGAGCCGGTGGGAGGTGATATCCCGTATTCTCCACGTGAGCTCACGACTAGGATACTTCTGCCCAGGCTGATGCTGGGCGGTGAAGAGGATCTGACGGTGCTGAGGGTTGAAGCGGTGGGCGAATACAGGGGGCAGACCGCTATTGAAAGGTTCCAGATGGTCGATTTCTATGATAGGTCAAATGGGATATCATCGATGGCGAGGACCACCGCCTATCCCGCTTCGGTGGCCGCTCAGCTCCTGGCCATGGGCTACATATCCAGGCGGGGCTTCTGTCCCCCTGAGACCGTCTTTACAGGAAATCTGCTCCGGACCTTTATGAACGAACTCAGGAGGAGGGGCATAAGGATAACGCACAGAAGGATTCGCGGGGGCTAGGTGTGCAGCTGGATCCCGACCATCATTCCCACCGATACCCCGTTCTCCGAGAGGAAGCCAGCGGGCAGCTCCAGCACATAGAGGGCTTCGGTATCCGGGGTATACACAGGGCAGGATCCGCCGGGCGGACATGGCTGGGCATCTTTGACGATATGGACAACCCTCAGATTCCCCTCAATCCACAAGTTATCGAGGGGGAACAGCATCCCCCTCATCCATATAGAGTAGATCCCCGGCCTTTGGAATATGAAGAGCATACCCTAGCCGGGCTCAAGCTTTGTCCTGCCGGAGAGCCCCTCGCATGCTCGGAAGGCTCGTCAGCCACCTCCACCCCTATCAGTGCATCCCCGATCTTGAGATACGCCCTGCCCCCTGAGTCGGAGGACCGGCTCTCGGTCCACCCCCGTAGATGGGCCGCGATGGTGGCCGCCGCCAGGAGGGCTAAGACCATCAGGGATGTTGACCGAAGGGTGGGCCTCATACGCCTCACTCACAGTGAAAAGGACAGTCCAAGTATTAGGAAGAGGGATGCTGTGAAAAGACCGATGAGCACCATAAGCCCGCCGTAGATGAGGGTGCTCGCTCTGGCGGACCTGCCGAGCACGACCCCGAGAATGAAGAGGAAGCCCAGGTCCAGCCCCACCGAGGCGTAAAAGGCTGAATCGCGTGGGAGCATCTTCCACTCGACGAAGAGAAATGGGGAGAGTGCGACGGTGGCGGCGATGATGGGGGCCAGTGCATCCACCAAGGCTACCACGATGACTGAAACCAACGAAGCCCTGGCTATTATCGAATCATCTAACTCGGTATAGAGGGCTTCTTCGAGCTCCCTCAGCTTCCTGGCCCTCTCTGCCCTCTCAGTGATAAATGCACCCCATGCTCCGGATACACCCATCGCCAGGGCAGCTCCAAATCCGGCACTCAAGACTAGGGATGGCTCCATATGCCCGGAGATGTAGAAGGCCATAATGATGCCCAGGGCGGCCAACGCCCCGTCGAAGCCATTCATCACGAGATATCGACGGGCGATCTCATCAGCCGAGGTCACTCTCAGATGCCGGTGAAGCCTCCTCACTAAGCTTCTCAAATATCGATTCAAGCCCGGCAGTCCCCATAAAAGCGTTGCTTGTTGCCAATCTCCTAACCTTTAAGTGGGGGGCACCAGCTGGACCTATCCGTTGCCAACCCAGATCAGGAGGCTGGTCGTCGACTCCCTCAAGCCCAGGGAGACTTCCACGATAGAACTAACCCGCGCCCTCGCCGAGGTGAATGGGGTGGAGGAGGTGGACATTCAAGTTACGGAGGTGGACCAGCGCACAGAGACAATAAGAATTACGATACGGGGGCCCCACATTGACTATGACGGCGTGACCAAGGTGATGAATGAACATGGTGCCACCATACGAAGTGTGGATGAGATAAGTGTGGCTAGGACAAAGACGCCCCTGAAGGCATAGGCCGCCCATACACGGGCAAATCTGCCTGGCCGTGAGCGGCTCAAAGCGAAAGCGTATTACCCATATAATACTTCCTCAGCTCTTGCCTCCGTGTTACACTTTTCGTAGCGTGGAACCTGGCCGAATCTTCGTTTCACGTCAAGCGCCATCACACATACTGATTAACGACTCTGGGTAAATGATGTTGATCGCCCGGCCTTCATGCATGTTATGTTGGCGGAAGCCCTCCTCGACCCCCCTGGTAAAAAAGACCAGTCCTTAATGATAGCAGGCTGGGTGTGGTAACGCTTAGGAAGCTACCTTTCCTCTTGTGCTCTCCTACCTATGAGGTGGTTCACAGCCGTCTGTGGATGGCTACCTACGCCAAACCACACCCTATCATCTTGGGCCTTCTGTACGTTGATGGCGGCACTCAACCTGCCCCCAGAGGATGCTGACCCGTGCTGAGATGCCTGGTGGGTGGTAGACATCGTGCCATAATCAGTTGAAGGCAGCGGGCGTGCTGCTCAGTGCAGCGCTGGAGTTGCCATGGAACCTATAGGCATCCGGGTCATGTAACCAGTTCCGGTCATCTTAGCCTTGTGTCTCTCATTTCGCACACAGGGCACTTCAACTGCACGTATTCCTGGGTGATCTCTAAGACCTGCATGGCGGTGCCGCAGCAGGGGCATCTTACTACTGGTTCTTCGCTCATGGTCCGATGGTGGCCTCCAGCCCTAGTTAACCTATCCTCTTTCCGGTACCCAATGCTTTTGTGTTCACAGGACACTCGAACTAACTTCGGAAAGGTGGGGAAAACCCTATATAACGGCGTTATAATACTATGTTCCGAGAGAGGTTGAGTGGGGTTTCTAAAGGTGTTTTGGTCACCACGGATGAGCTATTCCAGTATCTGGGGCAACCGAATGTGCGGGTGGCGGAGGTGGACTGGGATCCCTCCGCCGCATACCACCAGGGTCATGTGAAGGGCGCCGTCCTTATCGACTGGAGGAGGGACATGAACAACCCCCTTATCCGGGATGTTGTGGACAAGAACGGCTTCGAGGAACTCATGGGTAGGCTCGGTATCGCCAACGACACCACCGTGCTCCTGTATGGCGACTTCAACAACTGGTTCGCCACCTACGCCTTCTGGGTGTTCAAGTATTATGGTCATGAGGACGTAAGGATCGTGGATGGTGGCCGCAAGAAACTCATAGAGGAGGGTAGGGAATTCACCAAGGAGGTGCCGAGTTATCCGCCCACCAAGTATACGGCCAAGCCACCCGATGAGAGGATTCGGGTCTATCTCGACACCATCATCAAGATACAGGCGTTAAGACCCCCCAACATAACCCTGGTGGACGTCAGGTCCCCCGCGGAGTTCAAGGGCGAGATCCTAGCCCCCCCAGAGTATCCCGGGGAGGGTGGTCAGAGGGGCGGCCACATTCCCGGCGCCAAGAACATCCCCTGGGGGAAGGCTGTGAGGGACGACGGCACCTTCAAGTCCCTGGATGAGTTGAGGGCTATCTACACCGCCGAGGGTGTCACGCCCGACAAGACCATCATCACCTACTGCAGGATCGGTGAGCGGGCCTCCCACACATTCTTCGTGCTGAGGTACCTTCTCGGCTATCCCGATGTGCGGGTTTATACTGGTAGCTTCTCCGAATATGGAAACCTGGAGAAAGTCCCCATAGAGAGGTAGGGGCTATAGGGATCATCCCCCATCTGCCTTCAGGCCCGGCTCCTTCAAGTCTTCACCAGCCCCACGAGGGTAGTAGTGGGTAAAATTTAATAGCCCACAGGAACCTTTCGTGGGTAGTGGGGAGCTACATAGTTAAACTCGACAGGCGGGGTCGCCTGACCTTACCAGCGAAGCTAAAGAGGCGGTTGAAGATCGGGTCTCTGGTACGTCTTGAAGAGAGGGTGGAGGGGGTGGTCATAGTTCCCATCCGCGACCCGCTCGAGGAACTCAAGGGGTCAGCTAAGGCGCGGGTTTCGGAGGAGGAGCTGGATGAGCTGGCCGAAAGCATGGTCAGCCGGGAAGCCCTTAAGTGAGTTCGGATGCCCCTCATAGAGGTCGACCTCCTTTTAGCCTATCTTGTGAAGGAGGATAAACACCATAGGGTTGCTTCCACTTATTTCTCAAAGGTGACCTCGGGCTCTCTACCTAGGCCTGTCCTCAGTGGTTTTGCGCTGCAGGAGCTTGAGCTGGGTGTAAGAACGGGGAGGGTTCTGCCCTGGGGCAGGCATCTAAAGACCGAGGGGGAGGTGGCTCAATTCATTAAGCGGGTGTGCGAAGCCCTGGAGGTTCACGGGCTGAGGGTGCACCCCTTTACATGCGCAACTCTCCATAAGGCCGCGGAGTTCCGGGAGTCCTACGGCCTGAGCTACTTCGACTCCCTGCATGCAGCCTCCGCCTTTTTCCACGACAAGGGGATTGTTTCCACCGATGGGGACTATGATCGTGTCAAGGAGCTTCGAAGAGTCGACCCCTACAGGCTCTAGGCATACGATGGCGGTTGGAGCAGGAGGCCTATGCAGGTACTGCAAAATCTTCCTGTTGATGGCTGGGTAGAGAAGGTAGAAAATGATGGCTAGGGCTCCACTATTATCTTCCCGCCCTGCCATGGGTGTACAGCGCAGTAGTATCTGTATTCCCCTGCCTGTGTGAATCTTGTCCTAAAGCTCCCCCCGGGGCCTAACACCGCGTCAAAGGCCTGCCCCCCTGCTGGCAATACTTCGCTGGTGACTGTGTGGGTCACCGAGTCGCGGTTCACCCACCTAACGAAGTCGCCCGGCTTTATCTTTACCGTGTTCGGGGAGAAGTATCTTTCATCGTAGATTCTTTCCCCCTGCCACTGGCCCCCGGGCGGCATAAAAGCGCCCGGCGGAATCGTCACTGTATGCTCCGCGCCCGCCGCCGGCTGGTTTAGGAGGATGAGGTAGCTTGATGATGCCGTGGCCGCCAGGCCTATGACCAGCAGGGTGAGCTTCGTTGTGCGCTTCATCCACCCTCACGGCTCCCTAACCTCAACGTAGCCGTGCATCCACGGGTGGGGCATGCACGTGTAGGTGTATATGCCGGCCTTCCCAAATGTATATGTGAAGCTCTCGTAGAGGTTGAGCTCCCCGGAATGAAAGAGCCAGTCATCGCTGGTCACGGTGTGCACGTGATGGTCCATGTTGACCCACCTCACGGTGTTGTTGATTCCGAGGACCAGCGTTATCCTCGGCGGCCAGTAGTTGGCCACGTAGGGCAGGTGGGCCGCCTCCCTCGGGATTACCACGACCACCACGCCGCTCTTCTGGTGACCAGATGTGACGAGTAGCGAGGCCAGCAGCGCCGCCGTGAGAGCCACAATCGCCAGGGACCTCTTCATCTCTCAACAACCCTGGTCCCGGTGAGCAGCTCGCCGATGGTCCTTCCCACCACGAGCAGGAGTATCAGTCCCACGAGTCCGAAGAGGAGGGTATCGACGTATCTCGCCAGATTCTTCAGCAGTATTAGGGCTCTTTGTGGCCGGTGCCTGGCTTCAACTCTCAGCCCGAGGAGGCGCTTCCCCACCGTGGCTCCCGTGAGGCTCTCGAGGGTGGCGCCGTAGATCACCCAGGCTGTGACCCAGATGAAGTATGCCAGGGGGAGTAGGAGTAGGGTGAGGGAGAGGATGCCGTCTGCCAGGCTTCTTATGTCTGTGATGCCGAAGCCGGCTATCATCAGTGTGGCCGCCAAGGCCAGGTAGATGTCCCCAGCCAATAGGGCATCCACGGCCGCTGCCGCGGCCCTCCTCCTTCTCGAGACGCCCCCTCCGGCTGCGCTCCTGGCCATATGGCCCCCGACAAGCGCAACCGTGAGGCTCGCAGCGGCCGCCCCGGGGACCTCCAGGTTGGTCAGCAGCTCGATATGCTTCAATGGGTTTGGTATGCTGATCCTGAGCAGCGAGGGTGTGCTGCAGCTGGGCGGCGCGTCACCGGATGCCCGTTCCATCTCCCCGCATCCCCAGAGCCCCCAGCCGTCACGCCAGTAATCGGCGCCGTTGCCAGAGAAGGTGTTGGCGGAGAACCTGTTGCCTGTGGGCGGCACCAGGAAGTACCACTCGGCTATCCCCCAGCGCTGATGCCCCCTGATGGTGTTGTTCCTTATCAGGTTGGCGTGGGAGCCTATCAGGGCTATCCCCACCCCGACAGGGACACCATAGCTCTGGGCGAAGCCCGCCGCCTTAACCCACCGGTTGTTATTGTTCTCGATCAGGTTGTGCTCGAACACGTTGTTGGAGGCTGAGAGCAGCAGCGGCCACCTACCCGTGAGGAGGAGGCGGAGGTCCGGCATGAGGGTGTTGGGCGCTATGCCCACAGCGTTATCGTGAAACCAGGAGTGGCGTATGGTGACGCCGTTGGCGCGGGTGCCGCTGTATCCCAGCGTATTGTTATAGGCTTCGGAATACTCGACGACGCACCCGCACTGCTCGGTGACCTCCCCCACATAGATGCCGGAATCGCCACTCCCCGCGGCCACCACGTGGGAGACAACCCCCTTCTCGCTGGCCAGGAAATTGAAGCCATATACGCGGTTATTCAGCGCCTTCACGTTGTATACCCTGAAATAGTCGGAGTTGACGTAGAATATGCCATTACCCAGGTAGTTCCGGACCGTAAGGTTCGCTATCGTCACATGTGGGGAAAAGGCCACGTAGATTCCGTTCCCCATCCTGCCCTCGCCGTCCAGGATTACAGCGTCCCGGGCGGCGCCCTCTATCAGCAGCCAGGGCTTGCGCACCACATTCACGGACTCGCGGTACACACCCGGACCGATGAATATCCTATCCCCGGGCCTGGCCGCATCGACGGCCGCACCGATAGTGGTGAAGTTACCATCTCGTGAAACGGTTAGAACCCTGCCCCCCGAGGGTCTGGGAGGTACCTCGACGGAGACCAGCTCACGGCTCCACCAAGGCTCCTCAGCGCTGAAGATGGTGTAGCCAAGGGCCAGGTAGGGTGTGAGGAGTATAACAAAGATGATTGCGGCCAGGGCCCGCATGGTAGGTGGGGAAGCAGCCCCCTATGAGAACTTTACGGGCCGATAAGCTTATGTCATAATGTTACTATTTCTGTAATAATGGCCTGGCCGCCCCGCTCCCTGGGGCTCGTCTATTCCAGCCTCTTCCGACATTACGGTACACGCATCTTTAGAGTCTCAGAGGCCATGGAGAGGTTGGCGCTGGGTGGGAGGCTCCGGGTCTACCTTCACAGGCTGTGCGGCCTGGGTTGGGCCCACCCCTTCAGGGTGGCGGGTAGAGGCAGCTATAGGCTCCTCGACCCTGAACTCTGCATACTGCAGGCGGCTGGCGTCTTAAGGCCTGTGCCCGCTCGCAGGCTCGGCGAGTACACTAGGCTCGTGACCCTCTTCTCCCAGCGGCTCGTGGAAGAGTTGGAGGGGCTCCTGGGCCTCGTGGTCTATGGCTCCGTGGCGAGGGGATCGCCCCGCCCGAATAGCGATGTAGATGTGATCGTGGTCTTGGAGGATAGAACTTCCCTCAGAAGGGCCTTCGACCAAATGGTTGATGTCGAGGGCCGCCCGCCCATCAGCGCAGAGATATCCTTCCTCGCCGAGCATGGCCTGGATACGCATATCTCGCTCCTCCCCCTATCGGAAAGCCGGTTCAGGGCCCATCCGCCCATACTCCTCGACGTAGCCGAGGATGGGTTGGTCATAGTCGACAGGGCAGGCGTCGAGGCCGAGCTACACCGGATCCGCAACAGGCTGGGTGAGCTGGGGGCGAAGAGGGTCTTCATCGGAGAGGATGATTGGTACTGGGACCTAATCCCAAAGTATTCTCCCGGGGTGGAGGTGGAAGTCTGAAGAGTAGGGAGTTCGCCCTCCACCTATTGAGGCAGGCAGAGAGGAGGCTTGAGACCGCTGAGAGGGAGGCGGGGAGGGGTAGCCCCGCTACGCTGTTAGGAGCGCCCCGGAATGTGTTGAGCTGAGCCTGAAGGCGGCCCTGAGGCTTGTGGGTGTAGAGTATCCGAAGAAGCACGATGTGAAAGATGTGTTACTTCGTGTGGGAGACCGATTCCCAGAATGGTTCAGGGTTGGGGAGAAGGCCAGGGTGAGTTCTTTACTGGCCGAGAGGCGGGAGGCGGCGATGTACGGAGACGAAGCCCATGCGGCGGGTCCCAACACACTATTCACGAGACAAGAGGCCAGAAGGGCGCTCCGTTACGCCAAGAAGATCTACAGCGACTGTAAGAGGCTCTTTGAAGAGACTGAAGGCCCCTTACGTAGAGGAGGCATTGGAGCTTGATTTTGAGGCGCCGGGGGAGGGATTTGAACCCCCGAGACCCGGGAGGGTCACGGGCTCGCCTGCTGGAGGGGTTCAAGGCCCGCGCCTTACCTGGCTGCCCGCTCCGTCTAGGCTACCCCGGCATTAGCCTCCTCGAGGGCGCCACCTTTATCCGTTGCCGCAGGCCTCTTCACTATAAGCCCCCTTATTCCGTTCAGGGGGCGAGGTAGGGTGGTGAGCAATAAAAATTCAGGTGGCGGGGTCACTGGGTGGGCTGCGCGGGTTTGACGACCTTAGCTCTAGACCTAATCCTATAGGTGACCAGAGCTATTACGATAGCGGCGATGATGACGGCTATCACCAACTCCATGGGGATGAGGGGTGGCAGCTCCTCGACCCTCGAACCCCAGTCAATCAATCCCAGCACGAGGGCGGGCCCCTCCAGCTGTTTTGCCGTTATGTATGCGCTCTTGAAGATGGGTTCATAGGACCCGTAGGGGGATTCTCCGCTGGCGATTATCTTCCCATTCTTCTTTTCTCCGGCGAATTTCTCGATGGCGACCAGCACGTAGCTTCCTGTCTGCCCCGGCGTGTAGACCTTCGGGTCGATGCCCAGCGGGGCCCTTCCATTGTTCGTTATGACCGCCTTATCGCTGCTCGCAATGACCCAGAAGACGTTCTCAACCTTCGTCTGTCTCATATCCACCCACTTGCCGTCCGGGGTGACCGCGACTACCGCCGTGGGTCCGTGGAAGAGTGCCCTCTGGACGCCTTGAACTATATTCTTCACCTCGGGGTCTTTGGTATTCGTGACGTTTCCAACCACCCTATAGGCAGCTCCCGCGTTGGAAACAGGGTCATCCACAGCGGCGTATTCGAACCTGAGTTTTGACCCGACTGCCTCTAGGATCTTGTTGGAAGCGTCGATGATGTAGTCTCCGGGGTCCTGTGGGCCGCCCCCGAAGTCGCTATCTGATGCCACCCATAGTGTCTTCTTGCCTTGGTTGAACCACTCCTTGACCGCCGTGATCTCTTCGGGTGTATAGACCAGGTTCTTGCCGAAGACATGGCCTAGGATGAGGAAGTCTATGCCCGCCAGTTTCTCGGATGTGATCCTCTCCTTGATTTCGACTACGGTGTAGCCGGCCTTTGTTAGGTTGGAGACCAGGTTGGCGAGGTCGGGACCCACGCTGGGTAGGCGGGCCTCCGTCACCTCCCCATGGCCCGTCGTGTAACCTATGCGGGTCAGCTTTGCTTGGGAGAGGGCTGGCAGGGAGGGTGAAGCCAGGCTGAGTACCAAGGTGGCCAGGATGATTCCTGTTAAGAGGAAATGGCGCTTCAATCTTTTACGCCTCAGTCATCCTTCGGGCTTAAGTCTTTAACCTTTTTTGCCTTGTCGGCGTCAAACCTCTCTGGACCGTCTGGGTCGCATTCTGAGGGCCAGGATGGCCGCAGCGGCGATGCCGAGTCCGAGTATGGCGTAGACCGGAAGATATGTATCAGCGGAGGGTGTGGTGGCTGCATCCCTACCACTCGGTGGGGATGTAACGGAGAGGGTGACCGCTCCCTCGCTGGGGTACCGGGCCCAGTTTCTAGCAGGAGATCCATCGACTATGACGATGTACCATTGCACGGCTCTCCCCGGCAGAAAGCTCTTGAGTGAGGCCTTGAATTCTTCGCCTTCTCTGGCAGCGCCGACGAATCTCCAGAACCCTATGCCCTCAACCAGGTAGTAGAGCCTCACCTGCGAGATTCCAGATTCATCCCTAGCAGTGATGCTCACGATGAATATATCCGCGGGTTCTATGGAGGTGGCTGAGGGTGACACCCGAAGTATTTCCGGTGGGTGTATATCTCGGGTATTCTCGGTTATACTCCAGAGTGGCATGGCGCCGGATGTCTCGGAAAACCTCGGTGTTAAGCTGGAGACATCAATCCCAGCCGCCGCAAGGACGGTCGGTGCGATGTCGTTCATAATACCCCAACCTATGGGGGATTTGATCTCAGGGTGACTGCTTATGACCCAGGTGATGCTGATGAGGGGGTCCTCGAATGGGTAGCCCTCCCCACCATGCCCACCAGCAAATCCGTGGTCAGTGGTCACTAGCACGAGCGTCTCTTCAAGAATACCCTTAGCCCTAAGGGTTTGGAGGATGATTCCGAGGGCCTGGTCCACCTCCCTTAATGCCATCCTATACTCGGCCGTCATTGTTCCGTCGGGATAGTGGTCGTTGGCGCCGTGCCCCACCGTATCCGGCTCGATCCAGTGTGTCCTCAGGTAAAAATTCTCTTTGTAATATTGCTCGATGAACTTTGAAGCCATCAGGGCGGTGAAGTTCGCCCTCAGCAGCGCGCCGTTAAAGCTGAAGGCGTTCCTCTGCAGAACCGGGTCGCTGACCGACCAGGTCAGGTTGGAGGATGAGAATACATAGTCGAAGTCGGGGAGGGCATTCCAGAAGATGGGGTCCTCGTTGCCCGTCACGTTGTTCTTCTTCAGGGTCCATGGGAGGACGAGCCCGGTCTTCCAACCATCCCCGTACCTGGCCTTGATCCGTTCAGCTATCGTCAGGCCGTCGGGGATGACCCGCTTCTCAGATCCGGCTCCAAAGTAGTTCGCCTCGATCCCCGTGATGGCGGGTCCGTAGCCTGTCTCGATGACGGCGAGGCCCGGGTCTGTGGAGGTCTTGTGGCCCACCAGCCGCAGGTCTGTTATGGCACCTCTCTGTAGGAGGTATGCCGCATTCGGCGAATCGCCGAACCGGACCGATTCAAGCAGAGACCGCTTGCTTACACCGTCGTAGCTGACCAACACGATCTTGCTGAACCGGGGGCCCGGGATGGTGAGATTAGAAGCTGGCCAGGCACAGGATGATGCGGTCAGAAGCAGAGCGAAGATTAGGGGGGCAACCCATCTCCTTACCCCCTCGCCCCGCATGACATGGAAGCGGAGAGTGGATGATATGAAGGTAATGGTTTGGCTAGAAACTTATAAATTACTTTGATCCTGGTTGATGCATCATATGACTGGGGCCCGACACGCCCTCTCCACCAAGGTGGCCGTCATCACCGTTGTGGTTCTCGTGGCCCTGGGCGGTGCGTTAGCATACATCTATCCCCTCCTCACCCCGACACCCCCAACCCCCAGCCCTGAGGCGAAGGGTGTCCAGCTCAGGATCATAACGAGGCATGACGCCACCATCCAGTACATCTTCAAGGAGGGTTTTCTCAAGAGTGAGCTCGCCAAGAAGGCGGGGGTGACCGATGTGTTCTTCGACTCGCCCGCGCCACCATATTGGGAGGCCTCCCTCAGGACGGGGGGCTTCGATGTGGCATGGGGGGGTGGCCCGACGCTATTCGACATCATGGCTTCCAAGGGATTCTTCGAAGGCCTCTATGGAGAGACCGTCATGAGGGAAGTTGCCCGTATACCGGATAGCATCGGAGGGGTCCGGCTGAAGAGTGTTCGTGAAGGCAGGCTCATCTGGGTGGCGGCGGCCATATCCTCCTTCGGTATCGTGGTAAACAAGCCCTTCCTGGAGAGGCATGGGCTTCCCATGCCCACCGACTGGACCGACCTCGGAAGGCCGGAGTATGGGAAGAACCTCCCCATCCCCTCTATATCCATGGCCGACCCCCTGGGCTCCACCTCCCACACCCGCATCTACGAGATAATCCTACAGGCCTACGGCTGGGATGATGGGTGGAGGCTGATCACGAGGATAGCCGCCAATGCGAGGATAGAGGCCGGCTCCACTGAAGCGTTACTGCAGATAACGTCCGGAAATGTTGGGCTGGGTCCCGCCATAGACTTCTATGGATATGGGGCGCACGCCGAGAACCCCAATATCGTATACGTCCTTCCCAGGGCGACCATTGTAAACGGGGACCCCATCGCCCTGGTGGCCTCCTCAACTAAGAAGGAGGCGGCGCTGGCCTTCATCGCCTTTGTGCTTTCTGTGGAGGGCCAGAAGCTCTGGCTTCATCCGAAGATAAGCCGCTTGCCGGTGAGGGAGGAGGTGTTTGCGACGCCGGAGGGGCTACAGCGCCCGGACATAAAGGCGGCCTTTGAGGCAGCCCGGGGCAGCGTGCCAGTAGAGTTCAGCGATGACCTCGCCATCTCCTACGAATTCACCCTCCAGAACTACTTCAAGGCCGCCCTCATCGACCAGCACGCCCCCCTCGTGAGGGCCTGGAAGGCGCTCATCGATGCCCTGAACCAGGGCAAGATTTCGAGGGAGAGGTTTGAGAGCCTGGCCGCCAGGCTCGGTGAGCCCCTCACCATAACCATAGACGGGGTCTCTCAGCGGGTGAGCCAGGACTACGCCATCCAGGTCAACGGGAAGCTCGCGCCAGCCCCCAGTGGGGATGAGGCCTTCAGGATCAAATTCCTCGAGGCCGTGAGGAGGGCCGCGGAGGCCCGTTATCGAGAAATCCTGGGGCAGGTCTCAGGGTGAACGGGGGGTGAAGCATGGAGCCATTCCCTGGCCGGCCAGCCTGCGGCTTGCCTGGAGGCGGCTCCGGTGGGAGATGGATGCGCTCTCCACCATCCAGCTTTCAGCCTTTCTGCTCATCGTTCTGGCCTTTCTCATAGAGCCGCTCCTGCTGACCGTCTACAACACCTTCGCCACGGGGCTGGAGTGGTTCGCCATCCTCCTCAACAGCCCCTTCTACTCCCCCATCAGTGTCACGTACATCGATACCTTCCCCTACATTGCGGTTAGCCTTAATGCGGCCGGCCAAATCGTGGAGTGGGCCGGCGCCGACACCCTCTACATCCGTGGGGTCGACCTGGGGGTGGTGGGGAACACCCTGGCCGTGGGGTTTTCGACGGCCGCCATCGCCACGGCCCTGGGGACGGGCATCGCATACGTCTATGCCCGTTACATCTTCCCCCTCAAGGAGGCCATCAGGGTATTGCTGCTCATACCCCTTCTTTCAACCCCCTTTGTCGGGGCCATTGGGCTGAGGAGGATGCTCTCGGCCGACGGTCCGATAAACGTCCTGTTTTATGAGGTCCTGGGCCTGGCGCCCGCCCGGATAGTCTTTGATGGCCTCGCGGCTATGGTGCTCGTCCAGAGCCTGATCTTCTACCCCATCGTGTTCCTCAACGCCTACGCGGCCTTCATGAGTGTCGACCCCACCCTCGAGGAGCAGGCGGAAAACATGGGGGCCAGCGGCTTCAAGCTCTTCAGGACCGTCACCCTCCCCCTCGCGCTGCCCGGCATTGAGGCGGGCGCCATCCTGGTCTTCATACTCAGCATAGAGGACCTCGGCACCCCGATCGTCATCGGGGGCCTCGCCCACAAGACCCTCACCTACCAGATATTTGACATCCTCAGGAACCAGCTGGGTGGGGGATTCAACCCCCTGGCCGGCGCCATGACGGTGACCCTGATGGTGCTGTCGCTGGCCGCCTTCATCGCCATCAGGAGGTACGTGAGCCTCAGGCAGTACGCCTACATCAGCAAGGGGGGGCGGTGGAGGCCCAGGGCCCGGAGCCTCAGGCCCCTGGCCTCCATCCCTTTGATCGCCGCTCTGATAATGGTGGCCCTGGCTGGCTCCATGCCCCAGGTCAGCGTCACCCTCCTCGCCCTCACCGATGAGTGGAAGCCGGGCGACCTCCTCCCCCACCGCTTCACCCTCAAGAACTACCTCTCCCTACTGGAGGACCCGGGAATCTCCAGGAGCATCGCCAACAGCCTGATCTACTCGGCAGCCGCGACGGCCGTGATCGTGCTGGTGGGGACGGGGCTTGCCTACATCGTTACCCGTAAGAGTATACCGGGGAGAGGCCTGCTGGATTTTGTGGCCACCCTCCCCATAGCCCTCCCGGGGGTCGTGATTGCCGGGGGCCTCTTCTACGCGTTCGTGGGCACCCCCCTCTCTCCCCTGCTGAACCCCGCACCCCTGCTGGTCGTGGCATACATCATCAGGAAGATGCCCTTCACCGTCAGGTCTGTGGTCGCCGGCCTCCAGCAGACCCACATCGCCCTCGAGGAGGCGGCCCGGTCTGTGGGTGCGGGCAGGGCCCGGACCATGGCCACCATCGTCATACCCCTCATCCTGGCGAACATCCTCGCCGGCGCCCTCCTCTCATTCGTGTACTCGATGTCGGAGGTCAGCTCGAGCCTCGTCTTTGGGGGCTTCAAGGGCGGCACCTATGCCCCGATGACATGGAAGATGCTGGATATCCTGAGCCAGCTGGGCTTCGGTCTTCATGCGGCCGCGGCGATGGGCACGGTGTTGATGGGGCTCCAGCTCCTGGCCATCGTGGTCTCCACGGGTGTGATGAAGGCCAGGGTCGAGGCGGTGACGGGGGTCTAAGGGTTGAGGGCCAAACCATCCATGCTCCTGCTGCTCTCGCTGCTGGTATTGCTGGGTGCGCAGCCACGGCCCTGGCTGGAGGAGGGTTGGGCCTGGGGGACCGTGGAGCACCAAATCTTGGCCGTGCAGGCCATCGAACTCCTGCCGGAGCCCTGGAAGCCCTTCCTCAAGTTCTATGACTGGCTGATCGCCAAGGCATCCGTCTACCCCGACACCACCTACCCCGACAGGGAGGGCCGGGTGGAGCAGCAGAGGCACTACATCGATCTTGAGATCTGGAGCCCCAAGGACCCCTCGACGGGGACGCTGCCCTTCGCCGTGGAGCAGTTCTTCCAGCAGCTCGTGGAGAGTATAAGGGGTGGGGATTGGGACCGGGCGCTGGTGCTGCTGGGACGCATCTCACACTACATCGCCGACATACACCAACCATACCACTCAACCAAGAACTACTGGCCCGTCACGGCGGACGGGGAGGCACTGCATTCAACCGTGGACCGGTGGCTCAGAAACAATCGGGAAAAGGTGGTTTTCGTGACCACATACCCCCTCACCCCCATCGAGAATCTCACCAGCTTTGTATTCAGCATAGCGTGGCAGAGCCACTCATACCTGCCCAAGCTCAACAACACCCTCCTGGACGGGGGCCGGAATCACACCAGGGGGGTGGGCTGGACCCCCGAGCTAGATGCCATCATGGTTAACAGGACCAATACGGCCGTGATCTCGATAGCCAGGGTATGGTACACGGCCCTCCTACGGGCTGCGGTGAATCCACCCACACCCCCTGCCAACACCCCCCTGAGAGTAACTATATCAAGGGTGACGCCGGCCCAGGAGGGGCCCCTGGACCCGGATGTGAGGTATGACTTCAGGGTTGAGGTCAGAGATGCCCTGGGTGTCAGGATAGATTCGGAGGTCCGGGCGGCGATCGACGGCATCCCCCTAATGGTCTTTCCCGCACCCGGCGAGCCCGAGCCACACGGCCGATACCAGGTCACAATCCTGCCGGGCCAGCTGAAGCCGCTGCAGGGACGCACCTCAACCCTCTCGGTGACCGCATCGGCGAGGGGCTACACGACGGCCTCAACGGAGATGAGGCTCGATATCCGGGGTGCCACCGTGGAGGCAGGGCAGCCCCCCATCCCCGGCTACACCCCCTACATAGGCCTCGCAGCGGCGGTGGCCGCGCTCATCATCACCTTCATGGCTCTCCGCATCCGGCGTGGGGGCTAGCATGGTGAGCCTCACCATAGAGGGGGTCACGAAAAGATTCGACTCCGTGACGGCCCTCGACGGGGTTTCCCTGGAGATACCCCACGGCAGGTTCTTCACCATCCTGGGGCCCAGTGGCTGCGGAAAGACGACCCTCCTGCGGGTCGTGGCCGGCTTCGAGCTGCCCGACGCGGGCAGGGTCATCATGGAGGGGAGCGACATAACCCTCGTCCCCCCACACAAGAGGGGTATGGGGATGGTGTTCCAGAACTATGCGCTCTGGCCCCACATGAAGGTTAGGGATAACGTGGCCTATGGGTTGAGGGTGAGGGGGCTCCCGAAGGCCGAGGTGGCGAGGCGTGTAATGGAAGCCCTGAGGCTGGTCGGCCTGGAGGGATTGGAGGACAGGTTCCCCTCCCAGTTGAGCGGGGGCCAGCAGCAGAGGGTTGCGTTGGCCAGGGCCCTGGCGATCGAGCCTAAGGTGCTCCTGCTGGATGAACCCCTCAGTAACCTCGACGCCAAGCTGCGGGTGGAGGTGAGGGCCGAGCTGAAGGCGCTTCAGCGCCGCCTGGGGATTACGACGCTCTACGTGACCCACGACCAGGAGGAGGCCTTCGCCATCTCCGACCTGGTCGCCATCATCAACCGGGGCAGGATCGAGCAGGTGGGGGCGCCCAGGGAGATCTACACGAACCCGGCCAACCGCTTCGTCGCATCCTTCATAGGCGAGAGCACATTCTTCGAAGGCTTGGTCAGGAGGGAGGGCCCGCATCTCATACTGACCACCAGGGAGGGGTTGACGATCACCCTCCCCAGGGGGCATGAGGGGCTCACCCCCGGAGCCCCCGCACTGGTGGCCGTGAGGCCAGAAGCCTTCACCCTCACCCCCTCCACACCCGAAGATAACGTGATCGAGGGGACGGTCGTCCACGTGGCATTCATGGGGAACTATCAGAAGGTCCACCTGGACTGCGGGGGGCTGAGGGTGGTGGCCATGGTGCCACCCTCGGTCGGGTTGAGCGGCGGGGAGCGGTGCAGGCTCTTCTTCAGCCCCGACGCGGTGGTTCACATACCGGCCTGAGATCTAGGCTTCACGTCAGTTAGTCAAATAATGGACTATCAAAAATTTAGATTTCAAGTTCACACGTCAAGTTTTTAAGGCTAGGGACTTTTGTAGGAGGTATGAAAGGACTACTAGCCCTGCTCTTGGTTGTGCTGTTTCTCAGCCCTGTTGTGACTGCGCAAACCGCTTGGTCCACGCAGCACAAACTGGTTATTGTGACGCCCATAGGTGAAGGCCTTACCAAGCCGGTCACCGACGCCTTCAAGGATTGGTATCGGGCTAAAACGGGTAGAACGATCGAAGTCTCCACCATCACAGGGGGCACACCCGCCCTCTTTGCGAGAATCAAGGCATGGGCTGGGAACCCCGATGGAGACGTCTTCTGGGGAGGGTCGCCCGATATGTACTTGGACCTGGCCGATGCAAGACTCCTACTGGACTACCTCAGTCCCGAGGCGACCGGGCTTCCCGCCGAGTTCGGGCGGGGCATCGTCCTGAAGGATCCCGCTGGGAGATGGTATGTTCTCAGCTTTTACGGACTAGGTGTGATATTCAACGACAAGCTTCTGGCTTCTAAGAACCTGCCGAAGCCACGGACTTGGGATGAACTGCTGGATCCCAAGTATCGAGGACTGATTACTTTCACCAGAGCGGCAGCCAGCGGCACGCTGCACAACCTGGTAGAACTCTTCCTACAGCGCCGTGGGGTTGAGGAGGGGTGGGGCTATTGGAGGATACTGGCGGCCAACCTGGGCAAGTGGTCCGGCCGTTCCTTCGACGTCTACATGGCCGTCAAGACAGGTGAAGCAGCCATCGGCGTGGCCCAGGCCGAAGACTTTGCCGTCACGGCCAGGGCTGAAGGTTTGCCCATAAGCTACTCCTATATGGATATGAACACCATGATACTCTCACCTATCGCGATACTTCGCGGTGCTCCCAACGAATCAGCGGCAAAGGCCTTCGTCGACTTCCTCCTCACCAGGGAGGGCCAGCTGAAGATGGCTGAGGCGGGATTCATACCCAGCCGGCCGGACATCAAGTTCTCCGAAGTGCCGGGCGTGAAGGCGGCCCTGCTTAAAGAGGTGCTTGGTGCGGACTCGGTCTGGGAGCTGAAAGAAAAATTCCAACCGCTGGACTTCGTCCTCAGCGCCAAGCGCTACGCTGAAGTCAACAGAATCTTCGATGAAACCATATTCCACAAATGGGAGGAGTTAAAACTGGCATGGGCCAAGATTGAAGAAGCCACCAGGACGATTAATGGATACAAGGCCCAGGGCGCTGAGATGAGGAACAGCCTCGCCGAGCTCACTAAAGCCATAGAGAGATATAAGGCAGCCGACTACTCAACAGCACTCCAGCTTGCCCAGATCTCGATAGCGATATCAGGGCCTGAGTTCCAGGAATTCCAAACATCACTGCGCCAAAGGCAGCTGGAGCAGGAAGCCCGACAGCAGATCGCCAACCTTCAGCAGCAGCTGCAGACCTTACAAGCCCAGCTGGCCGCCGCTCAACAGCAGCTGAGCAACACGGAAGCCTCAATCCGCTCCTTATCGATACAGGTGGTTGTGGCACTGGCACTGGCTATCCTCCTCCCTGTAGGCCTCTACGCCTATGTGAGAAGACAACTTTAACCACACAGGGAGTATTTTTTTGCAAGCCCTAAGTTTACTGTGTGCTGGGGGAGGGTTGGGATACCTAATCATCTCGAATTTGAGAAAGACGTATGGAGGCTGCCGGGCCGTAGATGGGCTGGACATTGAATTGAGGAAGGGTGAGTTCTTCACCTTACTAGGACCATCCGGCTGTGGAAAATCCACGACGCTTCGGTGTGTCGCCGGGCTTGAAACACCCGATGACGGGGAGATAATCCTGGATGGTCAAATACTCACGTCCGTTCCCAAGGGGATATTCGTACCTCCGCAGAAGAGGAGGATGGGTTTTGTCCCTCAGAGTTATGCCACTTGGCCCCATATGTCGGTCTTTGAAAATATTGAATTCGGCCTCAGGATCAGGCGTGTCAGAAGGAGGGAGAGGTTGGAGAGGGTAGAGCGGATATTGAAGCTCGTCGAGTTGCAGGGGCTCGAGAAGAGATATCCCACCCAACTGAGCGGGGGTCAGCAACAGAGGGTCGCCCTGGCCAGAGCACTGGTCATAGAGCCCGAGGTACTTCTGCTGGACGAGCCTCTGAGTAACCTGGACGCGGTACTGAGGGCAAGCATGAGACACGAACTCAAGGCCCTTCAGCGGCGGCTCGGTATCACAACACTCTACGTAACCCACGATCAAGCCGAGGCCATGGTCATGTCGGATCGAATCGCGGTGATGAGAGCTGGCAGACTGGAACAGGTGGGCACCCCCTACGAGATCTATGAGCAGCCGGCCACCCCCTTCGTCGCCGGCTTCATCGGTGCCGTGAACCTCATACCCTGCAGGCTCATAAGAGTCCAGGACGGCTTTGCTGAAGTGGAGGCCCTGGGCTTTAGGATCATGTGCAGGCTGGGGCCATCTCATGGGACCGGGAGGGTCCTGGTCATCAGGCCCGAGAGGATAGGGATCGTGAAGAACCACGGGGTTGTTGAGAATGGGTTCGTGGGCAAGGTGGTGGATGTAGACTATCTGGGGAGTTTCCTTGAGTACCGCGTAGAGTGTGGGAACCAGCTGATCAAAGTTCATGCAAGGCACTCCCAATTCTTTGAGAAGGGGACGAAGGTGGGTCTGACCGTCCCACGGGAGGAGGCTATTCTGATAGGCGGCTAGACCATGAAAAGGTTGGGCTTATCCGAGCTCGCGGTTATTGCCACTATCTACGCTTTCGTTATCGGCTTCGTCTTCCTTCCAATCCTGGTCGTCGCATTGGAAAGCCTGAAGGGAGGCCAGGGGCTCTCAGCGGAACACTATGTGAGGTTCCTTTCAAGCCCACATCACACCAGGCTCATCGCCAACAGCCTCCTCCTTGCAGTACTCACGACCATAGCATGTACGGCCATCGCACTGCCCTTGGCATATGTCCTAGGGCGATACGACCTGAAATATAAGGCGGTTTTAAGAACTCTCCTCTTGGCGCCCCTCGTAACTCCTCCCTTCGTTACCGCGTTAGCTCTAGTTAACCTGTTCGGTCTAACGGGAACATTCAACATTATCCTGGTAGAGTGGTTGAAGATAAATTCGGAGCCCATTGATTTCCTCGGGGGTCTACCGGGCCTAGTATTCATTGAAGCTCTGCATTTCTTCCCCCTGCTCATGCTGAATCTGGAGGCCTCCATCGCCTCCATATCCAGGGAGGTTGAGGAGGTTGCTGAGGTCCATGGAGCTTCAGGCTGGACAAGGTTCTTCCAGGTAACCCTCCCCCTGGCCATGCCCGGTTGGCTTACCGGAAGCCTTCTGGTATTCATATTCGCCTTCTCTGACTGGGTTACACCCCTGATCCTTAGACAGCCCTGGTACCTCGCCACCGAAGTTTACCTGGCCATATCGGAGAATTACGGTTTGGACCCCGTGCTCTACAGGTCGGGGTTGGTGGGCACCATCCTCATCACCCTCGTCACCATCTCCTCATTAGTTATCGTCCGCCGGATGATAGAGCGGAGGAGATATGAGGTCAAGGGGGTCGGCCGGCTCATCAGGGTTAGGGGCCTCAAGAGAGTTGCCAGCTACATCTTCATAGCGCTGATCATCACCATAGGCCTCCTGCCGCCCATATGGATATTTCTGCGCTCCATCTCCAAGCGATGGTTTCTGACGGCATTCCCCACCGAGTTTACAACGGAGCATTACAGACACGTCCTGGAAGATATAGGCCTGCCGCTGTGGAACTCGGTTGGGTTTGCAATCACCGCCCTAGCCATGGACCTTCTCTTAGGCGTAACCATAGCTTACATTCTCACCAGAACTAACTTGCCGGGTAGGTGGCTGCTGGATAGTCTCGTTACCTTCATAATAGTTATTCCAGGGATCGTGCTTGGGGTGGGCTACCTCGTATCTTTTACACAGCCTACCCTTCCCCTGGCCCGGAATTGGTTCATCATGCCACTGGTCATAGCGGTTCACAGACTTCCCTTTGTGGTCAGGTCCTCCTATGCGGCGTTCGTATCCCTTGACAGGTCGCTGGAGGAGGTGGCATATGTACTGGGGGCCAGCAAAAAGTACACGGTCGCCAAGATCACTCTCCCACTGACAACAAGGGCCTTGGTTGCGGGGGGTCTATTCATGCTGGTATTTGGCCTCCAGGAGCTGTCAGCCCTGATGTTCCTATACAGGCCAGGTTGGGAGACCATCACAATCTCCATCTTTAAGCTGGCGATGAGCGGGGCAAACTTTGAGGGGGCGGCCGCCACGGGAGTCGTGCTGATCCTTATCGTGGCGCTCTTCATGGCGCTGGCCTTCAGGTTGTCGGAGCGCATAACCTCCTACCAAGTACGCTGACCGGCACTAAATGCCCCCACATACCCATCCCGCCATCAAAGCACTGGTCTTTGACCTAGATGGGACCCTCTATTCTTCCCCGAGATATAATAGGGTGTTCGAGAAAACCATCCTCCGCCTGGTTTCAGAAAGGCTCTCCATCGAGATCGGTGAAGCGGCCAGTTGGCTAGCGGCGGCTAGACGCAGGGAGCCTAGCTTAACGAGGAGGCTCCAGGCCCTCGGCATACCTAAAGAGGTGATGCACGAGTACCTCTCACACCACCTTAATTGCGAGAGCCTTATCACGCCGGATACAAGACTCCCATATCTTATACGTTACCTGCGGGCCTCCGGGTTCCGAATATGCCTGCTGACGGATGCCGGAAGACCCCTCGCTGAAAGGATCATTCACAGGCTTGGCTTGGCGCCTGAAGACTTCGACCTGTTCTTAACGGGGAGCGAAGCCGAGCCCAAGACTTCCCTAGAACCCTTCCGGAGGGTCGCAGGGATGCTCAGCCTCACCCCCTCCGAGATACTTTACGTCGGAGACAGGCTGCTGGCCGAGATAAAGCCTGCACATAAAGCTGGTTTCAGGACCGCCCTAATCAAAAGGGGGCCTGCCCCCCAGGGAACCAAGTACGTGGATTTCAGGCTGCAGTCCATATACGAGCTGCCCTCGATCCTGGGGTTGGGTGCGAAGGGGCCTGGCCTGGTTGTCTGGATCACGGGTATACCATCGAGTGGGAAGACAACCCTAGCAAGGATGTCAGCCGAGAGGCTCAGGGAGAGAGGTCTAGCCGTGGAGATTCTCGAGTCGGATACCATTAGAAGGCGGTTGTTCGATACACCATTATACACAGAGAGGGAGACGCAGAGGGTCTATGAAATGCTTCTTGAGACCGCAGGCTTTCTCTCAGGGATTGGGGTGAATGTTTTCATCTCAGCCACGGGATTTAGGCAGGCATTCAGGGACCGGGCCAGGAGAATGTTCCCCAGGTATCTGGAGGTGTATGCCAAGTGTTCCCTTGAAGTGGCGATGGCGCGGGACAGCCAGGGCCTTTATCAGAGGGCATTATCAGGGGAGATCAGGGGCCTGCCAGGATTTCAGGTAGAGTTTGAGGAACCCCGCAGCCCAGACATCACCCTCAGAACAGACATGCTGAAGCCTGATGAGTGCGTCCAGAGAATAATCGAGGCAATCGATAGAGAGGCATCCAGGCATAGTTCAACCCACGCCAGGCCCTCCTAAGAACCCAGTAGAGGCGCCTGAAGTGTGTAGGGGATTCTCTCTTGTGTGGATAACGTATTTATCCGGGGGCTTGCCGCCATAAAATCACAGGCGTGGTCACCCTATGGGTACTCCATACAGGTATGTGATGCTCGAGCACACGACGGATGCGTTCTGGGAGGCTTACGGCCGGGACCTCCCCGAACTCTTCGCCAGCTGTGCCCTGGCCCTGATGGACACCGTGGTGGATGTGGGGAGGGTGGAGGGTGTGGATATGGATGAGGTCCGTGTGAGTGGCCATGACCTGGAGAGCCTGCTCTACAACTGGCTCGACGCCTTGATCGCCGCCATGAGTATAAAGAGGAGGGTCTATTCCAGGTTCGAAACCCGGGTTACCGAGGAAAGAGAGGGGTTCACGTTGGAGGCCAGGATGTGGGGGGAGACCATTGACTTCGAGAAACACCATTATAAGACAGAGGTTAAGGGGGTCACGTACCACCTCATGGCTGTGGAGAGGACCGAGGATGGGTACAGGGCCCGGTTCATCCTCGACCTCTAGGGTTAATTTGGGCTGGAGCGCTGATATCGTAATCCATATTTAGAGGGCCCGGGAGGGACGGGGACCCCGGATGGGGGGAGACCCTGAACTCGAAGAGATACTAAGCCGTAAGGCCCGGGAGTGGGCTGCGAGGCGTTCCGGGCAGCAGGATCCAGGGGTGAAGCCGAGGGTGCTAAACCTGACCCCCGAGGACTTCCAGGTCCACGCGAACTCGGATATGCCGCTGGTCGTGGACTTCTGGGCGGCCTGGTGTGGACCGTGCCGGGCCATGCTGCCCATCTTCGAGGAGGCAGCTGGCCTCTACCAGGGTAGGGCCGTCTTCGGTAGGCTCAACGTGGACGAATACCCCGAGCTGGCCAGTAGACACTCCGTTTTCTCCATACCAACCTTCCTGGTCTTCAGGCGGGGTGTGGAGGTGGACAGGCTCGTCGGGGCGGTTACGCGACAGCGCTTCATGCAGTTCTTGGCTTCAAACCTGGCCTAGGTCATCCAACCCACGCTACGGTTAAATCGCCCCCCACGCTCCGCCGCCCGTGGAAGCCAGGCGATACGAGACCATCCTCACCGCCCGGGAGGGCCGGGTGGCCATCATCACGCTGAACAGACCCCAGAACCTCAACGCGCTGAGCCTCAAGTTGATGGAGGAGCTGGTGGATGCCCTGGAAGCCTTCGACGCGGACCCGGAGGTGGGGGCCATCGTGCTGACCGGCAGCGATAGGGCGTTCTCCGCCGGGGCCGACATCAAGGAGATGGCCGATATGAAGATGGTGGATATGCTTCTGGAGAGGAGGTTCCTGCTCTGGGAGAGGATCCGGAGGGTGAGGAAGCCCATCATCGCCGCCGTCAGCGGATACTGCCTAGGCGGCGGTCTGGAGCTGGCCATGGCATGCGACATGATAGTGGCCTCGGAAAAGTCTCAGTTCGGCCAGCCCGAGATAAATATCGGGGTCATCCCCGGAGCTGGCGGGACACAGAGGCTCACCAGGCTGGTCGGGAAGCACAAGGCGATGGAGATGGTGCTCACGGGGAGGGCTGTGGATGCCTGGGAGGCCCACAGGCTCGGCATCGTAAATAGGGTTGTGCCCCCCGAGCTGTACCTGGAGGAGGCGAAGAGGCTGGCGGCCGAGGTGGCATCCAAGGCCCCCATAGCCTCCCTCCTGGCCAAGGAGGCCGTGTTGAGGGCCATGGACACCCCCGTGGAGGTGGGCCTGGATTATGAGAGGAAGCTCTTCTACCTGCTCTTCGCCACCGAGGATAAGGAGGAGGGGATGAGGTCCTTCCTGGAGAAGAGGAGGCCGCAGTTCAAGGGGCGATAGGAAGGCGAGGGGCAGAAGTTCATTAGCCCGGCGAGTGGGGGTTGTTGCTGTGAGCAGCCCGTACGACACCATCATCTACGAGAAACAGGAGGGGGTGGCCATAATCCGCATGAACCGGCCTGAGAAGCTGAATGCCCTGTCGCAGCAGATGCTGGAGGAGCTCGCCACCGCCCTATCCAGCGCCGAGTCCGACCCCGAAGTCCGGTGTGTGGTGATCACGGGGGTCGGGCGGGCCTTCTCCGCCGGCGCAGACCTCTCCGAGCTGCAGGCCCGCTATGAGAAGCAGGAGCCCGTGAACCTGGGCCAGCACCTCAGGAGATACTTCAACCCCCTCATCCTGAGGATTAGGAGGATGGAGAAGCCCGTCATAGCCCTGGTCAATGGTGTGGCCGCCGGCGCGGGTCTGGGCCTCGCCCTGGCCTGCGACCTGCGTATAGCCTCCGAGGATGCCAAGTTCGTGGAGGCCTTCACCAAGGTGGGGCTCATCCCGGATTCGGGCTGCACCTACTTCCTCCCCCGATTGCTGGGGCTCGACAAGGCCATGGAGCTCGTGATGACCGGCGATGGCATCGATGCGGCCGAGGCCCACCGGCTCGGGCTGGTCAGCCAGGTCCTACCCCGCCAAGAATTTGAGGCACAGGGTCTTCAGTTCGCCAAACAGGTGGCCCGGGGCCCCACCAGGAGCATTGGGTACGCCAAGAGGGCGATAAACAGAGCCCTCACATCCAGTCTGGAGGATGCGCTGGAGTACGAGGCCTACATGCAGGAGCTGGCCGGCAGGACCAGCGACCACCTGGAGGGTGTACGCGCCTTCACCGAGAAGCGGCAGCCCCAATTCACGGGCAGGTGACACCGGAAAAGCATAACAGAGAGGGCCTAGGTTCATGGCTGGCCATGGGCGTAGGCAGCGGGGGACCGAGGGATGCCCTGGTCATCGAGGCCCTCCGGACGCCCATCGGGAGGTACGGGGGTGCCCTCTCAAGGGTTAGGCCCGACGACCTGGCTTCATACGTAATCCAGGCCCTCGTGGAGCGCTCGGGCATCAACCCCGAATGCATTGATGATGTGATCTTCGGCTGCGGTAATCAGGCGGGGGAGGACAACAGGAACGTGGCCCGGATGGCCGTGCTCCTGGCCGGCCTCCCACCCACGGTACCAGGTGTGACGGTCAACCGGCTCTGCGCATCCGGGCTCGACGCGATAAACTACGCGGCCTATAGAATCCTCTCGGGGGAGTCGGATGTCATCATCGCCGGCGGGGTCGAGAGCATGTCGAGGGCCCCCTTCGTCATGCCCAAGCCCGAGCATGGCTTTCCCCGCGGCGACATCAGGATGTACGACACCACCATCGGGTGGCGCTTCGTAAACCCCAGGCTCGCCTCCCGATACAGGACCCTCAGCATGGGCGAGTGTGCCGAGGTCCTGGCCGAGAAGTATAACATATCGAGGGAGGAGCAGGATAGGTATGCCCTGGAGAGCCACCGGCGGGCCATCCGCGCCATCGACGAGCACATCTTTGATGATGAAATAATACCGGTGAAGACCGTGGATGAGAAGGGGGAGGAGAGGGTCGTCAGGACGGATGAGGGGCCCCGCCGCGACACGGATATGGAGAAGATGGCCAGGTTGAGACCGGTCTTCAAGGAGAATGGTACTGTGACGGCCGGGAACTCCAGCCAGATCAGCGATGGGGCCGCCGGCGTCCTCCTCGTCTCCAGGGAGAAGGCGGAGGAGCTGGGGCTCACCCCCCTGGCCAGGTTCGTCTCATCCGCCGTGGCCGCGGTGCACCCCGACTACATGGGGCTGGGGCCTGTCTACTCGACGCCCAAGGCTCTGAAGAGGGCCGGGCTGACCCTGGACGACATAGGCCTGATCGAGCTGAACGAAGCCTTCGCGGCCCAGGTGCTCGCCTGCATGCGGGAGATGCCCCTTGAAAGCAGCAGGGTTAACCCCAACGGCGGCGCGATAGCCCTCGGCCACCCGATCGGCTGCAGCGGGGCGCGTATCGTGGCGACCCTCCTCCACGAGATGAGGAGGAGGAAGGTCAGGTACGGACTGGCCACCCTATGTGTGGGCGTGGGCCAGGGGGAGTCCACAGTCTTCGAGCTCGTGGCATAGCTGGTCCGGGGCCTCTCCGGCGACGTTTGGATAGCGGTTCACGGAGGTGGCTTTAAGACCCCAACCATGGACCGCCAATCGGGGTATCTGACGCGCTTACAGCCTGTACTCCCTGGGGGTCATCTGTATGGTGACCCACTTGATCTCCGTCAGCTCCTCTATCGAGTACCTCCCCCCCTCGCGGCCCAGGCCGCTCTCCTTCACCCCCCCGAAGGGCGCGTGGGCTTCATCGTAGAGGGGTGTGTCGTTGATGTGTACCATCCCCGCCTCCAGCTTCCTGGCCATGGCCAGAGCCCTGTTCAGGTCCTTGGTGATGATGCCCGCCCCCAGCCCATACCTGGAGCTGTTCGCCACCTCGATGGCCTCCTCCGGCCCCTTCACGGGTATCACGGGTCTGGCAGGCCCGAAGACCTCCTCCTCCAGAACCCTCATCCCGGGGGCGACGTTGGTGAGGATGGTGGGGCGGTAGTAGAGCCCCTCATACCATCCCCCACACTCCAGCTTTGCCCCCTTCTCCAGGGCGTCCTGGACCTGTCCGTGCACGGTCATCAGCTGCTGCCTGTTGATCATGGGCCCTATCTCGGTCTCGGGCCTGGAGGGGTCGCCCACCCTGAGCTGGGATGTGAGCTCCACGAATCTCCTCAGGAACTCGCCGTAGATGGCCTCCTCCACGATCACCCTCTTGGCACAGACGCAGCTCTGCCCCTGGTGGTAGAAGCAGCCGAAGACGGCCGCCTTGGCCGCATACTCGATATCCGCATCCCTCAGTATTATCAGCGGGTCGCTGCCTCCGAGCTCCAGGGTTACCCGCTTAAGCCTGCTGGCGGCCTTCTGGGCCACATATATGCCGGTCTGCGACTCGCCGGTGAATGTCACCCTGGACACCTTATCGTGGGTGATCAGCACATCCCCCAGCTGGCTGCCCCTCCCCGTCACCACGTTGAGCACCCCCCTGGGGAGCTTGACGGAGTCGAAGAGCTCGGCTATCTTGATGCCTATCACGGGTGTATCGCTGGAGGGCTTCAGGACCACCGTGTTGCCCAGGGCTAGGGCGTGGAGAATCTTCCTCATGGGTATCTGTAGGGGGAAGTTCCAGGGTGTGATGGCCACCACCACCCCGGCCGGCTGCCGCAGCACCAGGGAGAGCTTGCCCGTGTCCGAGGGCAGGATGTCTCCATCCAGGTTTCTCGCCAGCTCGGCCGCGGACCTCAGCATGTTTAGGGTGAAGGCCACCTCGACCGACGCCTTTCTCAGTGTAGCCCCACTCTCGCGGACGAGGGTTTGAATGAACTCCTCCTTCCTCTGGGCGAGCGCCTCATACACCCGATAAAGATAGTCCGCCCGCCTCCTGGCCAGGGTCTCCGCCCAGGCCTCCCTCGCCCTGTAGGCCGCATCGATGGCCCGCCTGGCATCATCGGGGCTTGCCCTGGGTACCAGGGCATACAGCGATTCATCGATTGGTGTATAGTCCTCGAAGAACTCGCCGGTGGAGGAATCCACCCACTCCCCATCAATATACATCTTTACCCGCTGGACAGCCTGCTGCATGGGTGGGGATGGCCAGGGTATCCTAAAAACGGTTTACCAAGGAGCCCAGATCAAGCCTGGGGATGGTGAGCTGCAGGTGGGGGCCAAAGGCCTTTACCATATAAGGCCGGCTGTTACGGAGGACATCCCGCAGATCATAGAGGTGGCGAGGGCGGCGGCCGGATGGGACGACTACATCCCCCACGTGATTTCAAGCTGGATTAAGGACCCCAGGGGGGAGGTGATCGTCGCCGCCACCGATGGTAGAGTTGTCGGTCTGGCCCGGTACTTCTTCCAGACACCGAGGGTGATATGGATGCAGGGTCTGAGGGTCCACCCGGAGCACAGGGGGCTTCGGCTCTCCGACCGGATTGCGCGGGAGTGCATGAGGCGGGCTAGAGAGAGGGGTGCCACCAGGGCCCGGCTGGCGACCAGCTACAGGAACCTACCGGCCCTCAGGCACATCAAAAGAATCCGTTTCAGGCTCATCACGCGGTGGAGGGTCTACTCCAACTGCAGAAGAGGGGGAGAGCACCCCCCTCCAGAGCCCAGCATAGCGGAGGCCTCTCAGGTTGGAAGACTATGGGATCACCTGCGCTCCTCGAAGACCTTTCGGATTGCCGGCCGCATGTATGCCCAGGGATGGGTCTGGTATGACCTGGACCGTGAAGCCCTGGGGAGGCTGGCGGCGGCCGGGGAGTGCTACTACTATGGTCCACCCGATACACCCCGAGCCATCATGATAGCCGGCCCGGTTTCCGAGGAGCGGGGGGAGGGGGTCTTCAGGGTGAAGTATGCGGAGGGCAGGGTGCCGCAGCTCCGCCAACTGGTTGAGTACGCCATCCACCAGGCATCTCAACGGGGCCTTCCCCTTACGATCACTCTGCCAAAGTTCAGGGGCTCCGGTAAGGTGGTCGATAGGGCCTGGTTTGAGTGGGCCGGTGAGATGCTGGTCTTCGGCCGCTCACTCTAAACCCTTAAATGAGTATTATAACGGCGTTATAGGACGTGTCTGCCCAGCAAGAACTCCACGTGGTACTGCTCTCCAACGACCCCAACAGGGTGTTCCCCGCCCTCTCCCTCGTGCTGGGAGCACGGGCCATGGGTGTGCCGGGAAGTCTGTACTGCGCCCAGGCCGGCCTGGACGCGGTGCTGAAGGAGAAGTCCGAAAAGATCCAGCTGCCCGGCTATCCACCCGCGTCCAAGTTTGTGCGTGACGCCATATCCGCGGGGGCCTATGTGTGTGCATGCGCACCCTCCAAGCAGATACTGGAGCAGATGGGTGTCAGGCCCGACACCGTAATCGAGGGCGTCCAGCTGGAGGATGCGATCACATTTCTCAAAAGGGCCCTGGCGGCGGCTAAAAACGGGGGGATAGTGACCTTTATCTAGGCGATGGTGGATGAGCGAGGTGGAGTTCATCCATCTGAGGGGGCCGCTCGACCTGGTCAGGGAGAGCCCCTCCAGGGTGGTGGATACGGTGGGCATGGTGTGTCCCTACCCCAGCTTCGAAGCATCCAAGGCCATAGCAGATCTCAGGCCTGGTGAGGTGATCGAGATCATAACGGATTCCGACATCTCGGCCCGGGAGTCGATACCGACCGTGTTGGACCGCCACGGGCTCAACTATATAGTGTACAGGTCTGGGGAGCTGTGGCATATCAAGGCCGTGAAGCCCCCTTAGCCCATCCTACCGATCACCCTCTTCAGCAGGGCCCGCTCAGCCCTGATTATCCTGAGAATTAGGGGTTCACCCAGCTCACCGACCTCCTCCAGGATCTTGGAGGCCATCTTCGTGGTCATACCCTTGGCGGCGAGGGTGAGTGCCGCTGCCACGCCATACCTTTCGAGGAGCCCCCCGCTTCTCTCCAGCCTGGCCTTCACCCCCCTCTGCCTCAGGTTTAGTGGGAGTGCGAGCCTCACCCTTCTCGCGATGCCCTCCACCAGGTCGAGGGGTTCACTGGCCATACCGATCCTTCTGGAACCGCAATCAGGACAAGTGGGTCTGTTCCAGTAATCCAGCACCCTCATGGGGGATACGAAGTTCCAGCATGCGGTGCACACAAACACCCTACCCTCCGACAGGAGTCTGCTCCTGACCGCGTTGATGAGTAGGGCCCGGAGCCTCTCCCCCTTCACTATATCGGTCTTCATCGCCATCCTCTCGATCCCCAGTTTGGCCAGTGGTGAGATGGGCAACCCTTCCCTAACCAGCACAACATCGATCTCCCCGGCCGCGAGCCTTCTGAGAATAGCCTCACACGTTTTGAGGTCGGCATCCTGCTGCAGCACCGTTTTGATGGTCTCTTCGTAGACGGGGGTCCCCCTCACCGCTTCGATGGCCGTCTTCAGCAGCCCGGGGTCCATCGGGATGCCCCGCTCAAAGACCCCGAACTTCTGGGCCACCTGGACGAACCTCTTTCTGAACACACCACTGTCCTCGAAGGCGGCCCTAGCGGTTGCCCGCAGGTCCATGTATGCCAGGGCTTTCAGCGCGTCCACCGCCAGTCCGGGTGTGACCCCCGGCCCGGCGAGGGTGAAGCGGTAGGGGTCGAACTCCACCTGCACCGGGGCCCCCACAATCTTCGAAAGGAGGTAGCCTGTGGCGCGGGCCAGCAGGCTATTGGCCAGAGTACCGTAGCAGGCATGTATGATCACCTGGTTGCCGTCCCCCTCCACCACCAACCTGTCCGGGGAAGGCACGGGATAGTGTAGGTGGAGGTGTTGCTGTACCGGTCTCGCCACCTCCAGGGCGGCATCCCCCTTGAGGGGGTATTCGTCTGTAATCGCCAGGGCCACCTGTTCCAGGGATTCGCCGCCCTGAAGCCTAGCCGCGATGTTAAACCTAACCCAGCCCACCTCCCGGGCCACCTCGTAGGGGACCGGGATCTCGTCGCCGACCCAGGTGGGGATGGCGCCGAGGGGGTCCTCGTCGGGCACCACCTGGATCACCCCCTGACCCACCGATGTGATCCTCCAGATCTGGCCGGCTTCCACGAATTTCGCCCCCGGCCTCGCGTGCTCCAGCACAAATTCCTGGTCGAGGACGCCTATGGCCTCCCCATCGGGGAGCGTGACCAGGTACTTCCGCTCCTCCGGGATCATGCTGAGGTTGGCAAAGTAGTACTCGTAGAGGGGTTGGAGCGAGGGGGGCTTGGTGACGAGCCCGGTGCGCCGATCATAGCTCAGCAGCCTCGGCCTCCGCTCCGACATGTAGGTGACGATGGATTCGAGCTCCTCGAGGGTCACATTCCTATATGGGTAGGCCTGGGTGATGAGCTGGTGGATGGCCTCGATGTGCCAGCGCTGCCTGTCGATGACGAGCCCCGCAAGCTGGTGTGCCAGTGCCTCGTATGGGGCCTCGGGAACCTCCGTGGCCTCCAGCCTGCCCTGCCTCGCCCTCCTCGCGATTACGGCGGACTCCATCAGGTCCTCGGGGTCCAGGGCCACGACGAGTCCACGGGACACAGCCCCCAGGGCATGCCCGCTCCTCCCCGCCCTCTGGATAAGGCGCACCACCTGCCGGGGTGAGCCGTACTGTATGGAGACCTCCACGCTCCCAACATCGATCCCCATCTCCAGGGAGGATGTGCATATAACCGCCTTCAGCCTCCCCTCCTTCAGGCCGGATTCCGCAGCCAGCCGGGTGGCCCGGGAGAGGGAGCTGTGATGCACCGCCACGGGGTAGTTGATGTCCAGGAGGCGGAACCTGCTCCCCAGCGCCTCCGCCTCGCTCCTGGTGTTCGTGAAGATGAGGGCTGACTGATACCGCTGAAGGGTTTCATGTATGTGGCGCACCCGGGCGGCCACGTCGGGGTAGGTGAAGAGGACCTTGGAGGCCAGCTCGTGGTCCCTCTGTGTAGGCCTTGGATAGACCACCGTGAACTCGAAGGACTTCACCTCCTCCGCCTGCAGCACCCTACACTTCCTGCGGGTTCCCACGAGAAATGAGGCCACGACGTCGGGTGAGCCGACGGTGGCCGAGAGGCCTATGAGCTGGGGCTCCCGGCCCAGGATGAGCCGGAGCCTTTCCAGGGCCAGGGATAGCTGGGCCCCCCTCTTGTCCGTCGCCAACTCGTGAACCTCATCCACCACCACCCACCTGACGTTGGTGAGCTGCCTCCTCAGGCGCCTGCCCACCAGCAGGATCTGGAGGGTCTCGGGCGTCGTGATCAGGATGTCTGGGGGCGCCCTCGACTGCCCAGCTCTCTCCTCCCTCGGGGTATCTCCGTGCCTGACCGCCAGCTTCAGGTCGAGGCGCTTACACCACCACCCCAGTCTATCCAGCAGGTCGCGGTTGAGGGACCGGAGGGGTGTGATATACAGCAGGTAGGGCCCCTTGCCCCTCAGCCCCTCCCGGACTAGGTTATCCATGAGGGGCAGGAGGGCTGCCTCGGTCTTACCGGTCCCCGTGGGGGCCATGAGTAGCACGTTTTCACCCGCCAGGATGTGGGGGATCGCCACCTCCTGGGGGAGGCTGGCGTAGTCGAAGCCCCGCTCCCTTATCAACGCCTGGACCGGCGGGGTGAGAAGCTCGAAGGCCCCCAAGGTGGCTGGAGCCCCCACCACACGCTTTAAACCGTAACTGGCCGGGCCGCCCCTTATCAGAAGGGGGGCCTGAAGACGGAGGCTAAGGCGCCCAGTAGGGTTGCGTCCTCGCCCAGGGGGGAGGCCATGATGGCGGGGGGTCTGAGCATCAGCCTCCGGGGGAGCTCACGCCTTATGGGCTCTATGATGAGCTCGCTGTTTCTCAGCGCCACCGCGCCGCCGAAGGTGATGAGCGTGGGGTCGAAGATGTGGGCCAGGTTTACGGCACCCACCAGGTTGTAGTGGGTGATGCGGTCCATAATCCTCTGGGCTAGCCAGTCACCTGCCCTTGCGGCGTTCAGCACCGATTCGGAGGATAGGGGCTGAATGTGGTCCAGCAGGCTTTCGCGTGCCTCCCCGGCCCTCCTCACCCTCTCCCTTTCATGCTGGGCGAACCTGGGTATGCCGGCTCCACCGCAGTAGGCCTCCCAGTGCCCTGCCTGGCCGCAGCCACAGGTCAGTGTCAGCTCCACATCCACAATCATGTGGCCTATCTCCAGCGCGTTCCCATCCTTTCCTAGAACGAGCCTGCCGTCGATGACCGCGCCCCCTCCGATCCCCGTACCCATTGAGACGTGCACGAGGTCCTGGCTCTGCCTGCCCGCGCCGTAGATGAACTCGCCCCAAGCTGCGGCATTCCCATCATTCAGCAGAACAACCTGCTTCCCAGTGAGATCCCTGAAGTGCCTCACGATGTTTATGTTTCGTAGCGGCAGGTTGGCGGGCGCCCTTATGATGCCCTCCCTCGCATCGAGGGGGCCGATGGCCCCTATACCCACCCCCACAATCTCCTGCATTGAATACCCTGAGCAGACCCTCCCCACAAGCCCCTCGAGGCGGTTGAGAAACTCTTCATTTGTGCTGATGTCCCGCAACTCGATATAGGCCCTGCTGAGTATATGGCCCTCGTCCGTTCCTATACAGGCCCTAGCCCTTGAGGCCCCTATGTCGAGGGCGAGGGCCAGCCGGGCCGCCAACTCACCCTTTCCGGAGGATGGCCTGTGATAAGGGTAGCGCCCAGCCATCCGATACCTTTAATAACCTTACAGGAGTCCTACCAGGCAGCGTCGGAAGACGCGGAGAATAGAGAATACGAGTCGCGAAGGTCGGAGGAGTTTCCAACCAGGTGGCTTCAGACCGAAGCCCGTCGAGGTAGGCGAGGAGTACGATGTCACCGTCTCCGAGACCTCGAGGAGAGGCGACGGCGTGGCTAAGATTCGTGGCTTCATCATCTTCGTACCCGGCACATCCCCGGGTCAGCGGGTCAAGGTTAGGGTGACGCGTGTGGCTCCCCGCTTCGCCGTCGCCGAGGTCGTGGGCTCCCAGCCAGCGGCAACCCAGGAGGAATAAGGGGTTCCTTACCATCCCTGCGCCTGAACGGCCGGCTGAAACCCGGCCGCCCCCAATTTTTTAGTCGCTTCACACCCTAGTTGTCATGTCCGCTGACAGCCTTGGGTTTTAGATGTTGAAGCGCTTGAGGGCGAAGGGTTCTAGGTTGAGCCGGCTCCTACCCTCCAAGGCCAGCTCCTGGACGACCTCCCCGATGGAGCTGGCGAACTTGAAGCCGTGGCCGGAGCAGGCGCTGATGATGATAACGTTGCGATGTCTGGGGTGAAAGTCAATGATGAAGTGGCCGTCGGGCGTGTTGGTGTAGAGGCAGGTGGTGGCGGAGAGGATTGGTCCGTCGGCCCAGGGCATGTGGGTCCTGAGGAAATCCCTCACGGGCTGCTCGTCCTCGGGGGTTACCTGCCGGCGGATCTGCTCCGGGGGTGCGCATTCGCCGCCGTGGTGCCGGGCCACCTTCACCCCCTGGCCGTCAAACTCCGGTATCCCGTAGAAAATCGTGGGCCCATCGCTCTCCCAGATGAATATGGGCATGTTATCGGCACTAAACAGGTCACGTCTAACGGTGGGCTGGAACCAGAAGACGACCTGTCTCTCACACTTTAAGGGTAGGTTTAGGTCCCCCAGCAGTGTCGTGTTCCAGGGCCCCGCCGCGAATATGATGCCGTGGGCGGTGTAGGAAGCCCGGTCCGTCCTGACCTCTACGCCACGGTCGTCCGCCCCCCAGCCCACCACCTTCTCACGGAACCTGAGGGCCGCTCCGTTTCTCTGGGCCAGCTGGAGGGCGGCCTCTATGCACATCTCCGGGATGAGAATGCCGGCCGCCCTTTCATACAGCCCCACGTGGTCAGGTGGGACCCTGAAGACTGGGAAGCGCTCCTGTATCTTATCACTGCTCAACACCTGATATTCGAGGCCGTGCTCCCTGGCACTTCTCATCGCCCCGGTTAGGAGGGGCCCATCCGGCCTCCCGATCATCAACCCCCCTGTTTGGAGCAGCAGCCTCACCCCGTATTCGGCCTCCAGTTGACCCCAGAGTTGGAATGCCCTCTTCACGAGAGGGACGTATGCGGGCCCTTCGAAGTAGGCGCTCCTTATGATCCTCGACCTGCCGTGGGAGGAGCCGTTCTGGTGATTCATCCCGAACTGCTCGAGGCCCAGGACCTTAACTCCCTTCCTGGCGAGGTGATAGGCCGCCGCGCTGCCCATCGCACCCAAGCCCACCACGATCCAGTCGAAGGCCATCGGCACCCCCACCATGCGCGAGTGCTTCGTAAAGCAATTATTGCTGTTTGGTGGGCTTCCAGTCCATGCTCTTGCTGACCCGGGAGGATATCTACTCCCTCATCACCATGAAGGAGGCCATCGAGGCCATGGGTGAGGCCTTCGCGGCCCTCACTCTGGGAAGGGCCCGGATGCCGATGAGGCAATCCATGGATGTGGGTGGCGGCGCCACCTTATTGTGTATGCCATCGAAGATCGCCACCCTGCCGTCGAGCGTCGTAAAACTGGTCACCGTGGTCCCCGATAACGCCCGGCGTGGCAGGCCCACGGTCCAGGCCATCGTTGCCTACTTCAACGATGAGACGGGCGAGCCAATGGCACTCCTCGAGGGTTCGAGCCTCACCGCCCTGAGGACGGGGGCCGCGGGTGGGCTGGCGGCGAGGTACCTGGCCAGAAGGGATTCTGAGGTGGTGGCCGTGTTCGGGGCGGGTGTTCAGGGCCGGTCGCAGCTGGAAGCCCTGGCGGCAGTCCTCCCCATCACAGACGCATATGTGGTGAACCCCACCCCCTCCAAGGCCGAGAGGTTCGCGAAGGAGATGTCGGAGAAGCTGGGCATTAGGGTGGTGCCCTCCGAGGCCAGGAGGGCCGTGGAGCAGGCCGATGTAATAGTGACCGCCACCACATCGAACCTCCCCGTCTTCGAATCCCGTTGGGTGAAGGCTGGCACCCATATTAACGCGGTGGGCTCCTTCAGGCCGGACTCCAGGGAGGTGGAGGGCAACCTGGTGGCGAGGGCCAAGGTGGTCGTGGACTCCCTGGAGGCTGCTAAGGCCGAGGCGGGTGACATCATCATGGCCGTCGCCGAGGGGCTCATGCGATGGGATGATGTGTATGGGGAGCTGGGCGAGATAGTGTTGGGCATCAAGCCTGGGAGGCAGGGGGTGGGGGAGATCACCCTCTTCAAGTCGGTGGGCCTGGCCGTCCAGGATGCGGCGATAGCCCACCTGGCATACACGAAGGCGGTCAGGGAGGGTGTGGGGCGTCACATCGCCCTTTGAAGGGCTATCATCTATCGGGCTGTTCCCAGATGGGCCCTAGCTGGAGCTTCCCCTCACCTTCTCCAGCAGGCCCAGTATTTTATACCTCGGGAGGGCGAGTCTCGGCTTCTCGGGGAGAATCCCCTCGGGCCTGGCGATGAGCATCGCGATCAGCACTATGCCCAGGGCGAGTCGGTCGAGCCACACAACGTCGAAGGGCAGCAGGAATTGGAGCCCACCCTTGTAGAAGTCGATGACCTTTCTCGATGTGACGAATATAGCTGTCCCCAGCACCACACCCAGGTTGTTCGCGGCCCCCCCGATGATGACCATCACCCAGGGCCAGAAGGTCCAGGTCACCCGGTCATAGCTGAGGGCTATCACACCCCCCAGGTAGAGGGCCCAGAGGGCGCCCGCCACCGCCGCCATGGCGGAGGAGACGACCAGGACCTGCTGCCTCACCTTCACCACATCCTTCCCCAGCACCTCGGCCGCCAGCTCCCTATCCCTTACCGCCTTCATCACCCTACCCAGGGGGGAGGTGGAGAGCCTCTCCATGTAGAGATAGGCGGCGATGGCCGCCAATAGGAGGACCAGGGTTGCCAGCAGAAACCTGCTTCCCGGGCCCACCCACTGGTACACGTCCACGGTGGACACGCCCAGGGTACCGCCCACCAGCTCCGGCACATTATAGCCTATCACGAAGAGCACCTCCCCCATGGCCAGCAGGGTCATGGCGAGGTAGTCCTCCCTCAACCTGATCGCGGGGTAGGATGAGACATAGCCGAGCACGCCCCCCACGGCGGCGGCGGCCAGTATCGTCAGGAGGAGCAGAGAGATGGAGAGCAGGGGGTCTTGGGCCAGCAGCCGGTTCAGGCATGTGGATATGGCCACATTATCGCGAACATAATCCATACGTTGTAGTACGTATTCAAACTCCTTCCTGAAGGCGAACTCCCTCACACATGTTACTAGGATTTCATTATGCCCGAAGGCTTGTAGCCCCCGGGTTATGCCCGTCAACTCCCCGAGAAACCGGATGGGCAGGAAGCCGGCCACGAAGGCCCCGCCCGAAACAGCGAGGACCTTGCCGAAGTTTGGGATGCCCGTATAGCCGAACTCTATGTTCAGGCTGCTGGTGACGATGAAGTAGACGGAGAATAGGGCGACGAGGTCGGTGATGAAGAGGGCGAGGAAGCTCGGATCAACCAACGGCCTTCACCCTCGGCTGGGCGCCTAGCAGGCGGGCCAGCTTCCAACGCCAGTCCACACCCGTAAGCCCCCTGGGCAGAACCAGTAGGGTTGCCACCATGGCGAGGAGTGGGATGAGGGGCTCGTAGGCGAGAACCCAAGACCCCAGCTGTCTCCGGAGCCAGTCGATACCCATCTTCTGGGTGAGGCCCACCAGTATGCCCCCCAGCACCCCACCATAGATGTTGGTCAGACCCCCTACGATGCTGGCGGCGAATATGCTGACCAGCTGGCTCGAGCCGAAGATAGGGTTGGCCTGAAACCACAGTCCGAGCAGACCCCCGGCCACCCCCGCCAACCCCCCGGCCAGCAGCCATGAGACGATGTACACACGCTTCACGTTAATGCCCAACACACCTGCGAGTGCCTCGTTCTCGATGGCGGCCCTCATGGCCACACCGAACCGGGTCCTCGTCAGGAAGATGTAGAGCGAGACGACGAGGGCCACCACGAGCACCGGGGAGACAATGAAGACGCCGGGCAGCCCCTCGAAGCCGGGTGAAGCCAGCAGCCTGATGTCGTACTTCCTCAGCAGGAAGTCCCGGGTCTGGATAAAGTAGGTCCGGTTAAGATAATCGGCGTATATATTGAGGGTTGAGATGAGGATTAGCTCGTAGGCTATGGTGGAGACCATGAGGGCTACTATGCCTGCCCCCCTAACTATGAGGGGTCTTATGGCTCCAAAGTAGAGGAGTAGGCTGGCGCCTCCACCCAGGAGGAAGGATAGGGGGAGGGAAAGGTAGGGGTTGACCCGCCACAGCTCGGTGGCCGTGAGTGTCACGTAGATGCCTATGGTGGCCATACTGCCGTGGGCAAAGTTAGGCACCTTCGTGACCAGATACGTCAAGGTGAGGCCCAGGCTTAGGACGGAGAGGAGGCTGGCGAAGACGATGGCGTCCCTGATGAATGGGTCTATAGCTACCAAATACCTCGCTGCCTAGCCCACCGGCAGTAAAAATCGTTTCGAAAAAGCCTCCTTGAAAGACAAGGCTTAAATATAAAACGGGATGCTCCGCTATACCGACGATGAGTGCTGAAAAGCCGCTGGCTATGAGAACAACCGCCCTACTGTCCGTCGCCACCCTGATACTTGGGCTACTGATAGGCACCTTCGCCATCGCGCCATTGGCCCTGCCACCCACAGAGAAGGTCGTGGAGAAGGTGGTGGAGAAACCCGTCGAGAAGGTTGTGGAAAAGGTGGTGGAGAAGCCCGTACCACCCCTGAGAGGCGAGTACCTCATCGGCGCCTTACTACCCTTGACGGGTGACCTAGCCTCCTATGGTGAGAACAGCAGGGAAGCGATCAAGTTGGCCGAGAGCGAGATCAACTCGTTCCTCGCGAAGTCTGGCGCTACGTTCACCATCAAGGTGGTGATAGAAGATACCCAGACGAAGCCCGATGTGGCCCTCCAGAAGCTCCAGTCCCTGGCCGCCAAGGGAGTCAAGCTGTACGTGGGTCCGCAGACCAGCGCCGAGATAAGACAGATCAAGAGCTACGCCGATGCCAACAAGCTCCTCTTGGTGAGCCAGTCGTCCACAGCCCCCGACCTGGCCATCCCCGGAGACTACGTATTCAGGTTCTGCCCCGACGACACGATCCAGGGACCCATCGGGCCGAGGCTTGCCAAGACGCTGGGGCTCACGCACATCATATACATCTGGAGGGGTGATGCCTGGGGCGATGGCCTCTACAGGGCCAGCAGCGATGAAGCCAAGAAGCTAGGCCTCACGGTCATCACCGGGCCCAGGTACGCCCCTGAGAAGAAGGAGTTCTCCGCCGAGGCCAAGGCTCTGGCCGACGAGGTTCAGAAGCTGGTGAACCAGGGGGTAAAGCCCGAAAAGATAATGGTGGAGTACATCGCCTTCGCCGAGGCCGTCCCGTTCTTCGTGGCCGTGGCAGACTACCCGGTCCTCAGGCAGGTTAAGTGGTTCGGGAGCGACGGAACGGCCCAGCTCTCGGAGCTGTTGGCGGAGCCCAAGGCGGCCGAGTTCGCCATGCAGACCAAGTGGGTAAACCCCATATTCGCCGCCACCAGCTCTGAGAAGTTCGTGAAGGTGAGGGATGCCGTCAAGGCCAAGCTCGGCAGGGAGCCCGACAGCTACGCCTATGCGGCCTACGACGCGGTTTGGGTGTTGACCCTGGCCCTGATTCAGGCGGGCAAGTACGACGGCGAGGCGGTCAGGAGCGTCCTACCCGATGTGGCCCGAAACTACTTCGGGGCGGTGGGATGGATCAACCTGAATGCCGCGGGAGACCTGGCCTTCGCCGACTACATCCTCTGGGTTGTGCAGAAGAGGGAGGGAAAGTACGAGTGGGTGGATGTGGGCACCTACAGCTTCGCCACCGGCACCTTCACCTGGAAGGGCGGCTTCACACCCTAGGAGGACGACACACAATTATATTCCGAATTTTTCGATCTCAGGTTGTCTAGCGAAAACCTCCTTCAGGTCATCGGGGTCCGGAAGAGCTTCGGGGGACTCTGGGCCCTCGACGGGGCCGACATAGCTGTGAAAGCCAGCGAGGTGGCCCTCCTCATCGGGCCCAACGGGAGCGGGAAGACCACCCTGGTCAACGTGGTCACGGGGGTCTACAAGCCGGACGCGGGGAGGGTGGTCTTCGACGGGAGGGATATCACCAACCTCCCACCCCACACCATCTACTCCTATGGGCTCGTGAGGACCTTTCAGATACCCCAGCCATTCCTCAGGCTCACGGTCCTGGAGAACCTGCTGGTGGCTGACCGGGGCAACCCTGGGGAGGGGGTCCTATCATCCCTCTGGCGGCTGAGGTGGAGGGGCTATGAGGAGGAGGCTGTGGAGAGGGCCTTCCGAATCCTCCGGCTCTTGAGGCTCGATGATGCCTGGGATAAGGAGGCCTATAAGCTCAGCGGGGGGCAGCTGAAGCTTCTAGAGGCGGGGAGGGCCCTCATGAGCGGGGCCAGGATGCTCCTGATGGATGAGCCGGCTGCCGGGGTGAACCCGGCCCTGGCCCACGAGGTGTTTCACCACCTCAGGGAGCTCAACAAGAGCACCGGCATCACCCTGCTGCTCATAGAGCACAGGCTGGAGCTGGCCGTCCCCTACGTGGACAAGGTGTATGCCATGTTCCGGGGTAAGGTCATCGCCGAAGGCATGCCCCAGGAGATATTCAAGGACCCGAGGGTCATCGAGGCCTACCTGGGGGCATAGGGGGAACCGGGGCCCGCTTCACGTCAGTTTTTAAGGCGGGGGAGGGGTCCCAGCGGGGAGGATGGCGCCGATCCTGAGGGCCGAGAAGATATGCTCGGGGTACAGGAAGCTACAGGTCCTCTTCGAGGTCTCGGCCGAGTTCCCCGAGAAGGAGATTACGGTGATAGTGGGTCCCAATGGCAGTGGGAAGAGCACCTTCCTCAAGACCGTCTTCGGCCTCACCAACGTCTATTCCGGCCGAATACTCTTCAACGGATATGACATCACAAGGAAGGCGCCGCACGAGGTCTCCAGGATGGGCATAGCATACCTGCCACAGCTGGATAATGTGTTCAGCGAGCTGACGGTCCGCGAGAATCTCATGATGGCCGGCTACACACTCCGGGATGAGCGGGAGGCCAAGGAGAGGGTGTCGGAGATCACCGCGATGTTCCCCATCCTGAGGGAGTACTGGGGCCGGAAGGCCGGGACCCTCAGCGGAGGCGAGAAGCAGATGCTGGCCATGGGGATGGCCCTGATGAGGCGCCCCCAGCTCATGCTCTTCGACGAGCCCACAGGGAACCTGGCGCCCAAGGTCGCGATCGAGGTCTTGGAGACCATCAGAAAGGTGAGGGACGAGTATGGAGTCACCGTCCTCTTGGCGGAGCAGAACGCTAAGAGAGCCCTCGAGTATGGGGATGGCGCCCTCCTCCTGGTGAGCGGCCAGGTCGCCTTCCAGGGGAGAGCCGAGGAGCTCCTGCACCATGCGGAGCTGGGAAAGCTATACCTCGGCATAAGGTAGGGTGGTGCCAACCACCCAGCGGTTGGCCGGTGCCTAGCTACCTCTGAGTAGGAGGCGTATTCTGCCGGCCGATTCGTAGTATAGGGGTAGCAAGGCCAACGCGGCGAAATATTGCTGGTGATCGATCAGGAGGGTGGCGGCCCCAACTCCGACGAATCCGGGAAGCAGAGACATCACGTAGAGCCAGAACCCACAGCAGCCAAAATTGGTCAGGCTCAGGTACGAGAGGAGCGCCCCAAGCCCTGACGCCCCTGTTCCCAGTCCCGCACCCCTCAGCCTCTTGATGCGGCACCCCCTGGCCTTGAGCTCCTCATTTGTATAAATGAGGATGCCATATCCGAGGGAGAGCGCCAGCATGAACAGGTGGTTGGTCCTCAGGGCCGCCCGCACCGCATAGATGGGGGGCACGTTGGGACTGGTCAGGATGACCACCAGCAGGTAGATGGCAGCGGCCGCACCGGCGGAGACAGAGGCCAACAGGACGCTTCTCCTCATCCCGCTAATCCTCCAACTCCTGGTCGGAGCGGGCTTCCTGCAAAACGGGGACCCCGCCGGCCTGCCCGGTTGACACGGTGAGTAGTTGGGTGTCGGGGTAGAAGGCGGCCCAGGCGAACCAGAAGGCCGGGACAGCAGGCACCCTGGTCAACTGGGAGCCCTTGAGGGGGCCGGCGACCGCCAGCCCATCGAAACTCCATTCGCTGCCCGTCTCCAGGTCCAACAGCCTCCCTTGATGAAACCTGAAGGTGAGCAGCCTCCCATCCACAACTCTTTCAAAGAACCTGGCGCCCCGATAGTACGGTTGGAATGCGACGAGCTTCAGGCCCCCCACCTCATCGTTCAAGACCACCTTTTCTCTGAGAAGCGTCTCCGGGAACGCCTTGGAGAAACCTCCCGCCACGACCCCCCAGACCGGCTCCTTGGGGGCCAGTCTCCTGTCCTCATTATCCACGGGGAACCATATTTCCGGGCTGGTGTAGTAGCCCCGGTAGGGGTCAGACCCATAGGCCCTGGAGAATCCGGTTTCCGTGCTGAGCACCTCGCCTTGAGGATATAGCCTTAACCAGTCCTCCCATCTCATCAGGTCGACGGGTATTCTCTGTAGCTCCTTCCCCGCGAACCTCCCGACCAACCCCTTACCCCAAACCTGGCTCCAAAGGGTGTTGGACCAACGGTCATACATGACGAGGTCGCTGTTGAAGAGCATCCCCGAGACCCCGAACTGAACGGTCCTGCCCTCAACGACCCTGATGAAGGCCAGCGCGGTCTGGCAGAGGGGGCAGTAGGTGATAGCTACGAGGGTGTCCGCAATTACATCGTTCACAATCTCGTGCCAGACGAGGATCTTATGGGGGTAGGCCCTGGCTATGCCATTATGCTTAACGCCGATGACCAGGTCATGGTTGTGGAGGAAGTCCGCTTCAGCCGCCTTCACAAACCTGGGGTTGTCTATGGAGGGGATGGCGTCCCGAGGTAGCACATAGACTATCTTGGAAGCCGGTACAATAGCGGGGATGTTCGTGTCCGAGGAGCCTTCCCCCTCGCGACGACCGGCTGGTGGTGCCGTGGATCCAGGGCTGGACAGCTGCCAGTAATGGTACCCCACCCCTATCAGTAGGCCGATGAAGAAGACCCCTGCTAGCCTCGCTGCCAGGGGTAAATGCACGACTTCAAAGGATGATGGCGAGATAAAAGGGTTGTCTTGGAGTGTTCAAATCTATGTATTCAGCTTCCCCTCAGGGGCGGAGGAGTATCCTTCCCACCGCCCCCCTGCTTTTGAGCATCCTGAGGCCTGTTAAGGCTTCTTCAAGCGGCAGGACCTGGTGAATGAAGGGTTTGAATTTGCCTGAGGCCGATAGTTCCAGGGCCTCCATGAGATACCTTCGTGTGGAGCTCAAGCTGCCGGCGACCGCGTTCTCCCTGAGGATCAAGAGTCCAAGTGGGAGGTCTACCGGTGAGGGGTCCACGTTGCCCACCACCACGACCCTCCCTCCCCACCTGACGCTTCTCAGCGACTCAATGAAGGTCGGCCTCCCCACCGACTCTAGGACCACATCGGCTCCATATCCGCCCGTCAGCCCCCTCACCTGCTGGCTGAAGGTTCCATCGGGCGCGACCACCACCTCATCGGCCCCCGCCTCCCGAATCTTGTCGGCCTTCCAGGGCGAGGTGGTGACCCCGATGACGCGGGCGCCCAGGACCTTCGCTATCTGAATAGCGTGTATTCCCACACCACCGCCCGCGCCCGTAACGCACACGTTCTGGCCCGGTGTAAGGCCGCCCCTTTCCCTAAATGCCCGCAGGAGCATACCTGTAAGGCAGGCTGCGATGGTGGCGGCCTCCCAGCTGACCCCCTCCGGGATCTTCACGAGACTGTTCATATGGGCTAGAAGGTATTCCGTGTATGAACCGTCGACATCCTCGCCGTAGGTGGCCTTGTTCCTGCAGAGATTCTCCTGCCCCCCCTTGCACAGCTCACACAGGCCACAGGGCACATAGATCAGGCTGGCCACCCTATCCCCCACCCTGAAGCCCTCCACCCCATCACCCACCTCCACCACGGTGCCCGCGATCTCATGCCCGAGGGTAACGGGCCTCTTCACCCGTGGAAAGTGGCCTTCAACGGTCAGCAGGTCCCTGTAGCATATACCTGTCAGTGGCAGCTTGATGAGAACATGCAGGGGCTTCACCTGGGGGACCTCCACATCCTCGACCTCCACCCGCCCCACATCCCTGAGCCGAACGGCCTTCACAGCAGCTTCCCCCCTTATCCCAGCTTAAGGAGGTTTGCTGGGACATCACGCCCCTAAAAATTGTATCCTGATCACCATACAGGGCGGTTACCTACCCATCGTCAGTTGACCAGCGGCATTATGGTGGTTGGTTAGCAAGGCCGGCAGCTCCGGAGATGGATCATCGGTGGCCCCCTAGAGGACGCCCCTGGCCTTCAAAACCTGTAGGAAGGGCCTTCTCTGGCGTGCAAGGAGGTGTATGGCCTCTTCGAAGCCCTGGTGTGGCATCAAGTAGTACTTTACGAAGACACCGGTCCTCCCTATGCTGCTCCGCCGGGAGAGGACCCTCACCCTCTCCCTCACCGTTTCGATGGAGATGCCCAGCCTCGATGCCACCTCCGCCTCCCGCCCCTTCACCGGTAGCTCCACATGCCCCTCGGTTGTGGGGGAGATGAAGATAAGACGCTTGTCCACGCCGGGGACACGCCTACCCTCCCTCAACTCCTTTAGGCTCACGAGGCCGCCGAATCGGTAGAACTCTTCCTCCCTGGGTGTGAGGGGAGCCAAGGGAAACGAAACCATTTCCGTCTCCTCCGGATTTAGGAAGATGTAGCCTTTCGGTGCATGTGTGGGTGTGGCTTGAACGATCAGCCTGCTGTGCACGGGGAGAGAGTTCCTAATCGCCTCCTCAACCCTCAGCAGGGGCACATGCGTGGGCACAAAGACATCGATGTCGGATCGGTATGTCACATCGCCCCTGGCCAGGGAGCCGTAGGTGTAGGACTCGATGTGGGAGGCTGCGAGGAGCTCCATGATGCGGGCGGCCCGGGCCCTCTTCTCCTTCAGCAGCCTCCAATGTTCCTCTGTGTAGGTAACCAGCATGGCCTAGGCCCACCTGATTATGGTGCCCAGACCCCTCACGCCCTTCATGGCCTGGGCCACATTACCCCTCTTACGCCCCCCGATGATCTCACACTCCGCGCCCGTCTGCTCGCATATCTCGAGCAGGGTGGATACCTTGGCCGCCATGCCCCCTGTAACATCGAAGCCCCCCGGCCTCCGTAGATAGCCGAATACTCTCTCGAATGTGCTGTGATCGATGAGGTCCAATTTTCTGCTGGAGGGGTCTGCCTTGGGGTCTCCCGTGTAGACCCCCTCCACATCGGTTGCCACGATGACCCGGCTGGGTCTCAGCCTCAGGCTTAGGAAGCGGAAGATCTCCTCCGTCGATACGATGCTGCACCCCTGCTGGAGGTCGACCACCACATCGCCGTAGACCACGGGGGTAATGCCGTTCTCAAGGAGATACTCGATGATGAAGGTGTCCCAGGATACTATCCTGCCCTTTCTAGCCACGGCGGCGGCCGAGGGCTGCACGGAGACGGCGTACACCCCCGCCTCCAGAAGGGCCGCTAGGACTATCCGGTTCAAACGGGATGCCGCATCCTGGACCCTGGCCCACCCCTCCACACTATCCCGGCTAACCAGTCCCTGATGGGTCCGATACATGGCCGCCGGGGTGTGGGCGTAGGACCCACTTCCATGCCCCAGCAGAAGCCTCGAGCCAGTTTCAACCAGGGCCTCCCGTATCTCCGAAGCCAGAGAGCGGATCACATCCCTCCTTTCTGTGAAGGGGATGGACTTGTCGGTGATGAGACTCCCGCCGAGCTTCAGGAAGATCAACGGCCTCAAGTCAAGATGACATCACATCCCCTCTATAAAGGGATGAAATGGGGAAGTGTAGCTATGCCCTGGCCTACCATTGGCTGCGCTCCGCATAAAGGCCGGGGCATGAAGACGGTGCCGATGAAGAGCCACTGCACCCAGATCAAGGTGAGAACCACCAGGAGGTCGGAGGTTGTGGAGATAACGGGGAGGGTGGCCGAATCGGTGAGGGAGTCAGGCGTCTCTGAAGGCTTGACGATGGTCACGGCCCTCCACACCACATGCGCCCTGATCATCAACGAGGCCGAGCCCAGGTTGCTGGAGGACATCCTGGACCTCCTCTCGAGGATGGTTCCGGAGGGAGGGGGATACCGCCATGACCAGATCGACGATAATGCGCACGCCCACCTCCGCTCACTACTCTTGAGCCCCACGGTGGTGATACCTGTTCGAGGCGGAAGGCTGGTCCTGGGTAGGTGGCAGTCGGTGCTTCTCGTCGAGTCCGATGGGCCGCGGGAGAGGACTCTCCTAATTCAGACCCTGGGTGTGTGAGAGGCTGACTCAGCCATCCAGCTCGGCTTCGATTTTCCCCAGCTCCTCTTTCTGCCAGCTGAACACCGTAAACTTTTCGGCCTCCCTTCGACTCATATAGCCCATCCTGACCATCTCGACCAACATCTCCTGTAGCAGGTTGACCTGCTCCTCAGCCCAGAATCTCACCGTCGGGTCCGGTGATTTCAGCCTCTCAGATATGGCTCTATACAGCCTCTCCACGGCGATCTTGGAGTAAACGGGGCCCAGCTCTTCAAGGGTCGACCTGATCCCCAATCATCCACATGGGGCAGGCCGACGGCTAATATGCGTGTGGGGCCTTCCGAAGCCTGTATGCATAGGATTACAGGGACCGGAAAAATTTGGTGGGGGCGACATGGGATGGACGGCGGAGCCTTGAAGACACCGGCCCACAACCTGCGCAGTCTCCCCCCGTAGCGTCTCATAACTAGGGTGCCGATGAGGAGGCCGATGGCCCGTGAGACAAGTTTTAAACCGAGGTCGGGATGGCTCTTCACTGAGTCACCGCCGGCACTGGTGTCGACGGATGAGGCTAGGTTGAGATGTTCCTCCCCAGGGTGGTCTCGACGGGGATATTGGCATTCTCCGTTAGAGTGATGTCTGTCTTCACGGGCCTGGCCTATGTCACCCTCCTCACCCGGAGGCTGGCCGCCGACGCGGCCACGTCCATCGCCATGTATGGATACTGGAGCCAGATCCAGGCTTTACTACTCTACCCGGCTCTGGTATCTGCACCCATCGTATTCTGGGCCACGAGGGATGCTGCGAGGGGAGGTAGGGTCATGGGGACTTCTCTGGCGGGGGCCCTCCTGCTCTCGATTCCGGCAGCCCTCGCCTACCTGCCTGCGGCGGTGATGGCTGCCAGGCCGGAGGTTTTCAGCCCATTCCTCCTGGCGGCCCTCATCCTCCCCGCATCGATGGCCGCCCAGTCCCTGGATGCCGTGGCGAGGGGGAGGGAGCCCCGGTATTCCCTATACGGGCTTGTGGCTTTCGAGCTGGGGAAACTGGCCGCCACATATCTCCTACTGGTTCCGGTCCCACTATCTCTCACAGGAGCCGTACTGGGGATGCTCACGGCCAGAATCGTACAGTCGATCATCCTGGCGCTCAGCATCTCCACCATCGACCGGCCCTCACTCAGGACACTGATGGGATGGTACAGGGCTGGCTGGCTACCCTTGGCCCTACAGCTATCGGTCATCTTATCCACCCTAGACCAGGCCCTCATCCCCATAATCTATGGTAGGCCCGAGCCCACCGCCTTCTTCAACGCCGCCCAGAGCGCCGCCGCCCCCGTGGGATACAGCGCCTGGCTCTCATTCGCCCTCTACCCCCACCTCCTGGCCGGGGGCGGGATAGGTGAGATGAGGTCCGCTGGCAGACTCACCATGACATTCGCGATACCCATGCTATTGGGAGCCATCACCTACGCACCCTCAATACTGGGCCTCCTGAGGCCCGAGTTCGGTGCCGCAACACTGGCCATGAGGCTTATGGGCCTCGCCATGTTCCTCGGCGCCGTCGACCTTTTCCTGGAGTCCGTGCTCACCGGTGTGGAGAGGAGAGACTTCACCGAGGGGCGGGTGTGGGGCACCCTCCTCTCCACCAACCTCATCATAAGGCTTGGAATCACATCGATGAACTTTCTCGCCTCCATCATACTCGCCTTCTACGCGGCCCTGGCGGGGCTGGACCTCATCTACTTCGTAACCCTTTGGGCCTTGCTGCACTTGGCGGCGGCATCCGCTTCCACACTGATCAGACTACGTATAGCCCGTGAACATATCCACCTGCCCCTCGGGGTTCTGAATCCTGGCAGATACCTCATCGCATCGATACCAATGGTGGTCTTCCTCCTCGTGGTGGGACAGGTACCGAAGGCCCCCTTCCTCCAGTATCTCTTCGATCTAGCAATTAGGATCGGCACCGGCGCAATCCTCTACTTCGGATCCCTCTCCCTAGTCGACAGGGGTTTCAGAGAGAGGGTCTTGAGGCTAATTTGGGGGAGATAGCTCACCGCTCTGCTCTAGCGATAACCTCCACCTTCCCCTCTCCTATTATGGGTTCGTACTGATTACGCATAAGCTCTATGTTTATTAGTAAGAAGAATGCTTGTGGGGTGTGGGGGATGAAAGGCATCACTTGGCCTTAGCACTAGAGAAGAGAGAGGCGGCCAGAGATGAATATCGAAGGGGGCGATATACTGTGGTGGGAGACCTCGCCATAAAGGCGGTTGAGCAGGCTATAGAAGCACTGGCGGCTAGGGAGGATAAGCACTTCCACCTCAGGCCCAGGACAGCCCACGCTGAGAGGATCCGATGGGCGAAGGGTAGGTATCCCGTCCTCTCCCCCCTCCTGGATGCCTTGTGGGGAGCCTATGGGACACTGGGTTACGAGGGTAAGGACGGTGAGAGAGCTGCGAGGGTTCTGGAGAGCATGGAGCGTGTCTTCGATGTCCTTGCAAGGGAGGCAGGCCTCGGACCTCTCTAGTCTGGTGGAGACCATCTCCTCGGTGAAGGGGGTGGTGGGGATCATACTCTTCGGCAGTGCCGCGAGGGGTGAGATGGATGAGTACTCCGATTACGATCTACTGGTGGTCTTTAGGAGCAAGGAGGAGATGTGGGGTGGATGGGAGGAACTCTTCCAGAAAGTGGGAGGCCTACGATTACCAGCGCATGTGATACCTAAGAGTTTGGATGAGTACATGTATGATACAGAGCCGACATTCAGGAGGGAGATTACCGAGAATGGCCTCATCCTATATCTCAAGTACCCTCTTCAAGCAAGCTCTACCCCAGCCCTGAAGCCCGCAATCATATTCGCGTACAGCCTTTCGGGGCTCAGGCAGAGGGAGAAGATGCGCTTCATCTACCAATTATACGGTAGGGACGGAAGGCAGGGTGTGCTGGAGAAGGCTGGGGGGAGGAGGCTCGCCGAGGGTTGTGTCATCGTCCCCAGGGCCACCGCACACCTCGTGAGAAGCCTACTCGTCGAGAACAGGGTAGCCTGGAAGGAGACGGAAGTTTACATTCATGGAGCCTCGGAATCCCATGCATCAGATGTAGGCTGAAAGATCGCTGGACCTGATCCTCTTCCAGGTCTTCCAGGAGGCCCGGGCGAAGCTGGGAATCGACCCCCTCTCGTCGAGCCATCTCCTCAGGAAGTCTATGGTTGCCGGGTCGTGGGGGTAGCCCGTGCCGAATTCGCCGTACCTCCTCCGAAGCTCCTCTACAGCCCGGTCTCTCTCGGTCTTCGCAATAATGGAGGCCGCCGCTACAACCGGGTACTTCGACTCGGCCCTATGCTCCGCCACCACCTGCGCGCCACCCGAAAACTCCTCCACCACCTGTCGAAACCTCTCCAGGTCCACGTCGGAGGCATCTACGTATGCCAAGGGGACCCCCAGCCCCGCCACCACCTCACCCATAACCCTCCCCTCCAGATAGTTCAGTCTCCGGAACTTGGGCATCCTGGCCACGACGGAGTCTATCTCTGCAGGCTCGATGAACCGAACCTCAACCCGGACCGCGATCTCCCTTATCCTGGGCGCCAGGCTGAACCTGCGCTCAGGTGTGAGAAGCTTCGAGTCCTTGACACCCAAACCCTTGATGAGGGGAAGGTCCTCTTCTCGGACCGCTACACCCGCGATAACCAGGGGGCCGATAATGGATCCCCGCCCCGCATCGTCAACACCACCCACAATCAAACGGCATAAGACCCCCGCTTACACGTATAAAGGCTTGGGCAACTCGACAACACGACTAAAAACCATGTGGTTGGTAAGGCCGAAGACTTCATGGAAGCCCCCGACAGCGGCATCGTCCAGTACATCGAGGGGAGGACCAAGCTGTTCGTGCCCAGGGAATCCCTCATCCGGGAGAGCAAGGCTGGGACCCCGGCCTTCTTCAATCCCCATGCGGCCCTGGGCAGGGACATAGCCATCTGCGTCACCTCCAAGTTCTGTGAACGGTTGGCCCAAACATCCACCTTTGTGGATGTGTTGGCGGGTGTAGGTGCCAGGGCTCTGCGCATACTCGTCGAAGGCGACCATGTGGATGAGGCCATCATCAATGACGTGAACCCGGTGGCCCTGCAGCTGGCGGAGAGGAGCGCCGACGCCAATATGGTCAGGGGCCGGTGCCATTTCACCAACCTGGAGGCCGCATCCCTCCTCGTCTCCAGGCCCAGCTTCAAGACCAGGTTTACGGTGGTGGATGTGGACCCCTTCGGCTCCCCCGCACCCTTCTTCGAGGCCGCGGTCCGGGGTGTCCGTGATGAGGGGATGCTGGCCTTCACGGCCACGGATACAGCCGCCCTCTGCGGGTTATATCCCCAGGTGGCCTTCCGAAGGTATCATGGGTACTCGTTGAAGGTCGAAGAAGCGAAAGAGATCGGGCTGAGGCTCCTCCTCGGGGGTGCGGCTTTCGCCGCCATGCGGCTGGAATGCGGGGTGGAGCCGCTGATATCCCACGTATCCCGGCACTATATGCGGGTCTACCTCCAACTCCACCTTGGAGCTACCCACGCAACCAGAACCGCCGAGCAGATCGGACACTACGTCCACTGCCCACACTGTCTGTCGCGCTACACAACCATAAGCTTCGAGAAGAGATGCCGCGTCTGCGGCGGGGAGGCGCTCACCGCGGGACCACTATGGATAGGCCAGCTGGCCTCGGAGAGCTTTGTGAAGGAGGTGGCCGAGTACGCCCGCGCCAAGCAGTTTACAGGGGCCTACCGCGTACTGCAGGCAATCGGGCTGGAGTGCACGATGCCCCCCGGCTTCTATGCCCTGGACGCCCTCTGCAGCAGGTTGAGGATCTCCACCCCACCCCTGAGCGCCCTCATCGACCGGCTGACCCAGCTCGGCTTCCGGGTAACCCGAACCCACATGGCGCCCCTGGGTATAAAGACCGATGCCGAGCCTAAGATTCTAACGGAGACCATTCACGAACTGGCCTCCAGCCCCCTGAAGCCTAAACATACAAAGTAGAACTCTCTGCTATGCCTCCTGACCGCGGCGGGCCTGTACCGAACAACCCGTTCAAACCCCTCCCGGAGGGCCCTCTCCACCTCCCTCGTCCCCTCACCCTCCAGCGCCTTTATGACGGCCTTGCCACCTCTCCTCAAAAGATGTCTAGCTATCCTCAGGGCACCGGTGATCAGCTCTATCTGCCTCTCCACATCCACATCTCCGATCCCCGAGAACTTGGGTGCCGCATCCAGGAGAACAACGTCCACACGGGAGCCCACTGCCGACCGTAGGGCCTCGAGGAGCTCGGGACTCCGAATATCCGACTGGATGAAGCGGATATTCTCCCCCACCACTTGGACCGGTGTGAGGTCGACGCCCACCACAAGACCGGAGGGGCCCACATGTGCGGCGGCCACCTGAAGCCAGGATCCGGGCGACGAGCCCAGGTCGATAACCCTGGAGCCTCGGGAAAAGAGCCTGAAGCGGCGGTTCATCTCCAAGAGCTTGAAGGCAGCCCTACTCTTGAACCCGGCCCGCTGGGCTAGACGCCTGAACGGGTCTGTTTGAGCCTCCCTCAGCTTCATGGGGCTCGCCACCGGGAAGCTTAGCAGGCCGTCGGTGTGGGGGAGGTGTCGCGGAGCTGGGACCTCTAAAGCGGGGGTGCCGCGGATCCACCCGCCTGTAGGGGCTTGAGCTTCTGTTGAATCTTGTAGTGCTCCACCAGCTCCTTGTAACGATTTCTAAGGGTTACTTCGGTGATCTGGGCGGCCTGGGCGATCTCCCGCTGGGGGACAATCCTACTCACCAGGGCAGAGGCGATGTAGACATAGGCCGCGGCGATCCCCGCCGGCGACTTCCCATCCATCAGGGGTGAGCCCCCCACCTTTCGGGCAAGCTCCACGGCGACCCTCTCAACCCTAAAGCCCATCTTTAGCTTACCAACCAGTTTGGCGATGTACTTCTCTATGGGAGGAAGGGGGACCGCATGTCCCTCCAGCATCTTCACAATATACCTGTAGTAGTGGGCCAGGGCGTACCTGTCCATCTGGCAGGCGGCCGCAACGTCCTGCAGCGTCCTACTCACATCACACTTGCGGCATGCCAGGTAGACCGCCGCACCCGCCAGCCCTGTCACAGACCTGCTCTTGGAGACCCTCGTCTTCACCGCGGTGCGTATAATGTGTGAGCTCGTCTCCGCCACGTGCTGGGGAAGGCCTAAGACCTCCACCAACTCATTGACCCGGTTCAACAGGTTGGAGAGGCTTCGCTCTTCAGCGCTTGTGGTCCGGATCCTCTTCTGCCACTTTGAGAGCCTCTGGAGGTCGGCCATCGCCTCGGGGCTCTGAAGGCCGGCGCCATCCACGGCCGGACCTATATCTGTGGTCAGGCCCATGTCATGCAGGGTGAGGGTCAGCGGGGCGCCGACCCGAACCCTCCTCTGCTTCTCCTCTAGGTCTATGGCCTTCCATTCAGGCTGTGGGTCGGGAATCTTCTCCTCAACCACAACACCGCAGCGTGGACAGACCTGCTCCCCCTTCTCGGGATCCCCGACGAGATAACTGTTGCAGGCGGGGCAGATAGGCCAGCCTGATGCGAAGGCGTACCTGTCTAACCGCAAGCTGGAGAACCCCTCAAGGAGTCCGCCGCTATAAATGTGATGAGGCCCCCTGCAGGGCGGCCTCGCTCACGTATACCCTCTTGCCCACCACCTTTCTCCCCTTCTCCCCTGAGATGGCCACATACCCGTAGGGGGAGTTCACGGGGCCCATGACCTCTAGAAGCTGGCCTATCACGCCCCCCTTTTCGTCTAAGAGGAAGGAGCGCTCCTTGACATATCGGCTCAGCCTCACTATGAGCCTCCCACTCTTCGAGATGTGGAGGGCCTCCCCGACCGGGATCAGGTTAGGCTTTTGCCTTGCCCTGCCCATACCTCTCCCCCCGCACCTGGGCTAGATGCTTGGCCACCTCTAGCAGCATGCGCTGCTTGGGAGCCGTCTTCTTCACCATGATGTAGCCGGAATCCACCCAGTTCCTCCTAGGAATTCTTGCGGGGGATGAGTGGGGCTGCAGGCCAATCCTCCTGGCGGCCTCCTCCAGCTCTTCCAGCGTGGGGTTGGAGACGGCCATGTCCCGAGGCACCCTTCGGCCCTCCCTGCGGGAGAGATTGGAGTTGAAGTAGTCCACCCATAGGATTACATGCCCGAACTTCTTCATCTTGAGGTGACTAGGACCCCATTCGCCACACCATGCTGGGAGGGCCGGGAGGTGATCTTGACCAGGCCCAGCTCCGTCTCCACCACCGCCCCCTTGGTGACGACGCCCCTCCGCTCATAGTCTCTGCTGGCGGGGTTTTTGACTAACCTAAGCACCTTGGCCCTCATCGTCTTGCCTGTGGAGGGGTCCGACACGGAAACCCACTCCAGGGCCTTCAGGGCGACCTTGACACCTCCCCCCCTCACCCTTCTGACGACCACCTGGGTCTTGCCCACCACAGGCTCTATGGGAGGCCTATCCCTCTCATACCTGCGCCTACCCCTGTGGGGGTGCCTACGGCCACCCGTCGCCTTCCTCTTCAAGAGGTTCTCCACCATGGCGGATTAACCTGTAGCCCGCTTTGTGACCCCATTAAACTCTTTGCCGGGCTTCCTCGCCGCCCTTAACTGGAGAAGCTGCCTCTTCAACTCCTCCGGATTCTCGCTCAGACCCCAGTAGCGGGAGAAGAGGGGTGTGGTAACGTAGACCCTCTGCCTCCCCACCTTCTTATGGGATATCAGGCCCATGGCCTCCAGGACCTTCAGGTGTGAGTATACGTGGGTGCCCCGCTTGAGCGCGATCTCCCTGCCCGCCACCGGCTGATAGAAGGATACGTAGGCGAGGGTTGTTAGCACCGAGGGGGGCAGCAGCCTCCTCCCCGAGACGCTGGCGGCGAGCCTCGTGAACTCTTGGTTCAATTGGAGGACGAACTTGGGGCCCGGATACTCCAACACCTCGATGGCCTTGCAGGTGGAATTGATCCTCCGCGCCACATTCCTCGCTATCTCTAAGGCCTTCCGCTTGGAGCCGACCCCCGACAACCTGGCCAGCTCGTCTAGGTCCAGTGGGCGGCCGGCGGCGTAGAGGACGGCCTCGACCCTGGCCTCAGGGTCATGCTGAGGGTGGGCCAACCCCCGTCACCCTGATGTCATCCCCCACATCCTCCAGGAGGATGGAGCCCTCCTGGGCCAGGAAGAGGAGGAGGATGAATAGCCGGGCGGCTTCAATCGGCGAAGATTTCCCCACCATTTCACTGAACATTATCTCCGGCTTTTGTGAAAACAGGGATGCTAGTCGCAACCTTAACTCGCCAATGTCCTGCTGAATCCGGACCGTAAAGGTATCCGGTTCCCACGGCTCCGGGGGTTGGCTCAGCGCATCTGAAGAGGGGGGTTCCCTGGCCTCCGCCGATAGGAGGATCTTCTCGAGCGAGGCGAGCAGCTCCTCTATATCCCCGGCTCCCACCTCCTGTCTGAAGGCCATCGTCAGGACCGCCGGGACATCCCCCAGGCTTGATGGCCTGCGCCTCTGCCCCCCACCCTTTTCGGCCGTATAGAGGTTCTCCACCTTCAGCCTGTAGAGTGTGGAGGTGGAGAGTATGGCTGAAGCATGCAGATGGAGGGGGGGATAGTTGAAACCTGCGGAGGAAAGGGCCTGCCTGAAGAGGTCCAGCAAGTATTTGATGTCGACCTGCCAGGGCTTGACATGTCGTAGCGCCGTCGGGTCGACGAGGAGATTCAGGGGGGGTTTGTGGAGCGAATATCCCTCCTCAGCCAATCCTCACCGCCTCCAACCTAGGTCTGTACCTGACGGCCTGGGACACCCCCTCTACGCTGTACATGCCCACGAGCATATCGGCCTTCGCCGCCACAACGTCCTTCAAGCTGACTACTATCAGCTGCTTGCCGGCGGCCCTCTCCTTCAACACATCGGCTAGGCGCTGGAGGTTGACGGCGTCGAGGTGAGCATCCACCTCATCCATGATGGATAGGGGGGCAGGGTACACCGACTGGACAGCCAGCACGAACGCGAGGGCGGCCGATGTCCTCTCACCCCCGCTTAGCCCCGTGGACTCCCGGGCCTCCCTCCCCGGTAACCTTGCCATGAGAAAGACGCCACCCGTGAAGACGTCATCCGGGTCTTCGAGCTCCAGCCAGGCCTCACCCCCCGTCAGCTGGGCGAAGACCCGGCGAATCTCACGGTCTATCTTGGTGAAGACATCCATGAAGGCCCTCTTCTTCTCCTCCTCCACCTCGCGGATGAAGTTCACGATGGCGCTCCTCTCCTCCTCGAGCTGGTTGAGCCGCTGCGAAAGGCCCCTGTACCCCTCATACAGAGAGCGGTATTCCTCCTCGGCCCCCATATTCACCCTCCCCTGAAGCTCCCTCGCCTCGGCTTCGAGCTCCTCCAACATCTGCTCGAAGCCGGGGGGCAGCTCGAGGGGCTCCGGGTATCCCAGCATTTGCGACTGGGACCTTAGGGCGGCGATCCTGCCCTCCACATCCTCGATCCGGCGCTCCAGGCTTAACACTTCCCGGTCGAGGCGGCTGAGGGTTCTGAGTGCTTCATCCCTAGCAGACTGGTAACTCTTCAGCTCCTCATCAAACCTAACCAGCTGCGGCTGCACCCGCCTCGCCGCCTCCAAGGCCGCATCCCTCTCCCGGCGCACCCTCTCAAGCTCAGCCCGCGCCCTCGATATCTCATCAGCGAGGGCTTGAAGCTGCGCCCGCCGCTCCGACAGGATGGCCTGCAGGCGCCTCCTCTCCTCACTCAGCGTCTTCGTGGTGTTCTCCTGGGCTCCCAGTTCGGCCAGTTTGAGGTTCACCCGGCCCTTAAGCTCATAGAGCCTGGCGCTCGCCGACTCTATCGCCGCGAGAAGCCTACCACGCTCCTCCTCCAGGCTTCTGATATGCTCCCGGGTGGACTCCACTTCTAGTTGCTCCATCTGAGCCCTAAGCCTTTCCCGCCTCTGACCCAACCTATCCATCGATGTCCTCATGGCCTCCAGCCTTCGAGTGAACTGGTCGATGATCCTCATGGCCCTCTGGACCTCCCTCTCCACAGCCTTCTTTCTCGCCCGGGTCTGCGCCAGAATTCTCCTGCACAGGGACAGCTCTGACCTTAACCTCCCCACCTCCATGGCCCTCTCCACCAATGCAGACTGATTCCTAGCCTCCCCCCTCACAAGTTCGAGTAAGTGGGACCATCTCCTCGCGATGCCCCTTTTCAACCTGTCCAGTAAGCCTAACAGCTCAGAATCGGGCTCCACCCGCAGGGGGGCTGAGATCGAGCTTCCCAACAGAAGGGGGCCCTTGGAATCGAACACTACGCCTGTGGTGGTGACGCCCGTGAAGCCCTGGGCGGCCACCTCGAATGCCGCCCTCGGACTCGCGCACAGCAACACATCACCCAGGATTGCGGTTAGGATGCCCTTCCCCGGCCCCGAGACGTGGTCAAGGAGGTATCCGAGGACGCCATCAACCCTTGGAAGCGGTCTAAACCTCCGCTGGGTGTGGCCCTCCAGAGGGACCAGCTTAATCCCCCTAACCTTCAGCTTCCTGGCCAGCTGCCCAGCGCTCACCACCGCCTCCATATCTTCAAAGACGAAGGCCTCTGCCCAGGGCCCCAGCGCCGCCAGGACCGCGGGCCCCAGCTCGGGGGGGTAGGAGATCTGGTCCACCAAACGACCCAGGAACCTGGGGCCGAGGATCTTCCTGAAGGCTTCTTCAACCCGCCTTTCCGCCCCCCACGAGCCCCCCTTCACGGCCGCCAACTCCATCAGCCACTGGTTGGCCCTCTCCGCCACCGTGAAGGCATGGGAAACCTCATCGATCACGCCCCTTACCCTTGCCACCAGGGCTGCCGCCTCCCTCCTCTTCTCACCGAGGCCCCGGCTGACCTCGTCTACAAGCCTCCTGAGCTCCGCGTATGCCCGCTCCAGCCGCTGCTGGGCCTGGGAGAGCTCCTGCTCCTTGGCCCGGAGCTTATCCAATCTCTCCCTGAGGGAGGCCAGGTGGGCCTCCATCTTCACAACCCTAGGCTCCCTCTCCCTGAGCTTGGCCTCGACCTGAGTGATCTCGCCGCGGAGCCTCTCCTCAGTCCTCAGCAGGGATTCGAGCCTCCTCTGGGCCTCCCTCCAGCGGGCCTCGACCTGTCTAAGACTCGCCTCAAGCCCACGCTTCTCCCTCGCCGCAGCCGCCAGCTCCTGCCTCGTCTGCCGCAGTTCAGCGGTGAGTCTGGCTTTCTCCTGAAGGCTGTTCTGCAGATGGGCTTCCAGATCTGTGAGCTGGCGCTGGCAGTCTTCCAACTCCGACCGCAGCTCCGCCTCCTCTCTTTGCAGCCTGTCCAGAAGCGCCTGTGCCTCCGACAGCCGGAAGCTGACCTCGGCCGGGCCTCCGCCCCCCTCAAAGATGGAGCCCAGAAGCCTGGCCCTCTCCTCCTCCACCTCCTTGATCTTGAGCGAGAGCTGGTCCAGTCTCTCCCTGGCGCTTTCCTGCTTCTGCCTGGTTTCGGCCAGGGACTCCTGAAGACGGCTCAGCTCATCCGCCAGCTGGGCCATCTCCTTCTGGGCCCTGCCCGCCCGTAGGTAGGCCAGGGTCCTCTCCAACGTTTTTAGCCGGAGCCTGTCGTTCCTCTGTTCCTCCAATGCGATCAGCTGTTCACGCCTGATCCCGACCTGACCCCGGTGATACTCCAGCTTCCTATCGGCCTCCTCCAGCTGTCTGGCGGCCATCAACCTCTTCTCCTCGAACCTGGATACACCGGCCAGGTCCTCGAGAAGCCTTCGCCTGTCGTCCGGGTTCAGGTCCGATATTCTGGTCACGGTCCCCTGCAGCACCACCCAGACGCCTCCGGGAGACAACATGCAGTTTGTGAGAAGCTCATCGATGACACTCTTAGGCACATGCTTACCGTTCAGGTAGAACCTGCTCTCGCCGGCGGCGTTCAGCTCCCTCGTAATCGTCACATTCTCAGAGTCAACCGGTATGAGACGGTCCCGATTGTCGAAGGTGAGCGTGACGCGGCAGCTCTCAACGGTCCTGCCAGCACTGCTATGTAGAAGGGCGGATAGGCGGCTCACCCGAAGCCGCCGGAGGCTGGAGTCGCCCAGACAGAAGAGTATCGCATCGACAACATTGCTCTTCCCGCTCCCATTCGGGCCCGTGAAGACCACCAGACCCGGCTCCAGGTTGAGTGTGATCCCCCTAGGCCCGAAGGACTTGAACCCCCGCACCTCCAGCCTCTTGATGTAAACCATGGCCCCGAGTTGACCGCTCGTGATAGAGAGGCGTGGCTTAAAAGTCCTCACATGGAGGCATGCTCTGTGAGATGGGACTACTCCCTTAGGAGAAGGAGGCTGGCCGAGCGACTGGTTGAGAATGGTCACGAGATAGCGCTGGTGACGAAGCCACAGAATCTCTACTATTTCACGGGCTACTGGGGGGCCGGATGCCTTATAACCGATGGTGACAGGTCCATCCTCCTCACACCTCAGCTGGAGGAGAATAGGGCCCTCTCCGAGGCCGTGGGCTGCGAGGTTCGCACAGTCACACCCTTTCAAAGGGTATCTGAAGCGGTGCAGGTGGAGGTGGGGTCGAGGCGAGCTCTGGCGGACGATCTTTCAGGGTCTCTCGGCTTCCCCCTACAGCTTGAGAAGGCTCGGGTCACGGAGGACGCCAGGCCCTTCACCGGTCTGAGGAGGATAAAGGATCCCCAGGAGCGCAGCTGCATCCGGCATGCCGCGGAGATCATCGACAGGCTATTCCGGAAATTCGTGGAGGTGGCGAAGCCCGGAGCCTCGGAGCGAGAGCTGGGGGCAGCCCTGGTATACGAGGCGATGAAGATGGGGGCGGAGCCGCCCGCCATCAATACATCCATCAGCCCGCTCATCGTCGCATCGGGGCCGAGGGCCGCATTCCCCCACGCCAACCTGACGGAGCGGCGACTGGAGGAGGGTGATACGGTGGTGGTAGACCTCGCCTTCCGTTGGGAGGGGTACTACGCCGACGCCACCAGGACGTTTATCGTCGGCCGCCCCAGCGCCGATGTGCTGGAGGCGTATGCAGCGGTCGAGGAGGCGCTGATGAGAGCTCAGCAACTGGCCAGGCCTGGGGCTAGATGCCAAGACATCGATGCGGCGGTGAGAGGCGTCCTTGAGAAATATGGGGTCTCGAAGTACTTCGTGCACAGCACCGGGCATGGGGTCGGCCTAGACATACATGAGCCGCCCTCCCTAAGGCAGGGCTCCGACGAATCTCTCAGGGAAGAGGATGTGATAACCCTGGAGCCCGGCGTCTATGTTAGAGACAGGTATGGGATCAGGATTGAGAACACCGTCTCCGTGGGGGAGGGGGTCCTAAATGGGTTCCCGACCGAGATGGTCATCATTTAGCTGCCAGCCTCTCCATAACCTTCTGCTCCAAAAGATCCACAAGTCTGTCCCTACTCGCGGGGTCGACGACCACCACATCACCCGCCGCTTCACGTATGCGCCGGACCAAGGGGTCCCTGCTCTTCTCGTGGACCACCATAAGTATGGTCTTGTCAGATGTGAGTGAAGCTTCGACAGCCCTTCTGAAGTCGGGGGAGAACAGCTCCATGGGGCCCACCTCATCGATGACGGTGACATCCGCACTCCGGAGGGCCTCCAGTATGGAGGGGGCTGCCACCCTCGCCAGGGTATCAAGGTTCACAACATACCTCCCCACCCTGGGACCCAGGCCATGCGATTCGGCAGCCAGCATCCCCCTCTCACCCGATGAGAGGTCCAGTATCTCAAATCCCACCCGCCTCCCCGAATGCCTCTTCTCATAGGATAGGATGCCCCCCACCCTCACCCCCCTCGCCCGCAGCCTCTCGACCACCCTGCTGAGCAGGGTGGTCTTCCCCGCGCCCGGGGCTCCTGTAATAATAAGCAGGCCCCTCACTTCCTCATCAGACCCAGGACCCTGCTCAGAATCCTGGAGGCCACATACGCCTTGGTTCCCTCAAACGCCTCCGCCTCATACCTCGTCACCATCACCCCCCTCAGCCTTGGGGCTGAGAACCCCGCCTCCGCAGAGGATACGTCGTTGGCCACCACCATATCCGCCTGGACCTCATCCATGAGCATGCGCGCCCTCTCGATCAGGGCCTCCCTATCCCCCTCCGTCTCGGCCTTGAAGGCCACGAGGATGCTCTCCGGCCTGAGCCTCTTCACCCCGCCTATCACCTTGGGTGTGGGCACCAGGCTTATGGCGAGCCCCCCTGTCTCGCGCGTGTCCAGCTTCTTGTGATATGTTTCTACCGGCCTGAAGTCCGCCGGGGCGGCCGCGGCCATCACGATATCCACCCCCTCCTGGAGAGTGCCCTCAAGGGCCTCCTTCATCTCTTCGGTGGTTGTCACGCGCACAACCTTTACTCCACTCGGCGGGGTGAGCGGGGTGGGCCCAAGGATCAGCGTCACATCCGCCCCCATATCCCGGGCGCCCTCGGCGAGGGCGAAACCCATGGCCCCACTGCTTCGATTCGTGATCACCCGGACGGGGTCGATATACTCAACCGTGGGGCCCGCGGTCACAACAACCCTCTTGCCGCGGAGGGGCAGACCGCCCACCACCCCCATCACCCTCTGAAGTATCACCTCGGTCTCAGCGATCTTAGCCTTCCCCTCCTCCACGCGGGGGGGTATGATTATGACCCCCCGGCTCCGCAGCCTCTCCAGCGACTCCTGGACAAACGGGTTGTCCTGCATGGGCTCGTGCATCGCCGGTGCCACCAGCACGGGGAGACCCATCCCCAGGGCCACGGAACAGAGGGTCGTGACGGGGGTGTCGTCGATGCCGTGCCCAATCTTTGAAATGGTGTTGGCGGTGGCCGGCGCAACCAGGACGACGACCCTGCTGGCCTGAAGGAGCGATATGTGTTCAAGATTCCCTGTGAGATGGGTTACCACCGGATGGCCCGTCGCCCACTCCAGAGCCTGTGGTGTGATCATCATCTGCGCTGCCGGGGACATCACAGCCCAGACATCGGCACCGTGCCTCATCAGCTCCCTGGCGATCTCGGGGGCCTCCACGGCGGCGATACTGCCGGTCACGCATAGCACCACCCGGACCCCCGATAGCTGGGAACCCTTGGTCCCCACGATTTCACGGGATGGGTGGGTTGGCACATCAACCATGGAGCAGGCTCGCCTCCAGCCCCTTCACCAGGGAGTAGATCGCCTCGTTCATGGGGACGGGAATGCCCAGCCTTTCAGCCGCCGACACCACGGCCCCGTTGAGGTAGTCCACCTCCGTCCTCCTCCCCCTCTCAATATCCTGCAGCATTGAAGACCTGTTCCCATGGCTGCTCCTGGCCACCTCCAATACCTTTGCCACCGGGTCCTCGTAGTCGGGGGTCGCCCCGACCGCCAAAGCAACCCTGAACGCTTCAAGCGCCAGGTCCCGCATAACCCTGAAGATTCCCGGCCTCTCCGCGGCCTCCCCATTCCGTAGCCTGGTCAGGGCGGTCACGGGGTTGATGGCGCAGTTGACCACCACCTTCGACCACAGCAGGGATGTGAAATCATCCCTCCAGCCCACATCGACCCCTGAATCCTCCAGATACCGTTTAAACTCGAGCAGCCTAGGTCTACCCTCAGCCGATACGGGGGCGAGCAGGGTGGGGCCGCTCCCCGCATGGAGGACACGCCCCGGGCCTAGGTAGGTGGCCGCGTGGTAGGTGGCCCCCACACCTATGATCGAGGGGGGGAAGTATTGCTGTAGGACCTCCACATTACCCAGGCCGTTCTGCAGGGTGACGATAGCCCTTATGGAGTCCAAATTCACATATCGGGAGAGCGATTCGGCCACGGCCCCGGTGTGGTAAGCCTTAACCGCCACAATGATGAACTCCGCGGTGGAGAGGCAGCCGTAGTCCGCGGTGCACCTCACCCTGTAGCGGGTTTCTCCACCCTCCCCCTCCACCCACACCCCCTGCCTGTCCACCAGCTCCGCCCTGGCCCGGTCATGATCCAAGAGGACCACGGGCTTAGGCCCCCGGGAGAGGAGGGCGGCGGTGAGGGAGCCGATCGCGCCAGGCCCGACGATCACCACTGTCATGGCCTACGCAGGGGTGACAGCTTCTCCACCTCCTCCGGCGCCATGTGAAACACATGATCCTCCCCTGGGAATCTCCCGTTGAGGACATCAGCCCTGTACTCCTGGAGGGCCGCGAGGATCTCGCCGGCGAGGTTTCTGTACCTCTTGGCAAACTTGGGCGTGAACCTCTCATAGAGCCCCAGTATATCGTGCAGCACCAGAACCTGTCCGTCACAGTGAGGCCCGGCGCCGATGCCGATGGTGGGGATGCGCAGCGAGCGTGATATCAGCTCGGCGGCCTCGCTCGTAACCATCTCCAGGACGATGCTGAAAGCACCAGCCTCCTGGAGCGCCAGCGCATCCTCCAGAAGCCTCTGGGCCGACTGGGCCGTCCTCCCCTGAACCCTGTAACCCTGAAGGGTCGGGGTGCTCTGCGGCGTGAAGCCTATGTGGGCCATGACGGGAATCCCGGCCCTGGTAAGGGCCTTCACCACGCCGGCCTGCTCAGCCCCTCCCTCTATCTTCACCGCATCCATACCCCCCTCCTTTATGAAGCGGCCCGCGTTTCTCAGGGCCTCCTCCACGCTGGCCTGGTAGGACATGAAGGGCATGTCCCCCACCAGCAGGGCTCGGCTGGCGCCCCTCGACACCGCCTTACACATGATGAGCATCTCCTCCATCGTGACCGGACGGGTATCCGGGTAGCCCAGGACCACCATCCCCCCCGAGTCCCCCACCAGGATGATGTCCACCTCAGCCCTGTCCGCCAGAAGGGCCGTGGGATAGTCGTAGGCGGTAACAGATACGATCTTGCGACCCTGGCTCTTCATCGCCAGCACATCCGCGACCGTCACCTTCCTCCTCCGCTCACCCAAACCCGTCAGGCCCCCTCGAGAGGTTTTCCCAGATCAGCTCCAGCGACCGCCGCAGCACGCGCCTGTTATCATACCCCCGGATGATCTCGAGCAGCCCCTCCCTGTCAGAGCCGCGGAGCTCCGCGCACTGGTCCAGGAGGGCTGGGAGCGCCCTCACCACATTATCCACGATCGTAACCGTCGCGCACCTGGCCGTCCTCGAGAGGGGGTTTAGGTCAACCGCAATGACCACCTTGCCCATCCTGACCAGGGCCTCGGTCCTGTCCCCATCCTCCAGCGGCACCAGGACCACATCGGCGGTGAAGATGCCCCGGGGGTCCACCCGCCTCCTCTCACTGCCCAGCTCGGGTATTACTGCCGAGGCCGCCTCCCCCACCCCCAGAACCTCCTCGGCACCCAGCGCCCGCAGGTGGCTTGCGATCGCCTCCTCCCTCTCCCGGCTTCTGTAGAAGAGGTTGACCTCGATGGGGGCGGGGATCAGCTTGGAAAGCCTGACCACATCCCGGGCCGAGAGCGCGGCCACATTCCCATTGACCGAGATAACCGGGCGCTTAGCGGTCAGGAGATACGCGGCGGCGGCCCTGATGGCCTCCCTGGCCGGCGCGGTGGTCCTCTCGCCGATCAGGTAATCGAACGCCTCCCCCCTACCATGGGCGATAAGGCCCTCCTCCACCACCAAACCCCTCCTGAACCCCTCCACCAGCAGCTCCCTTATCCGCAGGCTCTCAACCCTCGGGTGATCTTCGGGGATTGTGAACCGCTTCAGATTCAATTCAGCCTCGCCCCGTCCTGAGAAAGCGGCGATACGATCACCCTCCCCCTGGGCAACAGCCTCTCCATAATATCCAGGGCCCAACCCACCCGCCCCTCCTCGACAATGGTAAAGTATGTCCTCCCGAACATGGCCATCCCCACGTAGAGGCCCGCCTCAGCGGCCTTTTCGAGGCCCTCCCTCACACGTCTAGGCATCAGCCCCAGGCCCAGGGTGAAGGTGTGGCTCAGCTTCATGAAGGAGCCCACGGTGGGCTCCTCCAAGAGCCTATCTATCATCCACCTGCCGGTCTCATTCACCCTCTCACGCAGGATAGGGTCGCTGAGCATACGGGCCGTTTTCATGGGCCCATTGTGCACCGCCACCACCACCAGGGGGCCACTAAAGGGGACCCGGCTGACCAGGCCGACCCCAGGCGCACCGGGAACGCGTCGAACCTCGATGCCGCCGAAGAACTGGCCTGAGACCGTGCCCAGCCCCGTCCTGTGCTCCACTTCCACCCGGTGGGCCACCTTCGCCGCCTCCATGGGGGATAGGCCCAACGAGAGCTCGTGCGAGCCCGCCAAGGCCACCCCCAGGGCCGCCGCGCCGCTGGTGCCAAAGCCACTTCCGATGGGCACAGGAACCCTATGCCGGACCCTAAGCCCGCCCGATCGCCCCGAAAGCCTCAACAGCTCCCGGGCCGTGTCCATCGAAACAACCGCGTCGGGCCGCGGCTCTCCGTTGATCTCCACCACCACATCCGCCATGCCTGGGTCATAGGTCACCTCAGTCTCGATACCCAAGGCCAGGTTCACCCCCGCCCCCCTGGAGCCGCGCTTCAAAGGATCTGGGTCCGAGTCGCATATTTCGAAGAAGCCGGTGAGGTGGGCGGGAGCCCAGGCACGGGAGCCCACACCAATATGAGCACCCACATCCTTATCAATATGTCCTATGGTTTATATGTACAGGTATGTATGTCACGCCCGCTAAGGCCGTGGCTAGACGGCTACAGGCGGCTGGAGGCTCCCTGGCCGTAACCCTACCCAAGCAGTGGGTGAAGGTTCTGAACCTCAAGAAGGGGGACACCGTCCTTTTCGAGGTGAGGCCCGACTCCCTGGTTCTGCGCACACCAGGTCGTCAAGAGCCGGTCAGCATGATCACCCTTCGATACCCCGCGGGGATGCTGGAGCTCCTGTTAAACGACCTCACCGGCGCCTACCTTCGGGGTTACGACCTCATCGAGATCACCGGTGCCGTGGATATCGAGCCCGCGGACAGGGCGGTGATCCGCAACGCCGCCAAGAGGCTGCTGGGCCTTGAGGTGATCGAGGAAGACGCCAGAAGGATCCAGATGCAGGTGCTCGCGGACCACATCAGCCTCAACCCACAGCAGGTCTTCAGGAGGATGCATATCATATCCAAGGGTATGTTGACGGACGCGATCGTCTCGCTGGCCCAGGGGAATAGGGAGCTGGCCCGGCTCGTGGTAGACCGTGATGAGGAGCTGGACAGGTTTTACTTCTTCATGGTCAGGCTTCTCAGGAGGGCGGCTTCAGACCCCCTCCTCACCTCAGAATACCAGATGACACCTGTGGAGCTGCTCGACATGAGGGTGGCGGCCCATGCCTTAGAAAACCTCGGGGACGCCGCGGTCGAGATCTGCCAGGGCGTCGAGGCGGGGCTTACAGCATCAACCACGGAGATGAGGGCGACCCTGGAACAAGCCTCAATTTTGCTTCAGGAGACCCAGGAGAGGGCGGTGAGGGCCTTCGTGAGGAGGGAGGGTAGGGAAGCGATCGAGGTCTTTAAGAACTATGGGCGGCTGGTATCGCTCATACAGCCTCTGGTGGAAGGCTCCCCCCTGCCCCGGGGCCTCGTAACAGCCCATAGGGCACTGACAACGGCGGGCAGGCTTCTGGCCGACATCGCCGACCTGGCCGCACCCCTCCATGAGTAAGGCTGGGGGAAGGGGTGCCGCCAAGCCCTGTCAGGGGCACATCTCTTAAATAAACCGTGTTTCCCTGCCCTCTATGCCGAAGTACATAATCGTCACCGGCGGCGTCATGTCCGCCATCGGGAAGGGGATCACCGCCGTCTCCATCGCGAAACTTCTCCAACTCTCGGGTTTCCGGGTCACATACCTGAAGATCGACCCCTACGTCAACTACGACGCGGGCACAATGAACCCATACCAGCACGGTGAGGTGTTCGTGACCGATGATGGGTACGAGGGCGACGTGGACCTGGGCCACGGTGAGCGTTTCCTGGACCAAAACCTATCCCGGGAAAACAACATAACGACGGGCCAGGTCTACCTGTCTGTCATACAGGCTGAGAGGGCCGGTAAATTCCTGGGCAGGACCGTCCAGATAATTCCACATATCACAGACGAGATAAAGGCGAGGATCAAACAGCTGGCTGAAAAGCAGGGCGTAGACGTCTTGGTGGTCGAGTGCGGGGGTACCGTGGGGGATATCGAAAGCCTCCCCTTCCTCGAGGCCTTCAGACAGATGAGGCTGGAGGAAGGCAGCGACAACGTCGTCTTCGTACATGTAACCCTGGTGCCACTGAGCAAGGATGGGGAGCATAAGACCAAGCCGACCCAGCACTCCGTCCAAGAGCTGAGGCGGATCGGCATCCAGCCCGACGTTATCGTGGCGAGGGTCCGAAGTGAGCTCACGGCGGATGCCCGCTCCAAGATCAGCCTCTTCACCAACGTGGACAGGAGGGCCGTGTTCTCCAACGTGGATGTCCCATCCGTCTACCTGGTTCCCAAGGTACTGGCCGATCAGGGGCTGCATACATATCTGGCCCAGAAGCTCGGCTTCCCACCCCCATCGATCGTGTGGGGGGAGTGGGGAGAGCTGATTCATCGAATCCAGAGCCTCTCCGAGAGCATCCGCATCGCCATGGTCGGAAAATATGCGGCCCTGGCCGACAGCTACATCAGTGTAAACCACTCCCTCGAGCACGCCGGGATAGCCGTGGGCGCGAAGGTCCATATCGAGTGGGTGGACGCCGAAACCCTCGAAACAAATCCGGAGAGGCTCGAGGCGCTGGCCGGCTTCGACGGCATCCTGATACCTGGCGGCTTCGGGAAGAGGGGTAGCGAAGGCAAGATACTCGCCGCCGACTATGCGAGGAAGAGGGGGATCCCATTCCTGGGCATCTGCTTCGGCTTCCAGATGGCGGTGGTGGCCTTCGCAAGATATGTGTGCGGGCTGGAGGGGGCCAACTCCACGGAGCTCGATGAGCACACCACCCACCCCGTCATCGACCTGCTACCGGAGCAGAGGTCCATCAGGGAGCTGGGGGGAACCATGAGGCTGGGGGGCCACGACATCCACATACTACCCAACACCCTCGCCCATAGAATATACGGGACAACCGTGATAAGACAGCGCCATAGGCACAGGTATGAGGTCAACCCCGAGTACTGGCCGATCCTGGAGAGGTATGGGGCTAAGTTCTCCGCCTTCAGTGATGGGGGTAGGAGGGCGGAGATCTTAGAGCTTCCAGACCACCCCTTCTACCTGGGCACCCAGTTCCACGCCGAGTTCATCAGCCGGCCCACGAGGCCGGAGCCGGCATACCTGGGCTTTGTACGCGCGGCCCTGGAGAGGGCCAGGCGGCGGTAAGAGACGCTGGAGGCTCAGGCCACCGAATAGACGTGCCGCCGGGCGTCGCCCAGCATCGCCCTCCTCTTCACCAGCCCCTTCTCGACCAGCAGGCTCAAAGCCAGCCTTGCAGTCCTCTCGGGCAGAAGGGTCTTCTCAACCACATCCCTGTAGCTCAGGGAACCCTCCTGCTGTAGGACCTTCAGCACCAGCTTGGCGCTGGGGGGCATCTTCAAGAGCTCCTGGGCAAGCTCGATCTTCTTGGCGGTGCGCTCCGCCAGCGAGGAAGCGGACAGGATCCTCACAAACCGGAGCGGCTTAGGGGCCCCATAGATTCTCACCTCATCGGTAACCTTGACCCTCCTCACCCCATCCACTATGATGTAGCAGCGGGAGGTGCTGGCGATGTCCGCTATCCTGATCTCTGCGGACAGAGGCACCACCAAGGGCCTCCTGGTGACATCCATGGAGTTCACAGCCACGACCACCAGCGCGTTGGCCCGCTGGTGCAGGAGGGGGCCCCCGGCGGATAGCGCATAGGCCGTGCTGCCGATGGGTGTTGCGACCACCACGCCGTCGGCATAATCCCTCCACATGAACTCCCCCTGGACGCTGAGGGTGTATTCCATCAGGGTGGCGCTCCTCCACGGAAATACGGCCACATCGTTGATGGCGGGGTTCAGCCGCTGGGAGTCGGCCTCCACCATCAACCGAGGCGCCTCCTCAAGCTCGAAGGTCCCCGTGGATAGGAGGCGCACCGCCTTCTCCATCTCATCAATACCAACGGTGGCCAGGAAACCGCCAGCCCCAGCCTGGCTGAACCCGAGAATGGGGGGGACGTCAAGCCCCAACATGCCGTGGGCCTCGAGAACGGCATGGTCGTCGCCCACAACCAGGAGGAAGTCGGCCGCCGTAGGGCCCCCGCCCCCAGACCTGGCCAAGGCCATCCACTCGACCCCCGCCGCCCTTAGGGCCTCCTCGAGCCGCCGCCTGTACTTCGAGTACCCCCTCGGTGCGTAGATGAGGGCCCGCACTGAATCTCCACGAACCCGCCCCCTTAAAAATTCACGTGGGGGGTGGGCATGTAGCTCTCGGGGGTTTCATTTAGCGGTTGGGCCTCCGCTCCACCAAACACGGGTTCTGGTGGGGGTGAAAATGGCCTGTTTGCGGCCTTCGACCATCCTCCCGAGGGACCGGTCCGAAGCTTTTTACCCCTCCAAGCCCCTGCACGCCCCGGCTTGGCGCATTTCGCCGCCCGCCTGACCCAGGAGCTGGAGGAGGAGGACTATAGGGTGCTCCACGCCATGGCCAAGGACCTAGCCCGCCGAGAAGCCTTCACCGTCGAGGACCTCACCGCCTCCACAGGTTTGGAGAGGAAGCAGGTCGAGTATATCCTGGAGAAGCTGAACTCCCACGAGCTGGTCTTCACCCACAACCAGCGCCGAATCCTGGTCTCCATGGGCCTCGACGCCCTGGCCCTCCACATACTGAAGCTGAGAAACTCCATCTCGGGTCTCGGGAGGGCCCTGGGCCTGGGGAAGGAGGCGGACGTATACGAGGGGATAAGGGGTGATGATCTGAGGGTCATCCTTAAGTTCTACAGGATTGGGCGGATCAGCTTTCGAGATGTGAGGAGGAAGAGGGCCTACACCTCCCCCCTCAGGCACCACCACTGGCTGCTCGTAAACATCCACGCGGCCCGCAAAGAGTTCAGGGCGCTACGCATCCTCCGGAGACTGGGCTTAACGGTCCCCCGCCCCATCGCCAGGGCCTACCATGTCGTCGTCCAAGAGCTCGTGGACGGAGTCCTGCTAGCAGACCGGCCGGCCATCAGCCAGCCCAGGGCAGTCCTCCTACAGATCTTGGAGGAGATGGGGAGGGCCTTTCAGGAGGCAGGCCTCATCAACGGAGACCTCAGCGAGTACAACATAATCTATGACGGGGAGAAGGCGTGGCTGATCGACTGGCCCCAGACCCTCCCCGCCACACATCCCAACGCCCAGCGACTGTTGAGGCGGGACTGCGCCAACATCGTCAATTTTTTCAGGAGAAAGTATGGGTTGGATATGGGGGTGGACCACGCCCTCGAAATCGTCTGCACGCCCAGGGCCATTAGAACTAGATGATAACCCCTAGCCTGCCGCTGAGGATCTCGGGGGTTAAATCGGTGATATGCTGGAGCTCCTCGTCTATTACCCCCATCACATCGCCTTCAACACGCTTGAGGGTGTAGCCGGGCTCCAACACCAGGGCCGCGCTGGCCACCTCTGGGTGGTCTATCGGGCTACCTATCTTGCTCAGCAAACGGATGTATACCTCCCTCACACCCCTCACCTCCTTTATCACCCTATCAGCCATCCTCTGGGCCGCTATGTTGAACAGCTTACCCGTGTGGTTGATGGGGTTCTTCCCCGCCACCGCCTCCACGGAGTACTGTCGCATCGGGGTGATAAGGCCATTGGGTCTATTCCCCCTCCCCGTATTGCCGTCGTCGCCAGCCTCGGCCGAGGTGCCTGTGACCGTGAGGTAGTAGACCCCCTTGGAGGGGTCGTCCGCCGCATTCACCACCACATCCACTTCAAGGTCGGTGAGCTTCGCCGCCAGATCTCTCACCCGTGACTCCACCTCCTCCCTCACATTGATGTAGTGGGAGGCGTCATGCACCAGATGGGAGATCATGGCGGCGGCGATGGTGAGTGACACCCTCCTCCCATGCCTCAGAGCCAGAACCTTAATGTCCTCCCCCACCTCGGGCAGGTCCGACTTAAGCCTCGGCGAATTCAGGTATCTTTCCACCTCCAGCACCAGCCTCTCCGAGTCCGTGAATGGGGCGAACCCCACGCCTATGGAGGTGTCGTTAGCCACCGGTACCTCACCGCCCCGGTCGAAGAGGCTTATGAGGTCGAGGGAGCCCTGTCTAATCTTGTAATCCACAACCACGTGTTTAACCGGGTCCAGGTACCGAAAGGTTTCGGCGAGAAAGCCCCTTATGGAGTTCAGTGTTATCGTCCCTATAGGCACCGGCTCGATCCGCTCCCTGTAGGGGACGTAGGTGAAGGCCCTGCCCGCCACCATGATGTAGATGGGTTCGAGGACCTCCCCACCCCCAAACCTCGGGGCAGACCTTCCGCCGACCAGCAGCCCCTTATCGACGTTGTGGTGTAGCACCCTCCCGTAGTGCTCAAGGTAGTATTGGGAGAGGGCCCTGGACACCGCTTCGGCGCAGCCATCTATGACGGTGTCGGGGTGCCCCTTCCCCTTCCTCTCGACCAGCTCCACTTCCATCTCTGAGACCGGGGCCGCCCTCAGCTCCTCCACGTGGATGTTTCTCTTCATGAGCTTGCCACACTTTAGTAAGAGAACTCGATGCGCCGGCTATAAGCCTTAACCACGCTTTCACCCGTGAATGTGGTGGGTAAGGTGTACATTAGATCTGGTCCTCCACCCGGATGTATAGGACGTTGTTCCCCCTGATGACCACATGTCCCAGGTTGGCCAGAGGACCCGTGGCCCCCACCTCTTCAGATTCAACCAGGTACATGTTCATGTAGGCGTCGACGTGCAGCAACCTCCCTCTGTAGGTGGTGTTTGACTTCAACCTGACAGCGACCCTCTTGCCCAGGGCCTTGTGGAGCACCGCTATGGGCTTCTTGCCGGCCATCAACTGATTTCAGTGCTAGCCTCGTGCGCGGTTAAAAGGCCTTCGGTCAGCCACCATGCCAACACCCAAACCGCAGGGGGGAGGTTAAAGCCTCTCCTGCACATCCCTCATCACGGCCCTCTGCATAGAGTACCTCCTGAGGTCGAGCCTAAAGAACTCCAGCCCCAGCTCCCTCGACAGCCTCAGCGCGCTGGTCCTTATGGAGGGGGCCACCAGGATGCCCCGCACAAATCCTCCGCCGCCAGCCTCCCTGACATAGGCGTGGAGTTGCTTCACCGCCGCCAGGTCGGCCGGTTCGTTCTTCACCTCGACAACGACCCTCCTCCCCCCAGCGTCCACCCCCACGAGGTCAGGTATTCCCCCACCCGGCCTCAACAGGGGCGGGTGGAGAATCAGCCCCTTTTCATAACCCTCAAGCTCCCTCTTCACAAACATGTATAGGTCCGCCTCCATAGAGCCGTGGACGAACGGGGCGCTGTCCTCCATCTTCATCGAAGCCAGGAGATAGATCTTTGAGCATATGACCTCGAGGACCTCTCGGGGCCTACGCCTCTGGGCGGTGATGATGGTATTTCCATCCACCTCCTTCACGGATAGGGTCGATCGGTCGGGCTGGTAGTTCACCGGCTCATACCCCCAGGGACGGTGCACAAGCAGGCTACCGTCACGCTTGGCTAGGATGATACGGTCACCCGGACCAAGGGAAGTCTTGGCCCTCCCCTCAAAATTCACATGGCAGTTGGCGACTACAATAATGATCCTCCTGCTAGAGATGGCCTCCCGCAGTCTCGCCGCCGCCTCTTTCGATGTGGGGTTCAGCAACACCCATTGCTGCCCATCCAAGGCCCCGCGCAGGTCTCTCGGGGCCCACCGTATATTACCACCCCAACGGTTTTAGCTGAACCCTCCGCCGCTTAACCGTGGCGGGAGGCGACAACTGGGAGGAGGCTGGGGATGATGAGTCAAACTCCATGGATCATACATCACCCCTCACCTACGCCGTCCTCCCACAAGCAATCATCGAGGAACTGGAGCCCGAGACCCGGAAGAGGGTCCAGGAGGTGGCCTTGAGGGTCCGGGCGGTCCGCCCCACGATAGAGGAGGCCGGCCAGATCCACACCGCCCTGCAGCTGGCAGGGTCCATCAGTACGGGGTGTGCAGGCATCGACGACCTGCTGGGCGGGGGTCTCAGGGCTGGAACCCCCCTGGCGGTAGTGGGGCCTGGGGGCTCGGGGAAGACCCAGTTCGCATACCACGTTGTTGCATCTTCACTAATGGTGGACGCTAACCGGCAGGCCTTCTGGGTGGACACCACATCCACCTTCCGACCCGAGAGGATTCACGAGATGGTCTCGAAAAGGGGGGGAAACCCCACCGATGTCCTTAGGAGAATCTTGGTCAGGAGGGTGGTGGGCAGCGAAGCCCAACAGGCGGCGGTAAGATCTTTGAGGATGAGCCGGCCCCGCGGCTCCATCCTGGTGATAGATGACGTGTACACCAACTTTGAAATGGACTATCCGGGGCTCGAGCGCAGCATGCTCCGCTACGCCATGCTACGTATGCACCTTCTGGACGTGGCGGACCTCACCTACAGGGCATCCCTATTCACGCTGGTCCTGTTTCCCGTCCGATACCGGCCCGGCGAGCCCCACGTAACCCCCGCCGGGCAGCCCCCCTACCTCAGCATGCCCTCACAGCTCTGGTTGGAAAGGGAGGGGGACAGGCGGTACGCAACCTACAGTCTCAGCCCGGGCAAGCGGGCGGCCTTCAAGATAACCGATGCGGGGCTTGTGGATGCTTGAGCGTTGCGGGGGCATGGTTTGACACTATCCGAGGAGGGTATAGAGAAAGACCCATATCCACAGCCACACTATGATGAAGGTACCTATCCCCTTCGTATACCACTGCCTTGATTGATCACGTGGTAGGTCCCGAGCTACGTAGTGGCGGGCCAAAATGTATGAGAGCAGGTAGATTGCCACGGTGGCCGCCACCGCGAGGGCATTGCCCAGATCACTGTAGATGGCCAGGAACGTGGAGGCCACACCTGCCCCAACCGCCAGGGATGTCCTCATCCAATATATGCGGTCCGAAGGCTTCACGGGATAGGGCCGGCAGATACTAAGAATTAAATAGGTGGCTTTGGAGTATATGTGAATTGCTGCCCCGGCTCACCACCCGCCTCTTGGTACGGGAGGTCATGAACAGCCCCGTAATTTCTGTAACCCCCCGGCAGACGGCGAAAAGTGCGGCACGGCTTATGGTTAAGGGGAGGGTTGGAAGCGTTGTCGTGATGAGCCGAGGCAGACCCTTGGGTATCCTGACCGACGGGGACTTGGTGGCCAAGGTTGTGGCTAAGGGGCTGGACCCATCCAAGATACCCGTGAGCAGGGTCATGTCTAAACCCCTCCATACTATATCGGCGGAAAGCGACATCATGGAGGCCGCGCGCCTGATGAGGAAGCTGAACGTCAAGAGGCTGGGGGTGTTAAACAGGGGAAGCCTCGTCGGAATCATTTCGATCTCGGACATCCTTTCGATAACCCCAGAATTGGTGGATGTGCTGTCGGAGAAGGCATTGATAGAGAGGGGGGAGAGGACTAGAGCAGGGGGCTTTGTGGCGGGCTACTGCGATTCCTGCGATAGGTGGTCAGACCTATTGATGGAGGTCGACGGGCAGTTCATCTGTGAAGAGTGTAGAACAGAGGGTGGGGAGGCGGAAGGCTCCGCATAGATTTCACCAACAATCTAGGATTACGTGTCTAGGCCTATGGGCGGATAGCGGTGGGAAGCCTGAAGATAGTGAATGGATATGTATGGGTCGATGAGGACCTCCAAGAGGCCCAGATACTCATTAGGGATGGAAGGGTCGAACAGATATCCAGGCATGTGAGGGAGCCCTCGGAGGTGCTGGATGCCAAGGGCTGCCTGGTCCTGCCAGGCCTGATCGACGTCCACACCCACCTGCGCGACTGGGGGGAGTCGTACAAGGAAGATCTTGTGAGCGGAACCAGGGCCGCCGTCGCCGGGGGCTTCACCACCATCCTCGAAATGCCCAACACCCTCCCCCCCATCGATTCCCCACAAAGGTTGCGGGAGCGGAGGGATTCCATGGTCGGGAGGGTCCACTGCGACGTGGCCTCCTACGCCCTGCCGAAGAGGCCGGCCGATATACCGGCTCTGCGTGCAGCAGGTGCCGTGGCCCTAAAGGTTTACATGCATAGATCCTTCGGCAACGAGGACTACTCCCAGGAAGAAAGGCTGTCTGAGCTTCTCACCACCAGTGCTAGGGAGAACATCGTCGTCGCATTTCACGCCGAGCATCCCAACATGCTGCGCAGGATCGAGGGGTGGTATGACTCCAGAATCCATTCCCAGGCCCACCCCCCGGCTGCGGAGTACGAAGCCATCAGACTGATCCTCGACGTGGCGCAGAGGATCCCAGGAGCCCTGGTACACATCGCCCACACTACGACCAGAGATGCGGTCAGACTTATCAGGGCGGCCAGGCGGAGAGGCGTCAAGGTCACCTGCGAGGCCACCCCCCATCATCTCACCCTAACCAGCAAGGCACTATCAGTCCTCGGCAGGATGGGAACCGTGGAGCCACCCCTCCGTGGTAAGAGGGACTGCGAGGCCCTCCAGGCTGCCCTCGCCAGGGGGAACGTGGATATGATCGCCACCGACCACGCGCCCCACGCGGAGCATGAGAAGGCGTCTCCAACCCCACCACCCGGATTCCCAGGCCTCGAGACGGCGGTTGCAGTGACCCTGAAGCTCGTCAACCAAGGGCTAATCCCGCTGAACGTGTGGATCCGGGCCCTGACCACAGCACCGGCCAGGGCCTTCCGCCTCCCCGGGCGGGGCGAGTTGAAGCCCAACTGTGTGGCCAACATCACCATAATCGATCTGAAGAAGAGGTGGAGGATCGATGCCTCCAGGTTCGAAAGCAAAGCCCACTACTCGCCCTTCGACGGCTGGGAGGTGCAGGGAAAGACTTATGCCACAATCGTGAACGGTGTGGTAGCATATCTGGATGGAGAGGGAGTGAGCGGCGAGTTTGCGGGGCGATACGTCCCAGGCGCCTAGGTTCATCGTGGACGCGATGCTGGGGAAGCTGGCCAGGAAGCTCAGACTGTACGGCTTCGATACACTCTTCGGGTCCGACTTGGACGACGAGCAGCTCCTGGAGACAGCCATGGTCCAGAGAAGAATGCTGATAACATCGGATGAGGAGCTGGCGGAAAGGGCTTGGAGGCGGCAGATCCCCGTCCACCTGGTGTCGGAGTCCGATGAAGCCAGGACCCTGGCCAGGCTCTTCAGGGCCCTCAAAGTCGAGCGCGCCTTGATTCCCGAGAGGGCCCGTTGCACCAAGTGCAACGCCCCGGTCGCCGTCGTCGAGAGGGAGCGGGTGAAGGACAGAGTTCCGCCGGGCGTCCTGCGGATGCATGAGAAGTTCTACATCTGCCGGTCCTGTGGAAGTGTCTACTGGCATGGCTCCCACTGGAGCAGGCTAAGGGCCCTGCATAGCCGGGTGGAGAGGCTGATGGAAGTTGAGGGTTGAGGACGAAGTAGGCGAGCTGCTGGTGAGGGAGACCAGGAAACTGATCGAGGAGTTCCTGTCCAATGGGGCCTTACTGAAGCCTGCCACCGATCTGCCAGTAGCCCACGAGAAGAGGGGAGCATTCGTAACTCTTAATTCAATACGGTTCGGTGAGCCAAGCCTCCGTGGATGCATGGGGATCCTCGAACCGATATACCCGCTATGGGAGGCCATATCTATCGCCGCCGTCACGGCCTGCCGCGACCCACGATTCCCCCCAGTGGAGCCTGAGGAGATGGACACAACACTCGTCGAGCTCAGCATCCTAACCCCCCCAACCCCGCTTGCCGGTAACCCCCGCCGATTCCCCGAGCTGGTGAAGGTCGGGAGGGACGGGCTCATGGTCCAGTGGCGGGGCAGGCAGGGCCTCCTCCTACCTCAGGTGGCCGTCGAGCAGGGATGGAACGCCGAAGACTTCCTCGTGAACACATGCTTTAAGGCAGGCCTTCCCCCCGATGCCTGGCTCACCGGCGCCAAGGTATACACCTTCCAAGCCGATGTCTTCTCAGAGGTTTCGCCGAGGGGCCCTGTGAAGAGGGTCCTCTAGTCATGTCATTGAAGATCCACTTTTCCGTGTTCAGCGAAGGGGTGGGCCATGCCACGAGGGCAGCGATCATCGCCCGCGAGCTGTCCCGAAGGGGATTCACGACGACCTTCACCGCCAGCAACGAAGCGGCGGAGTTCCTGAGGAGGGAAGGGTACCAGGTAACCAGCGTCCCGACGGTGGATGTGGGTTGGGGGGAGGAGGGTGGGGTCTCCATCAGAAGGACCGCCCGAAACGTGCTGAAGTCCCCCAGGCCCTTCGCCAGCCAGGTGGCCACCGAACGGGAAGCCATCAGGAGGGCGGACCTGGTCATATCGGACAGCAAGCTGTCACCCCTGGTAGCGGCGCGCCTTTCATCCAAACCCTGCCTATTGATTACCAACCAGGTGATGCTCACACTTCCCTTCAGCGCCAGGAAAATGAAGACTTCATGGGTGGAGAAGGCGGCGGGCTTCCTCTCCTCCTCCGCATGGTCCCTCGCCGATGAGGTCGTGGTACCCGACCTACCACCGCCCTACAGCATATCCTATCTCAATTTGATGCATCCCCTCGGCACTAGGATCTCTACCTTCATCGGCCCCATTCTCGACTTCGATTCGGTGAACGCCGAGAGGAGGGAGGAGGTTTCGAGGCTCTTCGAGATCGACGATTCCAGGCCCGTGGTATTCATTCAGGCGGCTGGAAACACCTGGGCCAGAAGCGCATTGACGGAGTTGACGAGGCTGGCCGCGCCCAGGCTCAGCAAATACTATCATATCATCCTGGCTGAGGGGAACCCCATGGGCAGCGACCAGCCCCGACGCACCGAGTGGGGTTGGCGCATTGAATGGTGCCCCTACCCAGAAACCCTCATGTCCCTCAGCGCAGTAGTCGTCTCCCGAGCCGGGCACACAACCATATCCAGGGCCCTGGCCCTGGGAAAACCGCTCGTCCTACTACCCATCCGAAACCACAGTGAGCAGCTGGGCAACGCGAACCAGGCGGTTAGGCTTGGTGTCGGGAAGAACCTGGGCGATGGGGCCGTTACACCCGAAGAGCTGGTGGGGGCCATCAACGAGGTGGTGGAGAATGAGAGCTACAGGAGGAACGCCGAGCGCATGGCCGGCCTCATCAAGCGAATGAGGCCCCTCGACACCCTAGCCCGGATGGTGGAAGCCCTGGGCGGTGGTTCAAGCTCCTTCAGATGATGGGAGGCTACCGGGGCCGCCCACACCCCTTCGAACAAAAAGTCAAATTCGGTGTGCAAGCTGGCCGCAGACCACCGTCTGCCCTGTGGGGGCGACAAGGAAATTAAGGCTAGGACAAACCCTGGGCTTCAGATGCCTGAGCCAGCCCCTGGAGTGAGCGACGTCCTCCAGGCCAAGCCCGGAGACCGCGTGACGATCAAGGGTTGGGTGGCGTCGAAGAGTGTGGTTGGAGGGCTGGCCTTCCTCACCCTCCGAAGCGGGGCGGGCACCATCCAGCTGACCGCCAAGCGACAGACTCTGGGAGCCGAAAGGTTCAGCCGGTTTTCACAGCTGAACGTCGAATCGGCCATCTCCGTCACCGGAACAGTCCGGGAAGACCCTCGGGCACCCTTCGGCCGCGAGGTAGCGGTCGAGGACTTCTATGTGATAGCCGACGCCGAGCCCTGGCCCGTGACCAAGAGCAGCCTGAGATCTCCCAGCTTCATCTGGGATAAAAGGCACCTCACCATAAGGGGGCCCCGCTCCACCGCCATCGCCAAGATCCGCTCCACGCTCTTCAAAGCCGCGTTCGACTTCTTCACCCAGAGGGGCTTTGTATTCATCACGGCACCCCTGCTGGTTAAGAATGCCGTGGAGGGTGGGGCGACCCTGTTCGAGGTTGACTACTTCGGAGACACGGTCTTCCTATCCCAGAGTGCGCAGCTGTACGAGGAGGCGGCCATAGCATCCCTGGAGAAAGTCTTCGTGATTCAGCCGGCGTTCCGGGCGGAGAAATCCAGGACGCCTAAACACCTCACCGAGTTCTGGATGATCGAGGCCGAGATGGCGTTCGCCACCCAGGAGGAGAACATGGCCCTCCAGGAAGAGCTCGTATGCTTCCTCTACAACCAGATTCTGAAGGAAAGGGAGCGGGAGCTCGCGGTCCTGGGGAGGAAGCTCAAGCCGCTGGAGCCGCCCTTCCCCCGAATCACCTACGACGAGGCCAGGGAGATCGCGGAGTCGGAGGGTGTGGGGTTCCCATGGGGGGATGACCTGCCCACCCAGGCTGAGAGAGCAATATCGAAGAGGTTCGACAGACCCTTCTTTGTGACAGGCTACCCGCTCTCCGCCAGGTCCTTCTACCACCTCACCAGCGAGGAGAACCCGGAGGTCACCCTGTCCGCCGACCTCATGGCTCCAGAGGGTTACGGCGAGATCGCCACGGGCGGCCAGAGGATCCACGACTACAGGCTCCTCGAGGAGCGAATTAAGAAGCAGGACCTCCCACCGGAGTCGTTCACATGGTACCTGGAGCTTAGAAGGTATGGTATGCCACCCCACGCAGGATTCGGCCTGGGCGTGGAGCGCTTCCTCCGATGGGTCTGTGGAGTCCGCCACATCCGGGAGACCACCCTCTTCCCCAGGACGCCCGCCAGGGTAACCCCATAGCCGATGGCGTCGGAATGCAAACCATATATATCGGGGCCGAGGCTGCTTAACCCAAGTTTGGTTGAAGAAGAGCTTGCCCTCGACACCCTCGAGGGTGTGGGTCCTGCCACCCGCCAGAAGCTGGAGGATGCGGGCGTCTACAGCATACAGGACCTTGCCGTCAGAAGCCCCGCCGAGGTCGCCGAGGCCCTTGAGGTGGACCTCGCCAAGGCGATAGACCTGGTGAATAGGGCCCGGCTCAAGCTCATCGAACTGGGCATCCTGGAGAAAGACTTCGTATCCGCCAGCGAAATATACAGGCGTAGGACCAACATAGAGAGGATCACCCTCGGCTGTAGAAACCTCGACGAGCTGCTGAAGGGGGGACTGGAGACCCAGGCGATCACGGAGTTCTACGGCGAGTTCGGGACGGGCAAGACCCAGATCTGTCACACCCTGGCGGTTACGGTCCAGCTGCCCAGAGCCCAAGGGGGGTTGGAGGGGGGATGCATCTACATGGATACCGAGAACACATTCAGGCCTGAGAGGATAGTGAGCATAGCCGAGGCTCGAGGTCTAAATCCCACAAAGATCCTGGAGGGCATCACCGTGGCCAAAGTCTACAACAGTGCGCATCAGGAACTGATCGCTAAGCAGCTCGGTAGAAAGATCGAGGAAACAGGCGCCAGGCTGGTGATAGTGGACTCGGCCGTCTCACACTACCGCGCCGAGTTCCCAGGCCGGGGCATGCTGGCAGAAAGGCAGCAGCTCCTCAATAGATTCATGCACCTCCTCCTCCGCACGGCCGAAATCTACAATGTGGCCATCGCCGTCACCAACCAGGTGCATGCGGCACCAGACGTCTTCTTTGGCGACCCCACCAGGCCCACCGGCGGCCACGTGGTCGCGCACACAAGCACGTATAGAGTCTATCTCCGGAAGGGGGCCAGAAACACACGGATCGCCAGGATCATGGACAGCCCCTACCACCCCGAGAGGGAGGTGGCCTTCGTCCTCACCGAGAAGGGCGTGGAGGACCCCCCGGAGGAGACGAAGCGGGGAAGGTAGCTAGCAGGGTTAAATGGTTCCCCATCGGGGCGGCTGGCTGGAAGTGCGCCCCGTCGCCCTCATCCTATTGCTCCTGCTGGGCTCCAGCCTCATACCCCCGCCGCCGGCGCAGGCCTCCCCACCTTATTCCGAGGAGCTCCAACTACTCTTCCTGTCCAGCACATCCCACGTATTCCGGCTTCATATCCGAGGGGTGAACGAGACCGCCCCCCTCCTGGCCAGCCTGGAGAGCAGGTACGAGGGCCTTCAAGGCTATACGCTGACGGCCGCGTCCAAGCCGGCTGGGGATGAGGCCGAAACCCTGGCCCTCCTCGACCTCTACAGCGCCCACCCCATCATGGTTGACGGTTCCCACAACCTCGTACTGCCAGGGGTTCGGATCGCCGTAAGGGGGGATCGGGGCGACACGGAGGGCTTTGTGCAGGAACTGGGACTGAGGCTCCAGGTGAACCTTGTCAGGGTCGGCGAGCAGGTCTTCTTCGGCCATGGAAGCTTTGCGGAGCTGCTGGACATGGTGATCTGGAACCACCTGCCGAAGCAGGGCCTGGCCGGCCTCCTGTCCAGGGAGGAACTCCTGGGCTTGGATTTCGTCCGTGTCACCCTAACCTTCGACAGGGAGTCGAGGGAGAGGCAGGTCATAGTGATAGGCCTCAAGCGGGCCACCATAGTGCCGGGCCCCTACAGCCTATCCTCCACATTCCCCACACTCAAGAGCAGGGTTGTGAACGCATCAAGGACCTCCACATCCACGTCCCTGAACCTGCTCTTCGTGGGCAGCCTGATCGAGTCGGGGGAGGGCATCCCCTTCCGTAACGAGCCAGGCAACCTGACCGCGAGGGCAAGCCTCTCCCTCAAACCCGGGCAGAGGGTCCCGAACATCAACATCACCCTCAGCCGCCCCCCACCGAGGCTCCTCGCCATGCGGACCATCGATAGGGGGTCTGTGGGCGAGGGGAGGGATGTGGAAGTCACATTGCTGATCAAGAACCTGGCCCCCGCCGACTCGATCCCAGCCCGAAACATCACGGTGAAGGAGGACTGGTGGTCCAAGGACCTCCGATTCGTGGCAGGCGACAGAACCGAGCAGGTGATAGATGAGCTCAAAGGGCAGGGGGAGGTCAGGATCGTGTATAGGCTGTCGGTCGCCACCGGCCAGCCGAAGCTCCTCACCCAGGACCCCCAGCGGGATATGGTTACATATTCGTTCAGGCTTGGAAACACAACTCTCACCGCCACAGCCGCCATCAACACAACACCCCTGCTGCTGAACCTAGAGGGGCCTGCCGTTTCGGCCATCATCAGACCGAAGGAGGAGTCCGCGGTCCAGCCGTGGGGGCCCATCAGGCTCCTGGTCTCCGTGACCAACTATGGGAACAGGTCGGCCTTCGACATTCAGGTAGGGGGGTCGCGGCGCCCCTCGCTAACCCCCAGGGAGACCTGGACCCTCGAGACTGAGATCCTCCCCGATGGGCTCGCATCCCCCCAGCTACAGAAGACCCTTCAGGTGCCCTGGTTCGACGGGAGCACGCAGAGGCAGAGCTCCACAAACTCCGTGGCGCTCATCCTAAGCCACACGGCGGCCCGGCTACCCCTGCTGACCGTGGCCTCGGCGGCCCGATGGAAAGAGGTTAACGGCACAACCCATATCGCCCTGAATTACACCATCAACTTCCAGGGCCCGGCCAACATATCCTCGTATCGATTGGTGGTCAAGACCGATGGTAGCCTGAAGGTTGTTGACAGGGGCAACTTCACCGGCGCCGGGGGGCTGTTGGAAGCCAGGGGGGATAGGCTGAGTAGAGGAAGGAGCAGGCTGTACATGGCCCTCCAAACAGACCGGGCGGATAACATCATTATACCGCCAGCCGAGCTCACCTTCCAGTTCGCCGGCATCACCCTCACCCGTCTCTCCAACCTCACGGGCGTACCAGCCTCCCTCTACATTAGCAGGGATATCAGCCATGCACAGGCCTTCCCCAGGTTCAACATCACCTTCACGGTCAAGGCGTTCAACAACGGCACCCAGCCGGTCTTCCGGGTGAGAATCAGCCAACAAGACCCACAGGTCCAGGTATCCAAGGGGCCAGATACCATGACACTCCCAAACCTCACCAGGGCCGCCAGCCCGGCCGTCCTCACCCTGAGCGGTTTTCTACGGGCCCCGGGCTCCTACAACATTACCGGGGCCAGGCTCGAATTCGAATTCGCCGGTGCCCCGCACACCATCGAGACGGGGCCCACCAAGATCCAGGTACATGAGCCCTTAAAGGTCACCATGCTGGGGCCGGCCGTGGTGGGGGAGAACGAGCCCTTCACCATCCAGTTGAATGTGGAGAACAGGGCTCCCCTCGAAATCTCTCGGGTATCCATACAGTTGGGTGAGCTTCCCCCCTACCTCCAGATCCTGGAGGGCACGGGGACCATGACGATAGCCCAGATGGGCCCCCATGAAAAGAGGGTGTTGATGCTCACCGTGAAGGCTGGGGCGCCCGCCCTCCTCCAGATACCCGCCCCCAGAGTTTCCTTCACCTATTCGGATGCCATCTTGACCGGCGACTCCGGGCCCCTGACCATCCAGGTCCGGGAGGAGATGCTCTTTAGGTATGGGATCCCCCTTCTGGCCGGCGCCATAATGCTGTCCCTCACAGCCTACCTCGTGAGGCGCAGGGCACCTACCGGGGCCGCCTCCCCTCGATAAACTCTAGGAAGGCCGCCTTGGCCTCCTGGTAGGGCATCTGGACGGGGGGATGCTTGAAACAGTAGGCGGAGAGGCTGGTCAGGGCCCCGCCGATGCCCCTCACCAACGCCAGCTTCACCCCCCTCAACGCGTCGATCATGATCCCCCCGCTGTTATAGGCATCCACCACCCTCAGCTTCACATCCAGCTCGATGGGGACACCCCCGAAGCCCCGCCCCCTGATCCAGATATAACAGACCTTGTCATTGTTGAGAAACTCCACGTAGTCGCTGGGGCCGATCCTTATGGGTACGGGAGCGTCCAGCATGGCCAGGACTGCGCTCGTCTTGCTCTCCCTCTTATCCACCAGCCTGCCCTCCTCCAGCATGTTGAGAAAGTCCGTGTCACCCCCTATGTTGAGCTGGTAGGTTTCATCGACCTTCACGCCCCGGTCCACGAACAGCTTGACCAGCGACTTATGGAGGACCGTGGCTCCCAGCTGGCTCATCACATCGTCACCCGCGACGGGGAGGCCGGCCTCCTCAAACCGGGCCGCCCATCCCCTATCGGAGGCTATGAAGACGGGCATGGCGTTGACGAAGGCGCATCCAGCCTTCAGGGCGCATTCCGCGTAAAACTGGGTTGCTTTGGTGCTGCCCACCGGCAGGTAGTTCACCAGAATCTCCGCACCACTGTCCCGCAGGGTCCCCACCACATCGGCCTCCGGGGTGGAGGCCACCCTCACGTAGGACGAGAGGTACTTGCCGAAGCCGTCGAGGAGGGGTCCTCTCTGCACCTTAACACCCAGCCGCGGAACATCGGCTATCCTCACCGTGTTGTTGGGAAACTGAAAGATGGCCTCGGACAGGTCCTTCCCAACCTTCGTCTCGGCCACATCGAAGGCGGCGACAAACTCTATGTCCCCCGGGGTTATTCCACCCAGGTTCCACAGGGTCAGCCCATCGGACACCCCCGTGCTTCGGTAGAAATGGACACCCTGCACCAGGGCCGATGCGCAGTTGCCCACGCCCGCTATGGCAACCCGAACCTTCAAACCCAGCCTTTTCATATACACAGGGTTTTAAGCCTAATAGGCGGCCGGGGAGGGCCTTCATACCATGTGAGGTGGGGGGCGGAGCCAGCCCCCAAGTTAATTTGATAAGGCCTCGCCTCTGCATCTGGTAGGGTGGGTTGGGTGAGGGAGGAGAGGAGCGCCGGGGCGGTGCTCTTTCACCGTGAAGACTCCCAGCTCAGATTCCTCCTCCTGCACTACACGTCTGGACACTTTGACTGGCCCAAGGGCAACATCGAAGAGGGGGAGTCGGAGGTGGAGACGGTTCTCAGGGAGATACGGGAGGAGACGGGCCTGCAGAGGACAAGGGTGATACCCGGCTTCCGGGAGGAGATCTCCTACTTCTATAGGCGGCAGGGGTCGCTTGTGAGGAAGACGGTGGTCTTTTACCTGGCTGAGGCCGAGGACTCCGATGTGAAGCTATCCCATGAACATATCGGGTACCGGTGGCTGGACTACGAGGGGGCCCTCAAGACCCTCACATACGAGAATTCGAGGAGCGTGCTGAGAAAGGCTAAGGCCGTGCTGGATGGGATCTTAAAAACCTCTTCGCCTCAGTAGAGGCGGTCCTCTAGTCGCTCCAGTTAGCCCTCCTAATCCTTTCCACCACATCCCTGGGGTGGGGCGCGTTCACCACCGCCCGCCCGACGATGGCGAAGTCCGCACCACAGCTCACGACGTCCTCCCTCCCCCCCTGCACACCCACACCCGGCGCCAGGATCAGCGCCTCCGGACCCAGGAGACTCCTGACCTCGCGCAGTATTGAGGGCCAGGTGGCACCCACCACCACACCATCCACCGAGAGGGTCTTCGACATCTCGATGAATCGGTGATAGAGCTTCCCGCCCGAGCTCAGCTCCGCCCCAAAGACCTCACGGGCCCCCCGGTGACTCATGTAGACCAGTAGAAAGACCCCCCTCCCCTCCGCACCGGCAAGTTCCATGAGGGGCGCCAGCCCATCCTCGACCCCGGGCAGCGGGCTCGCGATCAGGGCATCAAACCCGTTCTTAAAGAGCAGCTGCGCCACCACGCGGTTGGTGTCGCCAATGTCTCCCAGCTTCAGGTCCGCGATGCAGGGCAGGCCCAGCCCCTTGCAATGGTCCACGATGTCCCTGACCCCCGCCATACCCAGGGGGAGAATCACCTGTTGATTCAGCTTGACCGCCGCTATTTTGTCGGATGTCTGCTCCAGGATTCGGATGGCCCGCTCCAACCCCTCAGCCGGCTCCGTTATCGGGATATCCAGCGCCAATATCACCCTGCTCCTCCTCTCCGAGGAGAGGCCCCTCAACCTCTCCCTGAAGGTCATCTCAGGGGGATCAGGGGGTGCCTCTCCTTAAGCCTGATGATCTTAAAGAAGAGGAAGCCGTGCTCCGTCATCTTATTTGTAAAGGCCGTGGTCGAGCCGCCGTGCATGTCATACTTCAAGAACCCTTCCTGCGGTGGGCGCTCCAGGGGTACGTAGTAGAAGTAGCCGGAGCTCGAGTCCTCCGGAACCAGCATCACCCCGAGCACCCAGCCGGAGCCGGATGGGAAGCTGTAGAGGGGCGGCACCTGCTCAGTATACATCATGTGGTAGGCGCTCAGCTTCGCCAGGCTGGCCAGGTCCCTGAGCTGCACAGGTTGGAAGAGCCTGGACCTGGCCTTCCCCCTGGACCTGAGGGAGAAGCCGGGAGGGGGCTCCGCGGCGAAGATCACAGGGGCATAGAGATAGGTGGGGTTGTCCATTCGGTCGACGGCTATAACCTCCTCCCTCCCCTCCATGTTCCTGTAGGCTAGGAAATGGCCCACCTTGGATGCCGCCGCATAGTAGAAGAGTGGGACGCTGTCCAGGGCGGTGAACTGGACCCCCATCACCCCCCCATCCACCTCCAGGTAGACTATGGGCAGCGGGATCCGTTCCAGCGCACAGGCCAGCCTGCCCAGGTCCAGCATGCTGCCCACCTCAACCGCGTAGAAGGCCTTTCCCATCCGCCGCCCCATAACCCTCAAGATCCCCATGGCCGCTTTTATAACCCGTCTTCCACCCTCCATGAGTTGTGAAGATATGGGTGGGGTGCTGCGGCCTGGCGGGCCTCGGCTGGAAGGAGTATGAGTCGAGGTTCGATGCCATCGAGATACAGAGCACCTTCTACAGACTCCCCAGGCTCTCCACCGCGAAGTCCTGGCGGGAGCAGGCGCCCAAGCTACGAATCACCCTCAAGGCATGGCAGGGGGTTACACATCCCGCCACGAGCCCCACATGGCGGAAGGCCGGCGCCCAGAGGCCCTCGGCCGATGAAGAGAGCTATGGGCACCTCCAGCCCACGGAGAAAGTGTTTAAGGCCTGGCAGTCGACACTCCAGGTCTGCAGAGAACTCAACGCCGAGGCCTGCCTGATCCAGCTCCCACCATCCTTCGACAGGAGGAAGGAGCACATCGAAAACATGGTGGGTTTCTTTGAGCAGATCGAAAGGCCCCTGCTCATCGCCATCGAATTCCGACACAAAAGCTGGTTTGAGGACCTGGATGGCCTCGCCAGGCTGCTGGACAGGCTCAGACTCACCCATGTGGTGGACCCGTTAACCCAGAGGCCGGCCCATGTGGAAGGTGTCGCCTACTACCGGCTGCATGGCAGGGTGCTGCCGGGGGGGAGGCTGGACTACAAGTACCGCTATACCCATGAGGAGATATTGAGGATCAAGCAGGAGGTGGAGAGGTCCGGGGTGGAGCAGGCCTACGTCTTCTTCAACAACATCTCGATGAGGGACGATGCCACGAAACTCCTCTCGCTGCTCTAGCCCTCCTTCTCCTCCTCTCCAAGAGAGCGGAAGGAGAACACCTTCCCCTTTAGCAGCACCCGCACATCCCCCCGAAGACCCTTCTGGTGAAGGAACTTCTTCAGGTATGTTCGCACCAGCCTCACACCCCCCACCCGCCTTCGCATCGAGTAGATGGCCACGGTGGAGCCCTCCCTCCGCACATCCGCCCCACATCTGCTGGCCAGGAAGGATACCAGCTCTTCACCCGAATCCTTGAGGTCCCCAAGCTCGATGCTGATCAAGGGCTCACCCTGCGGCTTAGCAGGTGTGGCCATGGGCCCACCCATCCCCTAATCCATACAAAACCCCTACCTCTGAACCCCTATGGTGTGACCGGATGGGCCTCGTGAAGGAGGACCTTGGCGCCCACGGCCCTCTCTATGCTCGACACAAACTTCCGGGTGGATTCGTCCGTTTCACTCTTAAAGAGCAGGATGGCGTCGAAGCTGCCCGTTAAAGTATAGGCCCCCACAACCTCCACTTCACCCGACACGGGCTGGTAGACCAGGTTTCTCATCAACCTGATCACTTCATCTGATCGCCCCACGGCCGACCTGATCAGCGCCGCATAGATTCCCATGGTGGGGACGCGAACCACCTCTGGATATAATCTATTTAGGTGGGCTGGGACTGCCCGGACTCAAGCTCACGGCTCACAACCCTCGGAAGGAGGAGCCCGGCCGCCGTGAAGGTGAGGGCTAGCGCGATGAAGACCCAGAAGGCCAGCCCCAGGGGGCTCCGGGGCTCCTTTAGGAACCTGGCAAACTCCACCGTCGGGGTGTAGAGGAGGAGCAGGGTCAGAAGCCCCATGCCCTCCCTATAGCCGATCCTGGACCACCGGAGCAGCTCGTGGAGCATCCCGCCCGCCAACCCCACCCCCAAGGCCAGCCATATCCAGAAGACGCTGCTCTCCAAGAAGACCCCCGTCAGGTAGCCTATATTTGCGAGAAAGGCGTCGAAGGAGGTGACCGCATTCCTGTACTGAGGCGTCCCCGCCACCGCCGATAAGCCGGTTACGAGGGCGGCGACCATGAGCAGAGATGAGGCCAGGAACGATGAGAGCCGGAAGTACTGCAGGGGGGAGAGACGGCCCAGTGCCAATATCTTCCTGTCCAGCTCAAACCCCTTGAAGAGCAGCGCACCGCCTACGAGGATGGCTGAAACGATCGCGGCGGCCCTGAGCTGGTCCAGCAGGGCCAGAACACCATAGGTCAGGAGAAGCATGCCGGGGAGGCCCAGCGTATACCTTGAATACCTCGGGTCCTCCACCAGGAGCTTGAGATACCTGCCCAGTATGGCGTAGGAAACCTCCACCGAGGGGCTGTACCTGACCACAACCCTCCTGACGGAGATGATGGGTCTAAAGGACTGGACAACCGGTATGATGGCTTCGTCACCCACCCCGTCGGAGATGAAGACAAAGCCGTCGGCGGGGAACCTCTTCAGCAGATAGTCCAGCTGGCCGCGGATCCTGAGGGCCCTATCCGTCCCACCCCGCTGCGTTCCGGCGACCAGCGCCACCTCCACCTCAAAGCCCCTCGCCCTCAGCTCATCATACTCCTTGAGGGCTGCGAATATGGTGTTGGAATCCGCCTCCTCCGGGTCGGCCATGACCAGCTTCGAAGCGGCCTCAAAACACCCACCTCTACCCATCACGGGGGTATCGATGTGCGCCTTAACCCCCACATCATCGTCGCCGTCCACACAGAGTACCATTAGACGCATGGGGTGGGAGGTCAACCCCGGCACCTGGCCGCTAAAGCTCCTCATCGGGCTCTCCATATATTAGCTTCAGCTCCGCCAACGTGAGTTTGCCTCCCCCCTGGGCCTTTGCCAGCGCCGCGGCCCTCGCCTCCTCAAGCATCGCCCGCGCCCGGGACCTCAACTCCTCCTTTGCCTCCTCTCTCATATGGGCCATCAACTCCCTCCTCCGGGCCCTCAAGGCGCCGATCCTACCCGCGATATCGGCGAATTTCCTCGCCAGCTCCAACATATTCGCCTCGACGGCCGCCTTCTCGCCCCTCAGCTGTATCAGCGTCCCCCTGAGCCCCGCCACCCTCTCCCGGGCCTCCGCGAGTCGGGGGGCGGTATCCTTCAGGACACGGGAAAGCTCATCCACCTCAGCCTTTTTCTGCCTGAAGGCCTCGAGGGCCTCTTCCAAATCTGCCCTAGCCCTCGCAACCGCATGGGCCACTTTGAGTTGTGAGGCCAGCCTCTTGGCCCTCTCCACCAGCCTCCTCTCCTCCTCCCTGCCCAGCCTGCGGGTCTCAATAACCCTCTCCACTTGCCGAAGCTCCTCCTCCAACCTAGAGGCTGGAAGGCCCGGCGCCCCCCTCTCCAGGGCCGCGAGGGCGGCCCGCTTAGCCCTCACCTGGGCCCGCATATCCGCGAGGGTCGCCGCCGCCTGTCGGCGGGCCTCCCGCGCGCGCCTGAAAGCCTCCAGCTGCTCACCGTATCTCTCGCGCTCCTCCCTGATCTTGCCTCTTATCGATGAGATCTCGGCGCGTATGGACTCCAGCCTCGCCTCCAGCCTCTCCATCTCGCTGAGTATGCCGCGCCGTTCCTGGAGGAGCTTGGGGAGCTCCGCATCGATGGATGCCAGCTCTTCACGTGGGCCCCCCGTCTTCACCGCCTCCCGCCCCCAGCTAGGCTTCGCTCAACGCATTGGTATCCAGGGGGAGGGTCATCAGCGACCCTTGAAGTTTGGAGGCCTCTTTTCGAGCAGGGCCTGGATGCCCTCCCTCAGGTCCTCCGAGGAAGCTATTGAGAGGAGTGCCTCCGCCTCCACCTCCAGGGCCTCCTCCCTGGTGCTCCTCTGAAGCCCCAGGTTGATCGCCCGCTTGGCCGCCCGGACGGCGAGTGGCGCTGACCTCACACCGATCAGCCTCACGATATCCGCCGCCGCCCTCAGCTCCTCACCATCGGGGACAACCCTGTTGACCAGCCCTATCCTCGATGCCTCCTGGGCGGAGATCTGCATCCCGGTGAATATCATCTCCTTGGCCTTCGCGCTTCCCACCAGCCTGGCCAGCCTCTGAGTCCCGCCCCAGGCAGGGATGAGGCCGATGGTCACCTCCGGGGCCTGGAAACGCGCCCTCTCCGAGCAGACCCTCATATCACAGGCCAGGGCCAGCTCGAGGCCGCCACCCAGGCAGAGGCCGTTGATGGCCGCCACCACCGGCTTCGGGAGGTCCTCTATGCTGTTGAAGACCGAGTGCCCCATCCGGATTATCTCCAGGGCGCCCTCCACACCCTTAGACGCGATCTCCCTGAGGTCGGCGCCCGCGGAGAAGGCATAGTTGCCAGCCCCCACTATTACGACCCCCTTGACAGCGTCATCCTCGCCCGCCTGAGAAAGATACTCCTTCAGTTGATTTAACAGGCCGAGGGTTAGGAGGTTTAGGGGTGGATTGTCCAGGGTTAAGATGGCAACCCCATCCTCTCGGGAGAACCTCACCAGATTCTGTTGGGTCAACAGGCGGATGAATAAACCTGGCAATTATATGCGTTATGTACGACCAGCCCGCCCCCAAAGAGTTGTGCCCCAATGTATCTTGCCCCCTTATGAGGGGTCGGTGGCTTACCCGCGGGACCATTTGGGGTGTGAGCTTCACAACCAACTGGCCGAGGCACTCAGCCGGGACCACCCCCTTATCCGCCGTACTCGTAGAACCCCCTTCCGGTCTTGCGCCCCCAGCGGCCCGCGTGATACATCCTCCTGAGCAGGTTTATTCCCCTGCCCGCCGGCATACCCCACTGTGCCCTCAGGTTCTCCGCCACATGGTAGAGTACATCGATGCCTATCAGGTCTGCGAGCTCGAACGGCCCCATAGGCATCCCCGCCCCAGATTTCATGGCCAGATCTATGTCTCTATACGAGGCCACTCCCTCCTCGTAGAGCCCGAAGGCCTCCAGCAGCATCGCACCCAAGACCCTGTTGACCACGAAGCCCGGCACCTCCCTGACGCGGATCGGCTGCATGGGATATCTATGGTTCCTCAATGTCGATATAAAGTCGATAACATCGTCCACCACATCTGACCTGGTATCCAGGCCCGGTATGACCTCCACGAGGGGGAGTGTGTGCACCGGGTTGAAGAAGTGGATCCCGATCACCCTATCCCTCCTCTCCGTCGCGGAGGCAATCTCTGTAATGGATAGCGAGGATGTGTTGGTGGCGAGCACCGCATGCTTCGGGGTATACCTGTCCAGCTCCCTGAAGACCTGCTTCTTGACCGAAACATCCTCGTATACGGCTTCGATCACCAGGTCCACATCATGGAAGGGCCCCCACTCGAGGGTGGGGGTTATCCTTTCGAGGGCTTCGGCCTTCCTATTATCGTCGAAGGTCGGCTTCAGCCTCTCCCTGATCCTCCGCTTATCCTCCTCGTCGAGTGTAAGGCCGAGCTCGGTTTCGAGCCTTCTAATCTCCCTCTCCGCCCTGCCCCTGTGAAAATCAACCAACTCGGCGAGGATCTGCTCGATGGCCTTCATCGCCCTATCCAAGACCTCCTGACTCACATCCTTCAGGACCACCTGCTTTCCATTGAAGGCCAGGAGTTCGGCGATCTGCTGGCCCATCACGCCCGCCCCTACGACACCCACCCTCCGGACGAACAGGACCATTAGGTGGCCGTTGGTAGGCCCATTATGTAGCTCTTGCGCCATCCCAGAGGGGGAGGCCTAGAGGGGTTCGAAGACGATACCAGGCCTGTAGGAGCGTGTAAACCTGACCCGCTGCCCGATACGCAGGTCTTCGGGCCTCGATACGAAGGGGATCCAACCCGTGATCTTCGCCCCGTCGTCGAGCCGAACCACTATCCAGGCGTAGGGCGCATCGTTGTTGAATGGTTCGGGGGCCACCCACTGAATCGTGTATGAGAGGATCACCCCGGTGGTCGAAAGGTCCACCCTCTCCAGCTCCGACGAGCCGCAGCCGGGGCAGAAGGCCAGGGGCCCCGCATATCTACCACCACACCGCCTACACAGCAGGCCCCTGATCACGCCCTGACGAATACCCTCCTCGAATTCAGCCACCGATAGGGGTATGATTCCGGTGCCCTCACCCGGCTCTCGGTTCACGGGGCTCACCTATGCCGGGGGATCCCTGGAGTATATGGTGACGACGACGCTACCCCCCGTCGCCCCAACATTGTGGGCCAGCGCCACCCGGGCGCCGTGCACCTGCCTGGGCCCAGCCCTCTCGGTGAGCTGGTCGAAGATCTCCACCAGCTGGCCCACCCCCGTCGCGCCCACCGGGTGGCCCTTGCTCTTCAGCCCGCCCGAGGGGTTCACGGGAAACCGTCCCCCCAGCCTCGTCTCACCATTCTCCACGGCCCTGGCCGCCTCCCCCTTCTCATAGAAGCCCAGGTCCTCCAGCGCCACTATCTCCGCGATGGTGAATGCATCGTGGACCTCCGCGAAGTCTATGCTCTTCCGGTCTAGGCCGGCCCGCCTGAAGGCCTCCTCCGCCGCCAGCCTGGTGCCGATCAGGCTGGTGAGGTCCTCCCGGTCGTGGAGGGCCAAGGGTCCCCCCGCCCGCCCCGAACCCCGTATGTAGATGCGCCGCTCAGCCCCCATCCTTCTAGCATACTCCTCACTGCAGAGGACAGCCGCGGCAGCCCCATCGGAGAAGGGGCAGCAATCGTATAGTTTGAGGGGGTGTGCGACCACGGGTGACTTCAACACATCCTCCACCGTGATCTTCTTATGGATATGGGCCTTCGGATTCAGGAGGCCGTTGTCGTGGTTCTTCACCGCCACCAGGGCCATCTGCTCCTCGGTGGTCCCATACTTTGCCATGTGGGCCCTGGCTATCGCAGCATATAGGCCTGGGAATGAAGCCCCCACACCGCCCTCGAACAGGTAATCACCACCATAGGTGAAGTAGGTGGTGGCCCTGATGGTGTCTAGATGCTGCACCCTCTCAACCCCAACCACCAGCATGACATCGTACATGCCAGCCATTATGTTAACATAGGCTTCGCGAATGGCCGAGGAGCCCGAGGCACAGGCGCTCTCAACCACGGTGGCGGGTGCCGTGGCGATGCCCAGGCCGCTCATGATGAGGGGTCCCAGGTGGCCCTGCCTCTCGGTCCAGCTGAACGCGTTCGAGACGAAGCAGCCCTGAATCTCCCTAACATCGATCCCCGCATCCTCCACCGCCTCCCTCGCAGCCATGAGGGCCAGATCGCGGGTGGTGTATGGGAGTCGCCCGAACCTGGTCTGACCAACCCCGATTACACATACCTTCCTCAAGGCACATCTTCTCTTGGCCCGCAGCTTATAAAATGTCCGCCCCCACCTAGGCCATCCCGCTGGGCTTTTATAGGGGGCCCACCCTTACAGTCTGTTGCAAATAGCCCAACCTTGGTTAGATAATTATCCGGCTGACTGGCCGAGGAAGCTCGAGTTCCCCGAGGAACCCCTCTACTGGCTCGTCGAGAGGGCGGCGAAGATGTGGCCGGAGGCGGTGGGGTTCAAGTTCCTGGGCTCCACCCTCACCTATTCACAGCTGGACGAGCTGAGCAGCCGCTTCGCCCGCGGGCTTCAGGACCTGGGGGTGAAGAAGGGTGACCGAGTCGCCCTATACCTGCCAAACAGCTTCCACTTCATCATCGCTTTCTACGGGGCTCTGAAGGCTGGGGCGATCGTTGTACCTCACAACCCCATTTACAAGGAGAAGGAGCTCAAGTTTCAGCTGAACGATTCCGGCAGCAGCGTGGTCATCGGGCTCCGGAACATCCTCAGGCACGGCCTGGACCTTTTCGGCTCCATGGCCAAGGTGCTCCCCGAGACAAAGGTGACCCACGCCATCACGGGCAGCCTCACCGATTTTCTGCCCCCTCTGAAGAGGGCCCTGGCGCCCCTGGCCGGCGTGAAGCAGAGGCGGTATCCCGGGACCCTCGACTTCCTCGGGCTGATCAGGAAATCGCCGCCCTCCTACACCAGGCAGGATGTGCGCCCCCGTGAGGATCCCGCCCTAATCCTGTACACGGGAGGGACCACGGGGACGCCGAAGGGCGCGGTCCTCACACACTACAACCTGCTGTGCAACGCCATCCAGGTCTCATCAATCTACCCCTTCAACCGCGAGCGGGATGTGGCCCTCGCAGTCCTCCCCTTCTTCCACAGCTACGGGCTCACCACCTGTCTCACAACCCCCATCTACAATGGTGTCAGGGTCGTCATTCTTCCCAGATACGACACCCTCCAGGTCATGAAGACCATCCAGAGAGAGAAGGTCACCCTATTCCCCGGCGTACCCCTGATGTACAACGCCATCATCAACCACCCCAAGGCGGCCAGCTTCAACCTTAGGAGCGTGCGGGCATGTATATCGGGCGCCGCAGCCCTGCCGGAGGCCGTTGCCCGCAGGTTCATGGAGCTGACCGGCGGCCAGCTGGTTGAAGGTTATGGCCTGAGCGAGGCCAGCCCGGTGACCCACGTAAACCCCCTCACCGACCCCTCCAAGGTGAGGTTGGGCTCGATAGGGTTCCCCGTACCGGGCACCGAGGCCGCCATCGTAGACCTTGACGACGGTAAAACGGTCCTCCCACCCGGGCAGGTCGGGGAGCTCATCGTTAGAGGGCCTCAGGTGATGAAGGGCTACTGGAACAGGCCGGAGGAAACGAGGAGCACACTCAGAGACGGATGGTTGCATACGGGGGATATCGCGAAGATGGATGAGCAGGGCTACTTCTATATCATCGATAGGGTCAAGGATATGATCAACGTGGCGGGGCTGAAGGTCTGGCCGCGGGAGGTGGAGGAGGTACTGTACCAACACGAGGCCGTGAAGGAGGCGGCGGTGGTCCCCATCCCCGACAGCAGGAAGGGCGAGGTGCCCAAGGCCTATGTGGTCCTCAAGGAGGGCTATCGGGGGAGGGTGACGGCCGAGGAGCTGATAGCGTTCGTGAGGGGCAAGCTTGCCGACTACAAGGTCCCGAGGGAGGTCGAGTTCAGGGACGACCTGCCAAAAACGCTCATCGGCAAAGTGCTTCGCCGTGCGCTGAGGGAGGAGGCGAAGGCTTCTTAACCCCAACCGGCTAGCCGACTCCCCTAGGTCCTCTCCACCAGGACCGCGACCGCGTTCCCGCCCCCCAGGCATAGGGTTGCCAATCCCCTCCTCAGGGCCCTCTCCTTCATGATGTAGAGGAGGGTGGTGAGGATCCTGGCGCCGCTGCACCCGATGGGGTGACCCAGCGCGATAGCCCCTCCCTTCACATTCATCTTCTCCAGGTCTATCGATAGGGCCCTTGAGACCGCCAGGCTGGCCGTCGCATAGGCCTCGTTATGCTCAAAGACATCCACATCGTCGACCGAGAGCCCGGCCCTCGCCAGCAGACGCCTGACGGTGGGCACAGGGGCCTCCATGACCATCTCGGGAGGAACGCCGCCCGCCTCGTAGGCAACGATCCGGGCCAGGGGCCTGATCCCCCTCTCCCGCGCCTCCACGTCCGACATGAGCACCAGTGCGGATGCGCCATCGCTCAGCTGGGAGGAGTTTCCCGCGGTCAGGATACCGCCCGGCTTAAAAACGGGGGGCAGCCTCGCCAGCTTCTCCATCGAGGTATCCTCCCGGATGCACTCATCCTCCAGCAGCTCGGCTTCAACACCCACTGTCTCCGGGGTGACCGGAACAATCTCTTGGGAGAAACCCCCTGTCCTCCGGGCCTCCGCCGCCCTCATGTGGCTCCTGTAGGCGAACTCATCGGCTTCCCGGCGGGTGATCCCATACTTCTCGGCGATAATCTCGCCGGTCATACCCATATGGTAGTTGTTGTAGGCGTCCCAGAGGCCATCATGGATCATGTGGTCGAGCACCCGATCGTCGCCGTACTTCAGGCCCCATCTCGTGTGCCGCAGCAGGTAGGGGGCGCCGCTCATACTCTCCATCCCGCCGGCAACCACGACCGATAGATCACCCGCCTTGATGGCCTGGGCTGCCAGCATCACCGCCTTCAGCCCGGAGCCGCATACCTTGTTTATCGTGACCGCGGGGACATGGTAGGGGACTCCGGCGTAGACCGCCGCCTGCCTGGCTGGGTTCTGGCCTAGGCCGGCCGAGAGCACATTCCCCATGATCACCTCCTGCACATCGGGTGGCGAGATGCCGGCCCTGGAGATGGCTTCCCGAATCACGAGCCCACCCAGCCGGGTCGCGGGCACATCCCTCAACGACTTCCCGAACTTTCCGATGGGTGTGCGACAGGCGGAGACTATTACGGGTTGAACCAAGCCCCCCGTCACCCAAACCACCATTATAAATCCGAATTGCAGGGAGGTGGTGAGGTGGAGAGGCAGGCGATAGCGGGGGTCCTGAGGAGGATGGCGGGTGCAGGGGCCCCAGGCCCCAGGCCCACATTCCGCGAAGCCCACATGGTCAGGGCCCTCCTGCTGCTCGGCGAGGTGGGCCAGATCGGGAGGGGCCTCCTGGCCCAGAAACTGGGGCTTGGGGAAGGGGGCGCCCGCACCCTCCTCAAGAGACTCATGGCCCTCCGCCTGATCACCGTGGGAAGGGAGGGGGCCACCCTCACACCCAGGGGAAGGAAGCTATGGCAGGCCCTGGCTAAGGCCATGAGCAGCCCCATCCCCATCGACGCAGGCAGACTCTCCCTCGACAGATTCAGTGCGGCCATCCTGGTGCGCGGGGCAGAGAAAGGGGTGAGGTTGGGTATCGAGCAGAGAGATGCCGCGGTGCGGGAAGGCGCCACCGGCGCCTCCACCCTCATCTACAAGGGCGGCAGGTTCATTATGCCGGGGGGCGCGCAGGACTGTGAGGCCGCATACCCCGACCATGTGTGGTCCAGGATCAGGGAGGCCTTCCCCCTGGGCGAGGGCGACGTCATAATAGTGGCAAGCGCGGGGGACCCGCGGCCCGCCGAGATGGGCTGCATAGCCTCGGCGCTCACAACCCTCAACCAGATGGGGGCTGCCGATCCGGAGAAACAGGCCTGAACCCCTCTATATCAAGTATGGAGCCGGTCCTTGTCTCCCTCATGACGGGGACCACCTTCATCCCCACCCTAACACTCTCCGGCTCCACCCCGATCAACCTGTGCACCAACCCTCCCTCAACGCCCTGGAACCTCAAGAGGCCATATACTATGGCTTCAGGCCGCACCCTCTCCACCGCAAAGCTGACCACCGTCCACTCTCCCTCCAAATCCTCATAGTCGGTAATCTCGCTGTAGCATTTTATGCAGTAGAGGCGGGGAGGCACCCTCCTCTCCCCACATCTCCGGCACCGTGAGCAGATAATCCTCCCCCTCTCCTTCAAGGAGGAGAGAAACCTCTGTCCGGCGACCCCAGCCGTATACCTGTATTCCAGCGGTATACTACCCCTCCATTTTAGGTAAGGGGAGGGTCTTGGTCCCGATGTCTCCAACCCATCAGCCCCACGGCTTGAAATATTCGATGTCTGTAATCGCCCCAAGCCTGCTGGCCGGGGGCCTCCAGACAGCCTTCACCGGCAGCCCCACCCGAACCCTATCCATCTCAACCTCCCCCAGGAGATGCAGCAGCCCCATCCCCCGGCTGGCCCCATCGATCTCCACCACCGCCACGATCTGGGGCTCCTTCCTCCTCGAAGCATCCGTGTTAATGTAGGAAAACGAGAATGTCCTGACGACACCGGTGTCTTTAAGCTTCACCCACTCATCGACCCGCCTGAAACACAATTCACAGAAGATGCGTGGGGGCAGCAGGGTCCGGTCACAGCGCCTACACCTGGTGCCCCAGATCTCGGCTTCCTTCAGCTTGGAGAGGAAGAAGGATAGGGCCTCCCCACAGGCCCACTCATAGGATGGGGCAACCCTATGTTGTACAAGCAGGACCCTCCCCTCCTCCAGATCTCTGGGGCCAACCTCCACGCCCCTGTACATCCCCCACCAGCACCATCTCAGCACCTCCTTTAAAGGTAGGGTTCGCGGCTCCAAGATTGGGTGATGGTGATTTATACATACATGAAGCCCCCAGGGCCGTGTGGAGGTCGGTGGAGGCCCACTTTAGGCGGCAGAGGGGCGGCTCCAAGGTTGTGAGAAAGCTCATCGAGTTGGGCATAAGGGTAGCCGCAGATGGGAGATTCTATGTAGGCGATGTCGAGATCTCCGATTCCGCGCTGGCCAAGGCCGTGGGGGTCGACAGGCGGGTGGTGAGGAGGGTTGGCACCCAGATCGTCAGAAACCAGGAGTTAAGAACGATCTTCTCAAACCTGAGGCCGGTTGGGCCCAGCCTCGTCGACGTGGCCTCGGCCTTCGGATATTCGGTCTTGACCGTCGAGGCAGACCCGCACAAGGCCGGGATCCTCTCAGCCGTATCCACAGCCCTCAGCAAGGCGGGCATCCTGATAAGGCAGGCTATCGCCGATGATCCAGACCTCCACCCGCAGCCCAAGCTCACACTCGTGGTGGATGGGAAGATCCCGGGCGAGGTCATCTCGGAACTCTACCGAAACCCCGACATAAAGAGCGTGACAGTTTCGAAATAGGCATGGCCCCTCATCAACTCAACGAGGCGAGTAGGCTTGCTGGATATGGCTGTAAGCAATAATGGGGAGGTTTATAAGAAGAAGGCAGATTGCTCAACAGGCATCTTCCCTAAGTATATCTAGGCATCAATGCCTCCTCAGGGCGCCGGTATGGTCAGGGTGGTGGTTGCGGGCGGGATACCGGGGTGCGATAAAGTAGGCCTGTACAGATATGTGGCTTCACAAACCACCGGGCAGGTGAAGTTCGCCAGGGTCTTCGATTATATGCGCCAGGCCGCCATGGAGGAGGGGCAGACCATCGATCAAGAGACGGTCCTCAACCTCTATCCGGTCGACATAATCCGATATAGGAAGAAGGCAATCGGGATGATACAAAGCTATATACATGATGAGAAGCCCGATATCCTCATACTCGCCACACCCACCATCTTCAGGTGGCGAGGCCAGATGATCGAGGGGCTGGACTTTGAGGATACAGCCGCCCTATCCCCCTCCAGCTTCATTACGGTGCTGGACGACCTCCCAGTCATTCAGTGGAGGCTTCGGAACGACCCCCAGTGGCAGCACGTCAAATTCACCCTCGAGGAGCTGGCCATCTGGAGGCAGGTCGAGGAATGGTACACTTCGGTCCTCGCCAGGGCGAGAAGGGCGCCCCACTACATCGTGGCTAGGAGCCGACCCAAGAACTTCGCGGATCTCATCCTGAACGAGAATAAGAGGAAGGTCTACCTCAGCTACCCGATGACGGCCTTTGAGCCCAGGCCCGACAGGGAGTTGCAGGGGGCCCGAAGGCTTCGTGACCGGGAAGAGGATAGGTCCGCCATCGTGAGGAGGCTCGAGTCAGCAGGCTTCATCGTTTTCGACCCGGCGGGAATCAGGGACCTCGAGTATTACAGGGCCCTGCCTCAAGAGGTGCCTCGACAACAGGTATCCGCGGAGGGCCCTGGGCCAGGCCAGCAAAAGATTCTACTGACCATCCCATACGAAGCGGAGGAGGAGAAGCAGCTGATCAAACTGGAAATATCAGAGGCTGAGCTGGAGGCCGTCCGCAAACACATCGACGCTCAAACCGTCTCTCGAGACTTCAAATTCATAGACCAGTCGGACTACGTCGTGGTCTTCTACCACCAGGAGGTCCCCTCCTTCGGCGTGGTCTGCGAGACCATGTACGGCTCCATGAGGGGTAAGAAGGTATTCGTCTACTACCCGTTCAAGGCCAGCCCCTTCCTGCGCCACCTGGCCACGCTGGTGACCGACAATATCGATGAGCTGATGAAGGCCCTGGAGGCCCTCAGCTAGAGTTCCAGCTTTCGGCCACCGGACTACCTCGTAAGCACCATCACCGTCGAGGCCTGGAGCAGGTCCCCCCAGGCTTGGCAGGCGGCCGCCTCGAGGTCGGACCTGAGCTGCCTCCGCCCCGCCTTACCGCTCAGCTGCAGATAGCACTCAACCACCTTCATCATACCTGCGGCCGCGATGGGGTTACCGACACCGAGGAGCCCGCCACTGGGTGTTGAGGGCAGCTCGCCATCCCTATCCAGAACCCCTTCCTTAAGCGCCCTGACACTCTCACCCTTGCCAAATATCCCCATGCTCTCCAGGTTCACCAACTCGAGGTGGGCGAAGGGGTCGTAGGGCTCCACGAAGCTGAGCTGCTTCCGCGGCCTATCGATCCCAGCCATGCGAAAGGCCATATCGGCCGCCCTCCTGGTGTGGGGCTGATAGGCCAGCTCCCTGTCGGTCCAGTACTGGCTATCCACGTTCCATCCGACGCCGGCGATCCACACAGGGTCGTCCGTCAACCTCCTCGCCACCGACTCAGAGGCCAGGACAACCGCGGCCGCGCCGTCGCTGGTGGGGCTCACCATTAGACGCCGGACGGGCCAGACTATCGTCTCGGACTGCATCACATCCTCCACAGAGATCTTTGCCGCCGCCTGGGCGCTGGGATGCAGGAGCGCGTTGCCCTTATTCTTCACACTAACCAGGGCGATATCCTCATCCCGGACCCCATATCTGCTCATGTATTCCGTCATCTGGAGGCTGAATATCCAGAGGAGGTTGACGCCCAGGGGCCTCTCAAGGGCCCAGTCGAAGATGGACCAGAAGGCGTACTGGGGATGGGGGTGGAGGGGGGACATCTTCTCCTCCGCCGCGGCCAGCACCACATCAAACATGCCTGAGGCCACGTGCCACCAGGCGGCGATCGGCACAAACACCCCCGTAGCTCCACCCACATAGACCCTCTGATGGGGCTTGTTGAATACACCCGCCCCCTCCGCCAGGTACTCACCCTTCATGTGAACGCCGTCGAAGGCATCGGGGGCCGAGCCCAGGACAACCGCCTCCACATCCTTCAGCTCCAGCCCCGCGGAATCAAGCGCACCCCTAGTGGCGTGGTAGAGTAGCTCTCTGGGCGTCTCCAGAAGACGCCGGCGGAAGAGGGTCATACCGGCCCCCACAATCGCTACCCTTCGCATAACCCGGGGGCCGCCTAATCCACATTTATCCTTGCGTGTGAGGGGCTCAGAGGGCTCCAGCCATAGGCCTGGCTATCCGCCACAGCTCCTCCAAGGACTCCAGCAGGGAGCTGGCGAACGACTCATTCCTTATCCACACGGCCACAGCGCTGAAGGCCCCCTGGTCATCCCGCTCCGGAACACCGATCATCACATATTTCCCTCCCCCCACAAGGATGTCGAGAAGGGTGAACTTTGCGAAACGGACGTGGATATTCAGCTCCCTGATGAGGGAGATGTCTTCCTCCTCCAGCTCCACCCCCTCGGGTAGCAGGACCCGGACCCTCTTACCCTAGAGCCCCGAGCCCGCCAGCGCCGACCTGAAGAGGGGCTTCACCCGCAAGGCCTTGCGAATTAGAAAGAAGAGCTCCGGCGACTCCTCGACCACCTCCAACAGCCTGCTGACTATGCTGTTGAGCCCCCTCAGCAGGACCACCTCCGTGAGGGGGGGAGGTTCAAACCCCCTGAGGCTGGCCAGAACCTCCTCCATCACCATCCTCCTCTCATCCTGCTGCCTCTCAAACTCCGCCTGAAACCTTAGGAGCGCGTTTCTCAGGGAGAGGTGGGGGGGCACCGCCCTGTAGTTGCCGGTGACCTCTTCGGCGAAGCCCTTGCTCTTCAGGGACGATAGGGTGTCGTAGACCCTCGGAAGGGGTATCCCGGAGTACTCAGCCACCTCCTTGGGCCTCAGGGAGCCCCTCATGAGAAGGGTCAGATAGGCCCTGGCCTCATAGAGGGTGAGGTCGAAGTATCTCTGCAGCCGCTCCTCGAGCCGCATTGGGGGTGGAGAGCCCAATACCTATTAAGGTAAAGTGGTGGGGTAATCGATTCCTTGCTGCTGGCCGGCATATACAGCGGGGGGAAGGACTCCACCTACGCGCTCATGAAGGCCATGGAGTCTGGCCATACGGTCGCCTGTCTGGTCAACGTGAGATCTAGGAACCCCTGGTCCTACATGTTTCATACGGTGAACGTGGAGTGGGTGCGGCTCCAGGCCGAGGCCATGGGCCTGCCCCTGCTAACCAAGGAAAGCCCTGGGGAGAAGGAGAGGGAGCTGGATGACCTGGAGAGCCTCCTAGCCCTGGCCAAGCGGCGATTCGGAATCGAGGGGGTGGTGAGCGGGGCCATAGCTTCCCTATACCAGAAGAGCAGGATCGATAGGATATGCCGCGGACTGGAGCTGGCCAGCATAGCCCCCCTATGGGGTGTAGACCCCCACCAGCTCCTCCACAGCTACCTGGAGAGGGAGATCGTCGCGATCATCACGCAGGTCAGCTCCCTCGGCCTATCGGAGAAATGGCTCGGCAGGATCCTTGACCACCAGGCCCTCCTGGAGCTGGAAGAGCTCAGCCGACGCTACCGGCTACATCCCTGCGGGGAGGGGGGCGAGTATGAAACCTTCGTGCTGTGGGCACCCATATTCAAGAAAAGGCTGGTCATTGAGAGGGCCAGGAAGGTGTGGGGTGGCGACTGGGGGGCCTATATAATAGAGGCGGCTAGGCTTGAATAGGCGGCCACATCATTCCATGGGAAACCCTCAGAGCCGGCCGGGTGAGGCCGTGATGAGACCTTGAATTCAGGCACAGCTGTGGCCAGCCCCACCTTCTCATGGATTCTAAACCAGGCCTACTGGAGGTGGAGGAGGAGCCCCGCGCTGACCGTCCCGGTCATGATAAGGCTGGCCGTCACCACATCCGCCCAGAGTCTCGCCCTGATACCATTCGTCCTCCTCCTCATCAGGGTCTTGAGTGCGGAGCTCGTCGGGGAGATCATCGCCAGCATCGGCCGCGGAGACCCCTCCACGATAATCCGGGTGCTGACCGAGAAAGGCGTGTTCGGCACCTTGGTCGAGACCACGCTTCTCAGCCTGGTGATATACCTCACCGCCCAAAGCCTGGGAAGCGCCTTCACCCTGGCCGCCGAATATGGGGCATACCATAGGGCCGCCACAGCGGGCACCGCAAGCATAGGAGATGCCATCACCGCCGGCTTCCACCTCTGGTCGCCCATGCTCAGGACCTATCTCCTCCACGAAGCCATAGTAGCCCTACCGATCCTGCCCTCCATCATCTACCTGGCCCTGTGGGCTCCCCAGATGGGCGGGTCGGGAGCAGCAACCTCAGGGCTGCTGGGCGTCGTATACGCCTTCATACTCGCCCTCCTCCTGGGCCTCCTCGCCTCAGCCGCCCTACGGGTACTCTTCGTATACACCTACCCAGCCCTCGTGGTGGAGGGCAGGTCGGGCCTCTCGGCCCTGGCCAGGTCGGCAACCACCGTTACCAGGTTCCCCCACTACGCGATAGGGTACACCGTGACGAGAATCGTAGGATACATCCTGCTGGCCATCCTCACCCTCGTCTTCAGCTTCTTCGGCCCAACCCCTGCCACCATCATAACCCTGGGGGCCTCACTCCTCATCGACCCAGTCCTCCACATCACGAAGACCCTGATCTTCATGGCAGCCCACAACTACGAGTATGTCCAGGAGCATGACACACCCCCCATCTCAGGCGACATCTCCACAGGCCTACCACGAGACGCCTGGTTCAGGGTGAAAATGGGCCTCGGCAGGCTCCTGCACTACCTGCGGGATCCGCACAAAATACCCTATCACTTATCCTCCATCATCCTGTTCGCCGCGGGACTATTCTGGGGCTGGCAGCTGGGAATCACCCTAAAACCCCTGCTGCAGGCCCTGGGTATAGACCCCTCGCCGGGGAGGGGTGGAGCCATTCACTTCGCACCCTCCCCCATCCTGAGTCTGGACATATTCCTGCACAACTGGCAGGTGGCCCTCACCACGGCACTGGCGGGGCTGGGGTTTGGCGTCCCCACCATCGCGGCGCTCATCATCAACGGGGCCATTATAGGCGCCGTCGGCAGCATCCTGCCTCCGCGCGTAGCCCTCCTGGGCCTCATGCCCCACGGGCTCATCGAAGTGCCCGCCTTCCTACTATCGGGCTCCGCCGGCCTGCTGCTCGCAGCCCGGATGTTCCAGACCCTGCTGGGAAGGGGGGGAGACTATAGAGCGGTCGTTTCGGGGGTCGCCGACGCCGTCTACCTACTCCTGGGCCTGGCACCCCTCTTCTTCCTAGCCGGCCTCATCGAAACCTTCGTGACACCCACCCTTTTACGAGAGGCCCTGGCTGCCCGTTACCCCTAAAAGTTGTGGCTGTGCAACCCTCTAGGTTGGAGGTCAGGGAAGTAGCTTTCACCGTGAGATTCAGGCCCAAGCTCAGCTGGGCGGATGAAATATACCTGGGAAACACGCTCATGGAGCTGGTGGGGGCCTGGGCAAGAAACACCGGTGCCTTCGACTTCACCATCGAGAAACAGGAGAGCACGTAGAGAACCGGTGAGGCATGCCCCAGGCCCTCGACCACCTGAAGGCCGCCGTCTTCGACCGTGACTACACCGTCCTGGACGCCACCGCCGCTAGCCACAGAACCATCTCCCAGCTCTTCAGGATGGCCGGTGGCAGACCCCCCGACAGGCTGCTGGTCCGGGCGGCATGGGCCATGGCTGCCGACGACACCGAATTCTGGAGGCTCCTTCTCCGCGGCTCCGGCGCGAGGAAGAGCGCCAGATGGTTTCAGGTCCAGTACAGAAGCCTCTACCCCAAGTTTCTCCACCTGGCCCGGCCATACCCCGACGCGGCAGGCCTCCTCAGGGAACTCAGGTCCACCGGGATCAGGCTGGCGCTCGTCAGCGCCCTGCCCAGCCTCTCAGAGACCAAACAGGCCCTGCAGAGGCACGGCTTCGACCATTTCTTCGATGTAATTGTGACCGCCGACGTGGTATCTGACAGGGTAGACATCTACCGGGCCGACCACTTTCACCGGAAGCTGGAGGTCGTCAAGGAAGCCCTGAGCAGACTCCAGGTGAAGGCCAGCGACAGCCTCATGGTCGGAGACACCTCCGCCGATGTCCAGGTGGGTAGGCGGCTGGGAATGAGGACGGCCGCCATCATAAGAACCGGCGCGGCCCGCGCCATCCTGGAGGCACAGCCGGACTTGTACCTCACGGATCTCGGCGGCATCATCCCCCTACTGCGACCAGCCGGCCACAGCGAAACCCGAGGGGCGGGCCAAAACATAGAGTAGCCGGCGCCCCCTCCGATTCAAACGGGCAGATCCTTGCTGAAGATTTAGATAAGGCCCAGCGCAGGTGTTGAAGGATTGGAAGGGTGAGGACAGGGATGGCGGAGAGGGTGGCCATCATCGGCGTGGGGTATGAGGGGTTTACGGAAGCCACCCCCCACCTATCCGTGAGAGAAATGATGTTCAGGGCGGCCCAGCGGGCCTATGCCGAGGCGGGCGTCGACCCCCGAGAGGATGTGGATGCCTTCATCTGTGCGACGGAGGACTTCTGGGAGGGCTGGAGCATCTCGGATGAGATGGTGCCGGACCAGATCGGCGCCGCCCTCCGCCCCCTGCATACGGTGGCGGGGGATGGGCTTCACGCCCTGGCAAACGCCTTCATGATGATCCGAACGGGCAGGTTCCAGAGGGTGGCCGTGGAGGCCCACAGCAAACATTCGGATGTGGTCAACCCGGATGAGATCATCCGCTTCGGTCTCGAACCGATCCTGCTGAGGCCTGTCGTGGAAAACCCCCTGGCCCTGGCGGCGCTGGAGATGAGGAGCTACCTGGTCGAATCGGGGGGCTCGGAAGACCAGACCGCCACGGTCGTCGTTAAGAACAAGGGAAACGCCAGGTCTAACCCGCGGGGCACATACGCCGCCAGCCTAGTGGTTTCGGACGTGCTGATGTCGGAGAAGGTCGTCGAACCATTACGGCGGCACGACATAGCTAGGCCGGCGGATGCCTGTATCGTGCTGGTTCTGGCATCCGAGAGCCTCGCCGCGAAGGCCCCCGCAAAACCCGTGTGGGTGGAAGGGGTTGGATGGTCAACCGACGGCCGTGACCTATGGGACCGTAACCTGGCCTTCCCCGAGGCCGCGCAGGCCGCCGCGAGAATGGCCATGCGGGTGGGGGGAGTTGAGAGAGCCGAGGAAATAGACATCTTCGAGATCGACGACACCTTCTCATACAAGGAGCTGCAGATGATCGAGGCGGTGGGTCTGGCCCCCAGGGGGAAGGCTGGGAGGCTCGTCGAATCGGGAGAGTTCAGCGCCACCTCCCCTCACCCCGTAAACCCCTCAGGGGGCTCCCTGGGTGTGGGGGCGCTGCTGGAGGCCAACGGCCTACACAGGGTTCTCGAGGCCACCCTTGCCCTCAGGGGGGCCACCAGCTGGGCGAGGGGAGGCTTCAGGAGGGCGTTAGCCCTCAGCTGGAGAGGTGTGCCCACGGCCACCTACGCAGCCGCCATCCTCTCTACCTAGGGGTTTCAACACCCTCCTTCCAGGGCGTGTGAAAGACGGACCAGATCTCATGGGCCCTCTTGTCCCCCACTAACCCGGGAAGCCTCAGGGCGTCGACTGGAGCATTGGCTATGGCATTGATGGTGCCGAACTTTCTGAGGAGAGCACGGGCCGTCTGAGTTCCCACAGCGCCCTCCAGCACATAAAGTATCTTGTCGTTCAGGCTCATCCCTCGCCGGGCATGCCTCATGGCCACCATGCGCTTCTCGCCACCCTTACCCAGGCTCTTCGACTTCGCGGCCAGCCAGGTGGTGAACCACCTCCTATCCGGGCAGGGGATGATGGGGATCCTCCAGGACAAGGCCACCTCATCAATCAACCGGGCGACGGAGCTCTCGTTCCATTTGGTGAGCCGCCGGACCACCGGTAGGTGTCCGACCAGGGCCACGGCGACCGAGAACCCATCGGCCTCTGCACTCTTCAGCACCTCCAGTTGATCCCAAAGACGGCCCTTGACACTCTCCAAAAAATCGGTGGGGGTCTTTCGCTCGACCAGCAGGGGTTTTCCGCCGGGTGGCGCATAGAGAAGGTAGTCGCCCGCGGCCAGGGGTCGCACATCAACCCTCACACCCATCCTGGAGAGCTCCTCGGCGACCCCGGGCATCTGATGGGCTTCCCGCGAGTCCACCACGATGTCGACAGGGGCGGGCTCATCTGAACCCCTGCCCTGCAGGTAATGGTCCAGCGACATCATCCCCTGGGAGATGGATAGTGTTTATAACAATGGAGCGAGGCTTTAGCCCCAGCTCACAGGTATGTGACGAGCGACTCTATCCGCCGCAGCCTCTCCATCAGTTGCTCGACCGTGTACAGGGCGAAGATGTCGTAGTGAGCCATCTCCGGCATCATGGCAACCTCCCTCAGGGCCGCGGCAGTCTCCTCGTCCACCAGCTTCTCCTCCAGTAGGCGGTAAGCCATCTCGGTCAGTGAAGGCCTACCCTCAACCCCAACCTTTCGGGAGAGGAGGGTGTAGGCCACATCGTAGGCAACATCCCTGGCCAGCCTAACAGCCTCCTCCACCGGGCCGCCGGCCCGGATGATCGCCGCCGCCTCCTGCAGCTTCTCGAGGTAGGACTGCTTATCCGCCACGTGCAGAGCCAGTATGGACCCGGCTGTTAAGGATACCTATATCCACGGATGAATATCATCCCTGATCTCTTCGCCGGATAACGGCTTAAGACGTGCATCCCCCTGCATGCATTCCCTAGCGCTGGACGCCGCAGAGGAGGTTTCGAGGGGTTCTCCTGTCAGCCATGCCGATTCCATGGCCGCATAACTGCGCGGTTGAGGTTCGCCGTGTATGTATCCCTCCCTGTCTATACATGCCCTTATCTCTCCTTTGCCCATTAGCTGGTCGTCGCTTATCCTGAGTCACCTGTATTGGGGCCCGGATTATCAGCCTCCTCCCTAATCCCACCTCCAGTGAATGCGCGGCCCACCCATTAGGGGGTTCCTGAGCCCCCATCGAATAGAGCGTCAATCAAATAGTTTAGTCTGCTCTTCCTGCCCCTCTTAGGCTCCAGCACCCTTGCCGGCTTTCTCCCTGCACTTGAAGCGCTCGATCTCCTCCCTTAACCTCCTCGCCCTTATACCGTGATACCAACACCATTCATCATGAAGCTCCTTTGTGGCCCACTGCACATTGCTCTCTGGACACACATACTCGCTCACACGGCCCAGCCCACATGCCTGACTTTTATCCCTGCCAGGCACCCAATCAGTGTGAATGCCCTTAGCATCACAGCACTATCGAAGCCCTTTACCAGGGCCACAGTGTTATGGCGGTCAGACTCAGAAGGGTGGTGACCGCAACGGCCTGGGCAGAGGACCCATCCATAAGCGCATAATAACCTGGGCCCCTAAAAGCCCTCAAGTATAGGTGAGAAGATGAGCGGGGAGGGCCGTCTGATGAGCAGGGCCGAGATAAGGGCGTGGATAGACACCGAGGGCCACATATACAGCGCACCCCCACCCCTAAGCCTGGCCAGGCTGAGCATCGCACAAGTATACAGAGAACCCCTCGATATCCTCTGTGAAAGCATGAGGAGATACGCTATTCCCTGCACCGTATACAAAGTCGGGCCCAGCCTCGGGTATAGAGCAGACGTCTTGGGCCTAGAGCCGGTGGCCAAAGCCATAAAGGAATTCGGCCCCTTCCGAAACCCCCTAAGAAGACAACAAGTCCAAAGATTCATAGACCACCTCCGAATCCGCCCCAAAGTAGAGCGCCCCGAAAGAAGAAGAGCCCGCCAAATCCTCGGCATTTAAAAAAAGCAGATGAGAAGTCAGGCCGTTGGAGAGGCTGTTCGCACAGCACGTGGCGGAGCTCGATGCCATGGGTCTGCTGAGCCCCCGGGCTAAGGAGATCGCCCGACTTATGGATGAAGCCGCCGATAAACTGTATGCCAGCGAAATAGAGCACTATCTGGCGCGGGAGGTCAACCCGGACCATAGGAGGATCCTGGGCCAGTACGGCCTCCTGGGGATACAGGTCCCCGAGAGGTATGGGGGGCTCGGGGGTGACGCGATGGCCCTCACCCTCGCCTTCGAGAGGCTGGGCCAGCTGGGGATGGGCCCCGTCACCTTCCTCGACGTCCAATGCTGCCTCACGGAGGGCATAATCATCAGGTGGGGCACTGAGGACCAGAAGCAGAGGTATCTGCGGCCCGCGGCGAAGGGTGAGCTCTTCATGAGCTTCTGTCTCACGGAGCCCCAGGCCGGGAGCGACCCCGCATCCCTGGAGACCCAGTACGAGGTGGTGAACGGGGGCTTCCGCATCAGGGGCTCCAAGTACCTCATCACCAACGGCAGCTTCGCCGACGCCTTCATCGTCTTCGCCCGGAAGAGGGGGGAGAACATCATTTCAGCCATCCTGGTGGACCGACAGCCGGCCGTGAAGCTCAGCCTACAGCTGAAGGAGAAGGTGGGCCTCTTCACATCCGATACCACCCTGCTGGAGTTTGAGGATGCCTTCGCCCCCAGGGAGAACCTGATAGGCGAGGAGGGGCAGGGCTTACCCATTGCATACACGGGGCTGCTGAGCGGGAGGATAGGCATCGCCGCCGGCTGCATAGGCACCATCGAGGACTGCCTGAACAGCTCCGTCGAGCGGGCGAAGAGCCGTGTTCAACATGGGAAGCCCATCGCCAAACACCAACTGGTCCAGCGACACATAGTCGCCATCGCGGAGCAGCTGGAGATGGCCCGATGGCCCGTATACACCGCATCCTGGTGGAAGAAGCTCCACGACGAAAATCCCTCGGACGTGGAGCTGAGGAGGGCCGCCGACTTCCGGGCCACGCTGGCCAAGAAGATCGCCACCAACGCGGCATGGAGGGCGGCGGACCACGCGGTCCAGGTCTTCGGCGGCTTCGGATACTCCATCCTGTCAGCCCCGGGCCGCCACTACATCGACCTCAGGGCTCCGAGGATATATGAGGGGGCGGACGAGGTTATGGAGCTGAAGATCGCCTCCTATGTGCTTGGTAAAGAGTACGAGGCCTACCGATGACAAGGGCTAGGGGGGTTTGCCCAGCGGTAATCTATAGACGCCTGAGTGACCCACTCCCCGGAGGGCCTGAGAATCAACTATACGCCTCGTAATCCCTGCCCAAGATCATAGAGGCGATCTTTAGGCTCAGGATCTCATCGGTGCCCTCGTAGATGCGGGTGACGCGGGTGTCACATAGGTGCCTCGGAGACCTGTAGCTCAGGAGCCCTCCCCTCTCCCCGAGCACGCTCACAGCCCGGCTGGCCGCCTCATAGGAGGCGTTGGACGCATAATACTTGGCCTTCGCGATCAGCAGGTCCGCCTCGTATCTGAGGGAGAGGTCAGCGTAATTCTGATCGTACTTCTTCTTGAGGAGGGCGGCCCTCCAGGTGAGTAGCCGGGCCGACTCGTAAAGGACGGCCATGGCGGCGATGTGGGCCTGAACCCACTGGTGTCGCCCCACCTCCCTGTCGAAGAGCCTGTGGGCCTTGGAGTATGAGATGCACTCCTCAAGGCAGTCCCTTATTACCCCCACGCATCCGGCCGCCACGCTGAGCCTCCCGTTCATCAGGGCCGAGTAGGCCACGGAGAGACCCTTCCCCCTCACACCCAGCAGATTCTCCCTGGGAACCCTGACGTCCCTCATCTCCAGCAGCCCGGTGTCCGAGGTGTAGAGGCCCAGCTTCTCCTTCAGCCGCATCCGCTCTAGGCCTGGGGTGTCCGTGTCCACTATTATGGCGCACATGCCCTCCCGCGATCCCTTCGGGTAGGCGAAGATTATGATGGCGTCGGCGATGGTGCCGTTGGAAACCAGATACTTGGTTCCGTTCACTCTCAGGTATCCACCCTCCTCCTCGAACTCCGTCCTCAAGGAGGCCGGGTCGCTCCCCGCCTCAGGCTCGGTCAGGGCGAAGGCCAGGATTATATCCCCCTTCACAGAGGGGGCCAGGTACCGCTCCTTCTGCTCCTCCGTCCCCCACCTCTGTAGGGTGAGCTGACCCAGAGATGTGTGGCCTGAAAAGAGGGTCCTGACCCCCGTCCCCTCCATACCTATCCTCTCAAGGGCCAGCGCATAGGTTACCGGGTCCGCGCCGGCACCCCCATACTCCCTCGAGACCGGCATGCCGAGGAGGCCGTGCCTCTTGAAATGGCCGACGGTCTCCTCGTTGAACCTCCTCTGGAGATAGTAGCGTTCCTCGATGGGCCTGAACTCCCTGCAGGCCCTGTCCACCCTCTCCAGAAGCTCCAAGGATTCATCGCTGAGGTCAGGGGGGAGATGAGGCTCCAGAAGGCCCGTGGACTCCACCGGCCACCACCCTCTGAGGTGCCTAATTGAGGCTTAGAGGGGCCGGGATAAGCGTTTTAACCATGAGCGCCCCCACCGTGAAAACGAATGGCCTCCACCCACGAGGTGATTGAGCGGGTCGTCCCCCCGGGCAAGACGGTCAGGGTGCTGCTCGCAAAGCCCGCCCTGGACGGCCATGACCGGGGCCTCCTCATCCTGGCCAGGGCCTTCAGGGACGCGGGCTTCGAGGTGGTCTACGGGGGGATCCTCCGTACCCCCGAGGAGGTTGTGGAGATGGCCATTCAAGAGGACGTGGATGTGGTGGCCCTCAGCCTCCACAACAACGCCCACATCCCCGCCTTCACCCGCGTGGCCCAGCTGCTCAGGGAAAGGGGGGCCCAAGACATAATCATAGTTGGGGGAGGGATAATCCCACCCGAAGACAAGCCCCTGCTGGAAAGACACGGAATCACGGGAAACTTTGGGCCAGGTACACCGCTGAAGACCATAATCGACCACATCATGGAGCGTGTGAGAAGGGAGAGGTGGGGGCAGGGGTAGGGGTGTCCCTGGGAGGATGTTATGGCAGCCTCCTAACAAACATCGGGAGGGTTGGGCCTATAGGATGGGGGGTTCCTTCCACCCGCCGAAGACATCCCTGCCCACATTCATGATCTCCTCCAGCGTCGCATAGGCCTTCACCGCGTCCAGTATGGCGTACATGCAGTTTTCGCGGGGGTCCTCGAAGACCCTCCGCAGCCGTTCAAGCGCCCGCCTGACCTCTGCCTGGTCCCTCTCCGCCCTCACACGCCTGATCCTCTCAACCTGCCTCCTCTGGACCTCCTCGTCTATCCTCAGGTAGTTGATGGGCGCCTTCTCCTCCACAACATACTTGTTCACACCGACCACCACCTGCTCGCCGCTCTCCAGGGCCTTCTGGGACTCGTAGGCCGCCTGGTGTATCTCCCTCTGAAGATAACCGGATTCGATGGCGGGGATGACTCCCCCCAACTCATCGATCTTCTTGAAATACCGGTATCCGCCCTCGATCATCTGGTTGGTGAGCCACTCCACATAGTAGGAGCCCCCGAGGGGGTCTATGGTATCGGTCACGCCCGTCTCCTCGGCGATTATCTGCTGGGTTCTGAGGGCCACCAGGGCCGCCTCCTCGGTGGGCAGGGCCCAGGCCTCATCATAGCTATTGGTGTGGAGCGACTGGGTACCCCCGAGAATGGCCGCCAGGGCTTCTATGGTGGTCCGGATGATGTTGTTGAGGGGTTGCTGCCAGGTCAGGGATGCCCCCGAGGTCTGGGTGTGGAACCTGAGCGTGAGGGATCGGGGGTTCCTCGCCCCGTAATGTTCACGCATCACGGTGGCCCAGATCCTCCTGGCCGCCCTGAACTTGGCGATCTCCTCGAAGAAGTTCATCGTGCAGTTGAAGAAGAAGGATAGCCGGGGCGCGAAGTCGTCGACATTCAGACCGGCCTCGAGGCCCAGGTCCACGTAGGTGAAGCCATCCATGAGGGTGAAGGCCATCTCCTGGAGGGCCGTCGCACCCGCCTCCCGGATATGGTAGCCGCTCACGCTCAGGTAGTGCCAGTAGGGCATATGCTTCGTGCAGAAGGCCATCATATCCCTGATGATCCTCATGTGGGCCCAGGGTGGGAATGCCCACTCCTTCTGCGCTATGTATTCCTTTAGAATGTCGGCCTGGACCGTCCCCCTGAGGCTTCCGATGGGGATCCCGCGCTTCTCCGCCACCGCCACGTACATGGCCAAGAGGACGGCCGCCGGTGCGTTGATCGTCATCGATGTGCTCACCTGGTCAAGGGGGATGCCGTCAAAGATGATCTCCATATCCTTCAGGGAGCCCACCGAGACGCCGCATTTCCCCACCTCTCCGTGGGCGCGGGGGTTGTCGGGGTCGTAGCCGTAGAGGGTGGGCATGTCGAAGGCTATGCTGAGCCCCGTCTCCCCATGCTCCAATAGGAAGCGGATCCGCCTGTTCGTGTCCTCCGGGCTGCCGTAGCCCGAGAACTGGCGCATGGTCCACAGCCTATTCCTGTACATGCCGGGGTAGACCCCCCTCGTGAAGGGGTAGATGCCGGGATACCCCATGTCTCGGCCGTAGTCGAGCCAGGAGATGTCCTCGGGGGTGTAGAGGGGCTTCACTACAAAGCCAGATGTAGTCCTATACTGGGCCTTGCGCTCCGGCACGCTCTGCAACGATGGCTGGTAGACATCCTCCAGCCAGCGCCGCGTGGCCTCCCTGATGGAGGCGATCCCTTCAGGCCTGTACAGGGGCATCTGGGCCTTTAACCTCTCAATCTCTTCCAGCTTGGCCGTCCAGAAACGGAGCCGCTTCTCCACCTGGGCCCTGCTGCCAACCACAGATTCAACCAAACTGACCGGCGAAGGGCAGCCCTCTATTTTTCCTTTGCTTAACCCCCACCAAGGGCTGGTGACATAAACCGCATCAGGGAGGCGGGTTTTCACCCGCAATCCTATAACGCCGGGCGGACCAACCGTGGTCGTGGTCGACAGGGTTACGGCCCTGATAAGCGACTACGTCACCTCTGTAGAGGCCAGCTCCATCGATGAGCGCGTCGCGCACGAGGTGAAGAGGAGGATCTTGGACAGCATAGGTTGCTTCCTGGGCGCCACGAGGTCGGAGACGTGGAGGATAGCGTGCAGGGCGGCCCAGAGATTTGATGCCCACGGCTATGCGGCCACCATCTGGGGGGTTGGGCGGAGGTCGCCGCCGGACTGGGCGGCGTTCGCCAACGGTGTGGGCGTGAGGTACCTGGACTTCAATGACACATACCTGTCCCGGGAGCCCCTGCATCCCAGCGACATGATCCCCGCGGTGCTGGCGGTGGGTGAAGCCGAGCACAGCAGTGGGCGAGATGTGATTACGGCGATAGCGGTGGGATACGAGGTCGGCATGAGATTATGCGATGCCACGAGCCTGAGGGTGAGGGGGTGGGATCACGTCAACTTCACCATGGTGGGGGCCGTCGGGGCCATATCCAACCTGATGAAGCTGGACCCGTGGCAGACCAGGAACGCGCTCGCCATGGCGGTCGTCCCCCATGCTTCCATGAGACAGACTAGGGTGGGGGAGCTGTCCATGTGGAAGGGCGCCGCCGCGGCCAATTCATGCCGAAACGCCGTCTTCGCATGCCTCCTCGCGAGGGAGGGCTACACGGGCCCCGATGAGCCCTTCGAGGGCGAAATGGGCTTCATCAGGCAGGTTTCGCGGGAGATGGACTATGGGCCCCTCGAAGAATTGAGGGGGCGCCCCCCACCTCGGAAGATGCTGGAGAGCTACATGAAGTTCTACCCCGTCGAGTACCATGCCCAGAGCGCCGTCCAGGCCGCCCTGGAGATCGCCAGGGAGCTGCCCGGCCCCGAGCAGGTAGAGAGGGTCGAGGTCGAAACTTTTCGGGTTGGCTACGAGATAATCGTGAAGGACCCGGAGAAGTGGAGCCCGAAGACCAGGGAGACCGCGGACCATAGCCTGCCCTATTGCGTGGCGGCTGCCCTCGTCTTTGGAGACATGTGGCTCGAGGCCTTCGAACCCCACTGCCTGGAAGACCCCCGCATCAGGGAGCTCATGAGGAGGATGGATGTTAGGGTGTCGGACGCCATCGACGCCCTCTACCCGGCGGCGGTCCCCAACCTGGTCCGGGTCCGGCTCAAGGATGGGAGAACCATCGAGAGGCGGGTCGATCATCCCGTGGGGCATGCGAAGAACCCACCCTCGGATGAGCAGGTCATCTCAAAGTTCAACCGCCTCGCCAAATCGGTGGTCTCGGAGAGCCGGGCCAGCGATATTGTGAGGGTTGTCTTCTCCATCGAGGGGATGGCCGATATTGGGGAGCTGATCTCCCTCATCGCCACCGTAGGGTAAGGGTATGAGGCTCCTCGCTTCTTCCGAGGCCCACGCCCAGCGCAGATTACGGGAGCTGCTAAAAGGGGGTATCCACCCCATACTCGGAGTGTACAACCCCTACTCAGCCCTGGTGGCCCAGCAGGCGGGCTTCCCGGCCGCCTACTTGAGCGGGGCAGCATATTCGGGGAGCCTGGCGATGCCGGACCTGGGACTGATTACGATGGACGAGCTCCTCTTCATGGTGAGGGCCATCACGAGGGTGACGAGCATACCCCTCATCGTGGATGCCGACACCGGTTTCGGCGAAGCCCTCAATGTAATGAGGACTGCCCGTGAGCTGGAGTCGGCGGGTGCAAGCGCCATACAGATAGAAGATCAGGAGATGCCCAAGAAGTGTGGTCATCTCGAGGGCAAGAGGGTGGTCGAACCCATAACCATGGTGCAGAAGATTAAGGCGGTCGCCCAGGCCAGGCGCAGCGAGGACTTCCTCATCATCGCCAGGACCGATGCGAGGGCCACCGGTGGACTGGATGAGGCCATCAGGCGGGCATGGATCTACCTGGAGGCGGGGGCGGACATCATCTTCCCCGAGGCCCTCGAGTCCGTAGATGAATTCAGGAGGTTTTCGAGGGAGGTAAAAGCCCCACTCCTGGCCAACATGACCGAGTTCGGTAAGAGCCCCCTGCTCACCATATCCGAGCTGGGAGGGATGGGCTACCGGTTCGTCCTCTACCCCGTCACCCTCTTCCGCGTGGCCAATAAGGCCATGGTGGAGGCGGCGAGAACGATAATCTCGGAGGGCAGCCAGCGGTCCCTACTGCCCAGGATGCAGACGAGGGAAGAATTCTACGAGAGCATATCATACTGGGAATGGGAAAGGGTAGACCGGGAGATAGCCAGGCTATCCGCAGAACACATATCCAAGGCTTCGGCAAAAGGTCTTAGAGAGGGTATGGTTGGGGATAGGGCACGTGAGCCCGTGATTTGACAGTCGTTGGGTTCACCCCGGGACTCGAGAACGTAATAGCGGCGAAAACCAGCATTTGTACCATCGACCTGGAGTCCCATCGGATACTGGTCCGGGGATATGACCTCATCGAGCTAGCCCAGAGGGCCACATACGAGGAAGCCGCATACCTGGTGCTCCACGGGGAACTCCCGACCCGGCGGGAGCTCGAGGACTTCTCCAGCCGAATCCGAAGGGAGAGGGCGATACCTGAGGGGGTCTACGAAGCGCTACGCCGACTTCCAAAAAACACCCATCCCATGGATGCGCTGAAGTTGGGCGTCGCCGCCCTGGCCCCCTGGGACCCCGAGCTGGATGATGATTCGCATCAGGCCAACCTCAGGAAGGCGGAGAGGCTCCTGGCCAAGCTGGCCGTACTCGTAGCCAACGGATGGAGGATCACCAGGGAGAGGCCGGTAATACAACCCGACCCGGAACTTAGCTTCGCCTCCAACCTGCTCTACATGATCACAGGCGCGGCACCAACCCCGCTAGAGGCCAGGGTCTTTGAGCAGACCCTCATCCTCTACATCGAGCACGAGCTAGCCGCCTCCACCTTCGCCACCCGCGTCGTGGGCTCAACCCTCTCAGACATCTATGGAGCCATACAGGCCGCCATAGCGGCCCTGAAGGGCCCCCTACATGGCCGGGCTAACGAAAAATCCATGGAGATGCTTCTAGAGATAGGCAGCCCTGATAGGGTGGAGGCCTACATAGGGGGGCTTCTGGAGAGGAAGCAGAGGATCATGGGCTTCGGCCACCGGGTCTATAAGAGGGGGATCGACCCCAGGGCGGAGTTGACCAAGGATCTGCTGAGGCGCCTGTCCGAGGAGAAGGGCCATACATCATACTACGAGATGGCCGACCGGATACAGATGATCATGGCCGAGAGGAAGCAGCTCTACCCCAACGTGGACTTCTTCATCGGACCACTCTACTACTTGCTGGGCATACCCATCGAGCTCTACACCCCCATATTCGCGGCCTCCAGGGTCGCCGGCTGGGCTGCCCACTTCATCGAGCAGCAGGACGATAACCGGATCTTCAGGCCCAGGGCCCTATACACAGGCCACCGCTACCGGCCCTACGTGCCGTTGGAGCAGAGGGGCAGTTAGAACCCCTTGGATCTTGACCTGCAGAAACTCGTCCAGGGGGTCCTGAACCGGGACCACAGGTCTCTGGCCAGAGCCATCACCTACGTGGAGGAGGAGCGGCCCGCAGCCGAAGGAATACTGCAGTCTCTGCTACCCTATCAGGGTAGGGCCCTCTGCGTGGGCGTGGTGGGGCCCTTCGGCACCGGGAAAAGTACACTCATCGACGCCCTGGTCAAGTGGTTCAGGGGCGAGGGAAAGTGGGTGGCTGTGGTGGCGGTGGACCCCAGCAGCCCCATCAGCGGCGGCGCAGTGCTGGGCGACCGGGTCCGCATGACGGAGCACAGCAGGGACCCGGGCGTCTTCATCCGCAGCATGGCCTCCAGGGGGCGGCTGGGGGGCCTCGCCAAGGCGACGAGGGCCGCGATACGAATCCTGGACGCGGCCGGCTACGACATAATCTTCGTCGAAACCGTTGGCGCGGGCCAGAGCGACATAGAAATCTCGTCCGCCGCAGACGTGGTGATCGTGGTCCTCATGCCCCAGCTGGGCGACCAGATACAGAGCCTGAAGGCGGGCCTCCTGGAGGTGGGAGACCTATACGTCATCAACAAGGCGGACATGGAGAATGCGAAGCTCACCGAGGCCATCCTGAGGACAACGCTCGGCAGGAGGGCGGCCTCCAACATCGTCTTCAGCACCGTCGCGACGAGAGGCGAGGGTATCGACGCCCTCGCACGGGGAATAGTCCAGATCTACACACAGCTGAAGGAGAGCGGGGTCATCGAGGCACGCAGAAGGGCCAGGGTGGAGAGGGAGATCAGAGAGCATCTGCTGGTCCATCTGGAATCAAGGCTGCTACATTACCTAAGTAATTCCGCCGAATACCGGGATATGGTGCAGAAGGTGCTGGAAGGATCCCTGGATGCTGTCTCCGCAGCCCGAAGCCTGCTGGAGAAGATCAGCTTCAACCTCTAGTGGGGCGCGGAGATGAGCAAGGATCAAAGGCTGCAACATAACGAACCTGTCGTAGCCCTCATTACCTATCCCCCCTCACCAAAAGATATGATCCTGGCATGTGTAGGGAGACGGTCAAACCGCACAGGGTTAACAGAGCCGTGGCCCACGGGGGTGCTCTCTAGAGCCGACGATACAGCCCCTATATTTACCACCCAACGAGCAGAAAGCCCCCCTTTGAAGGGGTTGATTCATCTGCCTATCGCGGATTTCAGCTTCTCCAGGCAGGTTTGGCAGAACCATTCACCTTTCAGGTATAACTCGAGGGGGGAGTTGGAGTAGAGCATCACACATGATTGTTTTGAGCAGTGTGGTAGCCCTAGGGCGTGGCCAGCCTCATGCAGGAGAACCTTCCCATACTGCTTTTCGAAGAACGGCCTACCCTTAGACGTGTATATGTAAATTTCCTCTATGCCTCTCCAGAAGGCCGGGTCTATCCTCGCCCTAGAAATCACAGCGCAACCCTTCACAGCCAGACCGAACACGTAGTTCAAGCCGGCTGTATAGATGTCTGAGGATGTGAGCAGGATGAGGACCCCTTCCCCTTTAAGCCTCAGCCCCTCTTTAATGATGGCGTCTGCGAGGTACTGTCTACCGAAGCTTGTGAATCTATGTGGAAAGCCATCAATATCTAGGTGCTGGTCTGAGACCTTAACATTCAGGTAGCCCCCGAGCCTACCCCTGTAGTGGTTGTATGCGTACTCAAGGTCTTCGCCGGATAGATCTTTCACGGGGAGTATTGTGAGGTCTTCAACATGTCTCATTAACGGGATCCCACCAAACTTGACGTGCCCTCCCCACCCACCTTTATACACTAATAGCTGGCTAAAGAATAACGGGCTCCTGAATCCGGGATAAGGGGGCAGGAATTATGGCGGGTGGCGTAAATGTGGTGAGGGTCAAAGGCTACAATGTGCATTATGTCTCGGTGGGTCAGGGAGTACCAATGATTCTCATACACGGCGCTGGGGAGCATCACAGGTTCTGGGGCGCTATGCTCAACGATCCCCCGCCCTTCTACAGGGTTTTGGCGGTCGACCTGCCCGGCCATGGCTACTCCACCGAAGCCCCCCAGGAGGTGAGCATAGAATTCTACGCGGAGATCGTCGCGGGGTTCGTTGAGGCGCTGGGCCTCGAGAAGCCGGTGCTCGTGGGCCACTCCATGGGGGGAGCTGTGGTTCAGACACTGGGAGTGGAGGAGCCAGACGCCTGGAGAGCGCTGGTGCTGGCCCACACGGGGGCGAAGCTGGGGGTGCTTCCCGAGATCCTGGAGGGTGTGGAGCGCGAGCCAAGACTTACCATCAGGGAGCACATCATACCCCTCGGCCTACCCCCCGGCCACCCACCCCGCCTGGCCCGCATGATTGAGGAGCTGATGATGCAAAACCCCAAGGGGACCCTCGCCAGGGATTTCAGGGCCTGCGACCGCTTCGACATCAGGCATCTGCTCAGCAGGATCAGGGCCCGAACCCTCATAGTGGGGGGGTTCCACGACCGACTAACGCCCCTCAAGTGGGCGACCTACCTCAACTCCAAAATTCACGATTCGAGGCTGACCGTCCTAGGAGGCTGTGGACACTATTCCATGGTGGAGAGGCCCGTGGAGTTTTCAGCCGTCCTGAAGAGCTTCCTGGACTCCCTCAGGAGAAGGGTGTGAGCCTAGAGGCCCTCCAGAATCCTCTCCCACCGCTCCTCTTCCTCCACCTCCGCCTCCAGCAGGTCCTCGGCCAGCTCGAATGTCAGGTGGTCGGAGTCATGGTACTTGCCCATCATCTCGTGGTACAGGGCCACGGCGTTCCTCTCAACCTCGAGGATGTTCTCCACGAAGGCCCTGTAGTCTGTCGATCTGGCGGGAGGCTCCGGGGCCCTGAAGGGGCAGAGCCTGGCTATCTCATCCAGCGAGGCGGGCACACGGCCGCCGAGGACCGTAATCCTCCTGGCCAGCCGGCCGGCGTGAACCAGCTCCTCCTGGGCCGCCTTTAGAAGCTCCTCCCTTAGCACGTGGGCATCGAGACCCCGCACCAGCTGAGCATAGGTGTAGAAGAGGTGGTGGGCCACCCATTCAACCGCATAGGCCTTCAAGAGGTCAGCGATCACCTCACGTGGGTCCGCCCTTATGATCTCCCGTGCCTTTCTACCCATAGAGATACCCTTGAAGGGTGCCCTTATAAGTGTCGGCTGGCTCAGGCGTCCAGCCTACTTGCACACCGAGGGCCGGGCTGTAAAGCATGCAGGACTTAGCCCAGCGTAACACTCGCCATAATCGGGATGGGTGGCTTAGGCCACCTCACTATCCAGCTCGCAAGGCTATGCAGCGCCAGGGTGGAAGCTGTGAGCCGAAGCCCCACCACAGGGAACTCGCGGAGAGAAATGTTGGAGGTTATATCTCTCGCCGCCAAGGGCCTCGTCAAGCCCAGTGCATAGCATCAGCGGTGGGAGGATGTCAACCAGGTCCTGCTGCGGCTGAGGAATAGGTGGGCAGGGCCGTCGTAAGCCCTTGGGGGCAAGCACCCTCGGGAGCGGCGGGCTACAGAAGGCAATTAAGAGGGGGGCCGGTAAGTCGAAGGAATGGCCAGGATAGGCGTCCTGGGACTGGGCATGATGGGCACCGGCATCGCCCAGAACCTGCTCTCCAAGCACCATGAGGTGCATGTATACAACCGCACCCAGAGCAAGATGAGTGCCCTGGTGGAGCTGGGAGCCGTGCCCCACAGGACACCGGCGGAGCTGGGGCGGGTGGTTGACATCGCCATCACCATGGTCACCGACGAGAGGGCTGTGGAGGCGGTCGCCTTTGGAGAGGATGGCCTCCTCCAGGGCCTGAGGGCCGGCAGCCTCTGGATGGATATGAGCACCATAGACCCCGACGCATCGATCCGCCATGCACGGGAATGCACGGCCCGGGGGGTCCTGAGGCTGGATGCGCCGGTGATGGGTGGCCCCAGGCTGGCCAGGGAGGGCGCCCTCACCCTCCTCGTTGGGGGGAGGAGGGACGTGTACGAAGCATACCAGGATATCCTGCGGCAGCTGGGGAGGGAGGTGATCTATCTGGGCGGTGATGGGAGCGGCCACAGGATGAAGCTGGCCCTCAACCTCTACCTCGCCCTGAAGAGCATTGCCTTCGCGGAGGCGCTCACCTTTGCGCAGAAGCTGGGCTTCGAACCCGGGACCTTTGTGGATGCCCTGAACAGGACACACCTGAAGAGCGGCTTCACAGAGACAAAGGGGGTAAGCGTCTCGAGGGGAGAGTACTCCCCCACATTCCCGCTCAGGATGATGATGAAGGACATCCTGCTGGCCGATGAGCAGGCCAAGCGGCGGGGGATGGCCCTGCTGCTCACCGGGCTGGCCAGGCAGCTGTACGGCGCCGCCTCCACCGAGGGCCTCGCGGAGCTGGACTACACCGCCATCACCCTGGTGGTTCAAAGGCTAAACGGCATCCATAGGTATGGTGGGTGAGGGGGGTTTCCAGGTGAAGAGACCTGAGGTGCCGGAGGCCGAGATCATCTGCGTCGGGTACGAGCTCCTGAACGGGAAGACCCTCAACACCAACGCCCAGTGGCTCGCATCCCAGCTCACAGGCCTGGGATTCAGGGTCAGGCGGTGCACCGTGGTCGGCGATGACACACTGGACATATCGGCCAGCGTCCGGGAGGCCCTCGCCAGAGGCCCGAAAGTCCTGATCCTCACGGGAGGGTTGGGGCCCACGTTCGACGACAAGACCCTGGAGGGGGTGGCCCAGGCCCTCTCCCTCCCCCTGACCATTAACCGCAGGGCCCTGAAGATGGTGGTGGAGAAGTATAGGAAGGCGGAGCAGTCCTTCGGAAAGATACCCATGACGGATGCGCGGCTCAAGATGGCCAGACTGCCGAGGGGGGCGAAGCCCCTCCCCAACCCCGTAGGCACAGCACCCGGCGTGGAGATAGTACATGATTCGACCCGGATCTACTGCCTGCCAGGCGTCCCCGCCGAGATGACATCCATCTTCAACACATCGATTAGGGGATCCCTTCAGAAGATGGGTGCGAAGCTGGTTCGGCTGGAGGCGTGGCTCAAGGTTCTAAACATGATGGAGTCAACCATGGCGCCCATCATAGACAGGGTTATGGAGAGATACGGGGTCTACATTAAATCCCACCCCCGCTCCTCCGAATTCGAAAACCCCTGGCTTGAAATTCAAGTGGTCCTTGAGCACACCAGCGAGGCCAGGGGTGAGAGGATTCTGAGAAGCGCCCTACGGCAGCTCGTCCAGGCCGTGGAGAGGGAGGGGGGAGTCGTCGAGACCATTCCCAGGTGACCAGGCTTGGACAGGGAAGACCGGCAGGTGCGGGTGGCCACATCGGCCCTGATAATAAATGACCACGAGCTCCTCATGGTGAAGAGGGCGGGTGAGCCGGACAGGGGGCTATGGTCACTCCCAGGGGGCATCGTGGAGCTGGGCGAAACCATCGAGGAGGCCCTGGTGAGGGAGGTGGGGGAGGAGACAGGCCTCACCATAAGGCCAATAGAATTGGCGGCCGTCACCCAGCTCATCGGGAGGGACAAACAGGCCACACCACCATACCATTACATCATCGTGACCATGAGGGCCGCCGTGGTGGGCGGGGTCCCGAAGCCCGGTGGGGACGCCGAGGCCGTCGAATGGGTGCCGCTTAAAGAGGTTCCACGGAGAAAGCTGGCCCGGGGCGTGGAGGCGGTTCTCTCCACGCTGGGCCTCACCGGATAGGTGGTTCCCCCTTGGCGAGCCAGCCATCGGGGTGCAGGGGATCCACATCCCAGGGGCAAGCCATGGGTCCCGGAAGGGGGCTTGGCCTGCTGGCGGAGGCCCCCATACCCCTCTTCATCGCCCTATACCTCCTGAGGCCGGAACTCTACACGAGGCATGAGGCCTTGGCCCCACCGGGCCTTTCACATCCCATCTGGCTCGAAGCCCTGGCTATCTGGATGGCGGTGGGATTCGCGCTCGGACTGAGGGGGGGCCTTCAGGGGATGCCCGGACCCCTACAGCCACTCCTCTGGGCCTACGCGTACGTGGCGATGGCCTTCGCCGCCGCAAACCTGCTTGCCAGCCTGCTCCTGCACTTCGGAGCCGCCACGGCAGCCACCCCCTTAAGGCTGGCAGGGCTCGCCCTGGGCATCGCCACCGCCGCGCCACTCATGTTTCTGCCGGGTCTGGTGGGGAGCCCCTCGGGCCATCCCTCTCTCTTTCTAGGTATGGACCTGTTGGTGGTTGCTCTCGCCTGGCTAGGCCACCGGCTGGGATGCAGGTTCCACCGCCCTACTTCTTGCTCTCCCACCACTCCATATACTCCCGGAGCTGCCTCTTCCTCCTCTCCTTCTCATCAAGCTCCGAGTAAAGGCGCTCCCTGATGGCGAGTATCTGCTCCCTCGTGGCGAAGAGCCCACATTTCTGGCATGTATAGTGCTTTGTCGCCGGCTCGTAGAGCAGGTCCCCCCCACACTCGGGACAGTAACGCTGGCTCATGGAGCCGCGATGGTCAGCTGGCTTTATAACCCTAAAACGTCCACCCGATGGCCAGATCAGCCTCCTTTTTAACATCCCCGCCCGTTCCCGGGTGTGGCTCAGTGGAAGGTCGCGGCCGGGCCCGCCTCGATAGACCTCGCCAAGAGGCTAGCCAGGCACCTCGGTGCCGAGTGGGTTGAAGCTGAATGGAGGACCTTCCCCGACGGCGAAAGCCTGGTCAGGGTCACCGGCGACCTGGGTGGGAAGAGGGTCCTCCTGGTGCAGTCCACCTATCCCCCGGTCGACACCCACTATATGCAGGCCTTCCTCCTGGCCCACAAGCTGGCGGAGATGGGCGCGGAGGTGTTCGGCGTGCTGCCATACCTCGGCTACTCAAGACAGGACCAGGAGTTCCGCCCCGGCGAGGTCATCAGCATCGGTGTCGTGGCACGGCTACTCAGATACTCGGGGTTCAGGAGGATCTTGACCGTCGACATCACCAGTGCGAGGGCCCTCGCACACTTCCCCATACCCATCGACAGCGTGTCCGCCATCCCCCTGCTCGCCAACCGCCTTAAGGAGAGCCTCCCTGCCGAAGAGATCGTGGCCGTGGCCCCCGATGCCGGGGCATCGGCAAGGGTGGAGGCCTTCGCCAAAATCCTGGGCTGCGAATACTACGTGCTGGAGAAGTTTAGGGATAGAGCTACAGGTGAGGTGACCGTGGCTGAAGCCGAGATCCCTGTGAGGGGGAAGACGGTGGTCTTCGTGGATGACATCATCAGCACCGGCGAGACGCTATGCCGGGCGGCCAGGCTGGTCCGCCGTCAAGGGGCGAAGTCCATGAAGGCCGCCTGTGTGCACCCAATCCTCGTCGACAACGCCCTGCCCAAACTGCGCGAGGCTGGGATAGATACCGTCATCGCCACGAACACCGTCCCCAGCCCGGTGAGCAGCGTAGATGTGACCCCCATCCTGGCGGCCTACTTTGAAGGGTAGCGGCCCCTCCTTCATCTACCTGGCGGCAGACCACCCCAAGCTGGCCCTGGCGGAGGCCCAGACCCTCCTGGAGCTCGAGGACTGCAGAGAATACACGATGCTCTCGGAGCGCATCATAAGGGTGGATGGCCCGCTGGATACTGCAAAGATCATGCGCAGGGCGGCCCTGGTAAAGTATGCGGGGCGAATACTGCTCCAGGTCCCCGACATGAGCCCCACAACCATCGGCGGAATCCCATGGAGGGAGATAGTGAATGGGGGGCCCCTCATCGTGGCTGTGGACCCAGCCAGCGTCCCAAACCCCCACATGGTCCGGGAGCGGATTATAGTTTCCCTCAGGGAGAAATGTCCGGAGGCCCAGCTGCAGCCATCCAAGGCCCGAAGAATGCTACATGTCTTCGGCGGGCGGGAAGGGTTCTATATATGCGAGAGCCAAAGGCCGCCCGCAAGGCGCTGGGTGGACAGGAGGCCGAGGGCCAGGGCCTTCTTCCACCCGACGGCCCTCCACCCCAGGCTGGCCAGGTGCCTCGTAAATCTGACAGCGGCCAGGCCCGGGCAGGTGCTCCTGGACCCCTTCTGCGGGACGGGCAGCATCCTGATCGAAGCGGGGCTGCTCGGTATACTGCCCCTGGGCATCGAGCTGTCCCGCAGGATGGTGAGGGGGGCCCAGGCCAACCTTAAGCAGTACGGCGTTGAAGAGGCCCAGCTAATCCTGGGGGATGGAACAGCCCCCCCGCTCTGCCGGATCGACGCCGTAGCCACCGACCTGCCCTACGGCCGTGCGTCGAAGACCATGGGGCGAGACCCCAGGGATATCGCAAGGGTTTTCATCGAGAGGATGGCGGAAATTCTACCGTCTGGGGCGAGATGCGTGGTCCTTCACCATAAGGATCTGCCGGTGGGCCATAGGAGGGCCGAGGCCAGGTTCATATACGAGATTCCCGTCCACAGGCACCTGACCCGAAGGGTCACGGTCCTGGAGATGAGCTGAGCTGCAGCTCACCCTCACCTTCCTCGGGACCGGTGCAGGGGGGCCCTCGCCGGTCAGGGGGCAGTCGGCCATCGCCATCCAGAGGGGGTCCGAAATCCTGCTCTTCGATGCCGGTGAGGGTGTCCAGCAGAGGATGGCGAGGATGGGCCTCAGCCTGCTGAAGCCGATGCGCATCTTCATAACCCACATGCACGGAGACCACGTGATAGGGGTCCTCGGCCTCCTCCAGTCCATGGCGCTGCTGGGCCGTGAAAGGCCCCTGGAGATCTACGGCCCCACCGGCATAAGGTCCTTCATAGAGGTCAACACCAAGCTCCTCAACTTCAAGATCCCCTTCCAGCTAAAGATCACCAGGGTTAAGGAGGGCCCCGTCTGCGAGGCCGAAGACTATACGGTGAGGGCCATGCGCTCCAACCACAGCGTACTTTCCTATGCATACCTCTTCGAGGAGAAGCCCAGGCCCGGCGTCTTCTACCCGGAGAAGGCCCTGCAGCTGGGTGTGCCCAGGGGTCCGCTGTGGGGGAGGCTTCAGCGGGGGGAGCCGGTCACCGTAGGGGGCAGGACCGTCACGCCCCAGGAGGTCACCGGACCCCCCCGGGAGGGCAGAAAGATCGGCATTTCTGGGGACACGAGGCCCTCGGCCCGGCTGGCCAGCTTCTTCAGGGGTGTGGATGCCCTTGTATTTGAGGCCACCTTCCTGTCGGAGATGGAGGGGAAGGCCAGGGAGAGCTACCACAGCACATCCCTGGAGGCCGCGAGGCTCGCCAGCCAGGCGGGTGTCCGCAGGCTGTACATCACCCACTTCAGCCCCAGATATAGAAGCAGCAGGCCGCTGCTCCGAGAGGCGCGCCGCATCTTTCCCAACACCTTCGCGGCCGAGGATGGATTGAAGGTGGAGATACCCTACCCCTAGCTGGAGGAGCGGATCGCCTCGGCGATGATCCGCTTCAACCTGGAGACCGCCTCGAACTGTTTGCTCACGGACTCCACCACGTAGAGCCCCAGGAACCCGGCCTTGCCCAGATCCCTCACCACCCTATGCCATGGTATGACCCCCTCACCGATGTTGAGGTGTTCATCCCAGTCACCCCTCGTGTCGGATGCGTGGACCTGCACCATCCTCCTGGCCAGCTCCCTCACAAAGGAGTCCATGAGGCCCCCGATGAAGGCATGCGCCACATCGAAGACGAGGCCCGCCCGGGAGCCCGTGGCGCTCCAGAAGCGGTTGAAATCGGCGGGGGAGGTCAGGTGTCTGACCTGTTGACCGTGCCTCACCGGGAGCATATTCTCGATGCCGCAGGGAATGCCCACGTCCGCCCCGTAGTCCACCAGGTCCGCCAACACGCTCCAATTCAGCTCCTCGTTGCCGGGGAAGACGGAGCCGGGATGCAGCACCACCAGCTTGGCCTCGATCTCAGCCGCCGCATCGATCGTCCGCTTCAGCCTCCGCACAGACTCCATCCTCCTGGCCGCATCGGGGTGGGCGATGTCCACATCTTTGAAGGGTGCATGGACCGTGAACCTGTACCCCACCTCGGCCAGGCCCTTGAGCAGCTCGAGCCTCTTCTCGGTCAGGCTGTGCTGGCCCTCATCCACAACCTCCCAGCAGAGGGGCGCCTGGTCCTCCGGCCGGTCGCGGCCAATCTCCAACACTAGAACATTGAAGTCCGCCTCGGACAGCAGCAGGTAGAGGGTTGAAAGCCCGACCGCGCTCATTCCCCCTCAGGAACCAACCAGTCCAGCAGGGAGGGCAGGTCCGTGGCCTCCAGGGTGAGGAGGATGGGGCCCAGGGGGGACTCCCCCGGCTCCTCGCAGAAGGCTATCACGCCCATATAAGCCGCCTGCTTATTCAGGTAGACCCAGGTCCTGTTACCGCTCGAGTTTTGCATCAAGAGCCTGCGGGCGGCCGCCATAACCTGGCGGCTCCTCACCTGCTGGTATAGCTTGGCGAGGGCCTCCTCCCCCTCCGCCCTCATACTCACGGAGCCCTCGCGCTTAATAATGGAGGGTTGCACGGGGCCCAGCACGTTTCGGAGCGCCAACTCCACCTTCCCCTGCGACTCCGAGGGCCTGACCTGGGCCTCGACCGTCACAACGACCCGCCTACCCCCCATCCTCCCTCAGCCAGCCCAGTATCACTTCCTCGGCGGCCCGCATAAGCTGTTCCTTGGATAAACGTGTGTTCACCAGCACCTCGTCAGCCAGAGCTATGACGTTTCCCACCCCTATCTCCAGCTCCCTCTTATCCCGGGTGGAGAGCTCCTGCATGGTCTTCGGGTCGTCCGGCCGGCCCCTCTTCGAGAGAAGCTCAAACCGCCTCGCGGGGGACGCGTGAACAGCCAGCACCCTCGTCCTGCCCAGCGAGCTGAAGAACCTCACCTCATCCAGGCTCCTCACACCATCCACGACGACCCTCCTCACCCCCGCAGGGATCTCCCGGGCGGCCATCGCGGCCACCGCGTCCGGCCCCTCCCTGGCCCTGATGCTCAACATGAACTTCCCGCAGTTCTCATCGGTGGGCTCCAGCCCCGCCCTCACAACCTCCCGGCGCACCACATCCCCCAATACTATCTTGTAGAAGCCCAGCTCCACACCCTTCCCCGCCACGGTGGACTTACCGGCGCCGGGCATCCCGGTGATGCACAGGAAGAAGGGTTTGTCTTCAGCCACATCCACCCCGAAGCCCTCAACCCCTTAAATGGTATAATGTTAGGGCTGGATCACGCTGAGGGGCTGGGTCTCCATCTCGTTTTCACTCCAGCTAGAGACGCCTTGGCGTGAGGCCGGTGTAAGGGGCTTCCTTTGGATGATAAGGGGTATGGCAGCAACCGTGGCGGTATGGGGCAACAGCTGACAGAAAAGGTCCCATCGCTCTCTTGCCGCAAGCATGTTAAAAAAGTTAATCAGGTTAGCATGGTTATGCTCTGATGCGTTATGGAGGGGCGTGCTGTCTTACGCGTTGAAATTATCGGGGGTGCGGTTAACGCTGCCCTGTTAGCTTATGCTTTGATCCTCAACCCGACCATCGTTGCGGCTACAGGCATGCCTTTCGGCGCCCTGATGACTACAACGATTCTGCTGACGATTATCTTCACGCTTGCAAACGGACTTTACGGGAATGTTCCCTTCGCTCAGTCGGTTTACATGGGTGAGAATGCTTTCTTCGCCTTCGCGCTCGTGGTTGGCGGTGGTATCGCGTGGCAGACCGCTCTCGGGATAGTCTTTTGGGCCGGTGTCCTGTTTATAATCATCACGCTGTCCGGCTTACGGAAAAGGCTTGCACAATACATTCCCCGCGAGTTGAGTCTGGCTTGGGGCTCTGCTGTAGCGATCTTCCTGCTCTATCTGGCAGCCTTTGACGCGGGTCTGTTTAAGGCGAACAAGGAAGCTGGTTTGCCGACCCTCCCGGGCCAGTACACGGCACATGCTGTGCTCGCATTCTTCCTGCTGGCCATATTGATTATTGTGGTTTACAGGATGGCTCCCCCGTCCATTCGCGGAGTCGGCATGCTGGTATCGATACTTGTCGCTTTAGCGATCGGCCCAGCCCTCTTCGGCATCAATTATCCGCGATTCGCTCTTGGCGTCGAAGACCCGACGCCGATCATTATGCGGCTCAATTTCCTGGAGGCGTTCAAGTTTTGGCACTTGATTCTGATATTCTTTCTCATCGAACTGGTGGATGTCACGGGGACATTGAAGGCCTTGGTGACGCCAATGAAGCTGGAGGATGAAGAGGCCGTCATCGAGAGGGTTATGCGTGTTGAGGGGGTTTCTACGGCTGTAGGTGCGTTATTCGGACAACCGACTGTGGGGACGTACATTGAAAGTGGGGGTGCGGTCGCGGCTGGTGCCCGAACAGGGCTTGCTTCGATCGTGACGGCTCTACTCTTCGTCCCGGTCTTGTTTGTCACCCCATTCTTCAAAGAGCTTCCGTTTTGGTTTTTGTTGTGGGCGACTGCGCCCGCATTGGCAGCCGTATCGGGCTTCATCTTGATCAAAGTCTTCTCCGAATTCGACTTTCGACAGAATCCCGCGGCAGCTTCACTCGTCTTGCTGACACTGCCTGGTGTCTTTGGAGGAAACCTGCTGCTGGCGTTTGTCCTGCCGCTTGCCGCGACGGCAGGTTACGAGTATCTTACAAAAGGAAAGGTTAGTCGGGGGAGCGCTGTACTTACGCTCCTCGGCTTGGTAATTCTCGCGGTTTATCACTACTGATAAACATCTCAATGTTGCTTTTTACGGGAGAGGCAGGTCGCCGGTGGCATATGGGCACTGCCTAGGTAGGGGGCCTTTCCTCATCCACCTATACCCCGAAACCCTTAACACCCCAATCCCCACAGCTCAGCGATGAGTATTGTTGGAGCAAGAGGAGTGTGGTTGAGGGGGGATGGTTAGGGCCTTCCTCGCCATCGACCTCAACGACCCAGCGCTGTTAAGCAGCCTTCAGGCTGTCCAGACGCGGCTGATAGCTACTGGCATTAAGGTGAAGCCCACCCCGCCGGACCAGATCCACCTCACCCTGAAGTTCTTCGGTGAAATCCGGGAGGGGGAGATAAGGACGATCGTTGAATGCCTGGCTCCGCTGCGCCACCCCCCCTTCATGGCAACCCTCTCCGGCATCGGCGCGTTTCCCAGCCCCACCCACGCACGGGTGATATGGGTGGGTTTCGAGCCGGGGGCTGTAAAGATGCTGTCTGAGCTCGAGAGAAAGGTGAGCCAGCTGCTGGTGAACAGGGTCGGCTTCGACCCGAAGCCCTTCAAACCCCATGTTACCATCGCCAGGGTTAAGCAGCCCGCTCCCACGCCACCCCTCGTCGACCTCATCCGGGAGTTCGAGAAGAGAGAGTTCGGCCGGGTCCACATCTCGGAGCTGAAGCTGAAGAAGAGCGTGCTGGGCCCCGAGGGCCCCACCTACTCGGACCTCCACACCATCCGGCTGGGTGCGGCTGCTTGACGGAGCCCCTCGAACTCGTACTGGAGAGGGCCGCACAGCTCGTATCACCCACCCCCCAGGAGGAATCCCAGGTCCTCGCCCTGGCCGATAGACTGCTCTCCCAGGTTAGGGGGCAGGCCGAACCCCTAGGCGCTGAGGTGATGCTGGGCGGCTCTGTGGCCAAGGGCACCTGGCTGAGGGGGGAGGCCGACATAGACATATTCGTCAGGTTCCCCCCCGACCTTTCCCGGGAGCGGCTGGAAGAGCTCGGCCTGGAGGTGGCCACCAGGGCCCTGGAGCCGCATCCGATAAGGCTGAGATACGCGGAGCACCCCTACGTGGAATCCACGGTGGACGGTGTGAGGGTCAACGTGGTGCCCTGCTACAACGTCAAACCCGGCCAGTGGAAGAGCATAGCGGACAGGTCCCCATACCACACGGAATTCATCAGGGAAAGGCTCACCGATGAGGGGAGGCGGGAGGTCCGGCTGCTGAAGGCCTTTCTCAAAACCCATGGGCTCTACGGCGCCGAGATCGAGGTGGAGGGGTTCAGCGGGCTCGTCTGTGAAATCCTCATACTCCACTACGGAAGCTTCCTCCAGACACTCCGCAGCATCTCCGAGTGGAGGTGGGGCCAGACCATCGCCCTACAGGGCGGGGTGGAAGGGCCCCCCACCAGACCCGTGAAGATCCGGATCCTCGACCCCGTGGACGACCGAAGAGACCTGGGGGCCGCCATATCGAGAAGACAGATAGCCCGCTTCATCATGGCGGCCCGCGCCTTCCTCAGAAACCCCTCCATCGCCCACTTCGAGGCCGGCCGGCCTGAACCACTCACGGTCCTCAGAAACTCCCCCCTCATACCCCACCTGGCCGTAGCGGTCATCAAGCACGAGGCGAAGAGCGAGGACGTGTTGTGGGGCGAGCTCAAAAGGACCCTTAGACACCTGGGTAACCAGCTGAGGCAGGAGGGTTTCCAGGTCTACCGGATGGGGGTGTCCAGCGATAGGGGGGAGGCCAGCGCCCTCCTCTTCCTCCTCGAAAACACCCTACTCCCCATGTGGCGGGTGAAGAGGGGGCCGGAGGCCACCATGAGGGAGGCCTGCAACCGGTTCCTGGCGGAGAACCTTGGGCGCGCCCTGACCATATGGGTGGATGAGGATGGCAGGCTAGAGGCCCTTCATCCGAGGCGGCACCGCAGCGCCGAGGCGGTGCTGAGGGAGCTGCTGGCGAGGGGCCTGGGCGTGGCCCCTGGGCTTCAGCGGGCCATCAGGTCGTTCGAGATCTTCGTGGGACCCCAGGTCTTCGAAGCCGTCCACCGGTTCCCGTGGGTCGCCCATGACGCCGCTAGACTCTGCGCAGGCGAGCAGAGCCTGTAGGCTAGCCCTCCCCGAGCTCCTCAGCTCAGAGGCCCGGGTGATCCTCTGCTACCCCACCTGCGAAAGGGCCTACGAGGTCGCCCAGCAGTTGCAGGGGCTCGGCGTCGCAGCGGTGCAGCTGACCGGGAAGGTGCTCCTGGGAAGGTACGGGGTTCTGGGGAAGGGGTGCGTGGGCATCGTTGTCAGGGCGGAGCTCACCGACGGGATGCCCGTGGCCATCAAGATCCGCCGGGCCGACGCCGACAGGCCCAGCATGGCCAGCGAGGCCCATATAATGCGGATGGCCAACCAGCAGCAAATCGGGCCCAGGCTCATCGCCCACTCACAGGATGTGCTGGTGATGGAGCTGGTGGAGGGGGTGGATGTGGATGAGTACATCGCGCAGGCCAGCCCCGACCGGATAAGGCACCTGGCTAGGCGGATCCTGGAGCAGTGCTGGGCCCTAGACCAGATAGGCATAAGCCACGGGGAACTCTCCACCCTCAGGAAGCACGTAATAGTGAGGCGCGGCGATGAGGGGCCCGTCATCCTGGACTTCGAGAGCGCGAGCCTGTCGAGGAAGCGGCCAAACGTGACGGCGGCGGCCTCCTATCTATTCGTCTCGGGCCCCTGCAGCCCGAGGGTGAGGGGGGCCGTGGGGGGCCTATCGGTCCAGGATGCCATCGACGCCCTTAAGGCATATAAGAAAGACCAGAGTGAAGCCTCATTCCAGGACCTATTGAGGCGGCTCCGCATCGGTTGACGACCATGACAGCCCAAGATGAGGAATGGCGTTTAAGGGGGTGTACCTGGCCTCCACCGCCCTACCCCACATGGAAGCTTTCATCCACCCAGTTTAGGCATGGTCATCACCTGATTCTCTTATAAAGCCAGTTACGCTACGTGGGGAGGGGCCGTCGTCCAGCTTGGTCTAGGATATCGGCGCTCGCGACCTGAAGCCAGCCTGGGGGCGAGGGGCCAGAGCGCTGGTGGTCGTGGGTTCAAATCCCACCGGCCCCACCAACGGCTACCCTTAAAAATGGCCAGAGATATTTATTCATCTTTTTCCGGCAAGTAAACAAGCGAAAGCCTTGCTCAAATACTTTCTTTGCTGAGGGCCGTTTTAGGCGGGTCTGACGAGGTCTAAATGGGAATCTCAACAAGAGGGCTCGATGGCCTTTACAGCCGAAGCAGTGCCTACTTTTCTGGTCGGGCAGCTCTCTTTTCGTTATGTGTCGCAACTCATCGAAACCAGTCTATGAGCAGCAAATAGAAGATCGGGGAGGATCTATCGAAAGGAGAGCGGTATGTGGGTAAGACTTTGAAGAGGAAACCCGAGGGCGAGGAAGCGCCAACCTGAGGCCCGGCATGCACTGGCCACATATGGTGTCGCGTTTGGCTCAGAGGGACACCGTCGAGGAAGCATTCTGCCTCGGTTCACTTCAAGCATAAAGGTACAAGTTATCTATCACCCGCTATTTCTTAGACAACCTACTTTATCTTTTGCTATTTGCTGACACGGCCGAGGAAATGGTTAGCCCCTGACCGCTTTCCTCAGCTCTTCGTAGGCCTGCCGGACTTCCTCGACGGCGGCCTCGTCCTCGAGCGTTGTGATGTCGCCTAACGGTGCTCCGACTGCTACCGCCTTGACAACGCGGCGCATTATCTTACCGCTCCTCGTCTTGGGCAGCTTCGAAACAAAGATTATCTTGGAGGGTGTGCCTATGGGGCCGTATGTCTCCCTCACCCAACTGACGAGCTCCTTCTCCATCTCTTCGCCGGGATTGAAGCCGTTCTTCAGCGCCACGAAGGCCAGCGGAACCTCTCCCTTGACCTCGTCGGGGACCCCGACGACAGCGGCCTCCGCCACAGCCCTGTGTCCCACCAGGGCTGACTCGAGCTCGTATGTGCCTATCCTGTGCCCCGCGACCTTCAAGACCTCGTCGGCCCTGCCCGCCACCCAGATGTATCCGTCTTGGTCGACCACGGCGTAATCCCCCGTAAAGAAAAGACCCTTGAACCTGGAGAAAAAGACCTGCTCATATCTTTCCGGGTCGCCCCACATGCCCGATGGGGGCCCGGGCATGCCCGGCCAGGGGTTCTTGATCACGAGATAGCCCCTCTCCCCCGGTTTTACGGGGTTTCCGTTCCCGTCGACGACGGCCGCGTCAACCCCTGGGATTGGCAGCCCGTTTGTTCCGGGCTTCAGGGGGGTAAGCATGTAGCCGGGGAGGTGGCTTACAAGTATACCGCCGGTCTCCGTCATCCACCAGGTCGACCCAACGGGACACCTCCCCTTCCCCACAACCTCGAATAGCCATCTCCAAGCAGCCGGGTTGATGGGCTCGCCCACGCTGTGTATCAGCCGTAGGGATGAGAGGTCATGCTTCTCGACAGGCTCTGTCCCAAACTTCATCAACATCCTGACGGCGGTGGGCGTCGTGTAGAAGACCGAGACGCCGTGCCTCTCGATTATAGACCACCAGCGGTCTGGGGCCGGAAAGTCCAGCGCCCCCTCGTACATCACAACCGTTGCACCCGCCAATAGAGGGCCGAAGACGATGTAGCTATGGCCCGTCACCCACCCTATGTCCGCCGTGCAGTAGTAGATGTCCTCGTCCCTTATGTCGAAGACCCATGACATCGTCGAGTTTAGGAGGACAGCATACCCTCCGTGGTCGTGGATGATCCCCTTCGGCCTACCCGTCGTTCCAGAGGTGTAGAGAACGTAGAGCGGGTCGGTCGAAGCCATCCTCTCGGGCTCCACATACGCAGTCCGAGGAGAATCCTTCAACAATTCATGCATCCACAGGTCCCTGCCCTCAACCATGGGTACCGGAAGCCCGGCGCGCTTGACGACAACCACTTTCCTGCTCGATGGCGTGAGCTCGAGGGCTTTGTCGGCTGTCTCCTTAAGGTTGACCAGCCTGCCCCTTCGATAGAAGGCGTCTACCGTGACCAGCATGCTAGCTCCAAGGTCGTTGATTCTAATGGCGAGGTTCTCGGCTGAGAAGCCGCTGAAGATGACTGTGAAGACAACCCCTATCCTTGCCAGCGCCAGCATGGTTATCGGTAGCTCGGGTATCATGGGCATGTAGAGTGCAACCCGGTCCCCCTTCTTCAAACCCAGTTCTTTGAAGACGTATGCGTATCTGTTTACCTCTGCGTAGAGGTCGCGGTAGGTGTACTTTCTGACTTCGAGGGGGTTCCCCTCCCCGTCGACGGGCTCCCCTTCCCACACCAGTGCCAGCTTGTTCCTGCGCCACGTCCTGTTATGTCTGTCGAGGCATAGGTAGGAGAGATTGAGCTCGCCACCGACAAACCATCGGTAGACATGCGGGTAGTCGCCCTTCTCCAGCGTCCTCACCCAGGGCGTAAACCACTCGAGCCTCTTGGCTTCCGAGTCCCAGAAAGAGATGTAATCCTCCACAGTCTTCATCCAGACGTCTTTGTAAGTCTCGATGCTGACGTTCCTGTGCCTCCAGCCGGCTAATTCAATATATTCTGTGAACGGGAGTGCTTCCGACATCCCCCACCAGTAAGGCTATTGTTTGCTCTTAGTTTTCTGCACCGCTTCCCAAATCCTAGAGGGCGTGAGGGGCATGTCGATATGCTCGATTCCTAGGTGCGAGAGGGCGTCTATAACCGCGTTGACCACGGCGGGGGTGGCCGCTATCGTGCCAGTCTCCCCAACTCCTTTCACGCCGAGTGGGTTGTGGGGTGAGGGGGTCACGGTCTCGTCCGTCTCAATATCGGGAACTTCGAATGATGTGGGAACGGCGTAGTCGTTCAGGGTTGCGGTGAGCAGGTTTCCGTTCTGGTCGTAAACGGCGTGCTCCATCAAGGCCTGCGCTATTCCCTGCACTATGCCGCCGTGAATCTGCCCCTCCACGATCATGGGGTTGATTCTCCTCCCGCAGTCATCGACGGCGACGTAGCGAAGTATCTTGACCTGGAATGTTTCCGGGTCCACTTCGACGGTGCAGACATGGGTCCCGAAGGGGAAGGTGAAGTTTTCAGGGTCGTAGAACGTGGTGGATTCAAGCCCTGGCTCGAGGCCTTCCGGAAGCTCGCCCGCCCCCGCCGCGTAGGCCGCCAACGCAACCTGCTGTATCGTCACCCTCTTCTCGGGGAGACCTCTGACGCTGTATACACCGGGGGTGTAGTCAACATCCCTCTCCGAAATTTCGAGCATGTGGGCGGCTATCTTACGGCCCTTCTCTATGATCTTGTTGCATGCCTGGGCTATGGCCCCTCCGGCTACCGGTGTCGTCCTCGAGCCGTATGTGCCCATGCCGAAGGGTATCATCCCCGTGTCTCCGTGTATGACCTCAACATCCTCGAAGGGGACTCCGAGCCTGTCTGCCACTATCTGTGCGAAGGTTGTCTCCTCGCCCTGTCCATGGGGATTTCCACCGGTGTAGACGGTTACCTTCCCGCTGGGGTGAACCCTGACGGTCGCGCTCTCCCAAAGCCCGAGGCCGAAGCCTGTAGACCTCACGGCCCTGGACGGCCCCAGCCCGCATATCTCGACGTAGCTCGATATCCCTATGCCCAGCAGCCGGCCGGCCCTCCTCAACTCCTGTTGCTGTCTCCTGAACTCCTGATACCCAATCCTCTCCAGGGCTTTGTTGAAGGCAGTGAGATAGTCTCCGCTGTCGTACATCACAACCACGGGCGTCTGGTAGGGGAACGCCTCTTTCTCTATGAAGTTTACACGTCTCACGTCGGCGGGGTCCATGCCAAGCCTTCTCGCCAGAATATCCACCATCCTCTCCAGCAGGTATGTTGCTTCAGGCCTACCTGCGCCCCTGTATGCATCGACGGGTGCGGTGTTCGTCAGCACGCCAACAACCTCGCATCTAATCGCGGGTATCTTGTAGGGTCCGCTGAGCATCAGCCCGAACAGCCAAGTGGGTATGCCGGGTGCCGCGGTTGAGAGGTATGCGCCAAGGTTTGCGTAGGACTTGACATCCAGCCCCAGGATCTTCCCGTCCTTCTTCGCCGCCAGCTTCACGTACTGTATGTGGTCGCGGCCGTGGATGGTTGCTGTATAGTTCTCCCAGCGCGTCTCCATCCATTTCACGGGTTTTCCAAGCATTTTGGCAAGGTAGGTTATGACGGCCTCGGCACCGTAGACATGTATCTTGCTTCCAAACCCACCCCCCACATCGGTGGCGATCACCCTAATCCTGTGCTCCGGGATGCCCGTCATCACGGAGAGGAGGAACCTGTGTATGTGGGGGTTTTGGGAGGTGATCCATACTGTTATGGTCTCTGTTGCCGGGTCGTAGCTTGCAAGGACACCACGTGTCTCTATGGCGGTTGGTTGGAGCCTCTGGTTGACCAGCCGCTGCTCAACCACTATGTCGGCCTCCTTGAAGGCCTTCTCTAGGTCGCCTCCCTCTATCTTCCAGGTGAAGGCGATGTTTCTAGGAACATCGTCGTAGAGCAGGGGCGCGCCCTCCTTAACCGCCTCCTCCTGGTTTACGACCGCGGGCAGGGGCTCGTACTCCACCTCGACAAGCTTGGCACAGTCGTGTGCCTTTTCGGGAGTCTCGGCTACGACCACTGCCACGGGGTCGCCGACGTACCTCACCTTGTCGACGGCCAGTGGTCTGTATTTCGGCACCTTGATGTCCGCGTTGGTTATCACCCATGCGCAGGGGACTGGGCCCACCTTGCCCTCCAAGTCCTTCCCGCTGAGCGCCGCTAGGGCGCCCGCCTGCAACGCCTTTGAGACATCGACGTTTTTTATGCGTGCGTGGGCGTAGGGGCTTCTGACGAAGACGGCGTAGACCGTCCCCGGTAGCTGGATGTCGTCGGTAAACCTGCCCCTTCCCGTCAGCAGCCGTGGGTCTTCACGGCGCTTCACACTCGCACCGAATAGGGCCGTGACAGCCATTCCGGTCACCTCATCTTTTCGGCCGCCGCCAGGACGGCCTTGATGATGTTCTGGTAACCGGTACATCGACAGATGTTCCCCGCCAGCATCTTACGCACATCCTCCCTCGTAGGGTTCGGGTTTTGGCTGAGGAGCCAGTAGGTCTGCATTATGAAGCCCGGTGTACAGAAACCGCACTGCAACCCGTGGTTCTCCCAAAAGGCCTGTTGGATGGGGTGGAGCTCGCCGTCTTTCGCCAACCCTTCGACCGTCAGGAGCTCACCCCCGTCGGCTTGTACTGCCAGGAGGTTGCATGACTTTACCGCTTTACCGTTCAGAATGACCGTGCATGCTCCGCAGTTTCCAGTGTCGCAGCCCCAGTGTGTCCCGGTCAGCCCCAAGTCTTGGCGGATGAAGTTTACGAGGAGCTTCCGTGGCTCCACGGTGCGTGTGACCATCCTGCCGTTCACTTTCAGGGTTATCGTCCGCGCAGACATCATGCCCCACCCCTGGCCCTCGAAACTGCTGTTTTGACCGCCCGCCTCGTCAGAACTGCGGCCATCGCCCGCTTATAGGCCTCAGAGCCACGTAGTGGGTCTGTGGAGGGTCTCGCCTCTGCGGCTGCTGCCTTGGCCGCCTCCTCCACCACTTCATCGGTCGGTATCTGTCCCGTCAGGATCTCTTCAGCCTTGGCCGCCCTCAGGTTTGTCGGCCCCAGCGAGGTAAGCCCAATACCCACAGACTTTATCCTGTCCCTCTCGTCGAGCGTGAGTTGGACGGCCACACCTGCTATGGCGAAGTCTCCCTGACGCCGCTCCAGCTTGATGTACGCGCCGCCGCTACGCTTTGGCGGGATTGGTATGCGGACCTCCGTGACCAGCTCCCCGGGCTCGAGCCTCGGTGTGAACGAATCGACGAAGAACTTATCCACCTCAACAAGCCTTTCCCCGTCTAGCCCAGTAACCTGGATATAGCCTCTGAAGGCGATGATGACGGAGCCCCAGTCGCCCGCGGGGTCCGCGTGGGCGAGGCTTCCGCCGATGGTCCCCATATTCCTCACCTGGGGGTCCCCTATCTGGTTCGCCGCCTCAACCATCATCGGGGCCTTCTCCAACAAAAGGCTCGACGAAGCTATCGCCGCGTGCCTTGTCATCGCGCCTATCCGGATCCACTCATCCTCGGCCTTGATGTACTCAAGCCCCTCTATCCTGTTGAGGTCGATCAGGGCCTCCGGGCTTGCAAGTCCGAGCTTCATCAAGGGAAGGAGACTCTGGCCGCCGGCGAGATACCTTGCCCTGCCTCCGTACTTTGCTGCCAGGGTTAGAGCCTCGCGGACAGATGTTGGCGCAAAATACTCAAAACGATCTAATACAAGCATCACGCCTAAAGGATACCAAGCTATTTTAACCTTTTCACCGTTTGGTTTGAGGAATCAATGGTGACCCCATCTACAGCCCTGTTCTTCATTATTTCCGTGTTGATCTTCCCTCGAACCCTGTGCAGATTCCGCTTAAGCCGCTGGGCTAGGCGCTTATTGCCTAAGCGCATGCGGCGTTGCTGATGCATGTATGGATATACTTTATGACCCTCTAGTCTCTTGACATTTTTTACCCAGTTCAGGTAATCGCCGTCTAAGAGACGTCAGTCTTCCGATGCTTTCGTGTGGATGCTAGAGTGGCTTAGCCGGCACGTAGCTTCTCTTGGAGGCCAGCGATCACCTGCTTTATGACTTTCTCAGCGGTGGAACCCAGTAGCCTTGAGCCCACGCCCGCTATGAGACCTCCTATGTTTGCGTCCACCGCCCATTTGACCACCGTTCCCCCGCCCTGCTTATCTTCCAAGGAAAAACTCGTCTCCACATCCACGTAGCTGCTGAGGCCCGTGCCCCTCCCCACAAGCTTCGCATATCTGGGTGTCTCTTTTTCAACTACCTTGAGCCTGAATGAAATGGTACCCTTAATGAATGAGATCCCCACCTTCGCTTTGACGTTGAAGTTGTTCTCATCAATTACCTCTATCGATTCCACATCGGGGATGAGCGTGCCAACCCTCTTAGGATCCGTCAAGAAGTCGAAGACCTTCTCCTTGGAGGCCGGAACCTCAAAATCGCCCTCATAGTGAAGAGGCATTCCATAGACCCGCCATGGATAGTCTAAATGGCTTTTTGCTACGAAGTGGCGTCCACAGGTATATGTATGTATTCTGGAGGTTGTATTGGCGGACAGGGTCAACCCTCCTCATGACCAGTCGCTGGGCTGCATACGCAGGAGAGCCTGCAAGCATATTCAGATTCCTCATTTGGGGGTCTCATATGGTTTAGGCTGCATGGGCTATGATAGGGTGTCTTCCCATGTCAGCCCGGATGCCTTTAATGAGAGGAGCAAAGATAAAAATCGAGGCCCTTCACGTGAGCGTTGAATGGGGATCGCAGACCTGATCCAGAGCCCGAGCCATCTGGCGCGGTTGTTGGAGGCCGTGCGCTATGTGGCCGAGGAGGATATCGTGATGACCCTATATATCGCGCTCAAGCTCGAGAAGCCCCTCCTCGTGGAGGGGGAGCCGGGTTCTGGCAAGACGGAGCTCGCGAAGGTCCTCGCGGAGGGATTGGGTACGGAGCTCATAAGACTGCAGTGCTACGAGGGGTTGGACGTCAACACCACGATCTACGAGTGGGACTACCTCAGGCAGCTGCTCAGAATAAGGATGGAGGAGGGAAGGCGGGACCCCAGGGAGCTTGAGGGCGAGATCTTCAGCGAGAGGTTCCTACTTAAGAGACCTCTGCTTCAGGCGGTGATGCATGAGGGCGGGAGGCCGCCGGTCCTGCTCATAGACGAGATAGATAGGGCTGATGAGGAGTTCGAAAGCTTTCTCCTAGAGTTTCTAGGCGAATTTCAGGTCACAATACCTGAGCTTGGCACCTTCAAGGCCAAGCAAAAGCCCATCGTCATCATCACGTCCAACAGGACGAGGGAGCTGGGCGATGGGCTTAGAAGACGCTGCCTCTACCTCTACATTACTTATCCGTCCTTCGAGAAGGAGCTGAAGATCCTTAGGCTGAAGATACCGGGCATCGAGGAGCAGCTCGCTAGGCAGCTGGTGGGGGTGGTGAACAGGATAAGGGCCTTAGACTTTGTGGTCAAGAAGCCAGGCATTGCTGAGACGCTGGATTGGGCCGCCGCTCTCATGGCCCTCAACGTGAAGAGCTTGGACGTCCCCACCCTGGACGCCACCCTGAGCTGTTTGGTGAAGAGCGCAGACGAGCTGGCGAGGATTAGGGAGCAGGGGATTGGCTCGCTTCTGTTGGATCAAAGAAGTTGAGTGTAGCGGTTTCCCAGCGGCTCGGCGAGCGCCTTCTGGAGAGGCTCACCGAGTTCTGCCGGCGCATTAAGGAGGAAGGAATCGATAACGGTACCTCGGAGGTGATAGATGCGGCCAAGGCACTGGCCTGCGTCGATATGGGTAGTGCAGACCAATTTTACTTGGCGCTTCGCTGCACGCTCGTGAAGAGGGCGGAACACATATCGCTCTTTGACAAGCTATTCAAGCAATTCTGGCTTGGCCGCAGCGCAGGGGAGAAGGCGCCTGAAAGACCTATCGCGATGAGACCAACCGGTGAGCAGGCGTCGGGAAGTTACGGTGCGAGGCCACCGAGCGCATACCTCTGGGGCCCCCAGCTCACCTATAGCCCCCATGAGGTCTTGGGGAGGAGGAGATTTCGTCCCGCGACCCCTGCCGAGCTTCACACTCTGCGTAGACATATAAGGAGGTTGACGAGGGAGCTGGCAAGCCTGCCGGGAAAGGGGTTCAGGTCCTCGAGGAAGGGCAGCTTGGACCTCCGTAGGACGGCGAGGGCCAATCTGGGAAGAGCGGGCGAGCTCATCGCTCTTAGGAAGAGGCGGAGGAAGGAAACCAAGGCTCGGATCGTGCTTCTCTGCGACGTGAGCGGCTCCATGAACGAATATAGCGAGAGGCTTCTCGTGTTGATGCACCAGTTCTGCAACTTGGTCAGGGCGCGCGTCTTCGTCTTCAGCACCAGGCTTGTCGGGGTGAACGGGCTCCTCGAAGGTAAGTCGCTGCAGAGGGCCAGCGAGCTTATCTCCGAAAGGGTGAGCATTTGGAACAGCGGCACTAGGATAGCTGAAGCGCTCCGCAGCCTCATGAGGGGGCACAGAGAATTACTGTGCGAGGACACGGCGCTACTCGTGGTGAGCGATGCGCTCGACCTGGGCGACGAGGCCGAGCTCGATGAAGCGCTCAGGCAGGCCCGTAGGAGCGTGGGCACGCTTCTCTGGTTTAACCCTCTTGCCGATGCTGCCAGCTATAAGCCCATAACATCGGGGGCCATGGCGGTGCTGCGGCATGCCAGCCTCATGTGCGGCTTTGAGGTCTTCTGGGATTCGAGTAAGTTCAGGTCCCTTCTCCGCTCGATCCGGGTGAGGCTAGCCGGCTCCCTTGGACCTTGATGGTAGCCCCCCGAGGCCCGGCACCAGCTGCACATCTACGATCTGACGTTCAGAGAGGCTCTCGACATCCTCCGGGACCATGATAAACCCGTCGGCTGAGGAAATAACTTTTGTACTCTCGGTCTCCCCCACCAAGGGCCTCGCCTTCAATACATCCCCCTCCCAAAACAGCTCCACGTGCACTATCTTCTTGAAGTTGGAAAACATCTTCCTGGCCTGCCAGGGGTGGGAGAGGACTGCTTTCACTGTCGGGGGATGTTTGGGGTGGCCCATCAATTCGAGGAGGAGTGGGTGGGCGAGGCATATGAAGGCGTTGACCATCCCCTGTATGGGCCCTGGGAGCATGATGATGGGCCTCCCCTTCGCCGCGGCCACACCCGCAACCCTCCCCCTGTCCATCTTCACCCCTCTACAGAGGACCCTACCACCCGGTAGGGAGTCTATGGCCTGCTTTACCACATCGGTCTCCCCTGCGGATGTCCCCCCTATCGTGAGCACCATGTCTACGGCGTCCAGGAGGGGGGCGAGGCGGCTCTTGACAGCCTCTGGATCATCGGGCACCGGCGGTGTCTTCACAGGTATCCCCCCCGCCTCCTCCACCAGCTTCGCGGCCAGCCACCCATGGGTCTCCAGGACCATCCCCTCCGAAACCGTCCTGGGGTCCTCCGTCAACTCACTTCCGGTCGGCACGATGGCCACGCGAGGTGCCCGATAGACGTCCACCTCCATTACACCCAGCTTCCCTAGGAGCACAACGTCGGCAGCCTTCACCCTCCTCCCCCTCTCAAAGACCAGCTCTCCACGCCTCACATCCCTCCCCCTAGGGTATACATTCGAGCCAGCTGGGAGGGGTGTCCGTATAATCACCACGCCGCCAGAGGCCTCGGCCGACTCCACGGGCACGACTGTGTCGGCGCCCCGGGGCATGGGAGCTCCGGTCAACACCCTACACGCCTCACCCCGCCCGAGAACCATAGAGGAACTTTCACATAGAGGGGCGGAGCCCACCAGCCGGAGCGAGACGGGCTCCTCGGGCCGTGCAGAGGATATATCGCTTGAGCGCACAGCATAGCCATCCATGTGGGAGGAGTCATAGGCCGGTACATCCACCTCCGATACTACATCCTGGGCGAGCACCCTCTGGTACGCATCCCAGAGCATGACCCTCTCAACCGTCGGCTTGATGGAGACGGTTCCTCTAAGCCTCTCCAGGGCCTCCTCTATGGAGACGTATTCGACGCCCCAGGGCACGGAAGGCTCTAGAGCCCTGTGCAAAATAAGAATATGGAGGCCTGCCTCAGCCCCCTCCCGAGGTCATGGGCGGGGTGGCCTCGGCCAGTGGAAGCTCCTTGTGTGGGAGATGCTTCCCACGCCTTGTTGCCAAGATGTCGGCCAGGATGCTGACGGCTATCTCCTCCGGCGTCACCGCCCCGATATCCACACCCACGGGGGCATGTATGGAGGCTAGAAACTCCCTGCTCACTCCAGCCTTGGCCAGCGCCCTCAGGTCCTCAAGCACCCGCCTCCTGCTCGCCAAGAGCCCTACGAACCTAACCCTTACGTGTGAGAGCGCTTCGAGGACCGGGAGGTCCCTGGCCCCCTTGGTCAGCACCACCACGGAGTCACTCTCCCTGAAGCCGAATTTGGCGATGTCGAAGTCCCTTTCGGATATGAGGAGGTCAGGCTGGTTTGAGAGGATGGGGTGGGGATCGATAACCACCACCTCGAAGTCAAGCATCTTCCCCAGGGGTATGAGAGCATCCTCCACAGGGTCCCTCCCACCCTGCCCGATCAGTATGAGGCGTTCAGGGGGCAGCACAGGCTCGACAAATATCTCCATGGTGCCGCCGCAGAAGGTCTCGACATACACCTCGTCCTCACTCTGACTCTTCACCATGGCTCTCACAGCGCCCTCAACACTCTCCAGGTGTACCCTCACGAGCCTCGGCTCCCCAGTCCTGATGGCCTTCAAAGCCATCGTGACGATGGCGGACTCGGGGCAGACGCCTCCAAGGGTCCCCAAAATGACCTTCCCATCGCTCGAGATAATGGCCTTGAAACCTGGCTTCCCGAGGGATGACCCCTCAACCCTCACGACCGTGGCTATCGCGAAGGCCTCACCCCTATCCACCAGGTCCTTCGCAGCCCTAGCGAAATCCGCCGGCTTCAAGACGCACCCGAAGGGAACAGGGCTGAAATTAAACCTTTAATCAACGGCGCCTAGGATTCAGCCAGTCCCTTGCCCCCAGATACACCAACACAAAACCACCATCGCCGTTTGCGAGCGGTCTCAAAAGCGAGCCGGTGATGGGAATGATAGCGGCCGCCATCCTCGCCGCGGGCCAGTCCACCCGGATGGGTAGTGTGAAGCAGTTATTGCCTCTCTGGGGCAAGCCCATGCTGCAGCACACCATATCCCATATCGAGGCATCTAGGGCTGACTACATCGTTCTGGTACTAGGCTACAAGGCGCGGGACATAGAGAAAGGCCTAGAGCTCAGGAGAACCAGGGTGATCTACAACCATGATTACGCCAGGGGGATGAGCAGCTCCATCAGGGCCGCTGTGAAGAGCCTCCCAGAGGAGGTGGAGGCGGTGGTCTTCGTGCTGGGAGACCAGCCTCTCGTGAAGCCCTCGACCATCGACAGGCTGATACAGGCCTACCTCTCCCAGTCCGGGGGAGCCAGGATATTCATCCCCGTCTATAGGGGCAGGAGGGGCAACCCGGTACTCATCCACCGAAGCCTCTTCCCACTCCTCCTCGGGCTCGAGGGGGACAGGGGAGCCAGGAATCTTATCGATGAGAATCCGGAGCTCGTCTCGGAGGTTGAGGTGGAGGACCCGGGCATTCTCATCGACGTAGACACCTTCGATGATTACAAGGCCCTCAGAGATACATCGTCCTCTCGAGAGCCACAGGTCGGGTAAAGCGTTTAACTGCTAGGTCTTCGGTTACACATGTTCGACCTAGTTCAGATATCGCGAGGCTTGTAACATCTCGGAGAGCAGCCTCACCAGCTATTGTTAAGTTAACAGTTTTCTATACTTTTATAGCGTACGGGGGTTAAGCTTCTGGCCATAGTGAAGGATAGGTTTGCAAGTAACGCTTAGAGAGGTGCTGTATTCGCTAGTCATAGGTTTCTTTACGGCGACCTTGGCTTCACTGGTGGGGCTTGGGGGGGCGGAGCTGCGCATATCCTTCCTCCTCTATCTGCTCAACCTCTCGGTTAAGGAGATGGTTCACACGAATATGATGATAAGCCTTCTAGTGTCGGGGACGAATCTTCTCCTCCGAATTCAATCCGGCGTCTACGCCTACAGGGCCATGGTGCTGGCGGGGGCGATGATCATCGGGTCTATACCGGGAGCCCTGTTGGGCGCCCACCTGGGCCACATAGTGGGCGAGAGGAGGCTGAAGCTGTTCATAGCCGGATTGCTATCTGTCGTGGTGGCCCGCCTGGCGGTGGAGCATGTGGGGCTGCCAGAGGTAGTGTCCCTGCACCCCTCTCTCACCCCTACGGTGGAGTTCGCCCTCGCCGTCGCCTTCGGCTTAGCCATAGGGGTGATAGCTGCATTCATCGGGGTGGCCGGAGGTGAGTATCGCATACCCGTCCTGATGTTCATCTTCGGCCTCCCCATCAAGTTGGCCGGAACCGCCAGCCAGCTGGTCTCCATCCCCACCCTCGTGGCCGGGCTGGTCCAGCATGGCCGTCTAGGGTCCTTTTCGCCGAGGGCTTGGAGAACCTTCCTCTTAATGGGGATGGGCTCCCTGGCTGGTGTATTGCTGGGGACCAGGGCCCTCGTGGTGGCCAGCGACATGCAGGTGGCATTCGTGTTCGCCGGCATCCTGGTCTACACCATCACCCGTCTCATACGGGATGCGCTCGGGGCGGCGCATCAACCATAGGCCGCCGTGGGGCGTAGCCGGGGCTCGCCAGCCATGGAAATTCTAAAGATTCTAAACCCAGAAATTTATATGGAGGGCTGGAGGCCTGAAGGCATGAAGAGGGAGGATATTGAGCGCCTCCTCCGCGTGGAGGAGCTTCATACGGCCCATTTCAGGGAGTGGGCCAAGGCCGCCAGGGAACCCCTCTCCAAGGCAATATTCACCATGGCGGCGGACAAGGAGGAGAACCATATCAAGTGGCTGCGGATGCTGTCAAACCTCCTAGGATCGGAGGACCATTCAACTATTGGTGCGGGCCTGAGCCCTTCAGAGCTGGAAGTTTGGTTGGAGGATGAGAAGGGTGAGGGGGATAGTTACGGTGCCATAGCCCGGCGGGCGAAGAATCCCGTGGTCAAGCACGTGCTCCAACAGATGGCGAGCGACGAAACGAGTAATGCGGAGATGATCCGTGAGCTACTCTCCCTTATGAGCCAGCGGGCCCCTACGAGGCAAACATCTCCCCCCTAGCCCTGATCACAAACTTGCAGACCGCGTCTCCCTTCGCGGCCCGGTGGGTAGTGGTGACCTTCGCCCCAAGCAGGTTCTCGAAGAGTTCCGCCTCTGCCGAACATGCCTCCCAATACTTCTGAGCTACCTGGATGACGGGACAGTTATGCTCGTAGAGGACGAATTCCCCCGAACGGCCCTTCCTCACCTCGGCCATGTAGCCCTCCTCATCCCTCAGCCTGGCAAGCTCTTTTACGCGGTCCTCGAACTCTAGGTGTCTCAGACGCTCGTAGTACCTCTTGAAGAGCTCACTCTGCCTCTCCCTCAGGACTCTCCTAACAGCCTCCCTCCCCAACTCCCTCTCGATGAACTGGAGAGCACAGAGCGCCATGGAGGCATAGGAACGGGGAAAGAGCGCCTCGCTGGAGGATGCCAGCCTATACATTAGCCTCGGCCTCCCCACACCCCTGACCACCCTGGTACTCTCAACCAGGTTTCGCTGTTCCAGGGCCACGAGGTGCTTGTGAACAGCCGTCTTCGATATCCCCAAAACGTTGGCCAGTTCTTCGAGGCCTGCCTCTCCAGCAACCTTCAGATGCCATAGGATCTTCTTCTTGGGCTCACTCAGGCCAGCCGCAATGGCGCCCGCCTTAATGGCCTGGGACATGCCCCATCCACGCACCCTTCTTTTATAAACCCCTCCGTTTACAAATTATGGAAGATCTTCCAGGCCTTCCTGGATATTGGGGGCTGATGCCGCTGGGGAGTTCAGGTGAGGAGGTCTTTCGCCCACTTCACAAATCTTGGTGCTACTTGCTCTGCTGCTTCTTTGGCTAGGGCGAAGAGTCTGGGATAGTCTACGTCTGAATATCTGTGGGCTAGTATGTTCCTTAGCCTGATGAGTTCCGCGATCCTTTGGGAGAGCTCCCTATCCATCTGGCCTTGTTCGGCTATTCTGAGGGGGTATTCGGCTTGGGTGTCGATGAGGCCTAGCCTTTTCGCCGAGACAACGTGGCGACAGGTATCCGCCATAGCCTCTGTCAACCTCTCCAACGCCCTCTCGAGGGCCAGGGTCTTCTCAGGGTCTGAGAGGATATCGTCCAGGGACCTGGGTGAGTAGCGCTCCCTGATCAAGGCCGCGATTCTGAGAACCTCGTCCACCCTCCTCTGGATGATGGCCGGGTCGATGTGAGGGTCTTCGGGAGGCCAGCTCCTGAGCGCCCTTTGAAGGTTTTCGTTGGATTCAGGGTACCTCTCGATGACCTCTCGAAGCAGCTGTTCCCCGGGCCCCCTGTCGATGAGCATGATCCCGTCTCTCAACACCCGGTGCTTCAGGTGGATGGGGGCGCGCCTCAGATCCACTATGTCCACCTTCTCCTCGGGCACCTTAAGGGCCTTGGCCAGCAGGGCTAGGAGCTCCGCCTGGACTCGAAGGCCGTCGCCCTCTACGAGAACGGCCACATCGATATCGCTGATGGGCTGCCGTAGGCCCTTCGCGGTTGAGCCGAAGAGATAGGCTGCAAGGATCCTCTCGTCGGCCATCAATACCTCCCTCACTTTCTTAACGGCGTCCTGGACTGTGAGCATCGCGGCGCAGACGGCTAGGGAGCTCGCTTGATTATAAAAGCGCTAGAGGTGCCTATCCTCACCTCTTAATGGTGGCGAGGCCGTAGGCAGGTCTCTGCAGGCTCCGGGTTCAGTCATCGATCTTTGCAGTGTAATAGCCGTCCGAGATTCCCACGGATTTAATGGCTCAGGCTTTTGGGTTGGCGGACCCCATGGCCCTGATTCGCTGAAGGGCCTCGTGTGATAACGCCCGCACCGCATCCTCCCCCTTGGGTGTGCTGGAGAGCACAGCCATGGCGCCCATCTGCCCCCCGGACCCGGAAGCATAGAGCGGCAGCACCCATGCGTAGAGTGTGGGGTGTAGCTTCGCCCTCGCCGCTAGGAAGAGTAGGCCCAGCAGTGCATCCGCCTCCCTCCCCACCCGTATGAAGTCCGCTATCTCCCTCCTCAGCTCCTCCACCTCACCCAGCGAATCCCGCACTATCTCGAACCTGGCCTTCACCTCTTTGGCCAGGGCCCTGGCTTCATCCATATCGCTGGCCACGATCACCAGGGAGATGTCCTCGAAGAGGATCTCGCCACCCTCAAACCTCTCCCTCCAGTCCTCCGGGAATGGAATCATGACCGGCAGCCGCCCGCCCAAGGGTTCTCCTACCGGCCCTGCAGCAGGTGCCGCACAATTAAAGGTAGTCCTCCCGCCTCACGATGTTCCGGGGAGCCTCGCCCCTTAGAAACCTGATGACGTTCTCCATGGCATTCCTCACCGCTCCACCCTTGACGAAGGCGAGGGGGCCCGAGGTGTGGGGGGTGCAGATGAAGTTTGGGAGCTGGAAGAGGGGGTCGGAGGGGTCGAAGGACTCCCGGCCATCCGGCCCCAACCACCAGACGTCCGTGGCATAGATAAAGCTGGGATTCGCCCTCAGATGCTCGTATATGGCCGCCCTATCCACCAGGTCGCCCCTCGCGACGTTCACGAGGATGGCGTCCCTCTTCATGGCTTCCAGCTCCGATCTCGCGATTAGATTCCTCGTCTGCTTTGTCAGCGGGAGGGCCAGCAGGAGGATGTCGCTCTCACGTAGGACGAGGTGCAGTTTTGAGGGGTCGCCGACGAAGTCGCATGGAAAGCTGGATGTCCCGGTCCGGGTTATGGCGTGGACCTTCATCCCGAAGGCCTTGGCTATCTCCGCAGCCCGGGAGCCTATGCCCCCCAGGCCGATGACGCCGAAGACACCCCCGTTCAGCAGCCTCATCTCACCCGCGAGGGCCACCGCGTAACCCCTGGGGGCCGCCCCCTCCTTCACAAGCTGGTGCTGCCGGTGCACCCATTTGCTGGCGGCCAGGATCAGCGCCCAGGCGTGCTCGGCGACGGCGTCGCTGAAGCCGCCGGAGTTGCTGCAGACCATAACATGCTCCGGAATGATCTGGAAGGGGACATGGTCAACCCCCGCCAGGACCGACTGGATCAGCCTCAGGCTCCGCATGCGTTGAAACGCTTCCCTGGACCTCAGGAAGCTTGGCCATTCCAGTATCACCAGTATCCTGACCCTGGGCAGCAGCTCCCACAGCTCGCTCTCGCCCAGCCCCTCCGTGGAGGCCAGCTCACAGAGCTCATCGTGAAGGGTTGGGAGGCTCCGGATTTTCTGCATCACGGGGGGAGAGGTGACCAGTACCAGGGGTTTCTCCAAGCTCAGGCTGAAAGGCGTCCACCCCCTTTTATAACTGCTTCACCGTGGTGGTGGTTGAATGCTATGCCTCGAGAAGTATCGCGACCAGGTCGCCCAGGTTGGACCCCGTGGGGCCGGTTTCGATGGTGGTCTGCACCTTGCTGAAGAAGGTGTGGGAGTCGTTGTTGACCAGGTAGTGTTCGGGGTTCAGGGCCATGCCCTTCGCCATCTCCAGGGCCTGCTCGTCCACAAGCGCCCCCGCCGCGGGTGTGGGTCCATCCACACCGTCGGTGGCGAAGGAAACCAATGATACCCCCCGCATGCTGGGCATATTCAGGGCGAAGGAGAGGGCCAGCTCCTGGTTTCTCCCACCCACCCCAGCACCCCTCACGGTGACCACGGACTCGCCGGACGCAACCAGCAGCCGCGGAGCTCCGCGCACCCCCTCACCCCTCATCCACCCCGCCAAACGGGCAAGCCAGCCGCCCAGCCGGGACGCCTCACCCTGTAGCCTATGGGTTAGGGGGGTCACGTGTAGGCCCATCCCCCGCCCCACCCTCATGGCGGTCTCGAGCAGCGTGTGGTGGTCGGCCAGGATGTGGAATCTACACTTCCTGAAGAGGGGGTTTCCAGGCTTTGGCGTCTCCCCCCTCAGCCCCATGACCCCCTCCAAAAGGACCCGCCTGACGCTGGGTCCGGCCTGGTCCCACACATCGTACTTGTGGAGGACGGCTATCGCATCCCAGTAGGTGGTGGGGTCCGGTGATGTGGGCCCGGACCCTATGACGTCCGGCTCATTCCCCACCACATCGGAGATCGCCAGCGTAACCACGGCGGCTGGGGCAAGGGCCTTCACCAGCCATCCCCCCTTCAACTTGGAGAGGTGCTTCCTGACCGTATTCACTTCATGGATTGAGGCCCCCCTCCGCTGAAGGAGGTCCACTACCGCCCTCTTTTCATCCAGAGGCAGGCCATCCACCGGTTCGCTGAGGAGCCCCGATGCGCCGCCGCTCAGAAGGACGAATACGACGTCGTCCTCGTAGAAGGGGGCCAGGGAGCCGATCAGCTCCGTGGGCGGCAGCTGGGCAGCGTTCGCCCCAAGCCGCCTCAGACCCGGTTGGCCACTCCCCACGCCGGCCGCCAGGGAGAACCGCCCTTCTGGCGCGAAGACAAACCCCTGCACATCCCTTTTGCCTAGAGCTTCCAGGAAGGCCCTCGTCATGCCGTAGGCGGCCTTCCCGGCACCCAGCAGGAATGTCCTCCGGTACCCCTCTAGGCGTATCCTCTCATCGTCGATGTAGAGAGTTGTATCGTCCAACCTTACCCTGGATTTGAGGATACGGGCGGGGGTTATCTCGGCCAGAAGCCCATCCAAGAAGTCCACTAAGATCCTCCTTGCATCCCCACCCCTCAGCAGCGCCGCTCTATTGAGAATCGATGGTGCACGGGGGGCTTCGGGCATACCACCACGACCCCGAGTCTCAAGCTGGGATTGATGCGCTATATCTTCACGATCTCGGCCTCCGGCTTCTCCTTCAACCTAAGGATCGCGTAGGTTCGTGATAGGGCCGGGAAATGCCCCGTGGCGCTGCCCGGGTTGACGTAGAGGGTCCCCATCTCCTCGCCCACATAGGGCCTGTGGGTGTGCCCGTATATGGCCACGTTTACATTCCCCAGGATCTCCCTGACCCTGCCCCTTATCCCGAAGGGCGGGCCTCCACTCGCCGGGTGCGTCACCCCGATGGTCACACCCTCCACCTCCAACCTCTCGACGGGCCGGAGCCGTCTCCTCACATCCTCGCCGTCGATGTTACCGTAGACACCCCTAAAGCCCGGCAGCCTGCTGAGCTGTTCTAGAAGCCTCAGGCCCGTGTAGTCTCCTGCATGAATCACCATATCCGCCCCCTCCAGCTCTTCGGTCAGGGGCTTGGGGAGCTCATCCAGGCTGCCGCAGTGGGTATCCGATAGGACGATGATCTTTAACTTCAACCTGTACGGCACCGATGTTCCCTCTCATAAAGACTACCACTCGCAACGTGGACCACTCAGTCGCCAGACCTGAGCCCTAGACTCGAGGAGGATGTACACGAGCATCGCCAACGATAGGCTCACAATGCCACTGTGGAGTCAGTTTGTAATTGAAGCGTTGTGTTTTAGCTTCGGGAGACCGGCAATGATTGAGGATTGAAATACCTAGCTTTATTAACCTGTTAGATGAATGTGAATCGACGTGGTGAAGTATGAATGTGGCCTCACTGGAGGAGAGGGTTGCGAGGATCGAGGGGATCCTTGAGCAGATGGATAGGAGGTTGAATAACTTTGAGAGCGGGCTGAACGAGTTAAGGAGGGAACTGAATAATAGGTTTTTCTGGCTGCTCGGCGTCCAAATATCGATGTGGATTACCGTCATACTGGCCATTTTATTCAGATGAGGGGGCGATCGAGTTGAGATACCCAGCATTTTAGCGGTTCGGAGTCGCCGTCATCGTGGCTCTATTGGGAGTTGCGACTTCAGCTCCACCAGCCTTTGCCTGAGCCTGGCCGCGTCTATCGATGCGGTGCCCAGAGCATCGATGGCGTCCGAGAGGCAGTGGGTCGCCAGGTGTAGGAGCCTTTTTCCTTCGTAATGGGAGGCTTCGGCTTCGAACTTTAGGGCCCCATCGGCCGACGATCCCTGCGCCACCAGGCGGGCCCCCTCCCAGAAGAGCTGCTTGGGCTCCCATCCGATTTCGATATGCGGGGCATCGGGGGAGAGTTCTCCCCGAGGCCTGGGACACGTCAAGTCTTGGGGGGTGTTGACGTTGGAGAAGCAGAGGGGGTTTCTGGTGACCCGGCCGGTGTTCACATAGAGTGTCTTGGGGGCGGCCCTCAGAATATCGGAGGGCCTCATGGCGTCTCCTCTGAGCCGGGCCAGCTCGGGGATGAACTTCTGGGCCTCTTCGCGCACATGAAACTGCACAAGCGTCTCAACCATCCCGTTGGTCCAGTAGGGGGTTCCGACGGTGCATCCTGCCTGAAGGCAGAGCTGGGTGAAGGCCTTCAAAGCCTCGGGGTCCAGCCAGGGAGTATCCCCTGACACGAAGAGGACATGGTCAGAGTCCAGTGAGAGGATGGAGGTGCAGATGGCGAGGGCGGGTCCTGAGGGGCCCAGGCTCCTATCATCCACTATGAGCTTCACATCCCCGCCTACCAGATCCAGCAGTTCCCTGCCCCTGGACACGTCCGCCACAGAGAGGTAGAGGTCTCCCGAAACACTCCGGAGGGCCTCGAACACCCTCGCCACAACCGCCTTGCCCCCCACCCTGGCTGCCAGCTTGTCCCCGCCGAACCGCTTCGAAACCCCGCCGGACAGCACCACCGCGGCCAGGCGCAAACTCCGGCCACCAATTTCACCCCCTGTATATGGGGTTACCGGCCCCTAAGCGCTTAAGTGGACAGGGTGGGCTGGAGGGCCTGTATGGCCGGCTGGGGAGCTATGAGGGGGTTCCATCAGCTCATGACCGTGTCCAGCGTGCTCGAGAAGCTTCGGGGGAGCCTGAGGCCTGCCCAACTCGACCACGAAGAGACCACCCTGATCGAGGCCCTGGGGAGATATGCGGCGGAGGATGTAAAATGCCCCCACGACCTGCCAGGCTTCGACCGGGCCGCCGTGGACGGGTTCGCCATCCATGCGGAGGACAGCTTCGGCGCCTCCCCCACAAACCCCATAGAGCTGAGGGTAGTGGGTAGGGTGGAGGCCGGGGCAAGCCCGGATACGGTCCCCACCATATCCCGGGGGGAGGCTGTCCTCATCTTCACGGGAGCCCCGCTGCCCAGGGGCGCCGACGCCGTGCTCATGGCGGAGCACTGCACCCAGCTGGGGGAAATCGTGCAGGTGAGGCGGCAGGTGCGCCCCACAGAGAACGTGTCGCGGAGGGGGGAGGACTACATGGCCGGGGAGACCATCATACGAAGGGGGACCAGGCTGAAACCCTGGCATATAGCGGCCCTCGCCTCCACCGGTAGGACCCGCATCAGGGTCCTGAGGAGGCTGCGGGTCGGCATCCTCTCCACGGGTTCTGAGCTGGTGGAGCCGGGCCAGAGCCCCGCACCGGGGCAGGTGGTGAACAGCTCGAAGCCCATGTTGATCTGCCTCGCCATTCAGGAGGGCTGTGAGCCCGTTGACCTGGGAACCCTCCCCGACGACATCGACCTGATAAGGAGCCGGCTATCCGAGGGGCTGGGGCGCTGCGACACCATAATTACGACGGGCGGGAGCAGTGTGGGGGAGAAGGACCTCGTGCCTGAGGCCGTATCCGGCCTGCCCGGCGCCCGATTCATAGCCCACGGAATCAGGATGAGGCCCGGGAGGCCCACGGGTGTAGCCATCGCCGCCCAGAAGCCCATCTTCCTACTCTCAGGCTTCCCCGTGGCCGCCCTGGCCGGGTTCGACGCCCTGGTGCGGCCCACCATCCATTATCTTCGTGGCACCAGGCCGGAGCCGCAGGCCACCGTGAGGGGGGTGCTCAGCAGGAGGGTCTCCAACCATGCGGGCACCCGCTCCTACCTCCGGGTCCGGGTCATCGCCACCCCCGATGGTTGCCTGGTGGAGCCCCTCATGCTCACGGGCTCCGGCCTCCTATCGACGCTCACCAAGGCCAACGGCCTCCTCGTGATGGATGAGGCCACCGAGGGATACGACGAGGGCCAGGTGGTGGAGGTCCAACTCATAGACAACCTGTGGCATGCCAACGGGGACGCCGACGAATTCCTATAGAATAGGTGCCTGTCGGTTGAGATCACGAGACCATGCCGGCCCCCCACAACCCTCCGGTTGGCTTGAGAACGGCCTCACTCTTATAAGGGGTGGATGGGGTCTCCCCCTCTGGTACAGACCCGATGGCCCTGGTCTATCACCGCCTGCTGTCGGTGGATGAGGCCCTCCGGAAGGCGTGGGATAGCCTGGCCCTGGCGGGATGGCCCAAGGTCGAGGAGGTCCCCCTGATCGATTCGCTGGGCAAGGTCTTGGCCGAGCCGGTCTACGCCAGGGTCGACTCCCCACCCTTCGACAGGAGCGTCGTGGACGGTTTCGCCGTCCATGCATCGGACGTGTTCGCCGCCGACGAGGCCCATCCCATCAAGCTGAAGATCATCGGCAGGGCTGAGGTGGGCATGATATTCCCCGGCGAGGTCCCCCCTGGCCACTGCCTGGAGATCGCCACGGGCGCACCCGTCCCCCGTGGCTGCGACGCCGTGGTGATGGTGGAATATACCAAGAGGGTGGGCGACGGGGTCCTGATCTACCGGGGCGTTTCGCCCGGCGAGAACATCGCCCAGGCCGGGAGCGACATCAGCGCCGGGGACCTCATCTTTAGGCGCCACCGGCTGATCAGCTCCCGGGAGCTGGCGGCCCTCGCGGCCCAGGGGGTTGAGAGGGTCAGGGTCTACCGGACCCCCTCCGTGGCTGTATTCTCCACAGGGAACGAGGTGATGCCCGCCGGCCAGCCCCTCAAACCGGGTAGGGTCTATGATGTCAACGGCCCGGCCACCGCATCCCTCCTCAGGGAGATGGGCATCCACGCACAGCTCCTGGGGATACTGCCCGACGACGAAGCGGCGATCCGGGGGAGCCTGGAGGAGGCCCTCAGCAGGTATGATGTGGTGATAACGTCGGGGAGCACATCGGCCGGCTTTGGAGACGTGATCTATAGGGTCTTCGACGGCCTGGGCAGACCCGGAGTCCTCGTCCACGGCCTCCGGCTGAAGCCCGGGAAGCCCACCGTGATAGCCGTCGCGAGGGGGAAGCTGCTGATCGGCCTCCCCGGCTTCCCCCTCTCAGCCCTCATGGTGTTTCATCTGGTGGCGAGGCCACTCCTCCTCATGATGGCGGGCCAGAGGCCCTCCACAGCCCTGATGAGCCTGGAGGCCCGCGTCCCATTCACCCTGGAGGTTGGTAGGGGTAAGCGGGAGCTCCTCCCCGTCCAGCTGGTGGGGGGCCGGGAGGGCCTGATAGCATACCCCCTCCTGGCCCACTCCGGCTCCGCTTCAGCATTGGCCCTCGCCGACGGCTTCATCGACATCCCCGAGGATAGGGAGTTCCTCAGGGCCGATGAAAGGGTGAGCGTCACCCCCATAACCCCCCACCTCAGGCTCTCCGACCTCACCATCATCGGGAGCCACTGTCCCGGCATAGATAGGCTGGTGGAGAGGCTTCCAGGCCTGGAGGTGAAGAGCGTAAGTGTGGGCTCCTGGGCTGGCTGGGAGGCCGTGAAGCGGGGCGAGGCCGATATAGCCGGCACCCACCTCCTCGACGAGTCCACCATGGAGTACAACGTCCCCTTCCTGCGGAGGGCGGGGCTCGAGGGCAGGGCCGTCATCGTCCGGGGCTACTCCCGCAGAATCGGCCTGGTGGTGGCGAGGGGGAACCCCAAGCATATCCGCTCCATCGAGGACCTGCTGAGGGAGGACATAGTATTCGTCAACAGGGTCCGGGGCTCTGGGATCAGGACCTACCTGGACCTGAGGTTGAAGCCCATCCTGGGGGGGAGGGAGCCGGGCCGGGCTATCCATGGGTACCACTATGAGGTCAAGACCCACACCGCGGTCGCCGCCGCCGTGGAACAGGGCAGGGCCGATGTGGGCATCGCCATAGAGGCGGTGAAGAAATACTATGGGGTGGACTTCATCCCCCTGGGAGAGGAGATATACGACCTCCTAATCAGCAAGGAGCGGCTCTCCAAACCGGCGGTCCAGATGTTCCTCCGGGAGCTGGGCTCGGAGGAGTTTCAGAGGGAGCTGGTGGGGGAACTGCCAGGCTACGGTGTTCTGCCCGACACGGGGAAGGTCATCGCGGGATGCGCAGGATGATGCGCCCGACCACTACAGGATTATGCGCTCGGGATGGGTGTAGATGGTGAGGCCCTTGCCCCGGGTTGTGCTCACCAGGGTTATCCCCACCTTGAGGGCTGAATATATGCCTGAATAGAGGGGGCCCCTCAGGGACACCGTTATAGGCACACCCACCCGGCCCGCCTTAAGTATCATGTCGGAGGCCTGGCGGCCCGTGGTGGCCAGGATTGAACGCCCGAAGTCCACCCCGAGCCGGGCGGCCCTCCCGATGACCTTGTCGACGGTTACGTGCCGGCTCACATCCTCCACCCTGGCGACCTCTCTACCCCCCGAGTAGAGGGCCGCCGTGTGGACAGCCACCGAATGCTTGAAGGAGGAGCTTTCGGAGCTCATGCCCCTCACCGCGCCCAGCAGTTCGGCCACCGACACCCTGTAGTTAGAGCGCACCCTGGGTCGGGCGATCCGGTTCAGGGCCTCAAAGTAGTCCTCCACCGAGCCGCATGATGAAATGATTAGCCTGGCCTCCCGGTGCCTCTCCATCCTCTCCTCCACATCCGAGGCCAGTGTAACGAGCAGGTCGGTCCCATCCACCTCAAGGGAGACGACATCCTCCACACGGTCGATGATGCCCTCCCCCAGCAGGTGTCCGTAGGCCAGATCCTCCAGGTCATGGGGGGTGGCAAATAGTGTCGCGAACTGCCTTCCGTTGAGGAAGATGTTGATGGGCGCCTCCAGCGCCACCTCGTCCTCCACGTAGGAGCCGGCCGGCCTATCGCCGCTGATCCTAATCCCCGGGACGGTGGTCGCGAGGGGCATTAGCCATGAAGGGGCAGAGCCACCATTAAAGCTTTGATGCGCATCAGCACCACCTGAACATCATCCCTCTAGAAAGAAAGTATATATAAGAGTGGGGCCAAACACGCTCGTTGACTCTGGAGGTCCTTCAGATCTTCGGGCTGCGGGGATGGGAATGGGTAATCATCCTCGCCATCATCATCCTGATATTCGGGGCCAAGAAGATCCCTGAAATAGCCCGATCCCTGGGGAGGGCCGCGGGCGAATTCAGGAAGGGGAGGATGGAGAGCGAGAGGGAGCTGAGGGAGGCCGCGGGGGAGCCCTCCACAAGGGAGAGGCTGGAGGCGGCGGCCAAGGCCCTAGGGATTGACCCCACGGGAAAGACCGATGACGAACTCAGAGCACTGATAGCGTCAAAGGCTCAGTCGAGCTGACCACATGGCCCCTCCGCTGGGCTTCAGGACCGTGGCAGCCCACCGTGCTTCGGCGTTCTGGGATCCGAGCCCCATTCTCCGTAGGAGAGGTAGTAGTTGGTCACGTCCCTATGGCCCAGATACCTTAAGGCATAGGTGAGGAGTGCTGAGCTCGTGCCTTCATCGCAGTATGTGATGATGGGGCGGTCTCTAGATAGACCTTTGGCGTTGAAGATCCGTTCCAGATGGTCCCTGGGCTTTAGAATCCCGGCCTCCCCGATAATCTCCGTCCATGGGATGTTGAGGGCCCCGGGGATATGGCCCATCTCATAGTCGGCCTCCGCCCTCGCATCGATAAACGTGTGGCTCCCGGCTTCCAGCAGCCTCATGACCCCTTTCTTATCCAGAAACTTCTCCTCCTGAGGGTCCGCAACATAGACGGAGGGGGGCCTCCTCACATCCCCACCCCGCTCCACCCTCCCCCCCGACCGCACATACTGGCCGTAGGTGGTCTCCAACAGCCCCAGTCTCCGGTGACCGTATATCTCCAGGGTGTAGATGAAGCGGGCTGCCTGCTTGCCGTAGAAGTTATCGTAGGCCACTATGGTATCGCCCACCCCGATACCCCTCTCGGACAGCATCCTCTCGACATCGGCCTTCGATGGCACGTCGAAGGCCAGCCCCCTGATCCTGATCATATTCGCGAAGGGGAGGGGGATGGCGCCCGGGATGTGCCCCTCCCTGTACTCCACCAGCCGCCGCACATCCACCAACACCACATCTGCTCCCTGGATATCCTCCACCCTGTATATCTTGAAGTCAGAAACCACTGGAGTCTTGTGAATGCGGGTATGGTTAAAGTTTTCCCCCCAACAAGAACCCTTAAGGTCAGCCCCATCGCCCATGTAATAGGATGGAACCGCTTCGCGTGGCAGTCAGGAGGAGGCTCTCCGAACTCTATCCGGAGGAGGAGGGGTGGAGAATACGGGAGTTGAAGGCCCCGGAGGGGCTCCCCGCACCTGCCATGATGGTCGCCAGGGGGAGGCACGTGGTCCTGGTGGATGTGAAGGATGAGGGGCCCATCACTCAGGGGGACCTGGTCAAGCTGGACCGGCTGCGGGAGATGTTCCTGGCCGTATCCGCCATCATCTATTATAGGGATGAGGGGCAGGTGGCGGCCCATATTAAGAGGGAGGCCGATAGGCTGGGCATCCGCTTGGTGATGCTCACCTAGGCCCCTGGGAGAGGTCTGCCTCAAGCCTTTCGATGAGGGTCTTGATGGGGATGGCCTTCATACCCGCCTCCCTCGCCAGGTCGATGGCCTCCAGGTACCTTTTCGTGAACTCCAGCGACAGCATCCTGGAGTTGTGGTCTGAGCAGAAGAGCTGCCGGTTATCGATCCGGATGCAGGACCTGCAGACGGCCCTGTGGCAGTAGCTGCAGACGCCCAGCGCCTCCCTGTCGCTGTGAATATAGCATTTCACATCCCAACCTTCCCCATCCACCGTAAATATGGTTGAGCCACTCACCCCCTGGCGATGAATACCGCGTGGGGCAGCTCCCCCATGAAGACCTCGAGGCCTGTCTCAACGGCGTCGGGTGAGCCGGGCAGGCAGAGCACCAGCCGCCCCGACACCACACCCGCCGTAGCCCTCGTCAGCAGGGCCGCGGCACCTATGCGCTGAAAGCTCACCTGCCTCAAAATCTCACCGAAGCCCTCCAGCTCTTTATCGAAGAAGGGTCTCAGGGTCTCTATGGTCAGGTCCCTCGGCGAAATGCCAGTCCCGCCCGTGAAGATCACGACATCCACATCACCCCTCCCCAGCGCCCGGTTCAGGGCCTCCCTCAGCATGGCCGGGTCGTCGGGGATGAGCTCTCGCCCCACCAGCCGGTGCCCGGCCTCCCGTATCCTCCTCTCCGCCACATCGCCAGCCTCATCCACCACAGTCTCCCCCCTAGCCCTCCCCGCGTACCTGGAGGTGCTGACGGTTACGAGGTAGAAGTTGAGGTGTGGGGGCGCCGATGCCCTATGCAGCTCGTGGGGCTTCAACCGGCATCTTCACCTTCCTCACCACCCGGATGGACTCTATGGAGGTGTGGGGGTACTGGCCCCCCTCATCCTTCTCATAGGCCTTCACCAGGTCCCATATGTTCAGCAGGGCCACGGCCACGGCCGTGAGGGCCTCCATCTCCACACCCGTCTTCTCATGGGCGGTCACGGTGACGGAGACGGAGATGGAGTCCTCGCCGATCGCCACATCCACATCGGTATGCTCGATCTTCAAGGGGTGGCAGAGGGCGAGCAGGTTGGGGGTCTGCTTGGCCGCCAGCACCGCCATCATCTTCGCCAGCCCGATGGGGTCTCCCTTTTCGACCCGCCCCTCCCGAATCCTCCTCAGCGTCTCAGGCCTCAGCCTTATGGCTCCCACCGCCGTGGCCGTCCTGAGGGAGACGGCCTTGCCAGATATATCCACCTGCTGCACATCCACGCCCCAGACCAGGGACAACCCCCCAAATACCTTGCCATCGGGGCTGCACGAGGCCCTCCTCACATATAAGAAGAGTCCCGGGAGAGGGGGGCAGTGGCGTCGGGGGAGCAGACATTCCTCGAGCATCTGGAGGAGTTGAGAAGGCGGCTCTTCAGGATAGCCGTGGGCGTCCTGCTGGGCATGGCCTTCAGCTTCTTCTTCGGCATCCATGAGGTGGATATCTCCGGTACTAGGCTGCTCCTCCCCCTCCCCGACCCGGATAACAACCTGGCGCTTCAACTCATCGGCCGGGTGAGGCGGGACCAGCTGCCGCCGGGAGTGCAGCTCGCCCAGCTCACCCCGGGCCAGGCCTTCTTCGCCCAGATCTACGTCTCCGTATTTCTCGGCGTGGTGCTTTCGATGCCCCTCATCGTGCATGAGGTGGCGGCCTTCCTCAACCCGGCCCTCTATCCCCACGAGAGGAGGATGATCCTGAGGCTGGTGGTGCCGGGCTCCCTCCTCTTCCTGGGCGGCGCCATATTCTCCTACTACACCCTCACCCCCCTCGCCCTCCGCTTCCTGTACGGATATGGAGTCCTCATCGACCCGAAGATTCTTCAGGTGATCACCATCGACGACCTGCTGAACTATGTCATCCTGTTCTCGGTGGGCTCCGGCTTGGCCTTCCAGCTGCCCCTAATAATGTGGCTTCTAACACGGCTGGGCGTGGTAGAGGCTGATTACTGGCGGAGGAACATCCGGCTGGCCATCGTCGCGATACTAGTATTTGCCGCAATGGTCACACCAGACGGGACGGGTATAACCATGTTCCTGCTCGCAGCCCCCCTCACCCTCCTATACGTCGCAGGATATGCCCTGGCAAGTAGGGTGCGTCACCAAAAACCACCCTAGAAGACAACTTCCGTATGCTAGCGATGTAAAACTTTTTATCTCAGCGTATGGGCCAAGAGCCCATGTTAGGGGTGCTTCAGATCTTCGGCCTCCACGGCTGGGAATGGCTGATCATCTTCTTCGTCGTCCTACTGCTCTTCGGCGCCAACAAGATCCCGGAGATCGCCCGAAACCTGGGGAGGGCCCTGGGCGAGTTTCAGAAGGCGAGGGCGGAGGTCGAGAGGGAGCTGAGGGCCGGCATGCAGGAGGGAGCAGCCCACGGGGTGTCTACACCTCAAGCATCCCAGGCACCACCCCTACCAGCCACAGCCGGGGAGAGGGAGAGGCTCCTCGCCGCCGCCAAGGCCTTGGGGATACAGGTGAGGGAGGAGGCGTCGGTGGAGGAGCTGAGGGAGGCCATTAGGGGTGCTGTGAAGCCCGATAATCCACAGGCGGGGCAGTAAGGCTAAATAGTCGCAGCCAGCGCAAGTACCATATTTGGTCTCGGAGTCCGAGGTCCTGGCCCGGCTCTCCAAGGTCATGGACCCGGAGCTGGGCCGGGACATCGTGTCCCTGGGCATGGTCAGGGACCTCCGGGTGGAGGGTGACAGGGTCTCCTTCGTCCTGGAGCTCACAACCCCCGCATGCCCCTACAATGAGCAGATCATCTCTCAGGCCAAGGCGAGTGTTCATGCTCTCCCCGGTGTGAAGACGGTGGATATGAGGGTGACCGCGAGGGTTCCCCATGGCATCTCGGCCCAGGGCCCCCTATCCACGGTGAGGAACGTGGTGGCGGTGGCCAGTGGAAAGGGTGGTGTGGGAAAGACCACCATCAGCGTGAATCTGGCCGTGGGGCTGGCCAGGCTGGGTGCGAGGACCGGCATCCTCGATGCCGACATCTACGGCCCCAACGTGCCTCTGATGCTGAGGAGCCAGGTGAAGCCCACCATCGTGAACAGGAGGGTGGTGCCGGCCGTGGCCCACGGGGTGAAGGTGATGTCCCTCGGCCTCTTCATACTGGATGACAGCCCCCTGATATGGAGGGGCCCCATGGTGGCCAACGCCGTGAGGCAGATGCTCCAGGATGTGGAGTGGGGCGAACTGGACTACCTCATCGTGGACCTACCCCCTGGTACGGGGGACGCCGCCCTGACCCTGGCCCAGACCATCCCCCTCACCGGGGTGGTGATAGTGACCACCCCCCAGGACGCGGCCGTGGGGATCGCGACGAAGGCCCTCCAGATGTTCCGCCGCCTGGGCATCGACATCATAGGTGTGGTGGAGAACATGAGCCAGTACGTCTGTCCACACTGTGGGAAGAGGGATGACGTGTTCGGCCGGGGGGGCGGGAGGCGGGTGGCGAAGGAGCTCGACGCATGGTTCCTGGGCGAAATACCCCTGAACTCCAGGATCAGGCAGCAGAGCGACGCTGGAACACCCATAGTGCTCACCCACGCCCCCGAGGCCGCAGCCTTCCTGGAGCTCGCCAAGGCCGTGGCGGCGCGGGTCAGCGTCCTCGCCTATCAGAGGAGCCGCCCTGAAGGGCAGAAGGGGCGCCCAGAGAGCCCCTGGGCACCCAGGTTCTGACATGGCCAGCAGGATTTCATATCTTGTTGTGGTCTTGACGGTCGTGGCCGCCCTAGCACTGGGCCTCTATCTTTACGGAGGCCTCGGCGGCACCAGCCTCCCCCCGGAGACACCCGAGAAGACCCTGGTGAGAATCGTCCCGGGCTCCTTCTCCAGCGCCCAGCGTGATAACTTTGTTCCCAAGCTGGTGAGGGTCGTGGTGGGGGTGAATAGCACCGTGGTATGGGTAAATGAGGACACGGAGTGGCACGATGTCAGGGGGTCGGGCTTTCAATCCCCCAGGCTGGAGCCGGGGCAACGGTACAGCTTCACCTTCACCGCGCCGGGGGAGTATAGATACACCTGCACACCTCACCCATGGATGTCCGGTGTAATAATCGTCGACCTACCGGTCGCCACGGGGTATGGCACCCATCCGGATGGCAACCCTCTGCCCCCCATGTCGGAATGAATCATGAGAAGCGAGGCTTGAGGCTAAACCGAGAGCTGGCGGTGGCCCTCCGGGAATACCTCGACTCCGTGGACTATATGGGGATAAGCCTCGCGCTGAGGGGGCTCGGCTTCTTCGTAAACCCCTGGCCGCCCTTCTACGAGACGTACATGGCGGTGAACCGGCTGCCGCCCAGACTGAGGACTATACTTCGATTGCTATACCTGGGTGTGGAGGTGGACTATCACGATGCCCACACGGCCATAGAAACCACCCTCCTGAGACGATTAGAGGATGCGGGCATCCTGCGGCTCGACCAGGGCAGGGTGAGGAATCTCGGATACGCCCTCGTCTGCTTCCAGGGCCTGACCATCCTGGCCAGCCTCCCACCTCAGTACCCCGCAGCCACATCGAAGGGCCAGCCCCTATACCTTGGTAGAGACTCCTATGGACTGGCGCACTTCATCGCCTCCCAACAGGGGGAGGATGCCCTCGACCTCTGCTCGGGGTGCGGGATTCAGGCCCTGGTCCTGGCCCGCAGATTCAGGAGGGTGTGGGCCGTGGAAATCCTGCCGGAGGCGGTTGAGGCAATCAAGTTCAACGCCGCCCTCAACGGTCTCGATGAGAGGATCCGGGCCCTGCGGGGAGACCTCTTCACGCCGGTGGAGGGCAGAAGATTCGACTTGGTGGTCTGCAACCCGCCCTACCTACCCATCCCACCCACCATCAACTACCCCATCACCACCAACGGAGGCGAGGATGGTCTGGCCGTGATGAGGAGGGTTATCGAGGGCCTGGAGGCCCACCTGAAGCCCCGGGGTCTCTTCGCCTCGGTCGGGGAGGGGCCCGGAGATAGGGCCGGACCTCTGCTCGTAAAGCTTCTGCAGGGAGCCTCCAGCAGTAGCGTCTCCTACACGCTGATCCAAGCCTCGAGGGAGACCATAGAGCTGATGACCCACATCCTCTCACAGGCCGTGGCCCAAGTCCTGGGGGAGGACCCCCAGCGGATAGGCCACATCTACCGAGAGCACTTCTCCTCACTCGGCTGCACCCACTACTACCACTACTTTATCCGGGGCAGGCGTGGCCCCCCAGGCCTACAGATCCTAAAGCTACACGGAGACTGGGAGCCTGATGACGTGCCAGTGGTGTCCCCCAAACATGGGTTCGAGGCCCGGGAGGCCCTGGCCCGCGCCGCCGCGATGGCCCACCTCAGCGAGGAGCATAAGAGAGTGTTATCCCTATGTGACGGGACCAGGAGGGTCCGAGAGGTTGCAGAAGCCCTCTTCCCCCATGCGGCCGGGGAGGTGGACAGGCTGAGCGGGCTTCAGCGGCTCCTCAACATCTGCGATGAACTGGAGCGGATGAAGCTCCTTACACGCCGGGCCGCACAGCGTTAATAAGCGGCCCGGTTCCAGCGGGACACTGCTTGCTAGCCGATAGGGTTGTCTGCCCCAGCTGCGGGCGGGAGACCATCAGAAAGAAGAGGTGTATGTACTGCTTCGCCCCCCTCCCCGAAGAGGAGCAGGGGAGGATGGGCGGCAGGTCCCTCCCCTACTGGATGCGGAGGGGTCAGGGGGAGGTGTCGGAGAACCCGTAGTCCTCCTTCAGCCCCCTGATGTACTCCCTCACCTCCTCCTCACTCTGCAGATACCCCCTGGCCTTCGAAATCTCCACCGCGTGCCTGATCAGGTCTCCGCCGCGGTGCGCCAGCACATAGTCCAGGACCTCCCCACCCGCCTGGAGTAGCTCCTGATCCACCAGGACGGAGCGGAAAAGCCCCCATCGCTCGACGCCCTCAAACTCCTCCACGAAGTCGAACATGTCCGTGGGTGCCGGGCCCTGCTCCACCCTGAATCTGAAGCCTCGCCTCTGAAGCTCGTCGCAGAGGACGGTGACGATGGCCTCGCCCAGGGCCGGGTCCCCGGCCCAGCTGGCCGCGTAAAGGACACCCTCCGCCATCGGCGCCCCTCCCAAGGACATCCTTAAAGGGAAATCATCCCCCGCACCGAGTGTGAGCCTGGACTTCCTGACGGCGAGGCTCGAGAGGCTGAAGGCCGGCAACAATGCCCTAAGGGCCCTCGACATCATCAGGCAGATCCGGTATGAGGTGTTGGCGGAGGCATCGGAGATGGAGTTGATATCGGAGAGGGGGATAGAGCTCTCCCTCCAGCTCTACGGACGGGGGCTCAGGCCCTTCGAAAACCCGGATTTTCAGGACGAGATATACTGGGATGGGGTGAGGGCGGTCCTGGTCCGGTTCCTCAAGGCCCTGGCGGCGGCGGGCCTGAGGGATGGGGGGCTTCACGCCCTCATCCGGGACCTGGAGGCCGAGGCAGGCCTCGTAAGGCATCTGGCGCTCGCAGCCCTGGAGCCCGACCTGCAGCACCTCTCGTACCTGGCGGCTAAGTATGGTGTGGAGGCCGAGCTCTTCCGGTACCTGGTCACCACACCCCTCTGGCCCATCTTCAGGGCCATCCGGGCCAGGCTCCCCTACCACGAAAACCCCGTGCCGGTGAGGAGATGCCTCCTCTGCGGCTCCTCCTACACCCTGGGTGTCTACAGGGCCAGCATCCGAAACATGCTCTGCACCGTCTGCGGCCACAGGGTCCATGTGGACTTCTTCTGGTGCCCCAACTGCGGCAACGATGAGCCCCAGAGCCAGGGCTTCCTGAAGTTGGAGGAGGAGCCGGCCCTCCAGGTGGAGTACTGTAGGAGGTGTGGGAGGTACTATAAGTTTGTGGATGAGGACGCGGCGGCCGTGTTTGTGGAGGACCCCGTGGTCCTGGACCTCTCAACCGTGGACCTGGACCAGCTGGGCAGCGCGGCTGCCGCGGAGAAGGAGGCTCACTCGGGCCAGAGGTAGGTGTCCGCCTCACCCCCGAAGAAGGGGCCGAAGTCCAGGTTCACCGTCCTATCCCTATCCCCTATCTCCACCTCTATTTCATGGTAGACCCCCCAGGTGTCGGGGTGCCAGGCCCTCACGGTCAGCTTCCCGATGCGGGGCTTGACCCAGAAGACCGCCCTGCCCGTGGCGTCGGCATACCCAACCTGGCCGTCGCCGAGCTCCACCCTCGCGTTGGGCAGCGGGTTCGGGATACCGGACCTGTCGTCATAGGTGATGAGCACGTAGACGGTGAGCTTGACCCTATCGGTTGCCTCCCCCAGCCTCCGATAGACCCCCTCCACATGTATGGGAAGGGAGGAGAAGGTTACGTTGGCGTAGACCTTCACCGGCTCGGGCTTCACATAGCCCTCCACATCCCCCCACTCCACATAGTAGATCCCGGTCTCGGTGATGGGGACCGTGGCCCTACCCACACCCACGGCCTGCCCGTTCACAAAGATCTCCCCCACGGGCGGCTCGTTGACGATCTCCAGCGGTATCACGTTTTTCACCACCTCGATCTCCGTGGAGAGCTCCAGGGTTCTGTACCCCGGCTTGGCGACGCGGGCCACCACCCTGGCCAACCCCGGCTCCTCGCTGGAGAAGACCGCGTAGGCGAAGCCCGACTGGTTGCTCTTGGTCGCGCTGTAGTTGGCTATCCTTCCCCGGTCGACCTCCCAGGTGATGTAGGCATCGGGCACCGGGGCCCCCCCATCCTTCTCCTTCACCCTTAGGATGAGGGTTGAGGCCCTGGGGTGCAGCATGCTGGTCACCGGGAACACCTTGGTATAGTCGGCCACCAGGGTCCCCGTGAGCTCCCTAAGCCTCTCGGCGGGCGTGGGACGGGACTCGCCGGGCACAGCCCACGAAGAGCCCTGCAGGTGATAACCTTTGCGTGAAGCCTTATACATAGAGGTGGGTTGCCGTGATGGCTTGCTCGGCCTCTACGTGAGGCGTTTCGCCGAATTCCTGGCCACACCTCAGGGGAGGAGGAGCCAGGAGAGGGTCCGGGCGAGGAGGGGCCTGTTCAGGGAGAGGCTGGCCGAGGAGCGGCTGGGAAATCTCAGCCCCCAGGACCTCATCGACCTCTTCACCTCCCTGGAAGGGCTGGGGCCGGCGGAGGGGCGGAGGCTCGCCGAGGCGCTGGTAGAGACCTATGGCATGGACAACATCCGGGAGACCCTCAAGTTCCTGATCTATGCGGACCAGACGGTGGAGAGGAGGTTCGAGGAGGCCCTGGTACGGTTCGGGGATATGCCGCTGGAGGCGCTGATGGAGTTTCTCACCTACGCGGCCCCGGAGGACTTCTGCATATGGGATGAGCACGCCAAGCGGGCCATGAAGATGCTCGGCCAGTCGGGCCTACATGGGTTGACCCCCAGGGCCTTCAGCGGCCCCATAGGGCCCCTGGAGTATGTCCAGGCGGTGGTGGCCCTGAACTATGTCCGGGAGGTCCTGAACGCATACCTGCAGAGGAGGACGGACTACCTGGATGTCCACCTCTTCTGCCTATACACCACCGGCGCCCTCCCCTCCCCGGCCGGGGAAGAGCGCCCTCAGGGGCTTCCACCTCCCCAGGCCCGGAAAGACCACTAAGACCAGTCCACCTGTCAACCAGGCTGGCATCGGTAGGGAGTAGATTTGGAGGTATAGTAGCTCGGTCACCGTTCTAGGCCTGACCTGGTAGTCCACCAGCTCCCAGCGGGTATAGTAGACGGAGCCGAGGCCGTAGATGTATCTCACCGCATCCCCCACGCCCTCGTGGAACCAGAGGCGCTGGGTCACGAGCCCGTTCTGCTCCATGTGCTCCACCACATAGGCGTCGAAGGTCCCGGCGGGCACATGAACCCTCTCCACACCCACCACCCTCCGCTCGGTCCCGGCGAGGGAGATCCTCTCTTCACGGGCGACCCAGCCCCCATGCTCCGCCTTCGCCCTCGTAACCCTGCTGCCACCGTCCTCCAACCCCCAGCGGTCCCCCACCCGCAGAGGCAGCCTGTAGAGCAGGATGCCCTCATCGAACTGGGTAACACGGGAATTGCCCCTGGGGTCCACAACCTCGCTCCTGACGAGCAGCCAGCCGGCAAGCCAGAGCCTCGATACGGAGAACTCGGAGCGGGTGGTCCTTACATAGCAGAGGCGAAGGCCGCAGAGCTCCAGGCCATCCACCACCTGGACCTCTGTGTAGCTAAGGCCATTGGGCTGCCACACATGGTATGTCCAGGAGCTGCCCAGGCCCTGAGAGGCCTCCGATGTGAGGAAGAGGGCTACACCCAGGAGACTAAGCCCCAGCAATAACACACCAGCACTACGGGTGGCGATGCCGAGCACTCTCACGACCTGAGCCTTCGACGGTCCCAAGCCGGGCATTCCAGCTGGTTCATTCACGGTATTTAACGATGAAGGTGAGTAGACCGGCTAGCCCACCGAGCAAAAATTAAAAAATAGAAAGGGTTCGTTAGACCAGCTGCCCCGCGAAGAGGTAGACGATCCTCGAGACCAGAAGCCCCAGGATGTATAGGGCGAAGATGGCGCTGGCCAAGCCCCTGGATGCCGCGCCCCTCCACACCGCCCAGGCGGAGAGGAGCCCAGGCACCACTATTCCCAGGAGCATCGTTCCGAGGTAGAAGGGTAGGCCGAGCCACAGGGTTGTGAGGAGCGCCCTCGTCTCGAAGAGGTTCCAGGCGAGGGTTAGGTGCGCCGCTATGGCGAGCAGGTGTAGGATTGTTAGGGCCAGGCCATAGGATATCAGGCTATGCACCACGTCACCGAAGCTCTCCATCTTCCTGGCCAGGAGGAGCCCCACGAGGCCTATCCCACCAAGGATGCCGGTGATGAGGTAGATGTAGGGGAAGATGGGGGTCTGCCAGAAGCCCCTGAAGGTGGCGGCCTGCAACAGCAGGCCCGCCTGGAGGCCTGCGCCCACCCCAAGCACGAGCATCAGGGCCTCGAGGGGCCGGCCCACCCGCCTGAAGACGCCTGGGAGGAAGAGCTCCAGGCCCCCGCCCACCACCGCCACCGCCACGAAGGACCCGAGGAGGGGTACGCTCCAGGACATCACCGATGTTCCGAGCCTTAGGAGGTTCAGGATCGCGTTGGGGGCCCTCTCGGGCCTGCCCAGCTCTAAGACGAGGATGGCCAGCCCTATGATGCTGGCGACGGCGGAGGTGGCGTAGGTGTACTTGATGGTGGGCCTGTACTCCTCCCGCCTGGTTAAGAGGCTGAGGGCCGCCGCCACCACGATGCCTCCACCCGCGAGGCCGAAGAGGAACTGCTCGGCCACGATGGGCCAGGTCCAGACCGTCTGGTGAACCATGGCTACTATGCCCCCCGCAGGGCCGCTGCGACCTTCTTCCTCCTCTCAGAGATCCACCTCAGCGCTGCGGCGAAGAGGGCCGCCAGGCCAGCCACCACCCCGATGCCGGCCGTCTGGCCCAGCAGCCTCTCCATCCTGGCGCTCACCCTCTCCTTGAACACCGTGGGCAGGCCCAGCTCATGGGGCGGCCTCTGAAGCACGTAGATCACGTTCGTCCCACCAACCTCCTCGATGCCGTAGGTGTAGCCGCCTATCTGGGCCGCCCGCTGCTGCGCCATCTTCACGATCTCACTGCGTGGTCCCCACTTGAGGGCGTCCGTGGGGCAGGTCTCGACACAGGCCGGCTCCAGCCTCCCGCCCATGGCACCCTGAGGCCAGTTCCTGCTCACCTCAAACTTTGGCTCCGCCGCCTGCACCGTGCTCTGGTCGAAGTCGCCCACCACGATGGGCTTGTTGCCGATGCGGTCCGCGCACAGTGTGCACTTCTCCACCACCCCGGTGTGCTCATTGAACCTGGGCACGTCGAAGGGGCAGGCCTGGATGCAGTTCCTGCAGCCGATGCATAGGTCGGTCCTGAGCTCCACGGGCCCCTCGGGATGCTTCCAGAGGGCGGTGGTCGGGCATGCGTATACGCATGGCGCCTCGACGCAGTGCATACAGCTCACCCGGGTGAAGAGCCACTGGATCGTGTCGGAGTTGCCCTCCTCACCGAACTCGTTGAACCTCATGAAGAGCCATGTCTGGGCCTCCAGCTCGAAGGGGTTCGTGAAGCTCTCGGCCACCGCCGGGCCGATGGCTACGCCCGTGGCCAGATGCCTCTCCTTGAGCAGGGAGGGGACCTGCTGGAACCTGCCCTGAAGCTGGATCAGGTTCTGGCGGTCCTCAGGCCTGTAGAGGGGCTCCCTATCATTCCACCTCTTACAGGCCACCTGGCAGGCCCGGCAGCCGATGCAGAGGCTCTGGTCGAAGAGCATCGCGCCGCTATTATTCTCTATGACGTCCCTGTAGCTGCCGAATGTGGTCTCGTATGTGTGGGTCATCCTACACCACCCTCTCCACCTTCACCAGCGCAACCTTCGTCTCCGGCATGGCCGTCTCATCATCCGCAGCATCCGAGACCAGCTTGTTGGTGATGGGGCCGGTGACCGGGCCCGAGAACCCGTAGGCCCAGGGCATCGCGATCACCTCGAAGAGCCTGTTGTTGATGAGGAGGGGGCTGACCCTCTTCGTCACCAGGGCCTTGGTGATGATGCCCTCCGGATGCCTCTTGTTGGAAACCTTCACCAGGTCGCCGCTACGGACCCCCAGCTTCCTGGCCAGGCTGGGGCTGATCTCCACGAAGTGCTCGGGCATCATCTCCGCCAGCCACGGGATATGCCTGGTGAGCTGACCGGTGTGCTGATGCTCCGTCAGCCTGAAGGTGGTGAGGATCACATCATAGCCCTCCTCCACCGTGTTCACCACCAGCTTGTTCTTGAAGGTGTTGGCCGGGTGGAATGTCAGCGGCTTGATGCCGTACCGCTCGAAGTAGGGGTGGTCCCCCACCAGGGGTGGATACTTCCTGGCCAGCTCCGGGTCCGGTGTGTCGGCGGGCTCCGTGTAGTCGGGTATGGGCAGGTTCCTGCGTGCGTAGAGGGCGCTCCAGAAGGTGGCCCTCCCCCTACCCGTCGGGTCGTCCGGGAAGGGGGGCTTGAAGAAGTCGTTGCCCAGCGGGCCTGTCTTACCCTCCGTCTCCTCCAGGTTGTAGAGGATCCTCTGGTTGTCGGGCCATGAGAAGGCCCAGTTCTTCCACAGCTCGAAGGTGGCATCATACAGCCCCGCGAAGGCCTTGCTCCTCCTCGCCATCCTGTTCTCGCCATTGGGCCCCACGATACCAGTGTAGATCCTCACCGTCGCGTTGATCTCCTTCGAGACCTCGAAGAAGTCCGGGTCCTCCCCGGTCTTGGGGTTCCTGTAGTTCCACTTCTCATCCACGTTCTTGCCGCCCGAGAGGCTCCTGAGGGTGGCGATGGGGGTCCCGGAGTCCTCGGCATAGATTTCGCTGGGCAGCTTGAGGAGGCCCTTCTTCCTCAGCCGCTTAAACGTCTGGTCGATCCTCCAGAGGCTCGTCTTGATGTCGGAGAAGGTCCTGCCCTGGGGGTCGAAGGGGTCCTTCACCTTGGAGTCGTCCTGAAGCCTGTGCCTCCAGTGAATCCATCGGCTGGTGTTTGTGACGGAGCCGGAGCCCTCGTACCTGCTGGCACCGGGGAGGACTATATCGGCGAAGTGGGCGGTCTCGCTGAGGAAGAGGTCCATCACCACGGTGAAGGTGCCAGGGGCGGAGAGGCCCCGGATCACCTGGTTCGCATTCCCGACGGAGACAACGGGGTTCATCGCGTCAATGATCAGGAACTTTATCTTGCCGTCCTCCATCAGCCGGAAGTACTCGATCGTGGTGAGCCCCGGGCCGGCCGGAACGTCGCTTATCACGATCGGCGCGTTGTCCGGGTCGCTCTCCGGCACAGTCCCGATGAATATGCCCCAATGGATCTCCGCCGCCCGCCAGGAGGCGTAGTGCCTAAGGTCAGCGACCCATGCGAGGCCCAGCGCCTTAGCAATCTCGGCGGCCGACTTCCCCTCCTTGACCATGTTCTTATACTTCTGATAGAGCCGGATGTCCTTTTCACCGGCCTCGATGGGGCTCTTGGCCCCGAAGAGCAGCAGCCTCTCCCCCAGCGCACCCGGAACCCTCCTGTAGCCGAGCCAGAGGTCCTGCTTATGGTTCATGTCGTTGGATCCCTGGACGTTGCTGATACCCCTCAGCACGTTCCCACCGCCGCCCGGCTTCCCCATGTTCCCCAGCAGCAGCTGCAGCTGGCCCGTCGCCCTGATGATCTGGGTGCCGCAGGTGTGCTGGGTGGCCCCGATGCACCAGACGATGGAGCCCGGCCGGTTCCTGGGGTCGATGAAGACCTCCGCCATCCTGACGAACTTGTCCGCGGGTATCCCCGTGATCCTGGAGACCTCATCAGGCGTGTACTTGCTGACCACGAGCTTGAAGGCGTCCCACACGGTCTTCACACCCATCGCCTTCAGCTCATCGGGCGACTTACCTGTGATGCGCTGGAGCGCGCCGTACTCGGCATCTCTCAGGGCCCTAGGTGCATCGGTCCTCGTGCTGAGATACTCCCAGTCCACCACATTCCTCTGGATGGCCAGGTTGGCGATGCCCCAGAGGAAGGCCATCTCGGTGCCCGGCCTGAACCAGGCGAACATGTCTGCCTTGGAGGCGCTCCTGGTGAAGCGGGGGTCAAACACCAGATACTTGGCCCCCCTCTCCTTGGCCCTCATGATCCACTGGAAGAAGACGGGGTGCTGCTCCGCCGCGTTGGAGCCGAACTGCAGTATCACCTTTGCGAATTGGACATCCGGTCCGTTGGTCATGGCCCCGAATCCGAACACGTCCGCCAGGCCCGCGACCGTGGTGGAATGGCACCTTCTTGCCTGGATGTCACAGTTGTTGGTCCCCATCAGCATGGCCAACTTTCTGTTCAGGTAGGCCTCCTCGTTGGAGAGATAGTCGCCGGATATCTGCGCGTATGGGAGTGCGAGCGGGTCCAGATCCATTTCCCCGTTCGGGTTCTTGCTAAAGTCCCTACCCCCGGGGATTATGTACTTCCCCGTCCTCTTCCACTCCTCCCTAATCCTCTTTAACCAGGGGAGGTATATCTCCGCCCACTTCTTCTCTATGATCTCGAAGGCCTCCTCCCATGTGATCTCCTTCCACTGAGGATCCACACCCTCCCCCTTCTGCGGGTTCTGTCTGAGCAGGGGCCTCCTCAGCCTGTAGGGGTTGAACTGGGGCAGCAGCCCCATGGAAGCCTGCCCCTTGGAGCAGAGGGTTCCCCTGGTGTGGGGCGCCTCGAGGTCGGGGCCCACATCCACCACTTCCCCGTCGACCACCGTGCCTATGACTGTGCATCCCACCGCGCAGTAGGGGCAGACGGAGGGGATCTTCTGGCCTGCCGTCAGCTTGGTCTTCGGGGGCGGCAGGGCGCGGGCGACCTGAAAGCCGAGTGTCGATAGACTGGTGGCGGCCAGTGCACCGGCGAAAACGGTCTTTAGAAACTCTCGTCGGCTCAGGCTAACCGTCTTCAGACCCTTTCCCAAGCAAGGATAACCTTTTATCCCGTCAATATTTAAGGTTTGTTTGTCTCTATAACGCCGTTATATATTAACGCCGTTAACAATCCTCAGATAATCGATCACAGCCAGGACAGGAAGAGTTTGAGTGAACAGTGTTCAGAAGGTCTGGATAAGTCTTTTTAGACGCAGTCATCAAGGGCAAGATGTAGGATGGGGCCCATCCTCCCCCTCGCACCGGGCAGAATAATTGATAGTAGAGGGAGGGTGGCGAGGAAACTGCGTATATCCGTCACCGATAGGTGCAACTTTGCCTGCCTGTTCTGCATGCCTCAGAAGGAGAAGATAAGATGGCTGCCTAAGGAGGAGATCCTTAGCTTCGAAGAGATCACCCGGGTTACAAGGATCCTTGTCTCCCTGGGTGTGGAGAAGGTCAGGTTGACGGGTGGGGAGCCCCTGCTCCGACGGGAGATCGAGAAGCTGGTGAAGATGCTGAGCGGCATCGATGGCATAAAGTCTCTTGACATGACCACCAACGGGTGGTTCCTGAGGGAGAAGGCGAGGGCCCTCAAGCAGGCAGGCCTCAGGGGGGTGACGGTGAGCCTCCACAGCCTCAGGCCCGACAGGTTCGCCAAGATATCGGGGATGGATGCCCTGCCCAGGGTGCTGGAGGGGATAGATGCGGCCTACGAGGCGGGCCTGAGCCCCATCAAGATTAACAGTGTGGCGATTCGGGGTTACAACGAGGATGAGATCATAGACCTTGTGGAGTTCGCGCGGGAGAGGGGTTTCTCCATCAGGTTCATCGAGTTCATGCCCCTGGACGGGCTGGGGCTGTGGAGCCCGGAGCGTATGGTATCGGGCAGGGAGATCCTGGACATCCTATCCTCGAGATACCGGCTGATCCCCAAGGGGAGGGAGCCGGGGGGTACGGCCACCCTCTGGGCCTTTGAGGATGGTAGGGGGGAGGTGGGCGTGATCACTTCGATGACGGAGCCCTTCTGCGACGACTGTGATAGGATCAGGCTCACGGCCGATGGGAAGATCCTGACATGCCTCTTCGACACCAAACTCTATGATTTGAAGCCCCTCCTGCGGGGCTTTGCGAGCGACGGGGAGATCGCCACCTACATCCAGGAATGCTTCCGTAGAAAGCCTGCTGGGGTGGCCTATATGCCCCTCTTCAAGAAGCTGGCCTTCGAAAGGGTGAAGCCCAGGGCCATGTATGCCATAGGTGGCTAGGCCTTTGAAGCAGGTGAAGGTTAGGGTTCTCTACTTCGCCCAGGCGCGGCAGGCGGCTGGGACGGCTGTGGAGGAGATCCCGCTACCCAACCCGGCGGACCTGGACGGGCTGCTGGCTGAGATATGGAGGCTGCACCCCGAGCTCACGAGGATGAGGGGCAACCTCAGGGTGGCGGTGAACCAGCGGCTGGTCGAGGGCAACAAACAGCTTATGGACGGCGACGAGGTCGCATTGCTGCCACCCGTGGTGGGGGGATGAGCGTGGCGGAGCAGCGGCCCCAAGGGGAGCCGGTCAGGCACATAACCGAGGAGGAGATCGACCCGAAGGAGATCTTGGAATCCGTGAAGAGTGAGCGGGCGGGGGCGGTCGCGATCTTCCTGGGCACCGTCAGGAACTTCAGTGAAGCCGGCAGGGTTGAGGGAATCCGGTATGAGTCTTACGTGAAGATGGCGGAGCAGAGGCTCCGAGAGATAGAGGAGGAGCTATACAGGAGGTGGCCCGTCGAGAAGGTGAGAATCGTCCATCGGGTCGGGGAGCTCGCCGTCGGCGACATTAGTGTGGCGGTGGCGGTCTCCTCCCCCCACAGGGCAGAGGCCTTCGAGGCATGCAGACACGCCATCGAGAGGATCAAGCGTGAAGTCCCGATCTGGAAGGAGGAGAGGCTCGTGGGCGGTGGCAAGAGGTGGGTTGAGGGCACGCCCATTACGGGCTGAGATACCCACCGCGATAGATGGGAGCAGCACGGATGGTATAGGTAGGGTGGCTTTATCCCCTAGGGGATAAAGAAACCGACTCTTCTCCACTCTCGTGGAGAGGCCGGGTTAGACCTTAGCAGTGGTAACTTTCCTCGCCGACCCGGTCAGGGTCTTGGAATACTGGTTTCCTCCACCAGCATCTTCATAACATGGTATGGATCCGTGGATAGTATGACGCCGCCCATCACCGCCACACCCCTGGCCCCGTGGGAGAGGCATGGCTGGGCCCTTCCGGGACGTATGCCGCCCAAGGCTATCACTGGAATTTTTACCGTCTCAGCTACCCTCTTGAGTTCGTGGAGTCCGAGGGCGGGCCTGTAGCCCTGCTTACTTATCGAGTCATATATGGGGCTGAGTGTGATATAGTCGGCGCCCTCCATGTACGCTTTCACCGCCTCTTCCAGGGAATGGGTGGATACGCCTATGGGGATGCCAGTGCCCACCGCCTCCCTAGATCTAGGGATGCTCCAGCCCCATGGTAGATGTAGGCCGTGGGCGCCCATTTTGGGCACCAATTCGGGATGGCCGTTGACGTACACGTAGGCACCATATTTGCTGGAGAGCTTTAGGGCCGTGGCCACGGTCTCCTCGAAAACGGAGGCGGGGGCCGTCTTACCCCTAACCATGATCCATCTACAGCCGGCGTCCAGTGAGGCCTCCAGGATGGATCTTATTCTATCGCCTGCCAAGCCTATATCGGCTATAAGCATGAGGGGCGGGTTAGGGAGCTCCAAGCACGACCCTGCCCTCGATGGGCGATGAGGGCTGGGCATACAGGCGCTTCGGTATCCTACCCGCCAGATAGGCCTGGCGCCCGGCCTCGACGGCCAACCTCATGGCGGCAGCCATTCTAACGGGGTCCCTCGCCTGGGCAATGGCGGTGTTGACGAGGACACCGTCGCAGCCCAGCTCCATGGCCACGGCCACATCGGAGGCCGTCCCCACACCCGCATCGACTATTACCGGAACCGAGACCTTTTCCTTTATCAGTCTGATGTTGTAGGGGTTGAGTATACCCATCCCGGAGCCTATGGGGGCGCCCAGGGGCATCACCGCCGCACAGCCTACCCTCTCGAGCATGGCACACGCCACGGGGTCATCGTTGCAGTAGGGGAGCACGGTGAAGCCCTCATCGACCAACTGCTTCGCAGCCTCAATCAGCTGTGGTATGTTGGGGTAGAGGGTGTCATCGTCACCTATAACCTCCAGCTTTATCCAGTTGGTTCCCAGCGCCTCCCTGGCCAACCTGGCGGTCGTAACGGCCTCCCTCACAGTATAGCAGCCAGCGGTGTTGGGGAGTATGAAGTATTTATCCTGTAGGAGTTCCAATATGGTCTCTGCCGGTTGTTGAAGGTTTATTCGTCTGATGGCGACCGTTACGACCTCGGCGCCGCTGGCCTCCAGAGCCCTCAGCATCACCTGCTGGTTGGGGTAGCGGGCGGTTCCTACGAACAGCCTGGACCTGAACCGCCTTCCAGCGATCACCAACTCATCATCCATTCCTAGCCACCCGCCACGGCCGTCACGATCTCAACATGATCATTCGGCTTGAGAGGTACCTCCCGCCACCTGGTCCTGCTCACCACCTCACCGTTCACCGCCACCGCCAAACCCCGCCTGTCCGGGTCCAATCCCAGAGTAACGAGTAGATCGTACACGGTTCCACCCGGAAATTCACGTATGACCCCGTTCACGGTGATGGTTGACCCCGGCACCCGACCCACCCTCGATGAACCTATCAATCGTAAAAGGCTTTGCTATGTCGGGTAGCTCCCCCGAGAGTATGTATTTTGTTATCACCTCGGCGGTTATGGGTGTTAGGAGGATTCCGTTCCGGAAATGCCCCGTGGCCATTATGAGCCCCTCGATGGGTGTGGGCCCCAGGATGGGGGCGTCATCCCTACTCCCCGGCCTAAGACCGGCCCATACCTCCTCTAGGGGGAGGTCCACGACAGGCGGCAGCAGCTCCCAGCACCCCCTGAGGATGTTCATCAACCCGCCCGCGGTCACCGTGGTGTCGAACCCCATCTCCTCCACGGTCGTCCCCACTATCAGGCGGCCGTCGAGCCTTGGGACCATATAGATGGGCCCCCAGTTCCTCATGGGCCCCCATATGACGTGGTTGATGAGGGGGTCTGCGGGATTCATCCTCAGCGAGAGCATCTGGCCCTTCACAGGCCTGACGGGGGGTTTGAGCCTCTCTGGGATGCCGCCCAGCTCCCTAGACCACGCACCGGCTGCCACAACAACCTGGTCGGCTGGTTCGAACCTACCGTTTACAGAAACCCCGCGCACACGGCCGTCTTCCACCACCACCTTATCCACCGGATTCCACTCCCTCAAAACCCCGCCGGACCTTACATATGCCACCTTGAGGGCTTGGGCCACCCGGCGGTTGTCCACTTGATGGTCGCTGGCGCTGTAGAGAGCGGCCAGGACATTCCTATTGAGGTTCGGCTCCAGCTCCAAGACCGTTTTACCGTCGATCATCTTCACATCGAGTCCCAAGCTTTTCTGGAAATTGAGCTGGAACTTTAGCCTCTCCACATCGTCCCATGTGAGGGCGAGTAGGAGGGTGCCTTCCCGCCTATAGTTGATGCTCATCGAGGAGGCCTCCTCCAGCCTCTTCGCAAACCCCTCCCACATACGCATACTCTCCAGGAGGAGAGGCAGAAGCTTCTCCTCACCGGGCTCGGCTTCAAGGTTGGGCGCGAGCATGCCAGCCGAGGCCCATGTGGCCGCCTTTCCCGCCTCAGCCCTATCGTACACAACTGTTTTCTCACCACATGTGGATAGATACCAGCCAATGGAGAGACCTATTATTCCGCCCCCCACAATCGCTATCATGGTTAGTTTTACGTCTGGAGTGTGGCTGGGCAACTAATAATTAAGGATGATGATAAGATGCTTATGGAGCCTTAGCGGGGTTTCCGATGGAGGTTTACATGTAATAATCATCTGGAACCCGGATGTAACGCGTGAGGGGCTTCATGGTTAGGAGAAGCTTAGGCCACGGCTGGGCGATGCCTCGGTTACATCTTTGAAGCGCCACAGGTAGAGTTGTGTGGCGGCGTCCGGGGGCGAGCCCATGGCTATACGTTGATGGGAGTGCCAGGTGTGAATCGTCGTAGCCTGATCAGGTTGGGCCTAACATCCTTGAACTCCCAGTCCCTGCCGGTCACAGCCTCCACCGCCCTCTTCAAACGGTCAGGGAGATCGGCCGAATACTTACCGGGCTGCACATAGAACCATGCCACCGCGTGCTCCAGGTCGGGCACCAGATTATCCAGGGAGACGGCCGAGATGCAGAACTCCCAGCCATGTTCTCGAAAGTACTCTTCGACCGCCGCCCGGAGCCTATCCCTGTCCCACAACCTAAGATGGCTCACCTCCTACCCCTTTGAAGCTTAGCGAGCCCGGGTTGAATCTGATGGGGGTGGGGCTTGGGTGGAGTCCCTTCCCGCCGTGGCGGAAGCCTCACCTGGAGTCGTATCTCCCAGCGTCGGGGGTTCCTCGATCCTGGCCTCGATGAGATCCTCGATCCTGCCGGCGGCGGCAAGCCTCTGAATCCTTCTCTTCTGGGCTTCAATGTATCGGCGCCTCTGCTCCTCCGTCTCGGGGATAACCTTGGGGATGGGGGTGGGCCTTCCATTCTCATCGAGGGCCACGAAGGTCAGGTAGGCTGATGCAGTGTGCCTCCTCTCCCCGGTCAGGGGGTTCTCGGCCTCCACCCGCACGCCCACCTCCATGCTGGTCCGCCCCACATAGTTTACGTGGGCCTTGAGGATCAGCATATCACCCACCTTCACCGGCGCCCAGAAGTCGACCCTGTCGATGGACGCGGTCACAGCCGGTCGCCGGGCGTGCCTGACCGCCACCATCCCCGCTATCTCATCTATGGCCTTCAGTATCACGCCACCAAACACGTGGCCCCTTGGGTTGGCGTCTTCCGGCATCATCAGCCTGGTGGTGGTGAGCGCTGACTCGCTCACCCTCCTCGGCGTCAAATCGGGCATGCCCGCCCTTCAACTGCAACCGGTTTAAATATGGGAGACTCCTCGAGATGCTTAGTTGGGGGGTCATCGAAGATTAATCTACCCACCCGAACCCCTGAGGTTGTGGATATCAGCACCGTCCGCCAAAAAATCCCCGCCCTTTCACAGATGATATATCTGGACAGTGCGGGCGCCGGCCTCCCACCGCTGAACGTCACCGAGGCCATGAAGGCCCTCCTGGACGATTGGTCGCGGAGCGGCGAGCACTGGGAGGAATGGCTGCTGGATGTGGTCGAAACGAGGAAGCTCTTCGCCCGGCTCATCGGCGCCTCCGCCGGGGAGGTGGGCGTGGTGCCCAGCGTGTCCCATGGCCTGGCGGCCATAGCCTCCTCCCTCGACCTCTCCAAGAGGAGGAAGGTGGTGACCAGCTGCCTCAACTTCCCCACCAACATCGTCCTCTGGCGTAGGATGGAGGAGCGGGGGCTCCTCAGGGAAGTGGTGGTGCTCCCGCAGGAGGAGGGCGTCATACCCATCGAAGCCTATGAGCGGGCCATCGACGACGAAACGGCCGTGGTAGCCGTGGACTACGTCTCATGGCTCAACGGGTATCGGGAGCGGGTCCGCGAAGTCTCGGAGATAGCCCATCGCCACGGAGCCCTCTTGGTGGTGGACGGGTTTCATGCCCTGGGGGTCTTCCCCGTGGATGTCAAGGGTGATGGTGTCGATGTGCTCGTGTGTGGCTTCTACAAGTGGCTCTGCGGCCCCCACGGAGTAGCCTGTGTCTATGTCGACCAGGAGGTCTTGGATGGTCTGGAGCCGGCCTATACCGGCTGGCACGGGATAGAGGACAATGTGATAGAGAGGTTTCTGGCAAACAGGGACCCCTTCGACCGGCCCTTTCCCCATGACAGGGCAACCCCCTCCCCGACGGCCGCCCGGTTCGAATGGGGCACCTGGCCAGCCGTGGCCGTGAAGGGGGCCGTGGAGAGCCTAAAGTTCACCCTCGAAACCAACCCCGCGGCCCGCTTCCAGACCATAAGGAGGTTGAGGGAGCGGCTGATCGATGGCCTCCAAGGTATGGGCGCGAGGATCGTCACCCCCCACGAGAGGGACCCGCTCGGCGCGGGGATCGTCACCATCAGGGTGAATGATCACCTGCAGGGGGTGAGGGGGCTCCAGGCGAAGGGAATCATCGTGAGCGGCAGGTATGGCCACCTCAGGATCTCCCCCCACTTTTATAACACACCCGATGAGGTGGATGCCCTCCTGGAAGCCGTGAAGCCGTTGGTGAGCTGAAAGGGTGATTGGCGTGAGAAGCTCCCCATTCACCACCCTTGAGCAATGGGTGGCTAGGCCTATGTGCGGGCAGTGGTAGGTAGGGGCGCTTGGCAGCCCCCCTAACGATCGAGTCGGTCAGGCGGCTGCTGGAGGAGAAGCGGGCCACTGCCTCCGACATCGTCAGCAGATGTCTGGAGACCATTTCCAGGCTCAACAGGCGCTTTCGCGCCTACATATCGGTGTTCGCCGAGGAGGCGAGGCGTAAAGCCCAGGAGCTGGACCGTGAAGCTGAGGGGAGGACCTGCATACCCTACCTTTTTGCGGCCCCCCTGGCTATCAAGGACAACATATGGGTTAAGGGGCATCCCACCACCGCGGCCATAAGGCTCTTCGAGCACTTCATCCCCCGCGACGACGCTCAGCTAGTTGTGCGGCTTCGCCGCCGCGACACCATCATCCTCGGCAAGAACAACATGCATGCCCTCGCCCTGGGAGCGACGTCGACGAGCTCCCTCTACGGCCCCGTCCGGAACCCCTTCAGACCCAGTAGGATCGCCGGCGGCTCGAGCGGCGGGACGGCGGTGGCCGTGGCCCTCGGCATGGCGGCAGCGGGAATAGGGACCGACACGGGCGGCTCCGTGCGCATCCCCGCGGCCTTCTGCGGACTGGTGGGCTTCAAGCCCACGTGGGGCCGCATAAGCCTGCATGGGGTCATCCCCTTCAGCCCCACCCTCGACCACGTGGGTGTGATAGCGCACACGGTTAGTGACGCGCTGACACTCTTCCACGCCCTCACCAAGCAGAGGGCCGCGGACCCCCAGACATTGCTCCAGGCCACCCTCCAAAGCCTCTGGAAGAGAACCGTCAGGATAGGGATACCGGAGAGCTATTGCGAGAACCTGGACCCTAGGGTCGAGAAGGACTTCCACCACACCGTGGGGCGGCTCGAAGGCCTGGGGTTCAAGACTGTGAACATAGCCCTGCCGGCTCCATCCCAGGTTCACAGGGCCAGAAGCATCATAGCGCTGAAGGAGGCATGGAGGATCTACGGGGAGGCCCTGGAGAGGAGCCCCCAGGACTTTCCACCCGATGTCCGGGCCCTACTGCGCTACGGGGCATCGCTGAGTGAGGCCGGATACATCGAGGCCCTAAGCTTTAGGGGGGAGGTGGTCGCCAGACTTATGAGGCAGTTCGAGCGTGTTGACTTCATAGCCATGCCCACCGTCTGGACGGTGGCGCCCCGGCTGGAGGATGTGAGGGGTAGGGAGCATGGCGCCGTGAGGAGGGCGCTACTAACCAACACCGGCCTCTTCAACCTGGCTGGGATGCCGGCCATCACCCTGCCCATGGCCGTGAGGCACGGGCTGTTCACGGGCCTGCAGATGGCGGCCCCGCCGATGGCAGACCACACACTGTTGGCGATGGCCCACCAGCTGGAGGCGGCGCTAAGGTCGTCCCCCGCGACATGATCAACTCGTTGTGCGGCTCCGCCGTCAAATATGAAGAGCTTTACATCGGGCTGCTAGCCATAGTATCCAACGACATAGGGCAGGCCCTCCTCGGGTACTCGTCGGGCTCGGGGACCTTCATGATAGGCCTTGCGATCAGGGGAAAGATCTAGGTTTCTGCTTCAGAGGGTGGCGGCCATCAAGGATCTCTTCCTGGCGGTCTTTTTCGTGTCCGTCGGCACCCTTATAGGGCCTCCGCCGAGCCTATACCTTATGCCTGTGCTTTTGCTGTCGCTCGCCTTGGCGTGTGCGGGAAAAGCGCTGGCGGGAATGGCCTTGGGCGGGCTCCTGGGCCCACCGAATGGGTATGGCAGGAACCCCACCTACTTCTTCGCTAGGTGGCTCATGCCGAGGGGGAGTTCTCGCTGGCCATAGGACGGTTCGCGGTGGCCTTGGGCATCATGGGCCAAGGGGCCTTCTCGATGCTGGGGCTGGTGGCGCTGGGCACGATACTGATCTGGTCCTATTTGGTCAGGAGGCTGGCTAAGGCAGAACATCCGGTAAGGCCTACGGCGGACACACTACAGGCCTTATGGGGCCCCTGAAAGACCTCATCAAGCTCTAAATTGGCCACGGACCACCTCCAGGGACATGGGGCTGGGGCCGAGGAAGCCCCTCGTGTTGGCCTTTACCTCGCTGCTTCAGACCTGGTCCGGGTACTGGGATGTGTACTCACATTCATTCGTCTTCCAGCAGGACCCTCCCCTGAACCCTGCACATGTCGCCTTGGTCGCCTCATCGCTCTTAGCGCTCTGGCTCTCCTGGTGCCTCTACAGGGAGGACACGGCCTTTAGGCTCCCCCTCATCGGCGGGCTGGTGAGCCTGGGATCCGGCGCCTGGAATGAGCTTCAACATAGGCTGATAGGCGAGATAGAGCCTATTAGTCCTCCCCATGCGGCCTTCGTTACAGGGCTGCTGGTAACACAGCTGGGGTTTGTCCTAGCGCTTGCAAAGGGCCGAAGGGAAGGCCTGCGTGAGGGCCTAAGGTGGGCCCTGGCAGCCCTATGGTTGACGGTCTCCGGCTCTGCCATATATGTGGCCGGCCTGCTCTCATCCCTGGCCTCGACGGCGGCGCTCGCGTTGCTGGACGCGCTGCCCACCCTGATCCTCGTGCCGTCCGCGCTCTCAGCTCTTGGGCGGACGGGCCTCCTACTGAGCTCGGCCTTCTACGCGGCCAACGCGCTGCCCATGCTTACACTGGGGGCCGCCCGGCTTCCATGGTTCGCGCTCTTGCCCATACCCCCGCTCGGGGGGCTCGCGCTGGATGCATGTGCAGGGCTTCTCCGCGGAAGGCAGAGGGCGGCAGGGGCGCTGCTTGGCCTGTCAGCGGCACTGCTGTCGCCTGCGCTATACTATCCCTTCTCCCTACGGATCATGCCTCTAAACCCCGGCCTGTACCTATTGGCCTCGGTCGCCGGAATGGGCGCGGGCTATGCCAGCCTCGTCATTGCTCGGCTGCTATTCCAAAGAGCCACGCTGAACCCTGGGCATGAGGACCAGATCTAGCTAGCCGAGGTCCTAGAAAGGTAAGCGCCGAGGTCGAATGCCGCAAATGCGCCGACGATGGGGCCGAGCCAGTAGGCCCGGTGCGAGGAAAAGTTACCGCTCGCCAAGGCAGGCCCGAAGGCTCTTGCGGGATTAAGCGCGGCCTTTCTCACGGCCCTCATCGCCGTCAAGCCCGCGTCTGCTAAGGGAGTGATTTCAGCCAGCTCGAGGCCGTCAATCTTCACTAGGCATCTTACCGAAGTAACCATGAACTCCGCGAAGCCACCATCCATTGTTAACACCGTGAATCGGAGGTTCTCACAATGCATGTCCTCGCCAGCTCTGCACGCGCGACATACCACGTCGGTAATCCTAGGATGGAGTATTACGGGGCCTCCTTTCTTGAAGCGGCTGACTGCTTCACCCACTTCCTCGACCAAACCGGCGTTCTTATGCTCCAGCGTTAAGGGGAGACTTGGGCTGACCTTCTCTCGCCATATCCCTTCTATGATGTGCAAGTCTGTGTGGCATACACCCGCCCCCCTCACTCTCACGATAACTGAGTTGGCGTCGAGGAGTTTAGGGGGTCAACTGTTCACAGGCCTGCAGATCGCGGCCCAGCCCATGGTCGACGACACCCTATTGGCTATAGCCCACCGGCTGGAGGCGGCGCTAAGGGTTAGGCCTCGTTAAGGCACCAGCCTATTCCTATCCCGGGGGAACATGGTGGCCTCCCTAATGTTGGACCTGCCGCAGACCGTCATGGTGATCCGCTCCAGGCCGATGCTCCATCCGGCATGAGGTGGGGCCCCGTATCGGAAGGCGTCGATATAAAACCTGAAGCTTTCGGGGTTCAGACCCTTCTCAACCAGCCTCCTCTCCAGCAGCTCCGGGATGTGAATCCGCTGGGTCCCGCTGGCCAGCTCAACCCCGTTATATAGGAGGTCGTAGGCCTTGACCAGCCGCGGGTCGCCCTCGTGGGGCATGGCGTAGAAGGGCTTGGCCTCCGCCGGCCAGTCCTTGATGAAGAAGGCCTCCTGGCCCACCGCCTCCGTGAGGATCTTCTCCTGGGTCTTGGTGAAGTCCGAGCCCCACTCGAGGGGCGCCCCCCTCTCCTCCAGGAGCTTCAGGGCCTCCTCGTAGGTTATTCGCTTCAGGGGCAGCGGTGGCACCCTTAGATCGCGCCCCAGGATCTCCAGCGGCCTCGCAGCATTCCTCCTTACATGGTCCAGGATGTGGTGGAAGCAGCGCTCGAGCATGTTCATGGCGTCCTCATCGTCGGCGAAGGCCATCTCCACATCCATCTGCCTGATCTCGTTGAGGTGAGTGGGCTGTTCGAACTTTTCAGCCCTGAACACCGGCACGACGGTGAACACCCGTTCAAAGGAGATGGCGCAGAGCTGCTTGTAGAGCTGCGGGGACTGAGCCAGGTACGCCTTTTTGTCGAAGTAGGGTATCTCGAAGAGCTCCGCGCCCCCCTCACTGGCCGACCCGATGATGACGGGCGGCTGAATCTCGATGAAGCCCTCCCCCAGGCAGAACTCCCTGAAGGCCCGGAGGATCTCCGTCTGGATCCTGAATATGGCCGCCGACTCCGCCCTCCGAAAATCCATGTGGCGCCAGTTAAGCCTGGTCTCGAGGCTGGCGGGTGTGACATCCCTAGGGTCTAGGGGTAGGGGGGAGGCGGCCCGGTTGATAACCTCAAGCTCGCTGGGGATGAGCTCCACACCCTGCTTGGCCTCCCGGCTGGGGACCACCCGGCCCCTCACCACAATCACATCCTCCTGGTGAAGGCCCCTGACTAGCTCCATGAGCTTCTCGGGCACCGAGCCCCTGCGCACCACTATCTGGGCGAAGCCCTCCTTGTCCCTCAGGATGATGAAGTTCAACCCACCTATCAGTCTCACGTCGTGGACCCAGCCTGCCAGCACCACCACAGAGCCGACGGCAGAGGGCAGGTCGACCGTATAGTGGGTTCTCCTGAGCAACCACCTGAGTGGGGTTCAACCCCTATTTTTGGTATATTGGAGTCCTGTCCATCGCCGGCCTAGGGGCCGATTGGGGCGGTTGGCAACCTATAAGAGAAGGGCTGCGCTGGCTGCTGATGCCCATGGATAGGAATACCCTTGTGGAGGCCATGAGGGGTATCGTGGGGCCTGGGAACGTGATTGTGGATGAGCCCGGTATCGAGAGGTACTCGAGGGACATGGCCGACTTCAGCCGGAGACCCGCCGTGGTCGTCGCCGTGACCGACGCCGAGCAGGTATCGAGGATCCTCACCTTCGCCAGCCGTAACCGGATACCTGTCTGTCCCTGGGGTGCGGGGACGAGCGTTACTGGGGCGGCCGTAACGGACGGAATACTGATAGACATGTCGCGCATGAACAGGATATTGAAGATAGATACTGTCAACTGGTATGTTCATGTGGAGGCGGGGGTCATCCTGGGCGACCTGAACCGGGAGCTGGAGAAGCACGGGTTCTTCTTCCCCCCCGACCCCGCCAGCAGCTTCCTCTGCACCGTGGGTGGGGCCATCGCCGAGGGCTCCGGGGGCCTCCGAAGCATCAGGTATGGGACGGTGAAGGACTGGGTCCTGGCCCTGAGAGTGGTCCTCCCCGATGGAAGGATCGTGAGGCTGGGCGAGCCCCTGCCGAAGAACAGGGCGGGGCTCGACCTGGTGCACCTCTTCGTGGGGAGTGAAGGGGCCCTGGGGGTGATCGTCGAGGCATGGCTGAAAATCACACCCCTCCCTGAAAGCAAGGTGGTCAGGATGTATGCCACCTTCGACGACTGGAGGGCTGCCGGGGAAGCCATCGTGGCCATCAAGAGGAGCAGGATAGTGCCGCGCATGCTCGAATTCCTCGACCGTGAGAGCATCCAGGCCTCCAACAGGGCTTACCAGTTCGGGTTGCCCGAGGCGGAGGCCCTCCTAATGATAGATGTGGAGGAGTGGAGGGGAGATGAGGCCCAGCGAATTACGGAGCTGCTCACCCGGGCCGGGGCGACGCTGGTGAGGAGGGCTGAAAGTGATGAGGAGGCGGAGAGACTACTACTCGCCAGGTCCAGCGTCTACCTCGCGATACGCCAGCAGGCGCCGGCCCATATGGTGGAGGACGTGGTCGTGCCCATCGAGAGAATGGTGGAGTATCTGTCGAAGGTCAGGGAGTTACGCGACAGGTACGGTGTACAGATCTACCTACAGGGCCACGCCGGGGATGGAAACATACACCCCATCATCCTCTACGACGATAAAAGTGAGGGGAGCCGCGAGGCCGCCAGCCGGGCCGTCGAGGAGCTGATCGACTACGCGATAGAGGTGGGCGGGAGCATCACCGGCGAGCATGGAGTCGGGGTTCAGAAGATGAAGCACCTCGTCCGGCAGCTGGATGCCCACGCGGGCCCAGGGGCCCTAGAATTGATGCGGAGAATCAAGGGGGTATTCGACCCCCAGAACATCATGAACCCCGGGAAGTATATAGACGTCCCAGAGGCGTGGTTAGAACGAACTTACCTGGATAATCCGGCTCTGTGAGTGTCTCATGCGGTTGCTTGGCCCCTCATAGCTCATTACCTGCCCGATCGTTTGGCCGCTCCGCCCAAGAGGTTGTCGAGCACGATGTATTGCTCGTTTACCTTCTCTATCAGGCCCACCTTCATCAGCCTCTCCAACATGTTTGCTATCTGCGGGTTTGCGAAGTTCCTCCCCAGCCCAGCTATCTAGCCTCCTCAACAATAGAACTATTGAAGGCTTTGTGTACTTGAGATCGTATGATACGGAGAGGCCGGTGACAGATACCCCCTTACATTCCTGGGGTGATCCAAAAGCCTTTTGCGCAGCGGAAGAATCCCATTCACCCCCTCTGGGAAAAGCTGGTAGAGTGACGCATATAGGATTTCAGGCCCAAGTTTAGGTATGGCCTACCCATTCATTCAAAGCCACTTTAAGCAAAGATGTCTTCCCTATTCTTCTTCCGACTAAAAGGATGAGGTTGGAACCCCCTCCTGGGGCCTCCAGCAGCTCGGCCAACTCGGCTTCCCTGTTGAAGAGATCGCTCCTCTTAGTCTTAGGGGGTGGTTGAGAAGTAGCTCAAGTAACACCCCCATTACCTAGGTAATACCAGCCTTACCCACTATCGTTTTTAGGTGCGGTAGTGTCCGGGTGAGCCAGCTCCCTAAGCTTTGAGTTGTCCCAGCTGGAGATCTTGAGGGGTGTAATCTCCACCACGACGTAGCGCTCCTTCATGCGGGCCTCCACCCATTCCCGGGGCATCTCCTCAGCCCTCCACCTCAAATCTTTAGTTCGAGCTATGATCTCCTGCTGGAGCCGCCTGGACTCCTCTTCATCCTCGATGATTCTCGCGATGCCCTCGATCATCACCCCCCGAAGGTCAACATACTTGTCACCCGCATGGGCTGAACAGGCCACCCAGGGGTTTCTGGCGATATTCTTCACCTTCACCTTGTAGTCCTGTGTCCTGAAGTATAGTTTCTTGCCGATGAGGGTGAACCAGACGGGTACTACATGGGGGCGCCCGTTGGGTTTCACCGTAGCCACGAAGATGACCCTCGATTGTCTGAGGAACTCAAACACCTCCTCCTCACTCATGGCAACATACTGCCGGTTAGCGGGGCGCACGCGAATGCCCATGCGGCGAAGCCGGTCAGGCCCGACTAAAGAGCCCTATCCATCCAACGCCCGGGGGAACAATAATCACCCTCACGAAGATCTTGAAGCTGTGAGCTGCGAAAGCGGGTGGGGCTGAACTGCCAGCCCCGGTGCGGAAGCCCCACTGGCCGCCCTCCAGGACGTGGCCCCTATCTTGCAGGAGGAATGGAGGGGCTCGGACCAGGCCGACAGGGTATAAGCTGGCCGAATACATCATAGAAGAAGGGGGGACCCCCGGAAGCCGCAACCCAACACGTGTTGGACTGGTCTCGACCCTCCGCCCCATACATTTTATCCTCGCAAAATACCGGCTCAAGTGTTCTACAATCTAGTCCCTCCTGTTCCAAACCCTAGAACTAAATCATGCCCGTCCCCGGCGACGCTGTGCAGCGAATATCCAAGTTGATTCCGGTTGTGGCCGTCGCCTTCCTGGTGGCCAGCCCGCTGCTGGCCTTCAGCGGCCTAAGCCAGCCGGCGGCGCAGGACAGCACGAACCACTTCCGCACCTTCACATCCTACATGGAGCTCAGGTCCTTCGTGCTCCAAAGTATTCGCCACCATTACTCTATCTACAGTCCAGTGATGGAGGGGGGCTCCCCCCGCTCCGCAGTTTTACCCCTCCCACAACAAAGGGCCCCCCTACCCGCAACCGGCCTTGGTGGAGAGGCTCCGCCCAGGTTCAGCAAGACCAACGTCCAGGTGGAGGGGGTGGATGAACCCGACATCGTGAAGACCGATGGGAGATACCTCTACGTTTCGGCGGCGAATAGGGTGTTTATCATCCTGGCCCATCCACCACAACAACTGAGGATAGTTTCGAAGCTGGAGTATAGGGGAAGTGTCGAGGGGGTGTTTGTCACAGGGAACCGGTTGGCGGTGATAATACTGAGTAGGCTCCCCCTTCCACAGGTGACGTTAAAGATCTATGACATCTCCGATAGATCGAGGCCCCTGCGGCTTACCGAGCTTTCCATGGAGGGCTTTCACCTCGATTCAAGACTCCTCGGTGGCCACATCTATTCCATTATCCAGCTGCCCGCCGTCAGGGACTCGTTCGTCGTGGCGACACCAGCCTACACCCAGGACGGTAGGATATCATCTGTCGAGGCCACGAGCATCTACTACAACCCGAACTCCAGCGACGCCACGCTATACACAATCATACTATCGATACGCATAACCGACGGGCAGCTCCGACATAGGGTGATCCTTACAGGGCGGGGCTCCACCATCTACGCCTCCCCCACGAACATCTACATCGCCATGCCGGAGTACGGAGGCCCCATCACCCCCCTAGGGCTGGCATCTCCCACTATGTTGAGAGGCTCGTTCATCCCCCAGGCCGCCAGAACCAGCATCTACAAGGTTGCGATCAGAGGCGGGGAGATATGGCTGGTTGCTAAGAACACGATCCCCGGCACCCTCCTCAACCAGTTCTCCATGGATGAGTACAGGGGGTATCTGAGGGTCGCCACCACGGCCATCCAGTGGAGACCGGAGGGGGGAGTCCTGGAATACAACAATCTCTATGTGCTGGATGAGGGCCTAAGGGTGGTGGGGTCCCTGGAAGGCCTGGCGCCGAACGAAAAGATATACTCTGTGAGGTTCATGGGTGAGCGTGCCTACCTGGTTACCTTCAAGAAGGTCGACCCCCTATTCGCCATATCCCTGGAGGAGCCCTCCAGGCCCACCGTAATCGGCGAGCTGAAGATGCCCGGGTTCTCCCAGTACCTACATCCTATAGAGAGGGGGTATCTGTTGGGCATAGGCAAGGAGGCCGTGGAGGCCAGCGAGGGAGGCTTTGCATGGTTCCAAGGCCTCAAGCTCTCCATATTCTGGGTCGGCCGGGATGGCAGCCCGGTTGAGGTTGCCAAGTACCTGATCGGGGACAGGGGGACCGAGTCCCCCGTCCTACACGACCACAAAGCCTTCCTCTACGACCCTGAAACCAAGATACTGGTTATTCCCGTCCTCCTGGCCCAGCTGGACAGGGAGCGTTACGGGGGAAGCGTTCCACCAAATGTCTTCGGAAAAATCGTTTGGCAGGGCGCCTATGTGCTGAAGGTGTTGGTGGGCGAAGGCTTCCAACTGCTGGGTAGGGTGACACACCTCGAGCCAGACGCCCTCCCTCACACAAACTATGAGCTTCACATAAGGAGGGCTGTCTTCATCGAATCCTACCTCTATACGGTCTCAGGCCGGGCCGTGAAGGTCCACTCCCTACCGGGCCTGACAGAGGTGGCCGCGGTCCAACTAGTCTAATGGCGGTAAAGCCCATTTCTCGCCAGGCGGAATCTCAGTGCGGCTAAAATAGAGGGTGCTTCAGGTGGCTGTGGAGATAGGCTTGCAGTACGACGTCGCCAAGATCACCGAGGAGGCGGAGGCCCTCCTACACGGAGCTGCAAGAACACTCTCCGCGTCGCACAGCGAGGTGAGGCCCCCGGAGGGCCAATTCAGAGAGATGTGGAAGAGGAGAATCTCGATACTTATCCGCGATAGGCTCGAGAAGACGGGCACCCTATCCGCCGATGACCTGCTCAGCATCCTCGAGGACACCGCGGCGACATACTATAGGGCCATCCTTGACCAGGAAGTGGTGAAGAGGGTTGTGAGGTCGCAGTTAGACCCATCCCAGCTTAGTGAGATCATCGGGAAGAACGTCAGGCCCTAGAAGAGCCGGGAGCCTTTGAAGGCCATCAGCGAGGTCAGCCGGGTTAAGGCGAGCATTCGGGAAATGGTATGGCGGACCCTCGAGCGGGAGAACGTCGCAGCGTTTCCGAGACCCGTATACGGGCGGATACCGAATTTCATAGGTGCCAGGGAGGCGGCCGAGAGGCTCGTCGAATCACCCTCTCTGAGAGGGGCTGAGACTGTAAAGGTGAATCCGGACGCCCCGCAGCAATGGGTGAGACGCCTATTGCTGCAGATGGGCAAGACCATCATTATGCCCACCCCACGGCTCCGTGAGGGGTTTCTGCTCCTGGACCCACGCCGTATCCCGCCAGCATCATTGGGAGATGCCGCAACCATCAAGGGTGCGTTTGCACATGGGGTTAAGGTTGGGTTAGAACAGATTCCCAGCATAGACTTTATCGTGGAGGGGAGCGTGGCGGTCAGCGAGCGGGGCGGAAGGCTGGGTAAGGGCGAGGGGTATGCCGAGATCGAGTATGGCATACTGCGGGAGATAGGGGTGGTGACGGAGTCCACACCCATAGCCACCACCGTCCACGACCTCCAGCTGGTGGCAGACATCCCCCTGGAACCCTTCGACGTCCCCGTAGACCTCATCGTCACACCCACACGATGCATCGAGACAAGGAGCGGATACCCCCGCCCCAACGGTATAATCTGGCACCTACTTGACGATAGGAAGTTAAGGGAGATACCTCAGCTCTCCAGCCTGATCGAGAGGTCGAGGGGTGGACGCTAGCGTTCCTCCCTTTCTGCTACGTCCAATCTCATGATGGCCCTTCTTATCCTGCCCCCTGGGTGAGCGTTACGTATCTTCCATGCCCATCCAGGCTTCCCAGGTATAGGATGGGCCTGTAGCTCCTGAAGGTCCAGTACTCGTCAAACTCGTCCATCGCCTCCGCCCTCAAAACCCTCCCCAACACTATGGAGTGGTCGCCGGCGGGCTGGATGGTGTCGACTACACACTCGACGTGGGCCGCGGCCTCGGCGATGTAGGGGACACCCAGCTCCGACCTCGCATCCCTAAGGCCTGCCATCGCCAGCTTGTTCTTGGTGCCCCGCCCGCTGCGGAAGCCGAGTATATCCAAGGATGCCTTTAATGAGTAATCTATCCAGTTGAGGGAAAAGTGGTTGGATGCCCTGATGAGCTCGAGGGTGTGGCTTGGTGTTGATAGGGAAGCCGCCACCATGGGGGGTGTGCTGGAGACGGCCATGACGGAAACACAGACGGCGGCTCCAATAACACCGCCGGATTCAGCCACCACCACCACGGGCACCTGGGGGTAGAAGAGGCGGTGTAGCCTCTCGGCGGGTACTATCCTCACGATGAACAGCTTTTCAGGGGGGTTGAAAAGGGCTGTGCTGTGCGTCGGGTCTCGGTGCTCCTGGGCCCCAGGCCCAAGGTCCCCGAGGAGGATGTGGTGAGGCTACTGGACAGGCTGGGTTTTACGGTTAGCCGGAGGCGGCCGGACTTCGGTATTGTGGTTGGGGGCGACGGGCTCTTCAGCTACTACGGCAGGACGGCCGAATACCCCCTGCTCTTTGTGGGGTTTCGGGGCACCTCCCCCACCAGCTCCAGGGCGAACCTGGCCCAGGTGGAGTATGGTGGCCTCGAACAGGCCCTGGTGAAGATCTCGAGGGGTGAGTTCGTTGTGCGGAAGCTCCCCCTCCTCTCCGTGTCCCTGGATGGGAGGGAGGTCGGGGTCGCCTTCACAGACACCTATGTTGAGAGGGGGCGGGAGCCGGGCTGCCTCAGGTATGAGGTCCATGTGGAAACGCCGAGGGAATCCTTTACAGACTTCGCCGTATCCAACGGTGTTGTGGTGTCCACCCCAGCGGGGGCCACCGGCTACTATTCATATCCCGATAAGATAAGGGGGGGTGATGAGGTGGCCATCGATGCCCACGCCAGGATCCCGAGGGGCAGGCTCGGGGTCTGCCACATCCTCCCCACCTACACGGTCAGGTTGGGGACCGACCGACACCCACTAAGATACACGGTCCCCATCGGCTCGAAGATCACCATCCAGCTCAAGAGGGAGGCCGACGCCCGCGTCTACGGCGTTGGAAGCGCCCTGAAGGGATATCCCCTGGCCGTGGGACAGGCTGTAACGGTTAAGGCCGCGCGGAGAAAGGCCCAGCTGATCCTCCTGAAGGGCTAAATACTCCGGCAGAGCATCTGCAACGCTTTGGCCGCCCCCCCGGGGGAGGAAGAGGGTGAGGAACCCGCCGAGCTGAGCTGGGAGGAGGAGCTCACACAGAACCTGGATTACTACCTGGACACCCCCGAGGGCCGGGAGGAGCTGGCCAGGAGGGCGGCTGAGCGGGCCAGGAAGATGCTGGAGGCGGTGATGAGGTCCAGCAGGGGCCGGAGGGAGGTCATCTGGCTCTCGCCGCACTGCTTCAGCTGCCGCCGGTTCACGCGGCCCACATCCATCACCATGAGGTGTGAGAAATACGGTGTCCGGCTGGTCAAGCCCTTCTACGGGGTCCCCATATGGACGATAAGGCTCGGCCCCACCGGCATGGCCGAAAGTGAGGTGGCGGACATCGACTGGCAGGCCAAGAGAATCGCCGTCCCCGACTACCTGGTGGAGAGGGCCATGAGGTTGATCAACCACGGGAGGCCCTATCCCTGCTACGAGGGGCCCTAGCCAACCCCCTGCCCCGGCACCAATCTATACCTCCTCCCCTTCCAGGCCACGAGCTGGGGGCTCACCACCGCCCAGTGCAGCACGGAAGCCCCTATGATGAGGCTGCCGATGGGGGTGAGGGGGGTGTAGAGGGGGCTCGACTCCTGGTCGATGGCCACATCCGTGTAGAGGGTGGCCGCATAGACCAGGATCGAGGCTAATGCGAGTAGTGTGGGGACGACCCCGCCCCGCAAGAGGGCCTCGGCCAGGGAGAGATAGGGCAGCCAGAAGATGAGGGGTAGGAGGAGGGAGAAGAGGATTGCCAGGTGCCGTCTCCCGCGAAAGGCGGCCGAGGCCACCCTCTGGATGGAGAACCACATATCCCGGGGCCTCCTACCCCCCACCTGGGATGTGACCATATCCCTGCCCACCAGCACCCGTGTTCTCAGGCCCCGGCTCCGGGCCAGCTCCGCCAGCGCCCTATCCTCGACCACCTCGCCCCTCACCGCGCCATGTCCACCCAGCTGCCAGTAGGCGTCGGCCCGGAAGAGGGTGAATCCCCCGTAGAAGAAGGCCGCACCGCGCCCCCCATTAGCACCGCCGAGGGGGTAGAAGATGCGTATCAGAAGGCCGATCACGGGGAGGGTGACCCTGGAAAGAAGGCCTGTGGGCTCGATCCTGGGCATGAGGGAGATGGCGTCCAGCCCGTGGCCCTCCGCGTAGGAGACGGCGGCCGACACAGCACCAGGCGCCAACCGGGTGTCCGCATCGATGAAGAGGAGCCACCTCCCCCTGGCGTTAAGGGCGCCGGTGTAGCAGGCGTTGTTCTTCCCCACCCAGCCGGGACCGGGCTCGGGGCAGGAGAGCAGCCTCACCCTCCCCGAGCCCTCTGCGAACCGCCGCACCCTATCGGCGGTCCCGTCGCTGGAATGGTCATCGACGACGATCACCTCCAGATCCCTGTAGTCCTGGGCCAGGAGCGATGCCAGGCATCGGGGGATCACATCCTCCTCGTCCCTCGCCGGCACGATGACGCTCACCAACCCCGCATCTATGGGGGTCTTGGCGGGGCCGATCCCGGGCCTCCTCCGCCATACCGTGAGGGCCAGGGCGAGGGACCATAGGGTGAGCGATGCTGTGTATAGGGCCGGCCACAACCCTTCCGGTCAGGGCTGCCCCGGCCGCTGTTTATCCTTGTCGGGTGCGGGAACCCTTAAAAGCCCCAGCGGGCCGCCGTGGCTGCCTTGCCCCAGATGGTCCGGATCAAGCTGAGCAGCACCAACCTGGCCAACCTCAACAAGGTCTGTTCGGAGATAGCCGATATAGCGGAGAGGACGGGTGTGAAGATCAGGGGTCCCATCCCACTGCCCACCCGTAAGCTGAGGGTGGTGACCAGGAAGGCCCCCTCGGGCCAGGGAACTCACACCTTCGACAAGTGGGAGATGAGGATCCATAGGCGGATCATCGACATCGACGCGGACGAGAGGACCATGAGGAACCTCACCCGCCTCACCACACCCGACGACGTCTATATGGAGGTCAAGCTACCCCGCCTCCTCTAAGCCCCCATGCCGTGCCGCTTAACCCACTCGAGGGTCCTCGCCAGCCCCTCCTCAAAGCCCAGCACCACCTCGTAGCCCAGGACCTCCCGGGCCCTTTCGATGGAGGGGTAGCTGACCAGGGGCTCGGCCTCCAGGGGGGTTCGGGGCGGCTGGTCCACCAGCTGGGAGCTGGAGCCCGTCAGGCGGATGATGGTCTGGGCCAGCTCCCTCACCGTGACCAGCCTGCCGGTGCCGACGTTGAAGACCTTGCCCTCGGCCTCCCTATTGGCGAGGACCAGCTCCACCATCCTGCAGAAGTTCTCCACGTGCACGAAGTCGGTGGCATCCCGCCCGGCGTTGTAGAGGGGGATGGGCTCAGACCTCAAAGCGGCGTTTATGAACCTCATCACCGCTGATGTGGGTGCGTCGAACTCTCCGAAGAGCTTCCAGGACCTCAGGATGGTGAACCGTAGCCCCTTGGCTGCCGCGAACGCCTGGACCAGCAGCTCCGACATGTACTTGGAGTAGTCGTAGGGTGTCCTGGGCCTGGGGGGATGCTGCTCGCTCACGGGGAGCTGGGTGGGAACCCCATACACATTCGCGCTGGATGAGAGCACCAGCAGGGCCCCCTTCCTGGCCGCCAGCTCCAGAACATTCACTGTGCTCAGCAGGTTGACCTTCAGGACCCGGTGGGGGTCCTCGATGCTTGTGGAGATGCGTGTTATGGCGGCCAGGTGCACGAGGGCGTCGAAGTCGTGCTCCGCCAGCCTACCCAGCACGAAGCCTTCATCTTGCAGGTCCCCGACCACATCCGCCCCCCTGAGGTCGGTCCCGATCACCTCATAGCCCCTGGCCGCCAGGTATCTGGTGAGGTTCCTCCCCACGAAGCCCGCCGCACCCGTCACCAGGACCCGCACATCGAAGCCCCGGTAGCCCCATAAGATAACATCTGGGGGCCCGGGCTCATCCCGATTCAGAGGGCTAAGCTACCACACAGCTGCTCCACCCGCACTCCATGCATCGCACACAGCTCTCCTGATACACGAGGCCCGAGGCCCCACAGCTGGGGCAACCCCCCTGCCCGCCCCCCACCGCCAGGCCTTTGGCGGCCCCCCGCTCCAAGGCCGCCGCGGGTGCCGGCGACCCGAAGTCCAGGCCGAGGGCCCTCGCCATATCCAGGGTCTTGTTCTGCACGGGTGTCACATACCTATTGGTGCGCTGGGTGGGCGTCACCAGCACCTGCCCGCTCTTCGAGGCATCCCTATAGATGGTGAGCCCCTTCAGACCCAGCCGGTGGGCGAAGAGGATCGCGTTCCCCACATCCTGGGGGGTGACCCAGCTGGGCATGTTTATCGTCTTGCTCACCGCGGCGTCCACCCACAGGTTCACGTGGTACTGGGCCCTGACATGGTCCCACCAGGGTATATCGTAGGCCACCACGAAGACCCTCCTGGCCTCCTCATCGAACTGCGTGAGCCCCTGTATGGATCCGCCGTTCTCCGCCACCACCTTCAAAAGCCCTTCACTGTACAGCCCTTTCTCTCGCAGATATCTCTCGAAGGCCGGGTCCACGTAGTAGAAGACCCCCACCGTGACCCGCTTCTCATATACCAGCGCGAAGACCGGCTCCAGGCCCGATGATGTGTCGACCAGCATGGAGATGCTGCCCGTGGGGGCTATGGACATCAGGAAGCTGTTCCTGATCCCCCCCTCCCTGACCAGCGAGGAGATCTCATCCCAGTTCATGGTCCACAGCTCTCTGCGGTGATATCCGGGGAGCGGCAGGTCACCCCTGGTGTATATGCTCTCCCCGTAGAGGGGGAATGGGCCCCTCTCCCGGGCCCGCTCCGCGCTGGCCCTGTAGGCATGCCAGGCCACGAACTCCGTGAGCCGCTGCATCATCTCGAAGCCCTCCTCGCTGTTGTAGGGTATCCCCAGGCTGTAGAGCAGGTCGCCGAGGCCCATGAGGCCCAGGCCCACCCTCCTGGTCCTCTTGGCCATCTCATCGGTCTCCCTGGTGGGGTACCTGTTGACATCGATCACGTTGTCGAGGAACCGGTACGCAACCCTCGTGGCTTGAGCCAAGCCCTCCCAGTCCACCGAGGCCCGGCCGCCATCCCACTTCACGAAGGCGAAGAGGTTGAGGGAGCCGAGGTTGCAGGGCTCGTAGGGGTATAGCGGCTCCTCGCCGCAGGGGTTGGTGCACCGGATCTCCCCCAGCGCCGGCCGGAGGGGGTTATGCTTGTTGATGTTCTCCAGGAAGAGGACTCCGGGGTCCGCGGTCCTCCACGCCATCTCCGCTATGAGATGGAAGAGGTAGCGGGGGTCGGCCCGCCCCCACACGCTCCCATCCCTCGGGTTTATGAGGGGGTAGGGCTCGCCCGTCTCCAGATGCCTCCAGAACCCGTCCTCCACCAGCACGCTGATGTTAAAGTTCTCGAGGACCCCCTCCGCCTCCTTGGCCCTCACGAACTTCTCGATGTCGGGGTGCTGAATCTCGAGGATGCCCATGTTGGCCCCCCGCCTTTTCCCTCCCTGCTTGACCACATCCGTGATGGTGTCGATTATCTGCATGAAGGATACGGGGCCCGAGGCCACGCCCCCCGTCGATAGCACCCTGTCACCCTCCGGCCTGAGCCGGGAGTAGTTTATGCCTATCCCACCGCCACTCTTGAATATGATGGCGGCCTCGGTGGCCGCCTTCATGATGGACTCGATGCTGTCGTCGATGGGTAGCACAAAGCAGGCGGAGAGCTGGCCCAGCTTCGTGCCGGCGTTGAAGAGGGTGGGGCTGTTGGGCATGAACTTCTTCTCCACCATCAGCGAGTAATACTCGAGGTACTCGCGGTAGTGGTGGTCGAAGGCGCCCCCCACCAGCTTCTCGAAGAACTCCGACCAGGGGAGCCGCATCCTACCCTGCCGGTTCAGCTCCTCATAGAGGGCCCTCATCCTCTCCAGGTGCCAGCGGTTCCAGAGCACCTCGTATCCACCATCCTGCCTCCTCCCAAGCCCCACCCTGCGCTCCCACACCTCCGGCTCGAATACGCCCAGCTCGTGCACCGGCTGGCCGCCATCCCGGCTGAAGACCAGGGGGTCGTGCAGAATATCGGAGATGACGATGAGGGCGGCCACCCTCTCAAACATCTGCTTGGGCCCCTCAACCAGGCGGCCCCTCTCATCCCTCTGAAGATACCGGGAGGCCATGAGCCTGATGGCGTTCAGCGAGAAGGCCTTGTCCACCTCATCCACATAGTCCTTCTCCAGTAGCTTCATCTTCTCATACCTTATCTGCTCCCTCTCCTTCCTGTATACTATGTAGGCCTTGGCCACGTGGTAGAGGCCGAACTTCACGAGGCTCTGCTCCACCAGATCCTGAATCTCCTCGACATGGGGCCTACCCTCGACGCCGAACCTCTGGGAGATCAGGCCCAGGATGTGGGTGATGACGGCATCGAGCATCCCCGCATCGTACTGATTGACCGCCAGCATCGCCCGCCTTACAGCATTCCTGATCCGGTTGGGGTCGAAGGGGACGACCCTCCCATCCCTCTTTACCACAAACCTGGGGTAGCCCTCAGCGCTCCCCTGCACTCCCATCCACGGTCATCCCCCCCTATACTTAAAGAATTTAGCCCCCAACCAAGGTACAGCCGCAAATCGCATCGTGAGGGCGCTGTCCTTTCACATCACTCCCCCAGATAGCCCTCCTTGTAATACCTGCCACGGCCTTCGGCGGGGCCCATGGGCTGCAGGTACCGGGCCGCCTCCCTCTCGATGGCGGGCTCGGACACCTCGCCCTGTAGGTGGTCCACCGCCAGGTGGAGGAGGGCAACATCCATATCCTTCGTAAGGAACCAGCTGTGATGCCGACACCTTATCATGAGCCCCACGTCACTGCTCAACCCGGTCTGAGGAGCCGGGGGTGTCTCTTAACCTCCCATGTTTGCGGCCTGTGACCTGCGGCTTAGCTTCCTTTGCCCGCCTCGGCAACACGCCTGTGCACCGGTGGCTACCCACAACGTGGGGGTTTGTGGAACGCGGAAAGCCCTACTCGAGGTGCGCGGCGTATCATGGCTAAAATCTTTTTATTCCCCTGGACGGCCCGGCCCCATCGAGCCCCAGTAGCTCAGCTGGTGGAGCAAGGCACCGCTCATTCGCCTCGTATCACGCCCCTGGTCCCCCCTGGGGCCGCCGGGCGGGTCAGCGATAGGTCGGGGGTTCGAAAGCGGAACGCCGAAGATCCCCCCTGGGGCTCCAGCCTAAGACTCCATAGCATGGGCTCCTGTCTGCCGTTCATGGGGAAGCCTTGGGTATGGGCTGCCGAAGCCCCTCCTCCACGGCCCTGTCAAACTCCTCTATGAAGTCCGTCTCGGCACCCCTGGGCAGTATGCCGGAGGCGGCCACACTATGGCCGTCGCCAAACCCTCCCAGGGAGGCACACACCCGGGCCACCAACCCTGAGAGGGGCGGCATCTTCCCCGCCCCGATCATCCGACTAAGGGGTTCCGGGGCCCTGGCTGAGACCTTGGTGTAGTCTCGGGCCAGCTCGCCGATTCCCGGAACGCTTCTGCGGATGTGCATGAAGCCGATAAGGTACTTCGTGGGATTCACGACCCTCTGGTATCTTAGGTATGAGCAGAAGCTCCCCAGGACCTTCCCACTCATCCCCGCATACATATCCTCGGCATGGAACCACTGGGCGTACCTGCTCTGGGCCAGCCCCTGGCTGATGATCTTCTCCAGAACCCGTCTGTTGGCCAGCCTCCGCTCCTCCTCGTATTCGAGGGCGAGCCTCTGGACATCCTTGGGGAAGCCGGCGAGGCAGGCTGAGAGGGCCTTGGAAGGGCCACCCCTGTAGTAGCCCACGGATCCCAGGACCGAGAGGAGTGTGGAGGCCCTCCTGTAGGAGGGTGAGCCCTCGAAGGCCAGTATCCTGACATCGGCCTCCCTCTCCCCCCTCACCAACTCTACGAGCTTCATCTCCACAGCCCTCTGCAGGCAATGGAGGTTGAGGGCGTGGAACCCGTCCGGTATCTCGGCGGAGCCCACCACCCCCAGATGTGATAGGTCCCGATTATCACTCGATAGGGCCTCGGCCAGGAGATACGCTACCGTGGATGCCGAGGCATCCCTCTCGCCGGAGTAGCCGAATCGCTCCGGGTTCACGTTCACGACATGGGGGTCATCGGTATTCTGCGGGTCGTGGTGGTCGACTATCACGACAAGGTTTCTGCCCCCGTTGATCTTCGCAATCCTGTTCGCATGGGGGGATCCCAGGTCGGTGTAGACTATCAGCCTGCCCTCACCCCTGTGGATCAGGCCCAGGGCCTCGGGGAAGAGCTTGTCCAGACAGACATAGCTCACCCTCTTACCGAGCCTCTCCAGGGCCCTCACCATGATGGCCGCCGAGCATAGCCCGTCGGCCTCGTCGTGGCCGATGACGATCGACTCCGCCACCCCACCCCTAATCCTCTCGCCCGCAGAGCCCAGCAGCCCCAGAAAGCCGGTGGGATCGGGCTCAGGCATTTGGGGCCCTCGCACCCCCTCAGTGTAAAAGAAGTTTTCTAGATCGGCCGAACGGCCATCTCCCAGCGGGACACTGGAGTTCTGCGTTTAAACGACCGCCTGCGGCCTCCCCGAGGCCTCCCTCTCAAGACTCTCCTTAAGCCTGGAGAAGATGTCGCCCACCATCTTATCGGCCTGTGACCGGACCATCCTCTCACCCAAGCCGGTCACAAGCCCGCTGAGCTCCGAGACCGCCTCCCACCTCATCAAGGTACGCCCCTCCCTCTCCTCCAGCGTGAAGGATGTGTCAACCTTGACACTACTCCCCAGCCCGCTCCCGTCCGCCAAAAGCCTTGCGAATACCGGCGGCCTCCTTTCGGCCACACGCCCCCTCAACGTGATGGTGCCACGTACGAAGGAGATGCCCACCTTCACCTTGGCTTCGAAGCTGTCTTCTGAGGTGACGGTGTAGCTCTCCACATCCGGCACCGACCTCTCGATGAGCCTGCTCCGCGGATCCACCAACAGGTTGAAGACCTTCTCCCGTGGAGCTCCGATCTCCATCTCCCCCCGCAGCTCTAACTTCATCTCACACCCTCTTCCCCAGCCATCGCTCTAAAAGCTTGCGCAAGAGGGGGTGCGGGAGGGCAACCTTCCAAGCTTCCACAGACCAGTCCGTAGGTGTCCCCGGCCATGTTGAACCGTGTGTTGGTGGCGAGGCCCTCCAGTCCTGAGGGAGGATTGAGGAGGGGGTGTCGCCACCTATCGGTAAGCCTCGAATTCCCTGCCCAGCACACCCGCGGCGATCTTCAGATCCATGATTTCATCGGTCCCCTCATAGATTCTCGTCACCCGGGTATCCAGGAAGTGCCTGCCCACGGGTGATAGTAGTGAGTAGCCGAAGCCTCCGAAGACCTGGACCGCCCTGTCGGCCACCTCGAAGGCCAGCCTGGAGGCCAGCCGCTTGGCTATCGCCGTCGACTGATCCACCTCCTGGCGAAGCTTTTCGTTGAAGGGGTCGTTCATCCACCTGGTAAGCTTCAGCGCCGTGTAGTAGGTGGGCCACCTCGCCGCCTCCAAGGCGACGGCGATTTCGGCTATATGTTTCTGTATGAGCTGATGCTTGCCGATGGGCTTCCCGTGCTGCCACCGGGTCTTGGCCCTCTCCGTCACCGCGTTCAGGCAGTCTTCTATGACACCCACGCAGCCCGCGGCGACACCCAGCCTCCCGTTGATGAGGGCTGTGAATGCCACCCAGTGTCCCTTGCCCATCGGGCCGAGAACATTCTCCTTGGGGACCTTCACATCATTGTACTGCAGCATCGCCGTGTCGGAGGTGTAGAGGCCCAGCTTCTCGTTCAGCTTCATGGCCACCTCGAAGCCCTCGCTGCTGGTATCCACTATGAAGGCGGTCATCCCACTCGTCTGCCCCCTGGGATAGGCAAAGGTGATCACGGCATCCGCCACGGACCCGTTGGATACCAGATACTTGGTGCCGTTCAGGACATAGTGGCCATCCCTCTCCTCGAAGGATGTCTTCAGCGACATGGGGTCGCTCCCCACCTCAGGCTCCGTCAACGCATACGCCAGGATCTTTTCCCCCTTCACGGCGGGCTTCAGATACCTCTCCTTCTGCTCCTCGGTCCCCCAGAGCTGGAGGGACATCTCGCCGAGTGTCACATGGGCCCCGATGATGGTACCCATCCCCAGCCCCACCTGGCCCAGCCTCTCCATGGCCAGGGTGCTGGGCAGCGGCAGGGCGCCCCAACCCCCATACTCCCTGCTGATGGGGATCCCGAGCAGGCCATACCTTTTCAGAACCTCTATGGCGCGCCGGTTAAAGTTACGCGCGAGGTACTCCTCGAACTCGATGGGCAGCAATTCGTCGGCGGCCCTGTCCACAGCCTCGAACAGCCTGTAATCCTCCTCGGAGAACCTGTATATCTCTTCCAAGTCGTGGATTGACCGCTCAAATAAAGCCTCCATGCACTAAGTCCCCCCTTCCACAGACAACCCTTTTTGTCCCATAAATTTATAGTGGCTGCTTAAAGGGCCGCTTCACAAGGACATTCGACCCTTGCTCCTCAAGCTGCTCTGGCACACCCCCGAGCCCGAAAGGTTGATCGGGGCTGCCATGAGGCGGTGCTACACGACCCACCCCATCGAAACAATCCTGCGAGAGGTTTCCAAGGAATACGGTGAGTATCTGGCCGCATCCGCCTTCGAGAGAAGCGAGTACGACGTCTACGAGCACGTCAGAGTCCTATGCCTGGCCGTGGGCAGCGATCGGGAGGTCCTGTACACCCTCTTACGCCACCGATATATCGAGGCCACACCGTTAGGCGGCGCCTGGCTCTTCTCCTTCAACCTGAGGACGGCGGTGGAGGGGGCACGCCTGGGCGATGAAGGCTTCACCCACGTGGTCGAACAGGTCTGCCCCATCATAGCCCGCATGCTGAGGGGTGGGGGATGCCCCGAGAGGCCGCCGCGGGAGGAGGTGAAGCCGGAGCAGCCCAGCACCTCCATGAGGGTCATCGTTCTGCGGTGCCTCACCCCCAAGATGCTGGGCGAGCTGCTCCCCCAGCACGGGCTACCGCCGCTCCCCGCGGAGGAGGCCGCCAGGCACTGCTACCTCACCTTCGAGATCGAGGGCATATCGAGGGTCTGCTCCCACCAACTGGTCAGGCACAGACCCGCCTCCTACAGCCAGGAATCCCAGCGGTTCTCCCCCGCCGTGGAGGAGCCCTTCATCATCCCCGAGACGATACGGAGGAATGACCAGGCCCTGGCCCTCTCACAGGCCTCCCTAAACATGGCCCGGGAGACCTACGCCAGGCTGCGGGCGCTGGGGGTGAAGAAGGAGGACGCCCGCTTCGTACTTCCCCAGGCCACCGCCACTAAGCTGATGGTGACCCTGACGGCCAGGTATCTGCGGCACATGGCCTTCTTCAGAAGCTCGTACTCGCCCATTGGTGAGAAGGCCCAGTGGGAGATCAGGGCCGTTGTCGATGCCATGGCCAGGGAGGCCATGGGCCTGATGCCTGAGATAGACTGGAGGCCCCGGGAGGCCCTCTAGAGGCTCCCTCGACCCCTCAGAGGGGGCTTCGAAGGGAACCGCTGTGGTCAGAGGCCCTCTACTTCTCGACCACTCGACGGGTCAACCGGTGGTCCTTGAACTTGTTGATATGGCTGACAGCCTGGCCGACGCTGACGAAGTGCTCGCCGCAGCTGCAGTCATACTCAAAGGCCACAGGGCCCGTCGGCACCCCCTTCTTGCTCATACATCACACCGTGAGTGGGCCGGCGGCCCAGGCCCCCCGTATTTAAATGTATGGATTGGCTGCGCAGGCGAGCCCTGGTTCAGGCCTCGACCAAGGGTTTAAACCGTTTACCCGCCTAGGCCCTCCACCGGAGCAGGATTCGGTTGAGCGAGCCCATCCCCCAAACCCTCTTCAGGGTTGAGGTGAGGGCCGCGGCTAGGCCCTTCAAGGTTCCCAAGGAGCTGGTGGGTGAGCTGAAGGGAGCTGTGGGCCCCAGGATGATGGGGAGTATGAGGAGGGAGTGGATCAGCTGCCCCGTCTTCGGGAAGGACCTTCCCTTCCTCGTCTGCTTCAACTGCCCGAACTTTATCAGGCGCGTCCGGGGGGTTGTGGACTGTGCGGGCCAGAATGTGAGGAACCCCTACGCTGAGGAATACTAGCCTCGACCGGCGCTCTTCAGCTGGATGTATTTCTCCACCAGCCTCCTGGTGTAGGGCTCCAGCTCCAGCTTCAGGCTCTCCTGGGGGTCGAGCCAGGCATATTCCTGCAGCTCATCCCTGTCCAGCCTGACTTCGCCGGATACCAGGTCGCACAGGTAATCGAAGAAGATGAAGTGCCTGGGCCTGTAGAACTCCGCCGGGTATATCGCGTCCTGGACGAGTAGGAGCTGCCTAGGCCTGACCTTCAGCCCCGTCTCCTCGGCAACCTCCCTCACCACGGCCTCCTCCAGCTTCTCCCCGAACTCCACATGGCCGCCGGGGACCGAGTACAGCCCGCCCCACTTATGCGACTTCACCAGCAGGATCTTCCCGTCCTGCCTCACGACGAGCCCACCCACAGTGGCTTCAGGATATTCCTGCGACAACCCGGGTCAGCGGAGACTACTTCTCGACGGCCTCTATCCTCCTCCCCGCCTCCATGGCTTCCGCGAGGCGCCGGCCCGCCTCGGTGCTGAGGGGGATCCTCATCACACCCCGACGGCCCACACTACCGTCGAACACGGGCAGCCCATCCACCAAGACGCACACATTCCGGCGCGACATATCCTCGTGGAAGAAGAGTTGGACCGCGTCCTTCGTCCTCTCGGCCGAGAGGGGTATGGTCTTCCTGGCAGCCCTGGGCCTCACATCGATCCTCACACCCAGCCTCTCCTCCATCTCCGATATGGTGGCCCCATCCCTCCCAATCAGCCTCGGGATGTGTTCACGGTCAACCTTGACCACAACCCTCCCCCTACCCTTGAACTCCACCTCCGCCTCAGGGTCGAACTCCCTAATGGCTTCCAGCACATCCTCCATCCTCCCCCCCGCCTCCAACTTCCGACCACCCCCCTCCCGCACCGGTACTATCACGTTCTCCTCTCCGAATGTGTAGATCTCGTACTCCAGGAGGCCGGATTCGAAGTCTCTGAGCTCCACCACCGGCCTGGATAGGTCCTCATCCACCATCCCGGTGGGGACCTTAACGACCAGGCTGAGCTCATAGACCTTTCTTATCTGACCGTCCTTCACGAAGATCACGGTGTCGATGATGTGGGGGATCATGCCCAGCTCCACCCTTCCGATAAACCTCTGCACAGCATCCACCGGGTCACTCGCGTGGACAACCCCGATCATCCCCACCCCTGCCAGCCTCATATCCGCAAAGACCTCAAAGTCCTTGGTCTTCCTTATCTCATCAAAAACGGTGTAGTCGGGCCTCACCAGGAGCAGTATCTCCGAGGCCTTCTCGAAGTCGCCCTCCAGGGGCCCGTACTGGGTCACCTCATCCACCACCTGCAGGTCTCTGGGCGACTCGAAGGTCTTCACCACCTTCTTCTGTGATGCATAGAAGTCGGCCAGGCTGCTGGCCAGGGTTGTCTTGCCCGACCCCGGAGGACCGGCGATCAAGATCCCCTCCGCCTTGCTGGCCAGGCGCCTGACAAGCTTCGCAGAGAGACGATAGTCTTCCAAGGAAAGCCTGACGATGGGCCTCACGATCGTCACCTCAAGGGCGTCCGAAAATGGGGGCCTGGTGATGGCGATCCTGTAGCTTCCCAGCTGAATCACCGTGGCCCCCTGCCTGCTGATCTCTATGGAGCCCTCCCCCGAGGCATGAACGGCCTCGTTAATCTCCCTAACGATCTGTTCCAGAGTATCCCTGGCCATGGGCTTCTCGTCCAGCGTAACCAGCCTAAAGCTCCCGGGTGCACCCCTCTTGGCATAGGGCCTCACGCCCTCCTTAAGATGCACGCTCATGGTCTGTTCGTCGAAGTACCTTGTGAAGGTCGGTGGGGCCCTGACACCCTCGGGCACATAGTGCCACACCCTCACCCCCTCCGCCTCCGCCACCAGGGCCTGCACGTAATCGGCGGTGACCAGCACGGCCTTGTTCCTCTTGGCCACATCCCTTATGAGGGCATCAATCCTCCCACTCCGAGCCAACTGGATGTCTTCAAGGGTCGGCCTATCCCCCTCAAACTTGAAGGCCAGGGACCGGGCTTCACAGGCCCGCCTCAGCCTCTTGAGCTCCTCCAAGCCCAGGAACCCGGGCTCCCGACCCTTCGAAGCTTGAGCCTGAAGCTCATCGACCGCCGCCACGGGAACCACCACAGCGGAACATGAAAGCCTACCTTCCTCTATGAGGGGCGAAATCTTCCCATCTATGAGCGCACTCGTATCCAGCACCAGGATGTCCGTCGACTGAACCGGGACCATGCTTAGGCGGGGCCCACCGGCCATATAGTTAAATGCTTCACAGCCGGGCTAACCCTCCCTCAGATAAGGGGTCAGAGCCCTCCTGAACTCCTCGGGCATCCTCACGGCCTCAAACCGAGAAATATCGATGGATACCACCGTCACCCACCCCTCCGCGGCCACCTTACCCTCACTCCGGTTATGGATCCTGAAGCCGTACCTGAGGGATCTGTCACGGAGCTCCTCCACCCAAAGCTCCACCTCCACCTCCTGCGAAAAGGTGCAGGGCGAGAGATACCTGCAGTGGGCCTCAACCCTCGGTATGGCAACCCCCATGTCCCTGTTAAGCCGCCGATAATCGAAGCCCAGGCTCCGTAGTAGGGCGAGCTCGGCCCGCTCAAAGTACCTGAAGTAGTTGCTGAAGTGGACAATGCCGAGGGCGTCGGTGTCCACATAGTCCACTGTGAAGCGGTGCCTGAACTCCGCCACGGGTTCCCTACGGGTGCCCGCTAAATTTATCGCTGAGCCGGGAGCAGACCTTCTCCAACGCTTCAGCCACCGAGCTCTCCAGGACGATGGCATCGTCCCCGTCAGGGTAATAGCGCCGGATGAGACCCATCGGCTTGAAGCCGAAGCGTAGGTAGAAGGCCTGCCCCACACTATTCTTCGCAGCCACGTGCAGCATGACTCGGGAGCACCGTCCCCGGAGCCTCTGGAGGGCCTCGCACATAAGGCGGGTCCCGATCCCCCGCCCCCTATACTGGGGGTGGACCGCGACCGATATGATGAGGCCTCGCCCCCCTGGCGCCACATCCGCGGCCACGTAGCCCCTTATGCCACCTGCATCCTCGGCCACCAGGAAGATCACATCCTCTTTGAGGAGTTCTTCGAAGACCTCGGGGCTGTAGGGGTAGGGGAAGGAGCCCCGCTCTATCTCCAACACGTGGGGTAGGTCCGCCTCCCTGCAGGGCCTCACCCCGATGCGGGATGGGCTCTCCATCACCCTAAACACCCGCAATCCTCCTCACGCCCAGAAGCACCTCATCGGGATAGCCGTGGTACTTCAACCCCTTCAGCATCTGGCTCAGATAGGACTCGCTGGGGGGAACGTGGCCGCGCTTCTTCACCGCCGTATAGGTCACTGCCTCGGCCCGGCCGCCCCCTGTCTCAGCCACCACGGGGAGCCGGCGATAGAGGTGGGGCACACCCATGGACCTGTCCAGGGCCTCCAGCTGCCTCTCATCAATCGTGTAGAGGGCGCCGTAGACAACACCATCCTCCCTCTCCACCAGGTCGGCGGCCCCACCACCCCAGCTGGGTAGGAAGGTGGTGAAGCCGAGGGTGTAGCCCCTGACCAGGGCCCTGACAGAGGCACTCCACCTCCCGATGATCCTCCTCAGATACTCGGGGTTGAGCGTCACATCGTAGGCGAAATAGTGGACCGCGCCCAATCCCGACCGGCCATAGATACCCAGGGGGCGGGCTTCCGTTAAGCCTTACCGTCGTTGGGGGCCGGCAACCCTCACCAAATTCAAAATACGGGGCCCGGCCCTACCGGCGGCCATGGCCCTTAGGCCCGTCAAAGACCTCGAGATCACCGGGCGGTCCACGCCTCACGAGATAATCAGGCAGATGAGGGAGATGGGGGGCTTCACGGGGAGGCATCTGGGCGAGGCGCTGGATATAATGATGGCCATGGTGAGGGACGAGGGCTGCACCAGGTTTCTTTCGTTCCCGGCGGCGCCCGTGGCGACGGGGCTGAGGGGTGTGCTCCGGGAGCTCGTCCGGAGAAGGCTCTTCCATGCCATCATCACCACCTGCGGGACGGTCGACCACGACCTCGCCAGGAGCTGGCGAAAATATTACGAGGGCAGCTTTCACGTTGACGACCGGGAGCTGGAGAGGAGGGGCCTCCACCGCATCGGAAACGTCTTCGTCAAGAAAGAGGACTATGGGCCGCTGGTGGAGGAGAAGATGCAGCGGTTTCTGGAGGAGCAGTACCGTCGGGGTGTCAGGAGCCTCTCCACCGCCGAACTCTGGGATATGGTGGGCAGGGAGTTGTGCGGCAGGGATAGCATACTCTACTGGGCCTCGGTCAACAAGATACCCCTGATAACCCCGGCCCCCCTCGATGGAGCCGCCGGCCACCAGCTGTGGATGTTCTGGCAGAGGCATAAGGACTTCCACCTAGACCTGATGAGGGACCAGGAGGTGCTGTCGGAGATGGTCCTCTCCGCCAAGAGGACCGGCGGGCTCGTGATTGGGGGCGGGGTGTCCAAGCACCACCTCCTCTGGTGGAACCAATACCACGGGGGGCTGGACTACGCCGTCTACATCACCACCGCGGTCGAATACGATGGGAGCCTGAGCGGCGCCCTGACCAAGGAGGCCGTGAGCTGGGGCAAGATATCGCCGAAGGGGAGGCATGTAACAGTCCACGCGGATGCCACCCTGGTGCTCCCATTCCTGGCCGCGGCATTCCTCCACCCCGAATAATGATGGCGCAGCGCCTTAATGGCCTGGAAGAACCGAGGGACTGCACAGCCTCATAGGGCTCGTATCACCAGCGGCCCATAAATTTATGTGGCGAGGCTGGCCGCGCAGTTGAGTAGGACCCTTGGGCTCCGGCGACGTGGGGATCATTGGGCTGGGAACCATGGGCGAGAACCTCACACTCAACCTCTTGGAGAAGGGGTTCAGGGTGTCCGTGTATAACCGGAGCCCCGAGAGGACCAGGCGATTCGTGGAGGTGCATGGGCAGGCGGGGAGGGTGGTGCCCACCTTCTCCGTGAAGGAGCTCGTCTCAAGCCTGAAACCCCCTAGAAAGGTCCTGGTCCTCGTAAAGGCCGGTCAGCCCGTGGACGATGTGATAGAGCAGCTGTCCGGCCTCCTGGAGCCCGGGGATGTCCTCGCCGACCTGGGCAACTCCCACTTCCGGGACACCGAGCGGAGGCTTCAGAGGCTATCCGGGAGCGGGGTGCTCTACGCGGGTATAGGCGTCAGCGGCGGTGAGCGGGGCGCCCGGTACGGGGCCTGCTTCATGGCTGGAGGCCCGGCCGAAGCCTTCGAGCACCTGGCCCCCATACTCAGACCGGCCTCGGCGGATACGGGGGAGGGGCCCGCGTGTGCCTATCTAGGCCCCCGGGGGGCCGGCCACTACGTGAAGATGGTGCATAACGGGATCGAGTACGCCATGCTCGAGATCATCGCGGAGGCCTACGACATATTGCGGAGGGGCTTCGGCATCCCGAGTGATGAGATATCCGCGGCCTTCAGGCGATGGTCGAGGGGCGATCTCTCCTCCTTTCTCATGGAGGCGGCCTCCCAGGCCTGCCTGAAGAGGGACCCGGAGACGGGCAGGCCCCTCGTGGAGCTGATCGAAGATGTGGCCGAGCAGAAGGGGACGGGGAGGTGGTGTGTGCAGGATGCCCTCGAGCTGGGGGTGCCCACACCCACCATCGACGCCGCCGTGAGCCAGAGGAACCTCTCCAGCCTCCGCACCCTCAGAGGGGTTGTTGCGCGCGCCACAGGCCTCGAGGCTGGTAGAGCGGGGGGTGGAGAGCCCCCCCTCCTCCAGCTGGAACAGGCCGTATTCTGCAGCTTCCTCACGGCCTTCGCCCAGGGCTTCTCCCAGCTCCAGGCCGCCTCGACGGCGTACGGCTACAACCTGGACCTGGCCGAGGTGGCCCGGGTCTGGGGGGGCGGATGCATCATCCGGGCTAGGATGATCGAGGCCATAAAGAAGGCGTACCGCTCCCCAGCCCGGCCCGAACACCTCTTCCTGGACCCCGAGATAGCCGCGGCCCTCAGGGCTCGGGAGGGTGCATGGAGGGAGACGGTGGCGCTCGCCATGAGCCTCAGGATACCGACCCCCGCGATCTCCACGGCCCTCGCCTATTACTACAGCCTGGGGAGTGAGCGGTTGCCGGCCAACCTCATCCAGGCCCTGCGGGACCTGTTCGGCGCCCACGGCTTTAGACGGGTGGACAGGGCCGGCCAGTTCCACGCGGATTGGGGTTGAAAGCTTTTACGCCCAGAGAGCCATGGCCACCCTGGATGCCTAAGGGGTGGAGGCATCGGGCCGTCACCTTGGCCCTAGTGCTGGGCCTGCTGGCCACCAGCACCCTGCTGGTTGCTAACCTCGACAGGCTGCGGGCCTCCATCTCCCTTCCCACCCCCGCCACGGGGCGGGAGGTGCTGGGGCAGCTGCTGGTGGAGGCCTGGCTTCTGGAGAATGTGAACAATCTGCCCGTGATGAGGCCGTTGCAGCGCCTACCCATCGCCCTGACCAGGGGCAATGTGCCGGTCACACCCCTCCCCCTCTACACCAATGCCAACGGGGTGCTGAGGATGAGGCTGCCGGTCGGGGAATACCTGGTGAGCGTGGATGACCCCAGGTTTCAGTTGGCGGTGAAGGTCCAGGTGCTGGGTGACCACACCACCCACCTCCGGCTCACCCTGCGGAAGCTTGCGGTGCCCCCCATCTTCGCCGAGCTCTCCGACTCAGACCGTTCGGGCTGGGTGGACCCCTGGGAGAGGCTTGTGGTGGGGGTGCCCCTCGGGGCCCTCGACGTAAGCCCGGGGCGGACGGTCTTCGTAGAGAGCAGGCTAAACCCGCGGGGCACCCAGGCGACGCCCTCCACCATCATCTCGGTCGCCGAGCAGGGGCAGCTGCTCCTCCTCCAGATGAGGCCCCTGACCCAGCTGGGTGTCTCCGGCATCTCATCCATGGAGCTGGTGGTGTACGAGCCCACGTATGAGGTGAGGGTCTACGCCGGCTGACGGCCTCCCAGCCCTCCACGCCCTGCTAATCTCCAACGCGGTGATCTATGGGATGCTGGTTGTCGGGCTGGTGAGGTCTCGAACCCCACCGGTACCGAGGGCCGCCGGTTTGGTGGAGGCGTTCCGGGTCCTGGAGTACTGGCTGAGGAGGGCCCACCCCGACCTGCCCGAGGGCTTCACATGGAGGGAGGCCCTGCAACGGGCGCCCGGCTCGGATAAGGGGCTCGACCGGCAGCGGCTGCTCAACCTCGTGGAGAGGTATGAGGCCTATCGGTATGGGGGCTGCAGGCTGGAGGAGACGGACCCCGGCGAGGTGTTGAGGTGGGCCGCCCTGCTGGCTAGGGGTGCCAGGGGTGCTCGCCGAGCTCAAGGCTAGACTCCTCCGGGAGGTCGGCAGGGTGGTGATAGGCAGGGAGAGGGAGGTCCGCCTCCTCCTCACCTGCTTCCTCGCCAGGGGGCATGTCCTCCTCGAGGGTGTGCCCGGCACGTCCAAGACCCTCCTGGCCAAGGCCTTCGCGAGGGCCCTGGGCCTCTCCTTCAAACGGGTCCAGTTCACCCCCGACATGCTGCCCCTGGACATCATCGGCGGATTCATCTTCAACGTGAAGACCCGGGAGTTCGAGTTCAGGCGCGGGCCCGTGTTCACCAACATCCTGCTGGCGGATGAGATCAACAGGGCTCCGCCCAAGGTCCAGAGCGCCCTCCTCGAAGCCATGCAGGAGCTGCAGGTGACGGTGGAGGGCTATACCGAGAGGCTACCCTCACCCTTCCTGGTGATCGCCACCCAGAACCCCGTCGAGTTCGAGGGCGTCTACCCCCTGCCCGAGGGCGAGCTGGACCGTTTCATGATGAAGGTGGTGGTTGAATACCCGGAGCCGAGGGTGGAGTCGGAGATATTGAGGAGAAACCTGGAGGAGCTCAACCTGGAGGAGGTGGGGAGGGTCGTCCCGCCGGAGGGGCTGCAGGAGCTCTTCCGCATCGTGGACTCCGTGCACGTGTCGGACGACATCCTCGACTACCTGGCCCGCCTGGCCCGCGAAACCAGGATGGACAGCAGGCTGAGCCTGGGCGTCAGCCCCAGGGGGGTGGTCCACCTGGCCCTGGCCGCGAGGGCCAACGCCGCCCTGGAGGGGAGAGGCTATGTTACCCCCGACGACGTCAAGGCCGTGGCCCCCTACGTGCTGACCCACCGGATCCGGCTGGACAGGGCGGCCCAGCTCAAGGGGCTCGCCCCCAGCCCCCTCACGGTGATAAACGAAGTGCTGGACCGGGTGAGGCCGCCCAGGTGAGGGCCACCGCGAAGGGGAGGGACCTTCTCCGGGGGGTGCTCGCCGCATCCCTCCTATCATGGCTCCTCGACGCGAGGGTAACCCTGGTGTTGGCCTCCACCCTGGCCCTGACGGCCCTCCTCTCCCTCATCATCCTGATGGTGGCGGGGGCGCGGGAGGCCGCCGTAACCGTTGTGCCCAACAGGCTGAGGGGGTTCAAGGGCGAGCGGCTCACCGCCGAAGTGAGGGTGTGGGTGAAGAACCAGCGCTGGACGCGGATCCACATCTCATCCCTCCGGCTGCCCGAAGGCCTACGGGGCAGCGTCGCGGAGGGGCCGGGCGGGGCTATGCAGCTGAGCATCACCCCCCTATACGCGGGGCGATACTCAGGGCTGGATGTGGGGCTCGAGGTCAGGGACCTGCTGGACCTCTTCTCCAGGACCCTGGGGCCCGTGAATATCGGCATCAGCATCGAGGCGCTGCCGCACTCCCTCCAGAAACCCCCCGCCCTAACCCGGCCATCAGCCCTGGCGTTGGGGGAGAGGCCCTCGGGTGCCCCGGGCTCCGGCCAGGAGCTCTACGGGGTCGAGGAGTACAGGCAGGCCGGGGAGGCCAAGCACATACTGTGGAGGCGGGTGGCCGCCCAGCCCGACCTCAGGCTGATAGTGAAGGTGCGGGAGTCCAACATCCGGAGGGCTGTGAGGCTGGGGGTGATCGAGGCCCTCGACCGCGGCCCGGCCAGGGCCGGGTGGATGGACATGGTCTGCGAAGCCCTGGGGGAGGTGGGTAAGGGCTTGATCGGGATGGGGTGCCGGGTTGAGGTGGTATGCCAGTCTCGGGATCGGGTTGCCGTCATCCCAGCCTCATCCCTGGATGAGCTGGCAGACGCGATCATGGAGATGTGGTCCGCCCAGAGCCCGGGCCGGGGATGGGTGGAGGTGGTGGGCCAGGCGGATGTCGTCGTGACGGGTATGCGCGATATCGAAGAGCCGGTGCTCGCCACGGCCATCCTGCATAAGCCGGCGGTGCTGATCCAGGAACCGGCAAACCCCCCGATGGTGGGCGGGCAGGCCCTCGTCTACAGCGGTTCGGAGGATGTCGGCTGGCTGGTGAGGAGGGTGGTGGAGAGATGAGGGTGGAGCAGCTCCGGCTGCTCTGCGCCCTGGGGGTGGCCTCCTCCCTCACCTACCTACACCTCATCCTGGTAGGCTTGCTCGCGGCTCTCCAGCTCGCAGCCCCCCAGACCGCGATAGAGGCCGCCGTCTTCACCTCCCTCCTCGTCAGGTTGTTGATCATCACGGCCATCCCCAGGCTCCGGGCCGCCCCCCCGGAGCTGCTCTTCATACTGCTATCCCTCGAGAACCTGCTCCTGCCCCCCCTGGCCCTGCTGTACATCATCACATCCAACCGGTGGTATATCGGCCTCATCATGGAGATCTTCTTCTCCTGGCCCTCCGCCTCCATAATCCTGGTGCCGCCCTACGCCATCTGGAGGCTGGCGGGGAGCATCTACAGGGGAGGGGGCCTGGCCACCATCCTGCCATCCGCATCCCTCGAGTGGGGCACCCTCCTCCTCATGGCCGGGCTGGTGCAGGGGCGCGTCCCACCCAGCCCGGGCCTCACGGGGCTCACCAGGCTGATGCTGGCCTCGGTGAGGGGGGATGTGGCCAGGGAGGCGGCCCCCCTCGCCTCCGACCCCACGGTCAAGGCTGCGGGCCTCTTGGTCTACCTGGCCCTGCTCACGGCCGCGGCGGCCTCCTGGGGCCAAGGGGCTGGGGGCCGGCTGAACCGGCTGCTCCTCCTCCCCCTGGCCGGGGCCACCCTCACCCTCCTGCCGGTGGGCATATCCATCATACAGGGGCTGGACATCTTCTACACCATCGCCCTGCCCACCCTCGCCATCACCATCCTCCTCTGGGGTGTGACCCGTGAAGGCTAGGATAGCCGCGCTCATCATCATGGAGGTGCTGGCCTCCCTACACCCGGCCCTCTACGCCCAGCCGGCCGGCGGCTCCGCCCAGCCCCTCCGGCTCGGGTACGGCCCATCCATCCAGCTGGACCCCTCCCTGGGGCTCCCCGTCTACACCATCCATGACGAGCTCTGGGTGACCCTAACACTGCCCGGTGAAGCGACCGTCCACCTGCTGCCGCCGGGCTCCACCATCCCGGTGAGGAGCAGGACCCTGGAGCCGGGCAGCCCCACCCGCCTATACACCTTCTCCAGAGGGGATCCGACGGGCATCTGGAGCCTGGCCCTCCACGCCGGGGAGGATAGGTTCGTAGTCCGCTTCCTCCTGCTGGACCCGTCCGGCGGGGCGGTAAGCCTGGCCCTCCTGGACCACCGCCTCATGAACGGGGGGCTGCTGGTGAACCTGCGGGCCGAGATGAGGGAGGCCTATGACGCTGAATACTGTGCCGTGAACGAGGCCTCCGCGGGGCGGGTGTTGTTCCCGCTGCCCGAGCCCCTGGGGAGCGGGCAGCTCGTTATCCGGTTCAGGGGTGGTGAGGCCATCGCCTCGGTCGACGGCGCGGTGGCCAGCCCCTTCACCTTCTGGCTCACCCTACACCACCCCTACTCCGTAGCCGTGGGTAGGGGTGGCCCCCCGAGGCTCGTCTCCGTGGAGTTTCAGGTGGCCGAGTCGGGGAGGCTCCTCATAACCCCCGATTCGGGCGGTGGCAACACCAGCCTGGTCAGGGCCGCGCCCCTCCGGCCCGGCAGATACACCCTCCGGGCCTTCTTCAACAGCCTGGGCGGGCTCCAGGTGTATGAGACGAGGGCCCTCCTCACCTCCCCCGGCCGCTGGATATGGCTCGGCGCCTGCCGCCCCACCCCGGTCCCGGCACCCACCTTCACCGCCTTCACCAGCCTCGAGGGGCCTGTGGACCTGTGGCCCACCCACATCTACGTGATGTACAGGGTGTGGGGCGCCGAAGACTACGTGGCCCTGCCCCTCAACCTGCGGCTGGCGAGGGTCAGCGTTCTGGGCATGCCCTGGCGCGTGATGCTGGCGGAGCTGGAGGCCACCGTCGCCCCCAGCCCATCGGCGGAGCAGGTCCACTACCAGGGGGGCGCCATATACATCATAGGCAGGGAGTTCCCCCTCGAGCTGGAATACTGGATCAGGCTGGGGGAGCGGCTGGTCCGGTGGGGCAGGGTGAGGGTTGAGAGGCCCTTCTCGGAGGCGGCCATACACATACAGACCGGTAGGCTGGTGGTCGCCGTGACCCTGAACGGGGAGCCTGTGGCCGAGGCCCTTGTGAAGGTGCGGGGCGAAGCCGGGGGTGTGGCCTCGAAGCCCACGGATGCCGGTGGGCAGGCGCTCTTCCACCTCCCCGGGGGGAGGTACACCGTCCAGGTGAGCTGGGGCGCCGAGGCCCGTGAAGCCACGGTTGCTGTGAAGGAGGGGGAGACAGCCCTGGTGCATCTGGACCTGGCCCCGGACCCGGCCACCCAGTATCTCATCTGGGGCCTGACGGGGGCCGCCCTCCTGGGCATCGCATTGAACATCTGGGTGTGGGTCTTGAGGCCCCGGGCCCGCCCATGGGCGGGCTCAAGCTTCTCAAAGCCATCAAGCTTTAAGCCCTCCCCACAGCCCGATGCTGTGTGGGTATGAGGCCCCTACGGCTGGGGTACTGGTGCGCCCAGGAGCAGTACGACCCCACCACACTGCTTGAGAGGGCCGTCATGGCGGAGGTGGTGGGCTTCGACCTGATAGTCACCAGCGACCACTTCCATCCCTGGCGGGACACGGGGGGCCAGTCCGGGTTCCCCTGGGTCTGGTTGGCGGCCGTGGCGGAGAGGACCAAGAGGCTGGAGCTGGGCACCGCCGTAACAACCCCCCTCTACCGGTACCACCCCGCCATCGTGGCCCAGGCCTTCGCCACCCTCGACCACCTCTACCCCGGCCGGGTCTTCCTGACGGTGGGGGTGGGGCACGCCATGAACGAGACGCCCCTCGGCTACCGCTGGCCCGGCTTTCAGGAGAAGGTGGAGCGGCTGGAGGAGGCGGTGGAGATCATCCAGGCCCTGTGGAGGGGGGACTTCGTCACCTACGAGGGGAAATACTATAGGCTGAGGACCGCGAAGCTCTACACCAAGCCTAAGGGCCGGATACCCCTCTACATCGCCACATCCCACAGGCGGGTGGCGGAGCTGGCCGGGAGGCTGGGCGACGGGATCCTCACCAACCCCCGGGGGCTGGAGAGGTTTTCGGAGCTGGTCTCGGCCATGGAGGAAGCGGCGAGGCGGGCCGGTAGGGACCCCTCGAAGCTCAGCAAGTGCCTGGAGTTCAAGGTCTCCTACGACCTGGACTATGACAGGGCCCTGAAGTCGGCCCTGTTCTGGGGGGCCACCGCCATAGCGAGGGAGAGGCGGGAGCACGTCTCGGACCCGCGGGTGCTGGAGGCCATGGTGGGCCCGGAGGAGGAGAGGAGGATCAGGGAGTCCTGGCTGATCACCTCCGACCCGGATGAGATAATCGAGAAGCTGGGCGAGTTCCTGAAGCTGGGGTTCGACCGGGTCTACATCCACAGCTCCAGCCCCAACGAGGAGAGGTTCCTCCAGCTCCTGGGGAGGGATATACTGCCCTGGATGCGCGAGTACTGGGAGACCCTCAAGGTGCCCCTGAGGCGGACGGCCGAGTAGGGCTGGAGGCTACGAGGTCACCGAGTGATACCATCTCAGCAGGTACTCGGGCAGCCGGAGCCCCCGCTCCTCAGCCCTCTCCACGAGGAGGATGGGGAGGGGGCTGAGGGCGAAGGCCGCCTTGATGTAGAAGTCGTTGGGCCCCTCGGCCTCGGGGTTCGCCCTCACCACATAGTGGTGGTCGGCCAGGGAGGCGAGGGTGGAGCCCTCCCGGCCCACGATGGCGGCTATGCGGCCCCCCAGCCGCTTGAACCCCCGGCACCAGGATACCACCACCTCCGTCTCCCCGCTGTAGGAGATCACGATGAGGAGGTCGCCGGCCCTGGGCGCCGGCGGGTTCTCGCCCGCCACATACACCTCGTCGCCCAGGGCCCTCTTCACGTGGGCCAGCCTCACCGCCGTCATCCTGGCCACCTCCTTGCTGCTCATCAGGCCGGCGAAGAAGCAGGCGCTCCTGGCCTCCAGCCCGTCCACCACGAACCTGTAGAAGTCCGAGGCCACGATATCATCCACCAGCCTCGCCACATCAGCGTAGAGGGCCCTGGCGACCTCCAGGACCCGGGGGGGCTGGGCCTCCTCATACATGGCCTGGGCCAGGGATTGGAAGATGATGCCGCTGCCCAGGATGAAGAGGTCCTCCAGGATGCCGGAGGTCTTGAACTCCGATGACTCGGTGGGGGCCTCCGTGGGCTCCCGGCCCTTGAGCACGAGGGTGTTGCCGAACTTGCTGGAGAGCACCCCGATGGGCGACTCGGGGTCCGATGTGACCGCGTTTATGCTGTAATCCCTGTTGTTGTTGGTCTTCGCGATGTAGGCGGCCAGGTCCTGGGCGTCGAGGAGGGGCATGAGGGACCTGCCGTTCCCCGAGTTGATGAGGAGGCATACGTGGCCGAAGCGCCTCTTCAGGATGGGGGCGGCGTCGGAGAGGCCCTTGCCCGGGAAGCCGATGTCGGAGCGGTCCACCACCACCTTACCCCGCCTCATCTTCGCCATCTCGCTGCAGGCGATGCTGAGGGCCCCCTTCGACCTCCCCTCCCCCGAGGGGATGATCACACCCGCATTCCTGATACAGTTGTAGAGGTTCTCCACCTGCTGGGGGTCGACGGCCTCGATGTTCCTGTATATCCTCTCTATGTACCCGACCCTAGATGCCATGAGGGCGAAACCCTCCCCAGGAGAGCCTTAACGGCCTAGTTATGCTTATCTAAGCGGCTGGGATGAGTTCCAACCATGCCCCTATACATACGCCTGGTGAGGCTCACCGAGCAGGGGGCCAGGAATATACGGAGCATCGACAGGATGAGGGCGGCGGCCAGGGATATCATCGAGAGGAACGGGGGGCGGCTCGTGGCCGCCTACGTCACCCTGGGCAGGTACGACCTCATAGCCATCGTGGAGGCCCCGGATAACCAGACGATGGCGAGGATCAGCGGGCTGATAGCGGCGGAGGGCAACTTCCAGGCCGAGACCCTCCCCGCCATACCCATCGAGGAGTTCGAGAAGTCCATAAAGGGCTAGGGGGAGCGCCCACCCACCGAGTACACCTTCCCCGTGGGCGTGGTCACGATCACCGCCCCGCAGCCCCTACACCTGTAGTAGCGGTTGGCATCCACCTCCGTCCTCTGCTCCCCCAGAAACTCCAGCTCATCATGGCCGCATCCCTGACCCATCGGGGTGCCCATGGCCGGGGGCCGGAATAAGCCTTTAAATAATCATGAGAGGGGCCCGCGATTCTGGATGGTGGACCCCATCGCCCTCACCACCCTCATCGGGGCCCTGGGGGCGGCCTCGTCGGTGGCCCTGGTCTGGATCGTGGAGAGGAAGCCGAAGGGCACCCCTGAGATGATCGCCATCTGGAGGGCCATACGGGACGGCTCCAACGCGTACCTGAGGAGGCAGTTCAGGACCATCGGCGCCATCGCCGCCATCATAGCCGTCCTCGTGGTGCTGGCCTTCGCCGCCAACCCCAGGCTGCTGGGCGGCCCCCTCTACGGCCTCTACATCGCGGGCAGCTTCCTCCTGGGCGTCGCCTTCTCCCTCATCGCCGCCTACATCGCCATGGATGCGGCCACCAGGGCCAATGTGAGGACCGCCTACGCCGCCCACGAAGGCACCCACAGGGCGCTCCGGGTCTCCATCTACGGGGGAGGCGCCCTCGGCCTCGCCGTCATATCCATGAGCCTCCTGGGCCTCTCGGTGCTCTACGCCCTCTTCAGGGACCCCGGGGTGCTGGCGGGCTTCGGCTTCGGGGCGAGCCTCGCAGCCCTCTTCGCCCAGCTGGGGGGAGGCATCTACACCAAGTCCGCAGACATAGGGGCCGACCTGGTGGGGAAGGTGGAGGCCGGGATACCCGAGGATGACCCCAGAAACCCCGCGGTCATCGCGGACAACGTGGGGGACAACGTGGGCGATGAGGCGGGGCGGGGCGCCGACCTCTTCGAGTCGGTGACCGCCGAGAACATCGGGGGCATGATCATAGCCCTCGTGGTCTCCATCATCCTATTCCAGCGCATCAACGAGGCCTACGTGGTCACACCCCTCATCATCAGGGCCCTCGGCGTCGTAGCCACCTGGTTCGGCATCCTCTGGGCCATAGGCCAGGCCCGGTTCAGGGACCCCATGGAGCCCCTCAGAAACGGGGTGCTCGTCACCACCATCGTGGCAGCGATCCTCATGTACATCGCCACCCAGCTCATCTTCGGCGCCACGGGCACACCCCTCTTCGGCGCCATGATGGCGGGGCTGGTCGCGGGCCTCCTCATCACCCTATTCACCGAGATGTACACCGGCGCCGGCTCCAGCTACGTTAGGCTCATCGCCCACAACAGCCAGTCCGGGCCCGCCCTCACCGTCACCACAGGCCTAGCCACCGGCATGATATCCACAGGCCTCCCCATCCTGGCCGTGGTGGCCGCCATCATCGCCTCCTACATGCTAGGAGCCCAGTGGGCCATAGGCGCAGGCCTGGACCAGTTCCTCGGCGGCATCTACGGCACCACCATGGCCACCATGGGCATGCTCTCCACCGCCGGCATGATCCTAACCCTCGACGGCGTCGGCCCCATCGCCGATAACGCGGGCGGAATAGTGGAGATGTCCAAGGCACCCCCCGAGATCCGGGAGAAGGTGGAGCCCCTCGACGCCCTCGGAAACACCACCAAGGCCCTCACCAAGGGATACGCCATGGGATCCGCGGCCCTCGCAGCCCTCCTCCTCTTCCAAGCCTTCATCCTCGAAGTGGCCCGGTTCAAGGCCGGCATCATAGAGCTCGCCCACCTCACCACCCAACAGGCAGCCCAGCTCCTCAACCAGGTCGAAACCCTCGCCTCCCAACTCCTCCTCAACCACCCCACCACCATCATAGGAGCCTTCATCGGAGCCACCCTACCCTTCACCTTCTCAGGCCTAGCCATCAAAGCCGTCGCCCAAGGCGCCCACCAAATGGTCGAAGAAGTCCGAAGACAATTCAGAGAAATCCCAGGCCTCCTCCACGGCACCGCCAAACCCGACTACACCACAGCCGTCGACATAGCCACCAAAAACGCCCTCAAACTCATGATAACACCCACCCTCCTCACCACCGCCACACCCATCATCGTCGGCTACACCCTCGGATGGCAAGCCATAGGAGCCCTCGTCATAGGAGCCACCATAACCGCCATACCGCTCGCCATAATGATGATGTGGGGCGGCGGGGCTTTGGACAACGCGAAGAAGCACGTGGAGGCCGGAAACCTGGGCGGGAAGGGGACCCCGGTGCACGCGGCGACGGTGATTGGAGATACTTTCGGTGACCCACTTAAAGATAGTGCAGGCCCTAGCCTCCATATCCTCATCAAGCTGCTGAACACTTTGTCTTTGGTGTTCGCGCCGCTATTCCTGGCGGCCCTAGTAACCCTGTAAGAACTGGCAGCTAGAACTCCTGACCCGTATGGGTTCGCAGCGGGCAGGCCCTTCCTCATTCTTCGAATTCATAGCCTATTTTCTTCCCATAATCCCTCTCGCTACGTCGTGGCGACGATAACTTCTACCCGTGCTTTTCTCTCGTTCGTGTTACGTTGAGGGCGTGAGTCCAGCTTTTTCCTCGTCAGCCCCTAATCAGCTTCGTAATATAGGGCCTTCTAACCGAAGCTCATCACCAAGGGCTCGCATGAGGTTCCATTTTAAGCTGAGCTCCGCATTTCCGCGAGATCTTCGCTTAGCTGGTCTATTACACCACATTTAAAAACACAGGCGATAAGTTGCTGGCGACCCTATAACCGCATGCGGGCCCGGCAGAACTTCTCACCCGCACTTAAAGGCTCGCGGGGTGAACTCTCCCAATTTGCATCTACACATCATCCCTTTGTGACCGCCTTCCAGATCCTCCGCTCCTCCTCCTTGCATTTCATCAGGATCCTGGTTATCCTCTCCACCTCCCTCAGCTTCACCTCCTCGCCCATCCCCTCCCAGCCCCGCAGGAAGGCGCCGTATCCGTAATGTCCCTCCCCTATCCAGAACTCGATGTTCACGCCTTCTGTATTGCTCGCGCGCTCCGCCATCCCCTTGAGGCCCTCGAGGAAGGCGACCGTCTTCGGGAACCTGCCCCGGAGCTCCGGCCACTTCCTGGGGTCCTCCAGGCTGGCCAGCGTCTCCTCCTCGACCTTCTGTGGGCTGTCCGCCTCCCACACCAGCTCGTCGGTCTCGCCGTGCCCCGCCGGATAGATTTCCACGGTCCCATCTCTATACTGGCGAACGCCCGCCACGTCGCAGTATGAGCCCAGCTTTCGTTTGACATCCCATACCACCTCATCGTCTTCGGGGTAGATTCTCACCTCGAAGCGGCCTCCCGTCGTCTTCTCCAGCAGTGCCCTCACCTTCTCGAGGAATTCACGGTCGACCTGCGTCATGATGGGGCCTCCCCGGAGGTCCTCTCCCTGAGGTATTTGACCAGCCACTGTGGCGACGTGAGGATTCGGTCCGGGACGGGCTTTGATCCGCACCTAGCCCTCAAGAGGACTACCTCACCTCTACCGTCCCACGGATTAATTAGCGCCAACCCTAAGTACCCGTGCTCCGAATCCCTGTACCTCCCTTCGCCCAACCTCTTCGCCAGATCCTGCAGGGCTTCGTCGAGTTTATCCCTCACTTTGTAAATGGCGGCTTCTAGATCGCAGGGACTGTAGCTGATAGCCTTGACTTCGGCCGGGTATATCGAGCCATCGAGGTTCATCTCCACGTCACCCATCCCTCTGTTTGTGCGGCCGTGGGTCGTCTCGATCCATCGTACCCTCGAGCCGTACACGGCCCGGAGAGACTCGGCCACCACCTCTTCCCCCACATCGCCTTGATCTGTTTGGCTTCCCTCCGTGTATTGCCTATGGAATCGCTCGCCCAACCTCACCTCAATCGAGAAGAACCCGCCGTGGTCCAGCAGCCCGAGCTCGATCTCCTTCTGCGCCGTACCGCTGAAGAGCCCCCTCAACTCGATCGGGCGGGTGTTCCTCGCCTTCCCCGCCTGGTAGGTCACGCGGAGAGCGCCCTCGACGGGCTCCATGTCCACTACTCGATACCTATGCCTCCCTATCGTCACCCAGATGGTCTTCGTCTCGGGGTAGAGCGTAAAGGGTGTATCGCCGATGTTCAGCTTTATGCCCGCGGATAGCTGCTTGGGGTTGTACGTGATCTCGAGGTTATCCGATGGTATCGTGTAGTTTCGGCCGTATCTGTTGAGCTGGAGGTGTTCCTTGCCGGAGAACCAGATCTCCCCCGTCTCCAACCTCGCCGGCTTTCCCACGAAGTATTCGATGGTGACCGGCCCGATGGACTTCACCTCTATCTGATCCCCGGGCTTGGCAGGTATTGGGTGCAGTGTGAAGGGATACATGCCCTTGCCGGTAGGCCTAGGCAGCCTCCGCACGATCCTGTACTCCTTGCCGTTATGTTCCAAGGCTACCATGAGGAGGTTGGGAGCACCTTTCTCCCCCTCCTGACCTTGGTTTACGTCCTGCATGGCTCCTCTGGATATCAGGGTGGTGAGCTCGTTGCGTGTTAGGTCTATTCTTCCGTCTCCCCACACCCTCTTTATCACCCTCCTGGGGACTGAATCTAAGGTAATGGTATGGCTTCTCGTCCTTCCGGGACCCTTCCTGTAGACCAGTTTGAGCTGGCCGTCCTGTAACCTGATGTCCTCCAGCGGCGCGCCCCTCTTCTGCGCCAGGTATACCTCGGCCCTTTCTCCGGCATCGCTGTAGAATATGAGCTCCGCTTCTCCTCGTATCCCCGAGATCCTCATTTTGAGACCCAGCCGGTTCCTGTTGAAGCCTTCCACAAAGGAGGTGTTCGATGGTTTGAGGGCCCTGGCCCAGTCGGGACCCTCGATGTGAACGGTATCCTGGTCTACGATGTTGATTCTGGCTTCTCCTACGGGGATGCCCTGGGGGTGAAGCCGCCTCAGGTCTTGGATGAAGCTTTCGGGCGTGACTAGGCTGGCCTCTTCTACCTCGACGGGGGTCCCAGGCTCGATTCCCATGCTTCCTAGGCCTATGTTGACTCCGTAAGGTCTGTGCGATTGTGTGGCTCTGCCGAGACCCCTGTAAAGTGTGACACGTTTGCCGCCGACCCTAATTCGCAGTCTTGCATAGGTTCTTTCCCCTAACCATTCGCCCGAGGTCAGTTTCCGTCTTAGCTGGCCGTCCGATATTTCGGCCAGGCGCCCGGGAGGAATGACGATCGCTTCGTTGATGTTAATTGTGTAGCGCAGGGGGCCCGCTTTCGATTCCTCGGCCACAGGGACCTCGGCCTTCGATCGCCCTGTCGAAAGGCCAACCCCCTTCAGCGCCCAATCTTTATCCCTGAGGATGGGCTCGGAGACCTCCGCCAGCCGGCGCGGCGATGCCACGATGGACCCATGTATGTTGACCGTGTAGGTCGGTTGTTTCCTGGGCTCCTCCGTCACTTCCTCAGTTGAGCGCTGCCCTTCCGATAACCGCCCATCCCCCTCCAACTGGGTGGCGGCCGGAGGGTCGGCCTCCGCGGCAGGCTGCGGCGATGCGCCGTCGAGCGTCTCCGAATCGGCATTATCTTCATCGTCCTCATCTTCCTCGTCTCCTTGGGAAACGGTTCGCGGGCCACCGTGTTCCTCTCGCCCCACTAGAACCTGTCGCCTTTCATCCTCGGATGAGGAGTCGAGCTGCATTTGTTCGGATTCATCCTCCTCATCTTCCGACAGGTCTTCCTCTAACTCCTCACCTGAGGGTTCCTCGGCGGCGACCTCCGCCGCTTCGTCTATCGATTCGGCCTCCGGGCCCTCCAGACCCGCCAGCTCTCGGTAGGAAGCATCGGACGCCTCCTCGATCGCCTCGGGGAGGTCCTCTTCTTCCTGTATTTCGCTGGCGGCCCTCTCCGCCACTTGGTCGATCTCCTGTTGCTCAGGCGGGCTGTCTTCCCCTTCGCGGTTCTCCTCCGTTGCGCACCACCTCTATCTCCCGCCTGATGAGCGCCAGGACCCTGTGCTCCATCTGCTCCTCGCCCGAAAGGTGGATGTAGATCCGTGCGGCCACTTCGGTGGCCTCCCTGTCATCTCGGACTACGAGCGCTGTCGTCTTCGCGATGTACCTGATCAGCAGGGTTTGATCTTTTTCAGCGAAGGCCTTTGCCCACTTCATGAATTTGGGCGAGCTCAGGAACTTCCTGACCAGCGGGTCGTGGTTGTCCTCCGGTGTGGCCTGTAGTCCCTGCTCCTGCTTGGGTTCCGGCCCTTGCAGGGTTATGGGCGGGAGCGGCCTGGGCAGCGGCTGCTCCAGGTAGTGCGCCCTCATCGCCTCCCTGACCTCTTCGTCGGTGACGCTCACCTTCCAGTCGAGCGGTATGTCCGGCACCTTGACCTTGACGGGCAAAGCCTGACCTTCCACGAGGGCTACGGCCTCCCCGGGCTGCAGGGCCGTCAGGGCCCGGATGTCTTGCTGTTGTAGTCCGAGGGCGCACGCGGCCGCCGCCTGGTCCTCCCCGTGCGGCAGCCTGTGGACGATCTTCGTGTTGGTGTTCCTGATCGCGCCGGGTATGATCTTGGCAGGGCTCCTCTCCACAAAGTCGAGGATTGCCATCACCTCACTGGCCAAGTGAGACCTCAGCGACCCAACTCACATAAAAGGGACATTTTCACCAAACGTGGACATCCACGGGGCTTAGGTCATTAGAACTCTACATATGAGAGCCCAGCCCTTAAAACCCAGCAATCCGATGACCATGTCCACAAACCGTGAACAGGCCAGACGGGAAGCCACTCAGATGAGGCGGGAGGCTAGGCGATAGCTAAATCTATACGTGTCCCCGAGTACATCAAGCTTGAGCGCCAGAATCCTCCTGGCAGCACTCACCGACGACGTAGCCTACGCCGCCATGGAGCTCCTCAAAAAAGAGAGCGCAACCATCAGGTCCCTATCAACCAACTATGCGAAAGCCAAGAAGTAAAGGAAGAGAAGAACGATATCAATGATGAATCTGAAGGGCTTTACTATGGGATACTTATCTACAGATGTATGGTGCTGAAGCCAACTATAATGACAACTAGAGTATACACTAGCAGAAGTACGGCGAGTTCAAAGACGTGTTGGGATGGCTCATTTATCCAACGACGGTACCAAGAATCCTGAACGAGAAAAGTAAAGCTCTGAGCTACTACTACAGCATACAGTATCTGTGTGAAGGCAGAATATATTGATGAGCTCTGCAAGCCTATTAGTGGCTGGAACGTGACTTCTCTGCGGCAATCAATCGAGTCAATAGAGCAAGGTTTAGGACTGCCACGCCGACCAATAGGGGTGAGACTTCCCTTACGTTTAACCAGTAAATCGCTTGGCTTGTAAGAGAAGCTACAAAGCCTATAACGGGCCACAGGGCGTCGTACATTTCTAACACCACAGCTTCCTTCATATATTAGTTATATTTAATTGAGCTACTTGCCTAGCTACCTCGGTAAAGGGCTCCTTCTATGTCTTCGTAGGGAGGTGTGCCGGGGATTACGATCCTGGCTTCCCTGAAATCTATCTGAAGTATGGGCCCGTTGATCGTGTTGCAGCCAATACTGCGGGCAGGAATATGGAGCTCACTTCCGAATGCTCTCCGTTAGAGAATATGTCTTTATTTTTAAACCGAAGGAGGCAATAATATCGAGGCATAATTGAGAAGGGCCCTCCTGTAGCCTATGTCCTTAACAACGCTTGCGTTAAATAAGGGGGAATAGTTTATGGGTAAGGTTCACTTTGTAGCCAAAACCGCCCTTAGGGAGTTACTTGTACCCTTGTTGGCTTTCTTCATCCCAGTACTCCTAATAAAGCCTTGCTCATATGAGCCTCTAAGGTTTAGAGGTGGTCTGGTTTTGAACTGGTGATGGATAGACTTTCAGTGACGTTGGGGGCTATATCAGTGGCACCCCCGCTAGCCCCCACCAGGCCCCGACCCTCAGCCTCCTAATCCTGACACCACCACTAGTCTATGCAGGGCTTGTGGTTGGAAGCATTCCGCTACTGGTGGTTGGGGTTATGCTTCTTAGCCTTATAGGGGGCTCTAGGCGAGATAATGTACGCTGTTCGCGTTCAAGGAAATTGGCGACTGTGAAATTGAAAGACGATGAACCCCGGTAAACCTCAGGGCCGCCTTGGGCAGTCGTCAAACCCGGCCTGTAAGAAATTTTGCCGATCGCGGGCTCTATAAGATGGTGAGCTCCATCTTGGCTCACCCCTCATAAACCCGCCTATCGCGGTGAGGGGTTAGCCGGTCACCCCGTTCAACTGGGATAGGGGAAGATCTATCTGCGTGATACCCTTCCAAGAGAAGAGATAGGGCCATGTTAGGCCGTTGAATGCTGCAAACCCCCTCCAGGGACGAGCAGAGGCCAATTATTCCGTTAGGGCTCTATTTGTTTCTCTCGGCCTTGAGGCGCGTTCCTTCATCATGCTCACGGCAATTTCCGGGTATGTCTTAACAATGCCTAGAAAGGTCCAGCTTGGAAGGGTAAAGCATGTCACTTCTTCCGTTGCAACGACATCAGCGCCCCTCTACCCCCACGAGTTCTACGCGGCGTGGCCCGAGGCTTCTTCACCAAGCTCACCAACCCCCTCCCATTCTTCCGGCACAAGCAGCCCGAGGACAGCTTCACCGAGCTATCGGGCGTGCGGTTCACCTTCAAGCAGCCGGCGCAGCAGCAGAAGGCGGAGAAGCCCGTTCGTGAAGCAGAGAAATTACGAGGATAAGCACCATGATGGCGTTTAAGCAAAAGAGCCTCTCATACGAGGAGATCGGGAGGCAGCTGGGCCTCAGCAGGTCCGCCGTGGCCATGACCCTTAAGCGCCTTAACCAGCAGCTAGGCTGTTGAATAACGCCAAAAATTCATAGATTAGCTTCAGCTTATACGTATTCTCTTCGGTAGATTAGATCGATAAACCGTCCGGCTTCTCAACGCAATTCCTCGGTCTGCGGAGGTTTCTCTATCGCAATAATAATGGCTTTAGCGGGCGGATTCATAGAAGAGGGAAGGGAAATCAGCATAATGTCATTTATCTCAATATACGTCTCGGTCATAACTATGTACTCATCAACTTGAGCTGTGCACCTAGACACAGGCGGGCGCCTCCGATATACGGACCCATCTACTAGGCTTAAACCTTACTGAGGGAGGGAGGGCAGATGGATGAGGAACGATCATCGTTGGACTTGGCATTCCAGGCAATTGAATTTGCTGGGGTTGTGCGGTTGGGCGACTCAAAATCACTTCGCCGACAGCCACGTAGCTCTCCTTAGCGGTTTCTATGCAACCGTATTTCACATGTGAGGTCATGGACATATTGTTTCCCAGTATAGCATCCGGATCAAATGGTTCTCCTAAATGCAACTCTTGTGCATAATCTTTATACAACTCCATAATTAAATCCTCTAATTGCTCGTTTGCTCGCTCTACTGGTAAACCAATCCTTTCGGCTTCATCGACTGTGATGTAATAGTTATGCGTGTATTCCTCTGTCAAGGCCTTCTTAATTTTTTCTATCCTTGACCTCTCCTTCAATCCATCCATATGCAATAACAGCAACTGCTCTACAAGATAGCGAATTTCGTTATAAACACGCCCAACATTACCTAATGCGAGAGCGGGGGCCTGGTTCGTTAGAATTCGAAAAACTTCGACCTTACTGCTCTCACTTACCAAGCCTCCAAATTTTTCCGCTAGATTGAGATACGCAATTACATCCTCAACGCTAATTGGTATAGGCCTTCCGTACCTGTCAGTAGGGTTAAATTGATTAGCTGTGGAAGGGTCTACCGGACTAAGCTCGCTTAGAACACCCATCACAATTTTATCGGCTGCTAAGCATACTTGAGTACCGCCACTATGACAACGGAACGGCACTAACACATTGAAAGTCTTACAGAATTCGCGTATTAGTTTAGCTATTCTGAACGAAGAAACCACATAACCTCCCCTAGTATATAATATGAGATCTATTTGATCCCTAAACCCAAGTATCTTAAGCTGGTTATACAGTGGTTCGATGGCGTCGTCAGCAATTAACGCCGGCGCGATGTTCATTCGATCGCTCAGGAAATAGGTTATAACTCCGGAATTACGCATCTTCTCAATTTCTCTTATCAGCTCGACCCTTTCTTCGCGACCCATAATTCCATCCTAAGAATATGCGCTATATAATTTTATTTCAGGACCCCTGCATACGTAGGTCTTGGGTCTGCAAGAAAAGGGGATCAGGGTAAACTTGGTCGAGCTGAAGAGGCTGGCCACGCCAGATAAGGTGGATATGACGCTGCTGGAGCAGATCTTCGAGGATGGGCTCGTGGACCTCCTCGATAAGGTGATGTCGAAGGCCCACGAGCTGGTCGAGGAAGGCCATGAGGTCTACGTAAACGCTACACGGGGCCTCAAGTCTGAGGTGGCCATGCTCCCCCTGGCCTCATCGCTTCTGCCGAAACGCGTTACGACCTACTACATTCATGAGAGGTTTAGGGAGGCGATCTCCCTTCCTTCGCTCCCCCTGACTATAAGCCCCCGATATCAGGAGGTGCTCAGATGGCTCGATGAGCAGAGAAGGATGAAGGGCTTCGCGACGCGGAAGGAGTTCGAGGACCGGTGGGGCCCTGAGCTCTTGAAGGACGGAAAAATCCAGGGAGACGCCGTGGTGCTATGATATGATGCGTTTCCATCAACCTTCTTTGGGGCCGGCGACAACGAGGGAGTGGGCTATCCTTTGAAAGACCTTGTGGTTGGTGAGGTAGTCGTCGAACCTGGCTAGGCTCTCCAAAATCCTGTTCCCAACTTTTGTTGATTGTCGCTCCAACGATGGCATTAAGGCGGTGAGGATGTGTATGCCGAATACACCGTTGGGTTTCAGCTTACAGGTGTTCATCAGAGCTTTCGCTTCCCCAAGCGATAGGGTTCTGAGGGGGATGGGTGCCAGCCTGTTCAGGACCCTCGTGGGAGACCAGAGGTATACGCCTGTAGAAGGGTAGGATAGGAGTTGGCGTAGGTCGGTGGACCGGTGAAGTAAAGTGTCAAAGATGGCTTCTATCAGCAGGTATACCAGCCTTGCTGACCATTTGTTCTCAAACTCGAGGATGAAGTAGCCTTTGCTTGTGAGGGTTCGTGATATCTCCAGCATCGGCTTCCTCTGGTCTATTATGTGGTTTAGCGTGAGGCCGAATGAGACAACCGAGCTTGCGGCCCCATCCCTGAATGGGAGGTGGCAGGCGTCGGCGACGACGAAATCAACCCGAGTCTCCAGACCCATCCCTCTAGCCTTCTCCCAGGCCTTCCGTATGCTGCGGGATGATATGTCCACGCCTACGACATAATATCCGAATCGCGCTAGGAAGAGGCTCTGGGCGCCCGTCCCGCACCCTATGTCGACCACCGCGGGTCCTCCGAGTCTACCGCGGTGGGCCACGATTATCCTCTCATAGCTGCGGTTGAAGTGGGCATAATAGGGGTTCTTTTCATTGTCCTCATCATACAGGTCGGCCCATGTGTCGTAGAGCTGGGCTGTCCGCCGCTTGTAGGCCTCGGATTGGGCAGCTTTTCGCAAACTATTGAGGTTAGCTTGGCTCACGAAGTCGCTGTATTTAAAACTTGTCCCAAGCATTTCTATTCAGGAATTTTCCAACTTACGACATAGTTTGATCTAGTTTTAATCGATGGACGCGATGGCCGCGGTTGAAGGGAGGGTTGTTATGTATTAGGTGTGTTTTACCCCTGGGTCCAACTGGCGTTCGAAGCCGCCCGGATTTCCCGAGTGAGGAGGACCCCGAAGAAGCGGTGCCCAGATCTGCGCAGGGCGAGCCTGGCTACGGGTTCAACGGACTGGAGGGACGAAATGGTCCCAACACTGCTTCACACGAGGAGGGCGAGGAGGAGGATGAAGAGCACACGGAGGATGAGGAGCCAGAGGAAGAGGATCCGGATGAGAACCCAGGGAGCGAAGCAGCACCACAAACCATCCGGATCGTGAGGCATAGGCGGCTATTAGGGAGACACCAATACAGCCGCGAATTGGGAGAGCCCGTCGAGAAGCACCTCACCTACACCGTGAATAGGAACAGGGCCATCATCGCCTCACCACCACGCCTGGCAGAGGTCTCCGACCATGCCCTCAGGGAGAGGCTCGCAGATAGCGGGTGGCTCAGGGAGCCCACCTACACGAAGCTGGAGCTGACACATCGGGGTGGGCCGCGCGTCATCTAGCGGAGGCTC